>ERZ761602.8428-NODE-8428-length-10390-cov-8.609966_pt1 | contig 10390 bp, 16 predicted proteins | sample MGYA00512165_ERZ761602 | MGnify/ENA primary metagenome ERZ761602 (study PRJEB28899, sample SAMN02445085) | bioreactor sludge metagenome | biome: EBPR sludge; isolation source: Thorneside wastewater treatment plant | place: Australia: Brisbane, Thorneside...
GATTTCCGAGGCCTCGTGCCTCGGCCTCATTGAAGCTTCTCGCCCCAGAAACTCGGCCTCCACTCCTTCGACGCGATTTCCGAGGCCTCGTGCCTCGGCCTCATTGAAGCCTGATCGTGCCGGCCACGCTCGAGCAGACGGCCTAGATTTCCGAGGCCTCGTGCCTCGGCCTCATTGAAGCGATGCTGCGGCGGTGCTGGTGCTCGGACACCCACTCCGATTTCCGAGGCCTCGTGCCTCGGCCTCATTGAAGCACGTTGCGGTCGATCTCGGCGACCAGCTGCGCCAGGGCGATTTCCGAGGCCTCGTGCCTCGGCCTCATTGAAGCCGGCCGGAACCCGCGCCGTTACGCGCGTTACGCGCGATTTCCGAGGCCTCGTGCCTCGGCCTCATTGAAGCGTCAAGTGCTCGTTGACGCATCGCGCCGGGCACACGATTTCCGAGGCCTCGTGCCTCGGCCTCATTGAAGCTACGCCTCGGAGACGGCGTTGTTCGCCTTCGACTCCGATTTCCGAGGCCTCGTGCCTCGGCCTCATTGAAGCATGATGGCCTGGCGCGTCAGCGAGACGATGCGGCCGGATTTCCGAGGCCTCGTGCCTCGGCCTCATTGAAGCATCCAGTGCCAGTACGCCTCGAACGTGCGGCGGCTGGATTTCCGAGGCCTCGTGCCTCGGCCTCATTGAAGCACCTCGCCGCGGTAGTCCGCGTCGATCACGCCGACGATTTCCGAGGCCTCGTGCCTCGGCCTCATTGAAGCGACCAGTGCCGCAAAGCAGAAGTCAAACTCCGCGCCGATTTCCGAGGCCTCGTGCCTCGGCCTCATTGAAGCAGGCGGTCCCACCCGCTGGTGACGACGAAGATGTCGCCGATTTCCGAGGCCTCGTGCCTCGGCCTCATTGAAGCAAGCCGGCGACTCAATCATTAGCGCAAGCTCCGAAAGTTTTCCGAGGCCTCGTGCCTCGGCCTCATTGAAGCAGCTTGGCGACTGCGTACACGAACCGCAGGGCGTCCGGGTTTTCCGAGGCCTCGTGCCTCGGCCTCATTGAAGCAAGCCGTAGTGGTGCTTGTTCTCGCGGAACTCCAGGTTTTCCGAGGCCTCGTGCCTCGGCCTCATTGACGCGTGCGGCACTCGTGGCAGGTGCGGCATGCGCTGCGTCAGCGACCGGATCCTCCCCGCCATCGGACCACCGAAGCCGCCGTCGAAGCTGGCGGGCCGCCGGGGGGGGGGGGGGGGGGCTGCCGTGTTCAGCGTCAGTCGACCACCTTCGCCCGCGAAGCCTTGAGCTGCCCATGCTGCGCCTTGGTCTCGAGCCGGCGCAGGCGCGACGCGCGGGTGGGCCGGGTGGGCTTGCGCGGCACCGGCTCCCGCGCGGCCTCGGCGACGAGCGCGTTCAGGCGGGCCAGCGCCTGCGCCTTGTTCGACTCGAGGCTGCGCGCCGACTGCGCCTTGATCACGATGACGCCGAAGCGGCTCGCGCGCCGCCCGGCCAGCACCAGCAGCCGCGCCTTGACGTCGGCCGCCAGCGCCGAGGCGCCCACGTCGAAGCGCAGGTGCACGGCGTTCGAGACCTTGTTGACGTTCTGCCCGCCGGGGCCTTGCGCGCGGATCGCGGCGAACTCCACCTGGTCCTCGGTGATCGCGGGGGGTTGGGTCGCGGCCGACATGGGACGTGATTCTCTCGCCCGGGCGGGATCGCGTCGCGCGGCCGCGCGGCGTGTCAGCCGGGCATCGCGGGCCTCAGGGCCGGGCGCGGCCCGGCTTCGGCTGCTTCTTCCAGAACGGGAACTCGTCCTCGTGCAGCTCGATGTCGAGTTCCCCGATGCGCGCCTGCATCCGTTCCTGGGCCTGGGCGATGGCCTGGTTGTAGATCAGCGGGCCGATCTCCTCGACGACGAAGGACAGCAGCGCGCCGGCGGCGACGTTGCCGATGCGCTCGTCGCGGTGTTCGGTGAACCAGCGCTCGATCGAAGCGATCGCCGCGGCGCGGGCCTCGCGGTCGAGTTCGATGCTCATGGGTCGTCTCCGGTGTGGGCAGGCGAGGTCGTGCCCGGCGGCGCCACCTGCGCGGCCGTGGCGCAGGCCCGGCAGATGCACGCGCGGTCCCGCATCGCGGGCGGCACGCGCGCGAGCAGCTCGGGCGGAAAGCGCAGGTCCACGCACCAGCAGCGGCCGCTCGTGCCGGCGGCCGCGCCGCAGGCGTTGGGCGCACCGCAGATCGGGCAGCTGCGGGCCGGATCCGGGGCGCCGGTCATCGCGGGCCGGGTTCGGGGATCACGCCCGCTGCGTCGCCGAGTTGCTTGAGCATGTGGACCTTGACGATGCCGTGGGGGAAGTCGCGGCGCGTGTACTCGACCGCGTAGCCCAGCCGGGCGTAGAGCGCCGGGGCCTGGAAGCTGAAGGTCTCCAGGTGGATCGACGCGCATCCGGCCTCGCGGGCCTGTGCCTCGAAGGCCTGCAGCAGCGCCGAGCCCAGGCCCTGCCGGCGCCAGGCCTCGTCGACCCACAGCTGCTGCAGTTCGCCGCACGGGCCCCAGACGCGGCCGACGGCTCCGCCGACGACGCGGCCCTGCGCGTCGTGGGCGAAGCACGACAGGGCCCGCACCTCGTGCAAGGGCGCGGCCCGGTCGTTGAAGGCCCCGAGGCCCTCGTCCACGACCTGCGCCTGTGGCGGCGGCAGGCCGTCGTGGCGGCTGATGTGCCAGCTCGTCGCCATCGGGGTCGTCCTGCGGGGCCCGGCCTAGGCCTCGCGCCGCGCCAGCGCGAGGTAGGCGCCCAGGCCGATCATCGTGCCGCCCGACAGCCGCGACAGCCAGCGCGCGCGAGCCGCACGGGCCGTGCCGGAGGCAAGCAGCCGGTGCGCCGCCAGCACCGCCACGACGTCGGCCAGCGTGTTCAGCGCGACGCAGATGCCGCCCAGCAGCACCAGCTGCGGCACCAGCGGCTCGCCGGGCGCGACGAACTGCGGCAGGAATGCCAGGAAGAACAGCGCGGTCTTGACGTTCAGCGTCTCCACCGCGATGCCCTCCAGCAGCGCACGGCGCGCCCCGCTGGCGGCAACCGGGCCGATCGCCGGCGCCCTGTCCTGGCGCAGCAGGATGCGTACGCCCAGGTAGACCAGGTAGGCCGCGCCGAGGTACTTCAGCAGTGCGAAGGCGGTTGCCGACTGCGCGACGACCAGCGACAGCCCGAGCGCCGCCGCGAGCACGTGGACCATGCCGCCGAGGCCGGTGCCCAGGCACGAGGCGAGCCCCTCGGCGCGCCCGCCGGCCACGGTGCGTGCCACGACGTAGGCGATGCCCGGCCCGGGCGTGACGGCCAGCAGGACGGCGGCGATCAGGAAGGCGGCGAGGGACATGAAGGGTTTCGGAGTGACGATGGGTCGAGGCCCGCTGGTGCTCGCGGACGACGGGGAGGTCTCAGGAATGCCGCATTCTCACGTGCCTCCGCTTCAGCGTCGCGCGGCTGCGAGGACGCGCCCGGCCATCAGGCGGCCTTGGGGAGGCTGGGTCTCGATCCGAGCACGACGGTGTGGGCTGCCAGCCACGCCATCAGCGTCAGGAAGGACAGCCACTCCCAGGGCACCGGCGTCGTGCGATCCACGCCACCCGTCTTGCCCACCAGGGCCAGCAGGGTCGCGAAGACGAAGTACGCGGCGACGACGGCGATGCTGGTCAGCGGCAGCACCCGCGGCAGGCGCAGCCTCCACTCCTGGCTGGCGATGGCGGCCTGCAGGGCGACGGTGCCGAAGAAGTACAGCAGCGCCGCGCTCTTGTGGATCGCAGCGTTCAGCGTGAATGGCACTGCGGCGGTGCCGATGCTGCCCAGGACGGCCGCGGCGCCGACGATCGCCATGGCACCACAGGAGCGCCGGGACGCGCCCAGATCCGCCAGTCGGATCAGCAGCAACACGAGAAAGAGGTAACGCAGGGGGGCCGCAAGCAGCATCCCCGACGAGAACAACGCGGCAGGCCAGCCCGGCGCAGCGCCGAAGTCGCTGATGTATGTCGTGAAGAACGAGAAGTCGTGCGTCGCGGAGTAGGCGAGAGTCGACGACGCGATGGTCGCGAAGCCGACGACCAGGCCCAGGGCGCCGACGACCAGCATCGCATAGGGCACGTCGAGTCGAGGCCGTGAGGCTGATGGAGTCACCGGTCTTCACCTTCCTGCGGATTGCCGCAGCTTCGCATAGCTCAACAGTCCCATCAACGCCCACAGCGCCAGCGTCAGCCCCAGGAAGCTGCGGATCTCGGAAGGCCCGCACAGGTCCCCCAGCCAGGGCGGATCGCCGCAGCCGAAGGCCAGCGCCGCGAACGCGAGTCCGGGCCCCAGGTGCAGGATGGCCAGTGCGTACAGCAGGATCCTCAGCATGTGGCAGGCGCTCGAGAACCGGGTTGGTCGCGCAAGGATGTCCGTGAGTCGCCCGCTCAGCAGTTGATCGTCGCAACCGCCAGCAGCTTCTGCACCTTGAAGCGCAGGCGCAGGCGGTGCACGGCGCCGGTGTCGTCCCGCAGCGCAGGCAGCACGAGCTCGAACGTGCCGTCGTCGGGCACGGCGATCTCCGCGGCGAGCCAGAAGTGGCGGGGCGAGCGCGAGGCGCCGACGCCGACCTCGCCGCCGACCAGCGGTGCCTGCAGCGGCAACTGGCGGGCCCGCACGTCCGCCACCGGGCTGGAGAGGTTGACGACGGGGTTGTCGACCAGGCTCACGCCGGCAAAGCGGCCGGTGGCGAGCAGATCCCCGCCCGGCCTGCGTACTTCCAGACGGTCATCCTCGAAGCGCAAGGTCGTGCCGGTCGGGACGTCGAGCCGCAGCTCGGCATGTCGGCGCCCGTCGCCGGTCTGCGTGATGCCGATCAGCGCCACCGCCTGGCCGACGGCCAGCCGCGCCGCCACCGGGACGTGGGTGTTGAACGCGCAATCCGAGTGGACGAGCGCCTGCGGCGGCACCTCGGGGACGAAGGTCGTGCGGGGCCAGGGCGCACAGCCGGCCGCCAGGAACGCTGCGGCCCACACGAGCGTTGTCGTCCGGTTCATGCAGGCCTGGCCACTGCCGGAGAGTGCCGGCCGGCCGCGGTTGCCCGGCACACCCTTGGCCCCTCGTGCGGAGCCGGCGTCACGGCCGGTCGGTGCGGCTGCGGCATGGCGACGGCTGGCGTCTGTCGCCGTTCGTCAGCGCGGCCCCACGGCGCCCGCGGCCGGCCAGTCGGTGTTGCCGATGCGCTGCAGCCTCATCTCGAAGATCTTGACCGGCTCGCGGCCCGGTTCGACGCGTTCGCCGATCTCCGTCCACGTGCCGTCCTTGACCCGCGAGGTGTAGCGGATCGTCGCCGCACCGGCCGGTATCGACCAGCTGAAGCCTTCGTCGGTGACCTCCATCGGGAAGTCGCCCGAGTAGCCTTGAGCGTGGGAGCGGAAGTGGTAGCGGTTCGACTGCGGCGAGAACGAGATCACCGCGAAGGCGTTGAAGACCAGGGTGCCGTCGCCGGCGTACCCGCGGCCTTCGATCACCCGCAAGGTGCCATCGAGCATCGGGCCGACCCGTTCGGTCTGCACGAGCTGCAGGCGCGTGCCGTCGGCCTGGTAGCTGATCGCCTCGCCACGCCAGGTGCCGTCGTAGCGCTCGAGCTTGCGCAGGGCATCCTGCTGCTGCTGCAGGGCAGCGCGGTTCGCAGGTCCTGCCGCCTGCGTCGGCAGCGGGAGCGCGCAGCACAGGACGAGGGCGAGGCACGTCAACCTGGACATGGGATCCTCCGCGGGGATGAAAGGGTCGGGTCTTGCCCGAGGCCTTCGGCGGCCCCGAGTCAGTGGAACAGGCCCACGGCCAGTTCGGCCCAGATCGCCAAGAGCGCCAGGCCGATGACGGACGCGGCCCCGATGCGCGCGCGGGTGGTGGAGAGTTTCCGCCACGACAAGACGATGGCCGCGCCGGCCGCGAAGAGCAGCGAGCCGCCGACGAGGAAGTCCTCCGGGCCCCAGGCGACCTCGCGGGTGAGCTGCATCGCCACCAGCGGCACCATCAGCAGCAGCAGGGTGCCCGCCGCGACGACGGACAGGGGGGCGATCAGGGGGTGTGGCTTCACGGCGGCGGTGCGGGCAGGTGCGGCGTGACGGGTGGCGAGGATAGCAGCCGGCGTCCGCGCGCGCATCGGGCCGGCAGCGGGCGCGACGCGCGGGGGCGGCCGCCGCGTGCGCGGCGCCTGTCGGCCTGCGCGGCGGCGAAGGAGTTCGTGTCCAAGCCTTGTCCCCCTCCCGTCACAACCACCGTCTCACCCGCTCGGTGTAGCGGGCGTACTCCTCGCCGAACAGGTGCCGCAGCGCGCGCTCCTCCGGCACGATCTGGAAGCGCGTGATGTACCACACGCAGGCCGCCGGCCCGATCAGGGCGCTCAGCGACCCCAGGTGGACGGCCCAGGCCAGCAGCAGGCCGCACAGCCCGACGTACATCGGGTTGCGGGTGATGCGGTAGACGCCGCCGGTCACGAGCACCGACGCGCGCTGCGGCGCGAGCGGATTGATGGTCGTCCGCGAGGCACGAAAGGCCAGCAGCCCCAGGAGGTCGAAGCTCAGCGAGGCGGCCACCAGCAGGGCGGCCAGGACCAGCCGCGTGGTCGGCGCGAGCGGCATCGCCGGGCCGACGGGGGCGAGGAGCCACATCGCCAGGCCCGCGAGGGCGCCGATCAGCGGGGGCGGGATCCGGTGCTCGAGCCACTGCATGGGCGTGCAGGCGCGGTGGGGGGCGGACTGGGCGTCATCGGGGGGCGGCCGCGATCGGCAAGGGCCTCAGCTGTCCCTGGACCTCGAGTGATGCCACGCCGACAGCACCAGGCAGACGATGGCGCCACCTGCGAGCAGCGCCCACACGTACGGTGACGCCGGACTCGGGTGCAGCCGGTGGGCGACGATCGTCTCGCCCAGCAGCACGAGGAAGATCAGGGCGAAGCCGAGCAGCAGCTTCGCCGTGCGCGCGCGGGCTTTCAGGCTCGTCTCCCGGCAAGGGTTCGCATGCACGGCTCGGCGGTGCGGGCGGCTAGAGAAAGCCCAGCCGCCGCTGCGCCGCGTCCCAGTGCCCCAGGTTGGGCAGCACGTCCAGCAGCTGCGCATCGCCGAGGCCGAACCAGCCGCCCAGCGTCGCCGCCAGCTGCTCCACCGACGTGGTGGGCAGCAGCCGTCCCTGGCCGACGTCGTCCGGGCCGTTGCTGGCGATGACCGGTGCGGTGCCGTAGTGGCGGCCGCCGCGCACCGCGCCGCCGATCACGAGGTGCGTGCTGCCCCAGCCGTGGTCGGAGCCGTCGGTGTTGGCCGAGATCGTGCGCCCGAAGTCCGAGGCCGTGAAGGTGGTGACCTGCGGCGCGACGCCGAGCTCGGCCAGCGCCGACTGGAAGGCCGACAGCGCAGCCGCCACCGTGCCCAGCAGGCCCGGGTGCGTGCTCGTCAGCGCATCGTGCGTGTCGAAGCCGCCCAGCGAGACGAAGAACACCTGGCGACGGGCCTGCAGGGCATCGGCCACCGAGATCATGCGCGCCACCATCTGCAGCTGCGCGGCCAGCGCGTTGCCGGCGGGGAAGGCCGTGGCCAGCGTCGGAGCGGCCGGCAGTGCGGCGCTCAGCGTCTCGTGGGCCTCGATCGCGCGGCTCGTCACGCGCGCGTGTTCGGCTTCCAGCAGGTGGCTGCGCGGGGCGGTGACCAGGCTGCGCAGCGCATCGGACGCCGCCCTGGAGCCGAACAGCGGGCTGCGCAGCGCGTTCAACGCCACCGAGCCGCTCGTCGAGACCTGGTACTGCACCGCCGAGCGGCCGGACATGAACACCGCGTTGCCCGAGACGTTCACGCAGGTGAACGTGGCCTTGCCGTTGCCGGCCTCGAACAGGTCGCCGATGCGGCCGCCCCAGCCCGAGGTGGCGCCCTCCGGCGACGAGGCCTGCCAGGCCGATTGCTGGTCGTTGTGCGAGAACAGCTTGGGCGGCAGGGCGACCGAGCGCGCCGTGTACTGCGCCTTGCTCGTGGGCTGCACCAGCGGTCCGATGTTCAGCAGAGTGGCCAGCGTGCCCTGCCGCCACAGCGGCAGCAGCGGCGCGAGTTCCGGCGCCAGCGCGAAGTCGACGGCCACGCCGTCGCGGTCGCGTGCCGGCGTGGCGGTCTCCAGCAGGGTCGGTGCGAGTGCGCTGCGCGCATAGGCCAGCGCCGGCCGCAGCGCGCGGTACTGCTCGTGCTGCACCGGGCTGTAGGGCACCAGGGTGTTGGCCTGGTCGTTGCCGCCGTAGAGGAAGACGCACACCAGGGCCTTGTAGTCGGCGGCCGTGGCCGCGGCCGCCTCGCCCAGTGCCGCCAGGTTCAGGGCCCAGGGCGCCGCCACGCCGCCGAGGCCCAGCGCCGAGGCCCGTTGCAGGAAGGCGCGGCGCGAAGCGTTCGAGGCGGGCTTGCTCATCGCCGTTCCTTCACTTGGGCACGAGGAATGACGGTGCCGCCATCACCAGCAGGATCGCGGCGTGGATGCGCGCCAGGCGGTTGGCCTCGGTGGCCGAGGGCATCGACTGGATGGCCGTCGCGAGGGTCTGGCGGTCCTCCTCGCCCAGCTGGCCGGCGGCGAGCAGCAGGTCCAGCTCGCCCACCAGTGCCGTGCCGTCGCCGGCCAGCGGCAGCAGCGCCGCATAGTCGGCCCGGACATCGCCGCGCCCGTTGGCGATCGTCGCCTGCATGCTGTTCAGGTAGCCGACCACCGAGGTCTCGTGCGTGATCTGGAACTCCGGCGCCACCAGCGCGGCACGGGCGATCGCGCTGTTGGGCGGCACGTAGCCCGGACGGAAGAAGTTGAAGACCGAGGGCGAGCGCAACGGGCTCTGGCCCAGCCGCGTGGCCGCATCCGAGGTGTTGCCGATCGCCCAGGCCTCGCTCGGCGAGGTCGCCCCGAAGGCCCGTGCCCAGCCGGTGAAACGCAGGATCGGTTCGCGCAGCTTGCCGGCGGTGGTGCTGGCCAGGGCCGCGTCGCCGCGCGCCTCGCTGTCCAGCAGCACGGCGCGGATCACGGCACCGAGATTGCCGCGCTGGCCGCTGCCGTCGTCGGCGAAGACCCGGGCCACGCGCCGCACGTACGCCGGGCCGGGATTGCTCGTGACCAGGCGCTGGATCAGCTGCCGGCTCCAGAACGGCCCGACGTTCGGGTGGGCGAAGAGGTGGTCCAGGGCCTGGCGCAGGGCGTCGGCGGCGCCGGTGCCCGCGGGAATCGTCAGGCCGAGGAAGGACTTGGCGCCGGTCTCGTGGCGGCTGGGCACCTGGATCATCGGGCGCCGGTGGTAGTCGGGCGTCTGCGTCGTGCCGCCGGCCAGGTCGATGTCCCAGCCGGTGAAGACCCGCGCCAGGCCGGCGATGTCGTCCTGGCCGTAGGTCTCGACCGGCTGGCCGCCGGAGAGCCTCGGCGTGCCGTCCTCGTTCAGTTCGTGCAGGCCGATCGTGAACAGCTGCATCAGCTCGCGGGCGTAGTTCTCGTCGGGCATCGAGCCGTTGGCGGGATTGGCCTTCGCATTGCCGCGGAAGCTCAGGTAGTAGCCCATGGCCGGGTTGGCGCTGACCGCGCCGAGGAGCGCGCGCAGGTTGCCGAAGGCATGCGCCTCGAGCAGGTCCAGCCACTGCGCGGCGGCGAACTGCCGCCAGGCCGAGTTGATGCCGTCGATGCCGACGACGATGATCTCCGACAGCGCCAGGGTCACCCGCTGGCGCAGCGTGTCCGGCGAAGCGATCAGCTTGCGCCAGGCCACGGGGTCGAAGCCCGCCTGGTTGTTCCGGTACTCGGCCGCATCGAAGCCCTTGGCCACCAGCCAGTCCCAGCGCGTGCCGTCGCCGGCCATCGCCATCTGCTCGTCCAGCCAGCCGGCGTAGCCGAGTGTCTTGACCCGTTCGATCTGCGCGCGCGTCGCGCCCATCGAGGCCTGGGCCAGGAAACGCGAGGCCTGCGCATCGGTGAGGGCGGCGGCCACCGGGGGCGGCGCCGGGGCGGCGCCGTCGCCGCCTCCCCCGCCGCAAGCGGCCAGCGCCGACAGCGACACCGCCGTCGCCGCGATCGACGCGGTCCGCGGGGCCTGGACCTCGAGCCCGGAGGGCCGCGGGATCGGGTCGTTCATCGCGGGTCTGGGTTCCGGGGGCGGGTCCATGGGCGGGCACGATAGGGGCACGACCCGCGATCTTCCGTGTCCGCCACGTAAAGGTCCGTGAGGCTCGGTAAACGGGCCCATGCCGGGGTACGCCGCACGGCGTCGCGCGTCGTGTCGGTGCTTTCCCAGCCTCCGGGAGGGCACATCACGGACCGGTACCGCCCGGCGCCCGGACCCGCGGGGTCGCCCTAGAAGCTCGAGCCCGGCTGCTGCAGGAAGGCGATTTCCTCGGCGGTGGACGGCCG
>ERZ761602.8429-NODE-8429-length-10390-cov-7.298984_pt1 | contig 10390 bp, 7 predicted proteins | sample MGYA00512165_ERZ761602 | MGnify/ENA primary metagenome ERZ761602 (study PRJEB28899, sample SAMN02445085) | bioreactor sludge metagenome | biome: EBPR sludge; isolation source: Thorneside wastewater treatment plant | place: Australia: Brisbane, Thorneside...
TGGCAGTACTCTGCTCTGCATGGGTAGGCGCGCAGCCTGCCGCTTCCTCTTCGTCAACCCTGGCCGGGAAATATTTCCGGATCCTCGGCGAAGGGACAAAGCATATTGAAGATAAACTTAACCAGCCCGAACCTACGCTGGCAAAAATTGAATCGCAGCCAGGCTGGGGTCATTTTCCGAATGCGATACTCGTGCCCGCAGTACTTTATACCAAGGAGCATCCGGAAAATCGATGGCATAAAAATAAAAAGATGTTCGACCTGGCGATCAGGATCGGCGACTTGTTGATAGAAGAATACGATAATGGTAGTTATACTTCCCGCGGCGACAACGATTGGGATACCTATATGTGGCTGGAAGCGTATCGACTGCTCGGCAAAGACCTGGATGGAAAGCGGAGGAACAGGTGGAAGGAGATCCTGTTGAAAGAAGCGGCGGTTCCGCTGCCGCGACTTGCCAGGTGTCAGGACTATCCCTGGTATAATGCGCCTTATATCGGGACTTCTCCTAACCACTATGCTATTTATGCTTCGCAACTATTGCTGGCAGGGACTATATTCGATAACCCCGAATGGACGGCCTTATCCACAAAAGTATTGCATCGGTTTTGTGTGGAAGAACAGTCGGAAGATGGATTTTATGGCGAGCAAAGCCGCGAAGGCCCTACTACCGGTTATGATTATCTGACAATGGCTCAGATCGCAATGTACTGGGAGTTTACGCAAGATCCTGAGGCCCTGAAGGCATTGCGCCGTTCAACAGACTTTCACAAGAACTATACCTATCCCGATGGGACGCCTGTAGAAACCATCAATGACCGGAACCGTTACTGGGGAGTATCCATGTGGGGGCATTTTGGGTTTTCTCATTTTCCCGATGGAAGAAGGTATGCTTCTTTTCTCACCGATCGTTTTATGGAGTTCTCGGGTGAAAAAATGCAGCGGGCGGATATACAGTCGGTTGGCCGTATAGCGCAGAATCTGCTATACCTGCACGAAGGCGAAGAAGCGCCCATCCCGCAAGACGCCGAATCATATGCCCACCAGATGAAGGTCATGGCGGGCATCAGGAAAACGTTCGATTGGACCGCCTGTTATAGCGGTATTGTCGCTCCTTCCTTCAGCGCCAATAATTTTTTCCTGGACCGGCAGGGCAACTTCAGCGTGTTCCATAAAAAAACAGGGTTGATCATTACGGGCGCTAATTCAAAAAATCAGCCGGAACTCGCCACGTTCATCGATCAGGTAGACGATCGCTTCCTGTATATGCCCATCAGCAGTCGTTTGCAGATGAGCGATGAGCAGGACAGGCTTGCGCTTTCCTACAATTCTTTTTTTGGCGTACTGGAAGCGCCGCATCCCTCCAGGGAAACTTTCCGGTTCCGCTTCCTCACTACGCATAAATGGGGCGAAAACAAGTCGACCCTTAACCTGCAGCTCGCGTTAAAAGCCGGCGAATGGCTCGAAACGGCAAGCGGTAAAAGAATATTGCTGGACGACAAAACGATTAACCTCTCCGGCGAGGACATAGGCGGATGGATCAAACATAATGGCTGGGTATTGTTTATCCCCGGCGATATGACGCTGCAATGGCCTGTGTTCCCCTTTAACCCTTATCGAGACGCGCCCGAAACACAGATCTCCCACGCCATTGGCAGGCTCGCTACAGAATTCTCGTCGATGAATAAATCATTCGATTTTTCTATTGAAGTGAAATGATGTAGTAAATGGGAATAGCAATCAAAGCTTCTTGGGTTGCAAAGGAAAAGAACAATTATATAAAGTAAATTTTTTTTGTGGCAAAACGAAACATCAATTATAAAAAGACGATCCTCCTTCTATGCTGGAATATTTTCGATGTTTTTTTTATTTTTGGGCAAGCGCCTCAACAACCGAAATACGTCTATTTGAATGACTTTTCAGACGCTGATAAAATTGGCGTGAGCGGTCCTGCTCGTACGATACGCTTTCAAGAAAGAGAGGGGCTGAATATGACAAGCATTCATAGCGTTTTGGAAATTAAAAATCATACTCTTAAAAAAGATCGGGGCGCCCTCTCTTTGTGGTTTATGCCTCTTGAAGATTTAAGCGTGGCGCCTGGATTACCTTCCATGAGCAATAGCAATCCGTATTTTTCAATAGTTCCATTTTTAGCGGATATTCCTAATCCACAAGATGTGAAGAAAGCTAATTTTAAACTATTTTGGAATTCGGGATATCATCCGAATTTAATTGCCATGTTTGCGCAGGGGCGCGTATATGAAGATGCTTTTACCCTGCCGCATAAAGCGCTAGTAAGCGTTAGTCATTTCAGGTTTAAAAAGGAATCTTGGTATCAACTCGTTCTTACCTGGGATTACGAAAAAGACGCCTATTCTCTTTTTATAAATGGGATTTTGATTGGCAGAGAAGATCAGTTCAGAACGCAAAAATTCTCCAGGGATAGCGTCAATTCCTCGCTTTATCTAAGCAATCCTATGTTATGTTTTTCAGACCTGCGGTTTTACGATTATGCCATGAATAATGATGAAATCTATAAACGATTCAGGAATGATGCAACTAAATTTGATAAAGGACTTGAAAAAGAGTTGCTATTCACTTACGCTGGAAAAAACCGGAAACGATTCGAATGGACGCCCAATAAGGATTGGAAGGAAAAGCTCGCATTGGATTTATCCAATCCTTCTGACTTAGATAGTTTCATTGTGCAAGGAAAACCCCTGAATGTTCAGGCAACAAACGAAGGGCTATTGGTTGAAACGATTAATAAAGAATACACCGGAGCTTTACTCGATTCCCAAGTTTATATTTGGACGAAGAAACCATTCGAAGGCGATTTGTATGTTGAATTCGAGTTTATGACGCTAAGACCCGGCGGCCTGAGCCTGTTAATGGTACAGGCGTCCGGAATGAACAGAGAAGACTTTATGGCAGACTATCCGCTACGCGCCACGGGGCGCATGACGATGGTATACGGGGAAGATGTACGCAACTATCACTGGGAGTATTATCGTGAAATGGCGGACATGAGGAATGATGTAGAAAACTCGGCGCTAATGAAAAACCCATATCTCTACCCGCTGTCATTTGGGTCATTAGATAAGCCGGTGGAAAAAAATGTTTGGCATAAATTACAGTTTTTACAGATCGGAAATAAACTTATTGGAGCGGTGAATGGTATTATTATGGTTGAATCTGAAGATGACGGTTTTTCAAACAATGGGCCGGCATATAATTTTGGCCGGATATCCATCCGCTGCATGCTTCGGACGAAAATGCTTTTCAGAAACCTAAAAGTGTATAATAAAAAGAATATAGAGGTAATTAAAGATTTAAATCCTGCCAGGTGAGATGAATTAATTATCTGCATGGCGTATCCGGCGCCCGCCGGATGCTAACGGTGTTCTGTGGTTAATGTCGTCGGATGCCGTAAACCATTATTTGGAAAATCATTGCGTCCTTTCTCAAAAAACAAAAGCCGCCAAAATTACTTAAGGCAGCTTTATAACGCATACAATTGTGGTTCCAGAGGTAAGCGTTAAGATCTTACTGTTGGAGCGATCTATTTCCTTCTCTTTCCGGATGCCGGGCCAATGGGCGATTCCCCGTTTATGAGTACGGTCCAAACGCTTTTAACAAGCCTTAGCAGGCTGGTTGAAGGACGATAATGATCCCGCAATATTTTTGTTCTATGTACGTCGTAGTACATGGTTTTCTTTTGCATTATAATATGGATTTTATTGGAATTTAAGAGAAAATCGTCCGATATAACGCATAGGGGCTCTTATTATTGTGTTAATTCCCCTACGTAAAATCCCTATTCTTGGCTTGTTTGTTTTTTCCTAATTTTGGGCAAATCCTTTATGATGAAAAGCCTTGTTATGCTGTTAATATGGGCGGCTCCTATCGCTGCTCTGTCGCAGGGGGTCTTCTCGAACAGCGCCAGCGCAACCCTTCAGCAGGTGATCCAGGACTATCCCAGCAGGTTTAAAAATATAAGCGGCGAATTGCTTAGCAATAATCCTCAGTCGACCGATTATGTCTCAAAAGTTAAGGTGGAAGGCTCCGAAAATGCCATTGTCACGCGTTACTCCCCTGTTGAAGGAAAGGAAGCTTATGGCTGGAAATGCCTGCTATTGACCTCGGAGGATTTTTCGGTCGTTTCGAGCAAATACCAGCAATTACATACCCAGATAAAGAACAGTATCATAAAGATCGAGGGGCAAAAACCCTTTATCCTGAATGGCAATTACGAAAGCCCGACTACTGAAAAGAGGTTTGTGACCAGTGATTTTTATCTACTGCCTTCCTTTGGCGAAATGAAAAACCTGAAAGTCGAGTTGACGATGGAATACTATGTTACGGAATGGAAAGTAGCGTTGATGGTTTATGAAAACGACGCTTTCGACGAAGACTACCAGGTAAATACTTTTTAAGTCCCCGAAAAAGAAAAAACGGAGCTAACAATTTTCGGGGAACCCCTTTTAGATAAAATACCCCGGCGTCTAATCCGGGAACTGGCTTTTGTCCATATTGGGGATGATGCGCAAGGCATTTTTGTAATATATTTTCTTCAATATATTGTCCGGAAGCCCCATGCCATACATACTCCAAAAAGCATGGTATTTTTTATGGTAGGGAAAATATTCGTCGTTGGTTTCCAACACCCTGAAATACGTGGCATACTCGCTGGGCGCCCATGAATCTTTGCCAAACAGGATCCGATCCTGGAACTTTTCAAAGAAAGCGGCCGCCGCCCTCGGCTGCCTGCCCAGCTCGGCAATGACCGCGCCCATTTCTACCACCACATTTGGCATTTCTGTTAATAGTTTTCCCAACCTGGCCAGATCGTTCGGTAGCCATCCGAAATGCGCGGCGATAAAAATGGTCTGCGGATGTTTTTTGAACATGCGGTGTTGTTCGCTGAGCAGCGTTTCAAAAGGAGCGGGGTCGTCGGCGCTTCTTTTCCGGCGCGGATGGGTTTTCAGCTCCAGCCATCTTTCATTTTTTTCGTCCATAGGATCCCAGAACGATTTCGGGTCTGCTGTATGAATAAGCACGGGTATTTTCAGATCGCCGCATTTTTTCCATATAGGATCCAGCCGGGGATCGTCTACTGTTACCCGTTTGCCGCTCTTATCTGTAACCGAAAACCCGAGGTTTTTGAATATTTTAAGCCCGTTAGCGCCATTTTTTACGTCGGCTTCTAACTGCCTGACCGCTTTATCGGTCCATCCGTTTTCGCCTATGCCGCCAAAGTCGATATTGGCAAAAACGATAAACCGCTTGGGATAATTGGCTCGGATGCTGGCTGCCGATGATCTTATACTTTCGCCGTTGCCGCCGCTGAGGTTTACCATTATGGCCATATTCAGCTTATCCATATCGGCGATAAGACGCGTAAGGTCCTGCGCCCCCATGCTCCGCTGGTGGTTGTGCACATCGATAAAAGGGAATTTGGCTCTTGTAACAGGGTGTTGGGGAACGACCAATGTGGATACAGGGTCATATTTTTCAAAATCCATGGACTCCGATTGCGCGTTCGCTGTCGCTATGCTCATAAAGGCGGCGCTAAAAACAAATGTTCTTTTAAGGAAGCCAGCAAAACCGGGAGAAGTGGAGCGCCGGGCAAAAGCGTTAGAAAAAACTATTCTTTTAACGGATGGCATGGTTGATATATTTAATTGCTAAAGTAATGGTTTATCTATTGACGGTTTTGCATGCTCCGCCGGATTGTGGGACGGAAGGGGCTGCAATCGAGGCGCCAGGATGATTTGCCCCGGTTTCCTAATGCCGAAAGAGGCGATGGTATGTAAGCTGCAATCAGCATATCAGGATGATTTGACGCCGGAATGAAGAATTTCTTTCAGCGCGTTGTCAATATTCCGGGAAACCGTCTCATAATCCGTATATCCGCGGGCTACCATATGAAATTTTAGCCCCTCCGCCTGGATAAGGGCAGTAGGGAACCCTGTCACTTTTAACTGCTTTACCAGCGCAAATTCATACTGCGCTTTCTGCTCATATTCTTTGCTATGCAGTTTATCATAAAAATCATTTTCAGGGATCTGGTATTGATGCAGCAGCAGGCGATAAGCTTCATCATCCGTCAGGTCCCTGCCTTCGTAGTTCAGGGCATATTGAAGGTCGGCGGCAAAGCTTACCTGGTCGTCGGGATAAAATTCCTTAAAAATGCGGAGCGCTATGGCAGGTTTCAGGGAGTCGGGAAACCAATCGCTTTTATCCGGGTTGAAGATATGCCAGAGGAAATCTTTTCCGAACCTGATGCCCGTCCGTTCTTCAACGGTTTTGTATGCTTCCTGTATATAGGACGCCATGACGCCGATCGGCGCCGGCTGAGGCGAAAGGATCATTCCCCCCGAAAGGACCTCTATGTCGAGCTGATCCTTATAGGCTTCCGCAATTTTTTTTATTACCGGGCTGAATCCGTAACACCACCCGCAATAGGCGTCATAGCAATAAATAAGCAAGTGTTTTGCGGGCGCTGTTTGCGCTGGTTCCGTCTTCATCGTTTCGTATTTTATATCTATCAATGCGCTTCCAGCCAGTTCTTTCCGCCGCCGATCTCCGCTTCAACCGGCACGCCATTGGGCAGTATTAATGCATTGCGCATACACTCGAGGATCACGGGCTTAATGATCTCCGCTTCTTCCTTAACTGCGTCAAAGACCAGTTCGTCATGCACCTGTAATACCATTTTAGATCTGAAACCCCTTTCCTTGAAAGCGTTATGGATCTTTATCATGGCCAGTTTTATCATATCGGCGGCGGTTCCCTGGATCGGCGAGTTGATGGCGTTCCTTTCAGCATATCCGCGTACCGTAAAGTTGGCCGAGTTGATGTCTTTCAACCATCTTTTTCTACCCATCAGCGTTTGTACATAACCGTGGTCGCGGGCAAAATTGATCATATCGTCCATATACTTTTGAATATTGACGAACTGCTTTTTGTAGTTGTCAATAATTTCTTTGGCTTCTGTCCTGCTGATGCCAAGATTGTCGGCCAGTCCGAATGCGCCCTGTCCGTATATGATGCCGAAGTTTACGCTTTTAGCCTTGTACCGCTGTTCCTTGGTAACGGCGGCTTCTTCTATTCCGTATACTTTTGCCGCGGTGGCGTTATGGATATCTTTTTGGCGCTGGAAGGCTTCGCACATAGCCGGGTCGCCGCTGATGGCCGCTACAATACGCAATTCTATTTGCGAATAATCGGCGGATAGCAGGATATGGTCGTCATCCCTGGGGATAAAAGCCTTGCGGATCTCTCTTCCTCTTTCGGATCGGATAGGGATATTCTGCAGGTTAGGGTTATTGCTGGAGAGCCGTCCTGTAACGGCGACCGCCTGCGCATAGCTGGTATGTACGCGCTGCGTTCTTTTGTTGATCATCAGCGGCAGGGCGTCTACATAGGTCGATTTCAGCTTGGTCAGTTCGCGATAGGCCAGGATATCGTCGACGATCTGGTTGCGGCTGGCCAGTTTCAGCAAAACATCTTCTCCTGTGGCATATTGGCCCGACTTTGTTTTTTTGGCTTTGGGGTCCAGCTGGAGTTTTTCGAACAGTACCTCTCCCAATTGTTTGGGCGATGAGAGATTAAACCGTACGCCTGCCTGGCGATAAACGTTTTCTTCATTCTTTTTTGCCTCCCGCTCAAGCTCAACCGAATATTCCTTCAGGAAATCGGTATCGACCCTGATTCCTTCAAATTCCATATCGGCCAGCGCTTTCACGAGCGGGTTTTCTACCTCCGTAAAAACCTTTTCTACCTCTTTGGTTTTTAGCAGGGGCAGAAAAGCCTGTTTCAGTTGCAGGGTGATATCGGCGTCTTCGGCGGCATAGTCCTTGATCTTTTCCAGTTCCACATCGCGCATATTGCCCTGGTTCTTTCCTTTTTTGCCGATCAGCTCTTCAATAGGGATGGGCCCGTATCCAAGATATTGCTCGCTGAGCAGGTCCATGCTGCGTTTGCCGTCGGGGTCGATGACATAGTGCGCCAGCATGGTATCAAAGATATTTCCCCTTAGTTCATGATCATACCATTTTAATACGAGCATATCATATTTCAGGTTTTGACCGATCCATACAAGAGAGGGATCGCTAAACAGCGGCTCAAACAATTGCAACCGGCGTTTTGTTTCTTCCCGGTCGTCGGGGGGAAGAGGAACATAATAGGCTTCGCCTTTTTTATAGGAGAAGCTCATGCCCACCAGTTCACAATCGTTGGCGTCAATACCGGTAGTTTCCGTATCGAAGCAGATCTCGGGTTGCTTTAATAATTCCTCTACTAGTTTTTTGATTGCATCGTCTCCCTGGATGGCCAGGTATTGATGGGGGGTATTGTGGATATGCTGGCTGGCCTGAATTGCCTCGGTGATCTCTTCCTGGGTTTCCTGGGCTGCCGGGGTTTTGGTTTCAACAATATTTCCGAAAAGATCTGTCTGAACGCCTTCGGGAATGATCTTGTCGATCCCGCCCCTGGCAATGATCGTAGGCGCGCCGATGTCTTCGCCAAAAACCCTTTTGCCCAGCGTTCTGAATTCGAGGTCAAGGAAGACTTCTTTTAAAGCGGCTTTATCACAGTCTTTGATGCGAAAGTTTTCTTCATGGAACTCGACGGGCACATCCGTGATGATGGTAGCCAGTTTTTTACTCATGATGGCCAGCTCTTTGCCATTTCTTATTTTTTCGCCCAGCGCGCCCTTAATGTTATCGGCATTCTCCAGGACCTTCTCAAGGGTTTCGTATTCTGCCAGTAGTTTGGCGGCGGTCTTTTCGCCTACGCCGGGGATGCCGGGAATATTATCCACGGAGTCGCCCATCAGTCCGAGTATATCGATTACCTGGTTTACGTTTTTGATATTCCATTTTTCACAGACTTCCTTGGCGCCCAGTATTTCAGCATCGCCTCCCTGGTATCCCGGTTTATAGATAAGGATATTTTCTTCTACCAGTTGGCCGTAGTCTTTATCCGGCGTCACCATATATACGGTATAGCCGGCCTTCGCTGCCTGTTTGCTCAGCCCCCCGATGATATCATCCGCCTCATATCCATCCGATTCAATAACGGGGATACAGAACCCTTCAATGATCTTTTTGATATCGGGAATGGCGGTCAGTATATCTTCCGGCGTTTCCTGGCGGTTGGCTTTGTAGTCGGCGAAACCGATATGTCTTTCCGTTGGCGCATGCGTGTCGAAGCATACGGCCATATGGGTAGGTCGTTGGTTATTGAGCAGGTCGAGCAGGGTATTGGTAAACCCGAATTGAGCATTGGTGTTTTTTCCTTTTGAGGTTAGCCTCGGGTTACGTATCAGCGCATAGTAGGCGCGAAATACCAACGCCATGGCATCCAGCAAAAACAATTTTTTACTCATCCGACGAAGATAAATACAATTTGGACGCTATGGCACGGGATCATGGCCATGTCCCCCCCAGGGATGGCAGCGGCTTATTCTTTTTATGGTGAGCCAGAGTCCTTTTAGAGGGCCATATTTTTTAAAAGCTTCCAGGGCATAGTTTGAGCAGCTCGGAGTAAACCGGCAGGATGGGCCGAGCAGGGGGGAGATGATCCACTGATATAGTTTTATCAGGAGGATAAACGGTAGACTAAGCAGCCGGAGGAGTAATTTCATCCATTATTTTTATGATCTTTTTTAAGACAAGACCCATTTTTTCCTGCGTCAATGAGGAATCAGGCAGGTCGGGACCGGTATAGAGAAAAAACAGGGACAGGCATTGCTGTTTGTTTTTAAGGGTTAGTTCGAGGGGATGTTTTTGCAGGCGATAGGCTTCCCGCATCTGTCTTTTGATGCGATTGCGGTCTACCGCCTTTTTGAACTTACGGGCGCTGACGGTAAAACCGGCTTGCAGAAAAGCATCCGATAGCGGACGCGTTAAATAATAAACGCGGAGAGGGAAAACCGCAAATGTTTTGCCTTCTTTGAACAACTGTTCGATAAGCTTGCGGCTTTTAAGTCGTTCCTTTTTGCCCAGCGTAAAAGAGGTTTTGATGGCGTTTTTCCTGTCAATTTACACAAACAAAATTAGCCCCGACGCTGAGGCTAAGTATTTTATATGAACTATCCTGTTCTTCCCGATGAACGGGCTCGGAAGGGGTTATTTCAGCTTGCTTTCGTCAGAAACAGAAAGTTTCTTACGGCCTTTTCTGCGACGGGCTGCCAGAACAGCGCGTCCGTTTGCCGTTTCCATGCGCTTACGAAAACCGTGAACGGTCTTGCGGCGACGGTTATGCGGTTGAAATGTACGTTTCATGATCTATCTTTTTTGTACTAATGTGAAAGGTCGGCAAAGGTATGGCAAATCGGGGTTCATTCCAACAAAATATGCACAGTTTATCCCGGGAATTGTTGA
>ERZ761602.8431-NODE-8431-length-10387-cov-8.224448_pt1 | contig 10387 bp, 9 predicted proteins | sample MGYA00512165_ERZ761602 | MGnify/ENA primary metagenome ERZ761602 (study PRJEB28899, sample SAMN02445085) | bioreactor sludge metagenome | biome: EBPR sludge; isolation source: Thorneside wastewater treatment plant | place: Australia: Brisbane, Thorneside...
GCGAACTTGACTTCTTTTGCAGCCATTGGGGAATTCCTCTAAAACTCGTTCTGTAAATCGTTCGGAAGAGAAGGGTTCCGCGAGACGAGGCGCGCTTACTTTTCGATGACGGCCATGATTTCGTCTTCGCGCATGATGATCAGCTCTTCGCCGTCCACCTTGACTTCGCTGCCCGAATATTTGCCGAACAGGATGTGATCGCCGGCCTTGACGTCCAGCGGCCGCACGTCGCCGTTTTCCAGCAGCTTGCCGCGACCCACCGCCTGCACGGTGCCGCGCGACGGCTTCTCCGCGGCGGCGCCGGGCAGAACGATGCCGCCCGGACTCTTGGTTTCTTCCTCAACGCGCTTGACCAGCACCCGATCATGCAACGGCCGAATATTCATCGATGACATCTCCTTAGCAAGGTTCGTTGACTGGAGGTTGGCGCCGCCTTGTTAGCACTCGCCTCTGGTGAGTGCTAATCATAGTCGGCGAAACCGCCCTGTCAAGGGGTTGCCGATGAAGTGGGGTGGGGTGAAAAATTTTCAAGAGCGCAGCGCGAGGAAAAAACTTGGGTCGCCACCGGCTTGAAAGCGATTTAGCCCGTCGTGACGTTGCCGCCTTCCCACAGGCACCAGCCATTCTTGCCCGCCAGCTTGGCGGCGTACATCGCCAGGTCGGCGCGGTGCGCCAGTTCCTTGGCCGTGCTGGCGTGGTCGGGATAGAGAGCGATACCGATGCTGGCCGAAACTCGCGCCGGCCCCTGCGGGAGAACGAACGGCCGGTCGATCCGGTCGATGATCTTTTGCGCCACGTTCGTGGCGTCCTGGGGCCGGGCGATGGTGGTCAGCACCACGGCGAACTCGTCGCCGCCCAAGCGGGCCGCTGTGTCACTCTCGCGCAGGGTGGCTTGCAGACGCCGGCCGACTTGGCGCAGCAGTTCGTCGCCGGCGGCGTGACCCAGGCCATCGTTGACCGCCTTGAAGCCGTCCAGATCGAGCTCCAGCACCGCCACGATCTGTCGGCCACGGCCGGCCAATCGCAGCGCCTGCTCCAAACGATCCCAGAACAACGTTCGGTTGGGCAGTCGGGTCAGCCCGTCGTAGTGAGCCAGTTCCCAGTTTTCCTGTTCGCGCAGCCGGCGGTCGGTGATATCGTTCAATATCACGATGGCGCCCACGGTCGCGCCATCGGAATCGTAAAGCGCGGACCAATACACGCCCAGCCACCGATCGGCCAGACTTTGAAATTCGCCGTCGCCCGCGCGCAGATTCGAGGCCATTCGCCAGCGGCGCTCCACCTCGGCGCGCTGGTCGGGGCGAACGCAATCCAGCCAGGAATGCCCCAACACCGCGGTCGCCGCCTGACCGGTCAGAATGCACCAGGGGAAGTTGACGTACTGACAACGTCCCTCGGCATCCACCTCGGCCATGCCGACCGGAGCGGCGGCCAGCATGGCTCGATAGCGCTGCTCGTTAAAGGTCAGATCGTGGTTGATCCGCTGCAACTCGGCGGTCTGGGCCGCGACTTCCCGCCGCAACTGGTCGGCGTAATCGGCCAGCACCTGCTCGGCGACATATTGGGTGGTGATATCGGTCGCCGCGCCGCGATAACCGGCGAAACGACCCAGCTCGTCCTGGTAGGGCAAGCCGTTGATCCGCAACCAGCGCAGCTCGCCAGCATGGTCCCAAATGCTGAGCAGCACTTCCCGGAACGGTCGCCTGGCTCGCAACGCCGCTCTCAGCGCGTTGCGATACCGCGTCGGGATGGCATGGACGCCGGTCCGCCACCAGAGCCCGGTTCTAGGCGCCAGTTCCCAGGCCAGTTTACCGCTGAGCTGGGTGATCAACCCGTCCGCGTTGGTATCCCACAGCAGGTCATCCGCGACCCAGATCAGATCGCGGAACTGAGTGCGCGCCCAATCGCGGGCTTCGGTCACGCCCCCCAGCAGCAAACCCATGAGCGCGACCGCGATCATCACCAATTGGTAATGCAGCGCCGCATCCTGTTGTTCACTCCACACCACCAACATCGCCAGCCCCGCGTCCAGCAGAAAAATCGCCACGGTCACCATCGACAACCCGCCGACGATGGCGATCCACGCCAGGGGCAGCAACATGAACAAGATCAAAAACGGATTCGACGCCGCGTTCAGTTCCAGCCACGGCGACGACTTGAACAAGACCACCAAGGTAAGCAGCAGCCCCGCGAAACAGGCGGCCCAAAGCCACCATCGTCCGCGCCGCATCCCCAGGGACGACTGCCGCCAGCGAATTCCCTGAAACCAGTCGCGCAGGCGCGGACTCAGATGCACCAGCAACAGCGGAGTCACGGTGATGACGCCGACGAAATCGCTGACCATCCCATGGAGCCAGATGGTGGGCCATTGGTCGAACGCGATGGAGCCAGCGTACAGCAACCACAGCGCGCTGGTGCTCGCCGCCAACCCGCCACCCAGCAGCGCCGCGCTCAGAAACCGCCCGGTATAAGCTTGATTGGCGAAGCTGTTATGGGTCCGACCGGCGTTCCAAGCCCGCAACGCCAGCGCCGCCAGCAAATAAGCGACCACCGTGACCAGCAGGAGCGTGAAATGACCGATCAGCTCCGTTGGGGGCGAAACGGGCGAAGGCGCCATCATCCACGGCAAACCGCTCAACGTCCCATGGATGAGCAGCACCGGCGGCAACGCCCGCCAGCCAAAGGTCAGCAGGGCGAAAAACAACAGCCCCGCCGACGAATGCCACAGGCCAATTCGACTGTCGAGGACGCCGAGTCCCGGCGCGCTGAACCAGACGGCCGCACAGATCACGAAATAAGCGAGCCAGAACGCCGATAGCCGCGCCTGCTCCAAGCACCGGTGCCGAAAGAATCCTGGATGGTTTCCGGCTGGGGGTCCGGATGATGTCGCGTCGGAGAGCTTCCGCATGGTTTCACAGGGTCTTCAAGGGGATCGGCAACGGGTGGCCGCTTCGATGCCGGCATGGCGACCGCAACCACCACCGCCTTGGCTGGTCATAATTTCATCGTTGCCGACCGGAACTACTCCAAAATAGCAGTTTATCCAAAAAGACACACCATGAACCCATCGCCATTGATCATCCTTTGCACTTGCCCGGACCTGGCCACCGCCGAACGCATCGCCGAAACCGTGGTCGGCGAGCGACTGGCCGCCTGCGTCAACATCGCGCCGGGTCTGACCTCGATCTACCGCTGGGAAAATCGCACGCAGCGCGATACCGAGCTGCTGCTGCTGATCAAAACCCAGCAGACGGTCTATTCGTCGCTGGAAGCGCGCATCCGCGAACTGCACCCTTATCAGGTTCCGGAAATCATCGCCTTGCCGATTCAGGCTGGATCGGCCGCGTACCTGAATTGGATCGCGGCTTGCACGGGAGCGTTGGAATGAGGCAACCATTTGCTACGACGTGGCCCTGGCTGGCGCTGTGGCTGGCGTTGCTGGCCGGACCCGCAGCGGGCGGGTTGCTCGATCGCTGGAACGGTTCGTCCCAGGACCCGATTCTCGAAGCCGAGCAGGCGTTTCAGTTGACCGTCAGCGCGCTCGACCCGTCGACCATCGAGGCTCGCTGGATCATCGCGCCCGGTTATTACCTGTACCGCGATAAATTCCGTCTGAGTCCGTCGGACGGCCAAGACATCAAGATCGCCGGGGTGGAAATCCCGCCCGGCGAGCCAAAGGACGATCCTTATTTTGGCCGACAGCAAATCTTTCACGACGAAGCCGTCGTGATCGCTCGATTACAACGCGAATCGTCCGGCGCGCAAACCGCGCGGATCAAGGCCGACTATCAGGGTTGCGCCGAGATTGGGGTCTGCTATCCACCCCTGAGCCAAACGATCAGCGTGGCCTTGTCGGCGACTACCCCTGGCCCGCCGGTGGAGAAAGATCCCGGCGCCAGAGCCGAAAAACCGGCGGCCGCCATCCCTGTCCTATCCCCCAGACCCCATCCGGCGAACCGGTCCACCGAACGCAACGAAGCCGAACCGGATCGGCTGGCGCGGTTGCTGAGCGAACAGCGGTTCCTGGCGATTCCCGCCTTTTTCAGTTTCGGTTTACTGCTCGCGTTCACGCCCTGCGTGTTTCCGATGATTCCGATCCTGTCCAGCCTGATCGCTGGGCAAGGCTCGAACCTGACCCGTGGCCGGGCCCTTCGGCTGTCGCTGACCTATGTGCTGGCGATGGCGGTCACCTACACCGTTGCCGGCGTATTGGCGGCGCTGCTGGGGCGCAACATTCAGGCGTGGTTTCAGCATCCCTGGATCATCGGCGCGTTCAGCGGTCTGTTCGTGCTGCTGGCGCTGTCCATGTTCGGCCTGTACGAGGTACGGTTGCCGGCCCATCTGCAAGACCGACTGGTGGACTGGAGCAACCGCCAGCGCGGCGGTCACCATATCGGGGTGGCGGCGATGGGCCTGTTGTCGGCGCTGATCGTCAGCCCGTGCGTGGCGCCGCCGCTGATCGGCGCCCTGACCTTCATCGCGGTGACCGGCGATGTCGCGCTGGGCGCGGCCGCCCTGTTCGCCCTGGGGTTGGGCATGGGCGCGCCGTTGCTGGCCATTGGCGCGTCCGCCGGTCACTGGCTGCCGCATGCCGGCCACTGGATGGAACGGATCAAGACCGTGTTCGGCGTGCTGCTGCTGGCGGTGGCGCTGGGGCTGTTGGAGCGCATCCTGCCGGCGGCGGTCATCATGGCGCTGTGGGCCACCCTGCTGATCGTGACCGCGACCTACATGGGCGCGCTGCAACCGATCGTCCACGGTGCGCCGGCCTGGCGCGGCCTGGTGAAGGGATTGGGGCTGGTGTTGTTGATCTACGGCATCCTGTTGCTGGTGGGGGTCGCCGCCGGCGGTCGCGATCCCTGGCAGCCGCTGCGCGGGGTGAGTTTCGCGGCCAATGCCACCCCCACCTCGCAGCCGGTGTCGTTTCGTCGGGTCAAGACCGTGGCCGAGGTGGAAGAGGCGGTGCGCGAAGCCGTCGGCCGTTCGGTCTTGCTGGATTTTTACGCCGACTGGTGCGTCAGTTGCCGGGAAATGGAACATTACACCTTCACCGATCCCGGAGTGCGGGCGACGCTGGCCGGCGTGGTCTTGCTGCAGGCCGACGTCACCGCCAATGACGCCGCCGACCGGGCGCTGCTGCAACGGTTCGGCCTCATCGGACCGCCCGCGATCCTGTTCTTTGGCCCGGACGGCGGGGAACGCCGCGAGTTGCGGGTGGTGGGATTCCTGGACGCCGGATCATTCAACCAACAGCTACGATCGCTGTTGGGGGGCGAAGGTTGATGATCAACCCGTTCTGGCCGGGATCCGCAGCGAATGCGCGGCAATCGATGGGAAAACGGCTGCATTCCACCGACCGCCGGCTGGACACGGCAGCCGGGTTCATGCAGAATCGCGGCCCTGTTTTTGCAAGGTTGCCACCCGACCCATGGCCAAGCTGCTGTTGCTGAACGGGCCCAATCTGAACCTGCTGGGAACCCGGGAACCGGGCGTCTACGGCTCCGCCACGCTCGCCGACATCGAACAGCGTTGCGCGGAACTGGCTCGAACGCTGGGATCCCATGAACTGAGCTGCTTTCAGAGCAACGCCGAACACGAACTGCTCAACCGCATCCACGCCGCCCGCCAGGAAAGCGTCGCCTTCGTCGTGATCAATCCCGCCGCCTTCACCCACACCAGCGTGGCGTTGCGCGACGCTCTGCTGGGGGTCGATATCCCGTTCATCGAGGTGCATCTGTCCAACGTGTTCGCCCGCGAACCGTTCCGCCACCACTCCTACCTGTCCGATATCGCCGTCGGCGTGATCAGTGGGCTGGGCGCGCAGGGTTACGAGCTGGCGTTGCGCGCCGCCGACCGTTACCTCGCCACGGCCAGATAACCGTCATGCCGATCGACATCCGCAAGATCAAGAAGCTGATCGAATTGCTCGAATCCTCGGCTGTGGCCGAAATCGAGATCAAGGAGGGTGAGGACTCGGTGCGCATCAGCCGCCATCCCCAGAGCGGCGCCTCGGTCATGATGTCCCCGCAACCGCTGTGGGCCGCGCCAGCGCCCTACGGTTTCGCGCCCGCCGCGCCCGTCCCGCCGATCCCTACCTCGCCCGCCCCGTTGGCCCCGTCCGCGCCGACCGCCGAGGTCGAAGCGATCCAGGGCCACGCGCTGCGCTCGCCGATGGTGGGCACCTTCTACCGTTCCGCCGCGCCCGGCTCCAAGCCGTTCGTCGAGATCGGCCAGCACGTCAACGTCGGCGATCCGGTCTGCATCATCGAAGCGATGAAGATGTTCAACCAGATCGAGGCCGATCGCGCCGGAACGGTGACCCGCATCCTGGCCGAGAGCGGCCAGCCGGTCGAATACGATCAGCCGCTGCTGGTCATCGAATAGCCGCGCCCCGCCATGCTGGAAAAAGTGGTGATCGCCAACCGTGGGGAAATCGCCCTGCGCATTCTGCGCGCCTGTCGGGAACTGGGCGTGCGCACCGTCGCCGTCCATTCCACCGTGGACCGCAACCTCAAGCATGTTCGCCTGGCCGATGAAACCGTTTGCATCGGTCCGCCGCCCGCCACCGACAGCTACCTGAACATGCCGGCGATCATCAGCGCCGCCGAGGTGACCGACGCGGTGGCGATTCATCCCGGCTACGGCTTCCTGTCGGAAAACGCCGATTTCGCCGAGCGGGTCGAGCAGAGCGGTTTCGTCTTCATCGGCCCGAAGCCCGAGACCATTCGGCTGATGGGCGACAAGATTTCCGCCATCCACGCGATGAAGGAGGCCGGCGTGCCCTGCGTGCCGGGGTCGGGCGGACCGCTGGACGACCACCAGGAAACCCTGCGGGTTGCTCGCGAGATCGGCTATCCGGTCATCATCAAGGCGGCCGGCGGCGGCGGCGGGCGCGGAATGCGGGTCGTCCACAGCGAAGCCGCGCTGCTGACCACCCTCGATCTGACCCGCAGCGAAGCGAATGCGGCGTTCGGCAATCCGACCGTCTACATGGAAAAGTACCTGGACCATCCCCGCCATGTGGAAATCCAGGTGCTCGCCGATACCCACGGCCACGCCATCCACCTGGGCGAGCGCGACTGCTCGATGCAGCGCCGCCACCAGAAGGTGATCGAGGAAGCCCCGGCGCCCGGCGTCGGCGCGGAGCAGCGCCGCCGCATCGGCCAGATTTGCGTGGAGGCGTGCCAGCGCATCGGTTACCGCGGCGCCGGCACCTTCGAGTTTCTGTACCAGGACGGCGAGTTCTACTTCATCGAAATGAACACCCGAGTCCAGGTCGAACACCCGGTCACCGAACTGATCACCGGCGTGGATATCGTCAAGGAACAGTTGCGCATCGCCGCCGGAGAGCCGCTCGGCTACCGCCAGGATCAGGTTCGCATCCACGGCCACGCCCTCGAATGTCGGCTCAACGCCGAGGATCCGGACACGTTCGCCCCCTCGCCGGGCGTAATCACCCAGTATCATGCGCCCGGCGGGCCGGGCATTCGGGTGGACTCGCATCTGTACAACGGTTACCGGGTGCCGCCCAACTACGATTCGATGATCGGCAAGCTGATCGCCCACGGCGAAACCCGCGCCGCCGCCATCGCCCGGATGCGCAACGCCTTGGCCGAACTGGTGATCGAGGGCATCAAGACCAACGCCCCCCTGCACCGACGCATTCTCGGCGATGCCGGTTTCATCGTCGGCGGGGCCGACATCCACTATCTGGAACGGCAGTTGCTTGCCATTCGTTGACCGTCCCGAATTCGGCAAGACGAACCAGCGGTATTGATTCGATAGGGCACCGATGCGCTACTCAATCGGCGGCATCCCGCCCCGACAGGCGCGGAACGCCCAGGTTCCGAGCGCCTGAAGGCTCATCCAACCGGGAAAACGGCGACGCTCCATCCCCTCGCGGGAAATATGATTTGTTCCCGCAATCACCCACATGAAAACCTTTGGGGTTTCGCGCCTTCCTGGATAAAACCTCTCATGACCGACGAAGCGACCGCGCCCTGGCTGCAACTGACTCTCGAAGCCATCGACCATGCTCCCGAGCAACTGGAGGACGCCCTGCTGCAGGCCGGCGCGCTGGCGGTGACGCTGGAGGACGCCGGCAACCAGCCGGTGCTGGAGCCGGCGCCGGGCGCAACTCCATTGTGGGCGCATACCCGCGTCACTGGTCTGTTCGACGCCCAAACTGACATCGAGGTGGTCAAGGGACAACTGCGCCGCTTCCTGCACGCTTCCCCTCTGCCGGAATGCCGACTGACCGCGCTGGAGAAGCGGGACTGGACGCGCGCCTGGATGGACCATTTCCACCCGATGCGGTTCGGTCAGCGGCTCTGGATTTGCCCGACCGGTCAGGCTTCGCCGGATCCGCAAGCGGTCAGCGTCCGGTTGGACCCTGGACTGGCTTTCGGCACCGGCGCCCACCCGACGACCGCGCTGTGCCTGGAATGGCTGGACGGCGCGGACCTGTCGGGAAAAACCGTGCTGGATTATGGCTGCGGTTCCGGAATCCTGGCCATCGCCGCCGCCAAACTGGGCGCGCACCGGGTTTGGGCGGTCGACATCGATCCCCAGGCGTTGCTGGCCAGCGACGACAACGCCGCCGAAAACGAGGTCGAGGACCGCATCGAATTGACCAGCCCCGCCGGACTGCCGGAGGTGCTGGGCGTGGATATCCTGCTGGCCAACATCCTGGCGGGGGTGCTGGTGCGGCTGGCCCCGGCCTTCGGCCGGTGGGTCAGACCCGGCGGCTGGCTGGTGCTGTCCGGTATTCTCGAATCGCACGCCGACGCGGTGCGAACCGCCTTCAACGGCGATTTTGCCTTTGGTCCCGACCGGCAACGGGAGGACTGGGTGTTACTGGCGGGTATCCGGCGGGGAACAGCGGGGTCACCGCCACCCATCGCGGCGGGATGAGCGCCGCCCGAACGCCGACCGGTTCGGCGAGTCCACGAAACCGCTGGCGAAAGGCATCACCAGCGGCGGGCGCATGATCGATCAGAACACGTTGAAACCGCGCAGCAGCGCGACAATCGCCCCCAGCGCGGCGATGATCGCTACGATCAGGGCGGCGCCACCTCCTGATCCGCCTCCCTGGGCCGTCAGATTGGCCGTGGCCTGTTGCACGGTACGCTCGGCGGTTTCCCGGGCGATGGTCTCGATCACGGGCTGGATTCCAGAGCGGACCACCTGGATGATCTGCTGCTTGAACTCCGGGGTTCCGGTGATCATGCCCAGCGTTTCCCGGGTCTTGTTGCCGACCTGCTCGTCGATCTGCTTGAGCAGTTCATCCCGATTGATTTCCAGGCCACGGGCGACGTTGCGCTGGGAAACTCCCTCGCTGACCTCGCGGGCGGCTTGTTCGGCCACGGCCCGGGCACTTTCCTGCGCGGCGGTGCGCGCGGTCTTCTCGGCGGTGCCGCGGGCGATTTCGGTGGCGACCTGCTTGGCGGCTTCCTGCGCGGCCCGCACCGCCGCATGCGCCGCCCGTCGACCCAAATCCTCGGCCACGCCGCGCGCGGTTTGCAGGGCGATTTCCCGCGTCAGGTTGGGCACCAACTCCTGGATAAGATCGCGGGACACCTTTTCGGCGGCCGCCCAGGCCGCGCGTTCCGCGACTTGCTCCACCGCGCCGGTCGAAACGGCGGCGACCTCGGCTGGCGGCGCGACGATCGGCGCCGCCGTGGGAGGCGGAGCGGGCGGAGCGACCGGAGTCGGCGGGGATGGCGGCGCCTTTTCGACCACGGTGGGCTTCACCGGCGCCGGCGGCGCGGCGGGCGCTTCCACGGCGATGGCCGCGACGCCCTCGCCAACCATGCGCAACACTTCGTCAAGCTGCTCCCGCGTGTAGGGCTTGGACAGGAAACCGACCGCGCCGCTGTTCTTGGCGTCCCGCTTGTCCTCGTCGGTGGCGTTGGCGGAACACATGACGATGGGCGGCGAACCCTGAAGCTTCTGGCTGGTGACGGTTCGGCTGGTCTCGAAGCCGTCCATCCCTGGCATCATGACATCCATGAAGATAACGTCGGGTTTCTTGGTGTCCAGGTACTTGATGCAATCCTCGCCCGATCCGACCCAATCGACCTCGACGCCGCGGTCGAGCAGCAGTTTGCGCAAGGTTGCATGAGCTACCTTGGAATCGTCCACCACCAGCGCCTTTTTGATATTCATGCAGGCCTCCTACGGCATGAGATGCGTTGTTCCAAGCGATGCATCGCGGTTCCAGACCGCGCAACTGTCTTCGATCGGCGGCGGTCTCCGACGGATCATGTGGAGACTTATGGCCAACCGCGTCGGGCCATCGGCGCGGAATGCGCGAATCAGGCGCGCGCGACCCATTCAATCCACGGTTAAGAATACTCTAAGCGTAAGCGTTCAGACATCTCCCCCC
>ERZ761602.8432-NODE-8432-length-10387-cov-3.406407_pt1 | contig 10387 bp, 8 predicted proteins | sample MGYA00512165_ERZ761602 | MGnify/ENA primary metagenome ERZ761602 (study PRJEB28899, sample SAMN02445085) | bioreactor sludge metagenome | biome: EBPR sludge; isolation source: Thorneside wastewater treatment plant | place: Australia: Brisbane, Thorneside...
AGGTGACATCGTGACGCATCGGCGATCTTCGGGTTGGGCTCGGGCGGTCTCGGTGGTCGCGGCCCTGGTGGCCGCGACGTTGCCTCCTCGCGCCGTCGCGTGGTGGCTCGCGGACGAGGCTCGGCCCGCGTTTCGCGGCGAAGCACACGCCGAGCGCGCGATCGCGCTCGGCGCGGCGCGGTGGGGGTCGGTCACGCCGGCCGACTTCGGGACGGGCTCGGCGCTCTTCGATCGGGAGTGGGCGTTCGGCACGCCGATGATGCGCGCGGCGTGCCTCGCCCAGGTCATCCTCCGACACCCCGACCTCGAGGCGGAGCTCGCGCCGCACCTCGGCGTGGCGGCCGCAGACCTCGCGGCGCCCGGCGCGCGCGCGTTCACCGTCCGGCAGTGGCGGTCCGACCCGCTCGAGGCCGACGTGCCGGGCCACGATCACGTCGCCTTCTTGGGGTACGGGGGCTTCGCGCTGGGCCTGACGCGCGCCGCGGCAACGTCGCCCGCGGCAGAAGATAACTATAGTGTCATGATGTCGCGCCTGCGCTCCCGTCTACGGGTCGCTCGGGGGCGCTGGCTCGAGACGTATCCTGGTGAGGTCTACCCGGTCGACGTCGCGTCGGCTGTGGGCGCGGCCGCGATCGATGCCCGCCTGCGAGGGCGAGACCCGCTCTCGGACCCGGATATCGCCGCCGCGCTCGAGCGGGTGCGCGGGGCAACCGACCCCGCGACGGGCCTGCTGTACCAGGCGATCGATCCCGAAACTGGCGAGCCGCGTGACGGCCCGCGGGGTTCGGGGACGCTCTTGGCGGCGTATTTCATCCTTCCGGCTGATCCCGACCTCTCGCGCGCCTGGTTCGAGGCCGGCCGGCGTGAGCTCGCGGGCTCCGTCCTCGGCTTCGGCGTCATGCGGGAGCGTCCGCGCTCGGCCCCTGGCCACGGCGACATCGACTCGGGGCCCATCGTCTTCGGCTACGGCGTCTCGGCGACCGGGTTCGCCATCGCGCCGGCGCGCGCGTTCGGCGACGAGGGCGTCTACACGACCGCGACCGCGACCGCCGCGCTCTTCGGGGCGCCCACCGCGGGCCCCGGTGGCGAGCGCTCGCACGTCACCGGGGGGCCGCTGGGCGACGCCATCCTGTGCGCGATGGGTACGTCACCGACCCCGGCCGAGGTCGCGGTCTGGCTCGATAGGGTGCGATCATGAGGGCTTGGCTCCGCGCCCGCCCGCTGCTCCGTTGCTTGTCGATCTACGTCGCGGCCGAGGCGGTGGTCCTGATTTGCCACACTGTGCTCACTGCGCTGCTACGTGAGCGCTCACTCGCGGCGTCCATGCTCGCTGGCGACTTGTCGCCGTCGCTTCTGGGCGGCGTCGGGCTCGTCGTCGTACGCCTCGCCTTGCTCATTTTCGTTCCGGCTCTGGCGGTCGCGCACCTCGTGTACGCCCTCGTACGCCGCGTGCTGGCGCGCACGATCACCAATCGGGCGGTCGTGGCAGGTTGCCCCGATCGCCCGCGCGCTGTCGCAAGCTCGTAGCAGCGGCAGGTGAGCCGGGACAGTTTCGCCACAAGAATCGTCGGCATGTGGCTTGCGAGGGACGGTGCCGGAGTTGAACCCGTCATGCATGCGTCCCCGTTCGTAGTCGGCGTGGGAGCTTCGGCCGGAGGTCTCGAAGCTCTCGAGCAGTTCTTCGCAGAAATGCCCCCCGACACGGGCGCTGCGTTCGTCGTCGTTCAGCACCTGTCGCCCGACTTCAAGAGCGTCATGGATGAGCTGCTCGCGCGCCGCACGAAGATACCGGTGACGCTGGTCGAGGACGGCGTGACGGTGGAGCCGAACCACATTTACCTGATCCCCCCGAAGAAGGAGATGATCATCGCCGGCGGGCGGCTCCTCTTGAGCGACAAGGGCACGCACCACGAGCTCGCGCTGCCGATCGACATTTTCTTTCGCTCGCTCGCTCAGGACGTCGGCGAGCGCGCGATCGGCGTCGTTCTCTCCGGAGGCGGGAGCGACGGGTCGCGTGGCATCCGCGACATCCACGAGGCAGGTGGTTTGGTCGTCTGCCAAGACGAAGCGACGGCGGCCTTCGATGGAATGCCGCGTAGCGCGCGCGACACCGGTATCGTCGACCATGTCGTGCCTCCCGGCGAGATGCCGCGCATCGTCGTCAACCACATCAAGCGGCCCGAAGGCGCGCGGGAGATGGCCCATGTCGAAACCGCGCCTGCCCGCGGCATCACCGCTATCTTTCGGCTGCTGCACAAGGCGTTCGGGATCGATTTCTCCAACTACAAACCGAACACCGTCGCCCGCCGCATCGAGCGCCGTCTCAACCTCGGTCCCGCGATCGACTTCGACACGTACGTCGATCGCCTAGGCAACGACCCTGTCGAGCTCGACGCGCTCTACCGCGATCTGCTCATCGGTGTGACCCGCTTCTTTCGTGACGAAGAGGTCTTCCAACTGCTCGAGCGGACGGTCGTTCCCAAGATCCTCCAGTCCAATGCTTCGGAGGAGATCCGCGTTTGGGTGCCAGGGTGCGCTACCGGCGAAGAGGCATATTCGATCGCCATCCTGTTCGACGAGGCACTCAAGCGAGCGGGCGACAAGCGCCGGCTCAAGGTGTTCGCTACCGATGTCCATCAGGGGTCCCTCGAGCACGCCAGCCGCGCCCTTTACGCAGAAGACGCCTTGGCCACCGTGAGCCCCGAGCGCGCCGAGCGGTACTTCGAGCGTCAAGGCCGCACGGTTCAAGTCGTATCCGACCTTCGCCAGCACGTCGTCTTCGCGCGACACAACGTGATGCGTGACGCGCCGTTCACGCGCGTCGACCTCGTCAGCTGTCGCAACCTGCTGATCTACTTTCAGCCCTTGGCCCAGAGCCGGGTCCTGGGGCTGTTTCACTTTGCGCTGAAGAACAAGGGCTTCCTGGTCCTCGGCCCCAGCGAGAGCCCCGGAGCGCTCATCGACGACTTCGAGGCGGTCGACAACCACTGGCGCGTGTACATGAAGTACCGCGAGCACCGCGTCTCGATGGACCGAGGGGCGATTCCCCGCCTGCACGAGCGGACGGCCATCAACGTCGGGTTCGGCCACCCGCAGTACCCCATCGCGCAGACCGTCGCGATCTACGATGCGCTGCTCGAGGAGCACATGCCGCCGAGCCTGCTCTTGAACGAGCGGCGGCAGCTCGTGCACGCGTTCGGGGGCGCGGGGCGGTTCGTCAAGGTCAGGGACGGTCGGCCGTCGCTCGACGTTCTGGACCTGGTCGAGCCCGACCTCAAGATCGCCCTCGCGGGCGCGATCCAGCGCTCGCTCAAAGAAAAGGCGCCCGTGATCTACAGCGGCCTCCGTCTGTCGATCGACGACGCGAACGAGCTCTTCAGGCTGACGGTGAAGCCGGTCTTCGCCAGGAGCCAGCCGCTCTTGCACCTATTGGTATCGATCGAGGCCGAGGCCACGACCGCCGCGCTGCCCGTGACCGAGACCGAGTACAACCTGGGCAAGGTCTCGCGCGACCAGCTCGACACGCTCGAGGCCGAGCTGCGCTACGCGAAAGAGAACCTGCAAGCGACGGTCGAAGAGGTCGAGACCAGCAACGAGGAGCTGCAGGCGACGAACGAAGAGCTGCTCGCCGCGAACGAAGAGCTGCAGAGCACCAACGAGGAGCTCCAGAGCGTCAACGAGGAGCTCTACACCGTCAACGCCGAGTACCAGAAGAAGATCGCCGAGCTCACGCAGCTCACGAACGACATGGATAACCTTCTCCAGGCGACCGACGTCGGCACGGTGTTCCTGGACGAGAACCTCTGCATCCGGAAGTACACCGCCAAGATCGCCGAGCTCTTCAACCTGTTGCCGCACGACGTCGGTCGCCCGCTCGGGACCTTCACCCATACCCTCGACGACCCGCGCCTGATGGACGACGTCGAGGCAGTGCTCTCGGACGGCCAGGTCGTCGAGCGCCAGGTCACCGACCGCACCGGCCGCCACTTCTACCTGCGCATCCTGCCGTACCGCGCGAGCGGGGCCACGCCTCCGGGCGTCGTGCTGACGCTCGTCGACATCCAGGCGCTCAAGGCGACCGAGAACGCGCTCTTCCGCGAGCGGCATCTCCTCGAGAACTTGATGGATAGCGTCCCCGACGCGATCTACTTCAAAGACGCGCGCGGCCGCTTCGTCCGCGTCAACGCGGCGATGGCTCGCCGCCTCGGCATCGAGGGGGCCAAGCTCGCGGTCGGTCAGCGCGCGGGCGACTTCTTGGCCGACGGCACCAGCAAGATCGACCAGCCCGACGAGGCGGTGCTCGGCGGCGAGGCGCAGCCCTATCTCCTCGAGGAGCACCACGTTCCCGGGGTCGGCTCGCGCTGGTACATGACCACGCGCCAGCCGCTGCGGGACCCGGCGAGCGGGGCGGTGATCGGTATGGTGGCGGTGGCGCGCGACGTCACCGATCTCAAGCGCGCCGAGGCCGAGATCCTCGCCGCGGTAGAGAAGCGCGATCAGTTCCTGGCCATGCTCTCGCACGAGCTCCGCAACCCGCTCGGCGCGATCGTGACGGCGTCACGTCTGCTCGCCGAGTACGACAAGCCGAACGGTGGCAGCCGCGCCATCGACATCATCATCCGGCAGGCCCGGCAGATGGCGTCGCTGCTCGACGATCTCTTGGAGGTCAACCGCATCACCCACAACAAGATCGATCTCGAGCGCCGGGTCCTCGACCTGCGCGCGATCGTGGCCGAGGCGGTGACGGTCACCGCGCCGGTCTACGACCGCGCCAAAATCAAGCTGAGCGTCGAGACCGGCGACGAGGCGCTCTGCGCGAACGTCGACCCGACCCGCATGCAGCAGGTGCTCGTGAACGTGCTCGGCAACGCGGCCAAGTACAGCGAGTCGCAGAGCTCGGTCGAGCTCACGGCCTTCCGCGACAGCAAGGAGATCACCATCATCATCCGCGATCACGGCATCGGGATCGAGCGCGGCATGACCGACAAGATCTTCGACCTCTTCGTCCAGGGTGGGAACGGCTCGCTGGCGCGGACCGATGGCGGGATGGGGGTCGGGCTCACCCTCGTGCGGTCGCTCATGACGATGCAGGGCGGCACCGTGACGGCCGAGAGCGACGGCCCGGGCAAGGGCAGCACGTTCACGTTGAAGCTCCCCGCCGTCGATCCCGCCGCGGAGTCGCTGGCCGACCGCACCTCGACCGCCGGCGCCGACGTCCAGGGCGTTCGGCGCATCGCGATCATCGACGACAACACCGACAGCTGTCAGATGCTCGAGGCCTTTCTCTCGCGCTCGGGCCACGAGGTCCACTGCGCCTTCGACGGCGAGAGCGGCCTGCAGATGATCCAGGACGCCAAGCCGGACATCGCCATCGTCGACATCGGACTGCCCAAGCTCACCGGCTACGAGGTCGCGTCGAAGCTCCGCGCCAAAGCCGGCTCGAAGAGCATCTACCTCGTGGCGCTCACCGGCTACGGCAGGCCCAGCGATCGCAAAGCGGCGATGGACGCAGGCTTCGACGAGCACCTCGTCAAGCCGCTCAAGCCGCGCGACCTCGAGAGGATCCTCCAGTTTCGCCGCACGAGCGAGGACGACAGCTACGACGGCGCGCGCTGACGCTGGTGGCGTCAGGCGCGCACGCGCCTGACCGCAGCCGAGACCACCTTGCCGTCGAGGGCCGCGCCCGTCGTCTTGAGGTGCTTCATCGCGACGCCGGTGGCGGCGCCGTCGTTGGGGGCGGCGCGGACCGCGTCGCGTACGGCGTCGAGGAGCGCGACGACGTCGTCTTCGCCCAGCGTCTTGGGGAGGAACTGCGAGAGGACCTCGATCTCGCGCTTCAGCGTCGCCTGGCGCTCGGCGTCCGAGACCTGGCCCATCGTGTCCTCGAGCGACTTGACGATCTTCTTCACGATCGCGCGCGCCTCGTCGTCGTCGCCTTTGCGCCCGTCGCGCGCGGCGTCGGTCGTGATCTCGCCGACGGCGACGCGGAGGATCTCTTTGGTCGTCACGTCACCGGCCTTCATGGCCTTGAACATCTGGGCTTTGATTTCGTCGAGGAGCACACCCCGTCTTAGCACCGTTACCGCCCGGCGACGGCCTCTGGGCTCGGGCTCCGTTCTACGATCGGGGCGCCGATGCCGAAGACGACGTGGGGAGCGACCAAGCCGAGGCCGAGGTGAGGCCCGGCCCCGGTCGTGATCTCGGAGAACCAAATCGGCACGCGGGCCTCCATGTAGAAGAGGCCGGCGACGATCGAGGCGGGCACGATCGTCGGACCAAAGAAGCCGCTGTCGCGGACGCGTACGGTGGGATCGTCGGTGGACTTCGAAGCGAACAGGTATCCGCCCGCGAACCCTGCGCCGAGCCCGAAGACGTCGACGGGGCGGTACTCGAAGTCCAGGCTCGTGCCGACCAGGCCGATCAACGATTCGTCGGCGAGGGCGGCGCCGCCCAGGACGCCCGGCTGGATCCAGAGACCATCTGCGGGTTGCACCGCGACCTCGACCAGGAGCAGCGGCCCGCCGCTGACGAAGACCGGGTCGGACGGCTCGATGGCGACGATCGTGCCGACGCCCCCCTGAAGGCGAACGAGCGTGTCCTCGGGCTCTGGCGGCGGCGGCGGCTGGAGGCAAGGGAGCGGCGACAGGCACGGTTGCGGCGGCGGCAGCGGGTCGAAGCTCAGCTCGACCTTCTCTCCTGCGCTCACCTCCAGCTCGCGCGACCGCACCTCGCCGTCGCGCGCGATGCGGATCAAGTGGCGCCCCGGCGAGAGCCGGAGCCCGCGCGCGGCCTGCTCGGTGGGGACGGGAGCGCCATCGATCTCGAGGAGGACGCGGTCGGGGTCGGCGATGCGCACCGTGACGAGGGCCGTCGCGTTCTGGAGCCCGCGCAGCTGCTCTTCGATGCGAGGGTCGGGGCCGACGCAGTGCAGGTGTTGCTCGGCGATGGCCGCCGCGTCCGCCGTCGCTCCGCGCTGGACGTCGGCGTTGATGATGTTGAAAGCGAGGGGCGCGAGGGGGGCGAGCAGGTAGGCCTGCCGAAACGCCTCCGACGCCTCGGCGAAGCGGCCCTCCTCGAAGAGGCGCACCCCGGCCTCGAAGTGGAGCTTCGACTCGGCCACCGCTTCGGGGGTGGGGGAAGGCGCCGGCGGGCAATCGGGCACGGGCGCCGGCGATGGCTGGGCGACCGCGTCCGTGGGCGAGCCGGCGGCGAGCCCCGCGCTGGCGAGCGCCGAGGCGACGAAGAGGGCACGCCGCGCCAGGATCGCCGACTTGTCCGAAGCCTCGGCCGGATCACCCGCCCGACGCGGCGGGGGTTGGGAGACATTGCGCGGCGCCACGCGTTGGCCTTTGCCATGGAGCCCTCGAGGAAGGTAACCTCGACGGCCTTCCCCCATGCCGAAAGAGCGCGTTTACGGGCTCGAGGCCGTCCGTACCGACGGATGGTTCGAGCGGATCGGTGAGGGGATAGGCAGCTTTCAGGCGCTCTGTGAGATCGTCGGCGAGGCCTTCTTCGCCTTCTCGATGATCACGGGGGCCCGGATCACCGCGCTCACCGTCGACCGGCGCAACCCCGACAACACCATCGTCGACTTCGTCGTGGGGGCGCCCAGCGACGAAGAGGTCGAGAACGCCGAGCCGCAGCGGCTGACCCTGGCCGACTTTCGACAGCGGCTCGTGGGCGCGCTCCTGACCGAGGACACGCCCACCCCGCCCCCGGACAAGGACTCGGACATCGAGGGGCTGCAGCAGCACATCGGGGTGCGGTACTTGTTGCTCGCTCCGATCTACGGCTACAGCCTCCGCAAGCTGGTCGTCCGCGGTGCGACGAGCGAGGTGGTCGCCCTGCACGACGGCGACGAAGAGCGGCTCGAGCTGAACGAGCTCCGGAACCGCATCCGCGCGCACGTTCGTGAAGAGCTCGAGCGCGCGAGCATGGGCCAGCGGTCGGCCATCGATCTGACGAAGGTCGGTGAGGCCGAGCTCGCTGCCGAGCGGGGCGACCCCACGCGCGTCCTCCAGCTCCTCGCGAGCTGGCCAGCGCCGCTCGCGATCTTCCTGCGCACGCCCGAGGGGCAGCTCCTCGCCCCCGAGGCGCGCTCTCTCATCGCCAAGGGCCTAGGGCTCTTGGGGACGGCCTGCGTCGACCTCGGCGAGCCGCAGCAAGGAGAAGAGGTGCTGCGCCTGGCCATCCAGTACGCCCAGGACGGCCCGGTCGCGAGCGACCTGTTTCGGCGGCTGGGCCAGGCCATGCTGGGGGCCGGGCGCCACGGCGAGGCGATCGGCCCGCTGCGGCGCGCGATCAGCCTCGGCGCGTCGCCCAAGGCGGTGTGGCCGCTCCTCACCAAGGCTTTCGTCGAGCGCGAGCGCTACCTGGCCGCGCTCACCTGCCTGCGTGAGGCCCGGAGCGCGGGGGTCGAAGAGCCCGAGCTGGTCACCGAAGCCCGGAAGATCGAAGAGAAGCTCGGCGCCGCCCTGACCCGCTGGCGCGGCGTGGTTCTCACCGCAAAGGCCTGATTTTAGCCGAATTCCTCAAGCGTTGACTTGGCCGAAGGCCGACGCTACACCCGGGACCCGGGTTTCTCTGCCCGGCTGTTCATCGCTTCAACACCTGACGGTGTCGAAAAAATGGCGACTTACGTCCCGCTGCTCATCCTCTTCGTCATCGCGGCCGTGCTGGCCGTCGCCATGTTCATGCTGAGCACCTTCATCGGGCCCAAGAACCCCACGCCCGAAAAGATGGAGCCCTACGAATGTGGGAGCGAGTCGACGGGCGCGCGCAACGTGAAACCGACGGTCAAGTTCTACATGACCGCGATCCTGTTCGTCGTCCTCGATGTCGAGGTCGTCCTGCTCTACCCGTGGGTCGTGACGATGCGCGAGACGGGGTGGACGGGGCTCGCGATCATGGCGCCCTTCATGGCGCTGCTCGTCGTGGCCCTCGTCTACGAGTGGAAAAAGGGCGCGATGGGGTGGGAGCGATAGGAGCAAATCATGGCTGAGACCCGCGACCTCGGAGTGGACGCCGTACGAGGCGGAGACCCGCGTCATCGAGGGCTCCGAGCAAGGCTTCGCCACCACCCGGCTCGACGCGCTGCTCAACTGGGCCCGTCGCTACTCGCTGTTCCAGTACCCGTTCGTCACCGCGTGCTGCGGGATGGAGTTCATGGCGGTCGCGAGCCCGCGCTTCGACTTCTCGCGCTTCGGCGCCGAGGCGCCCCGTTTCTCGCCTCGTCAGGCCGACCTCTTGTGGGTCGTGGGCACGATCAGCCAGCGCCAGGCCCCCGCGCTCCGCCGCATCTACGAACAGATGGCCGACCCCAAGTACACGCTCGCGTTCGGCACCTGCGCGTCGTCGGGCGGTTTCTACGACAACTACACGACCGTGGCCGGCATCGACAAAGTCATCCCCTGCGACATCTACGTCCCGGGCTGTCCGCCGCGGCCCGAAGCCGTGCTCGACGGCCTCCTGCTCCTGCAGGACAAGATCGCGCGTGGCGACCGCACCCCGGCGATCGTCAAGCCCCGCACCGACCCGGTCCCGGCCGCGCGTGAGCTCATCTCGAGCGATCGGCTGCGGCTCGGCGCCAAGAAGTGAAACCATGAGCAAAGCGGTCCTCGACGTCCTGAAGCAGCGCTTCGGCGATGCGGTGCTCGATACCCACGCCCAGTTCGGCGACGACACCGCCGTGCTCGACCCCGACGTGTGGTTCGACGCGGCGCGGTTCCTCAAGTCCGACCCGCGCATGGCGATGACGCAGTTCATCGACCTGACGGTGGTCGACTACCCCGATCGCGACCCTCGGTTCGAGGTCGTGATGCACCTCCGCTCACTCGATCGCGGCCACCGGGTGCGGCTCAAGGCGCGCGTCGGCGACCCCTACGGCGAGGCGGCAGAGATCGACAGCATCACGCCCGTGTGGGGCGGGGCGAACTGGTTCGAGCGTGAGGCGTTCGACATGTTCGGGGTCGTGTTTCGCGGGCACCCCGACCTGCGCCGCATCCTCATGTACCCCGAGTTCAAGGGTCACCCCCTGCGCAAAGACTACCCCGCCAACAAGATCCAGCCGCTCGTCGAGTACCGCGCCGTGCCCGACAAGCTACCGCCGTTCGGCCCCGACGAGGGTATGAGCTTCGGCCGGCAGACGCACGGCTTTCATCGTGACGACCCTGTCATGATCGGCGCCCGCCGTGGCCTGGGCACCGAGATGCCCGCCATCGAGCGCGCGCAGGCGACCGCCTCCAAGAAGGGGGCCCTCGGGCCCGAGAAGGACGGCTGAGGAATGGAACCCCTCGATCAAGATCTCGGCGAGTCGGAGCTCGAGCTGCCCAGCGAGCCGATGATGCTCAACATGGGCCCGAGCCACCCGGCGATGCACGGCACCGTG
>ERZ761602.8433-NODE-8433-length-10386-cov-6.068532_pt1 | contig 10386 bp, 8 predicted proteins | sample MGYA00512165_ERZ761602 | MGnify/ENA primary metagenome ERZ761602 (study PRJEB28899, sample SAMN02445085) | bioreactor sludge metagenome | biome: EBPR sludge; isolation source: Thorneside wastewater treatment plant | place: Australia: Brisbane, Thorneside...
ATATTTCATTTGTAGATTTTTTGTTTTAAATGGTCACAGACACTCCGAATCTGGTGTGCACCCGAGCCAGCACAAATGAGGCAGGGGACTATGAACAAAAATATTCACTTTTTTCAACTTCCGTTCTTTGCCTCCTGCATCATTTTCATGGCTCAACCTTTCTTTTAACTTTTCAACAATTCAGTTACCTTCGCCGCACTATGACGGAAAGAATACTCATCCTCGATTTTGGCTCTCAATACACCCAACTCATTGCGCGTGCTGTGAGGGAAGCCAATGTGTACTGCGAAATCATTCCCTACTCAAAATCGTTTGAAATTGATGGCAATTTAAAAGGAATTATTCTCTCCGGCTCTCCTTTTTCGGTGAACGACCCAAATGCGCCGGTTATCGGTATCAGGGGTCTTGTAAAGCAGTTGCCTGTGCTTGGAATTTGCTACGGTGCCCAGTTAAGCGCCAAAACCTATGGCGGCAGGGTTGAAAAAAGCAACAAACGGGAATATGGGCGCGCCACAATGCATATTAAGCAACGAAACGACAAACTGTTGAAAGATGTATCACCACTCAGCCAGGTTTGGATGAGCCACGGCGACAGTATTTTAGAACTTCCATCGGGATTTGACGTGTTGGCAACAACTGAAAACATTCCGGTTGCGGCTTTCAAGCATCGTGATGGAAATGATTTGTACGGGTTGCAGTTTCACCCCGAGGTGTATCATAGTACGGAAGGAAAACAAATTCTGAAAAATTTTTTGGTGAATATTTGCGGATGTTCCCAAGATTGGACGCCCGCTCATTTTGTGACTGATACAGTAGCAGAATTAAAAGAAAAGATCGGTAACAGAAAAGTGATCATGGCCCTGAGCGGTGGAGTGGACAGTACTGTGGCGGCTACATTGATTCACCGCGCTATTGGGGATAACTTAAAAGGCATTTTTGTAGATAATGGGGTTTTGCGTAAAAATGAGTTTCAAAAAGTGCTGGAAACCTACGACAGGTTAGGCCTGAATGTGACGGGAATTGACGCCAGACAAATGTTTTACAACGAGTTGAAAGGCTACCCCGAACCTGAAACCAAACGCAAAATTATTGGACGGCTCTTCATTGAAGTGTTTCAGCGTGAGGCTAAAAAAATTGAGGATATTGAGCTACTGGGCCAAGGAACAATTTACCCCGATGTAATTGAGAGCGTTTCAGTTCACGGGCCGTCGGTAACCATTAAGTCGCACCACAACGTGGGAGGTTTACCAGAAAAAATGCACCTTGATCTTATCGAACCACTTCGCTTTTTATTTAAAGATGAAGTGAGAAAGGTGGGCCGCGAGTTGGGTATCCCTTCCGATCTTATTGATCGGCACCCGTTTCCCGGGCCGGGGCTTGCAATCCGTATTTTGGGTGAGGTTAATGAGGAAAAGGTACGATTATTGCAGGATGCAGATCATATTTACATGAATGCCTTAAAAGAAACAGGACTTTATGCAACGATTTGGCAGGCAGGTACAATCTTACTGCCGGTGAAAAGTGTGGGCGTGATGGGCGATGAGCGCACCTACGAGTTTACAGTTGCTTTGCGCGCTGTAACCAGTGTGGATGGAATGACAGCCGATTGGGCACATTTGCCTTACGATTTTCTGGCAAACGTATCAAATGAAATTATTAATAATGTGGGTGGTATCAACCGGGTTGTGTATGACATTAGTAGTAAGCCTCCCGCCACGATCGAGTGGGAATAATAGAACCCGGGATATTGAGCCTTCGGCATGTTTTCGACTTTTAATTTAGGATATGAAACGGTTAGTAAATTATTTGTTGCTCATCTTTATTTCCGCTAATTTGATGGCCCAGGCGGTTCCTGCCGACGGACAAAGACATAAAATGGCCGTGTTTACGCCACTTTATTTGGATGATGCTTTTGACTCCGAAGGAGCCTATCGCTTTTCCTCGAAATCATTTCCCAAAAATTCAATTAACGGTCTCGAATTCTACCAGGGGGTTGCAATGGCAATAGATTCTTTGAACCGGCATAACCTGCCATTGGACGTTTACGTTTATGATTCAAAATCCGGTAGCGAAAGTTTGGAGCAGCAGTTTGGCAAATGTGCCGCCGATGGCGTTGGGTTGATCATTGCTAACACTTCGCTGAGCGAATTAGGAATGTTGGCCAAACTCGCAGCAGGTAAAAAAATTACATTGGTAAACGCAACCGTTCCAAACGACGCCAATACCACAAACAATCCTTATTTCGTAGTAGTAAATCCAACCATGGGAACCCAGGTTGAAGGTTTGTATAAGTATATAAAAAATAACTATACAGGGCAAAAGGTTGTTTTCTTCACTCATAAAGGCGGTTCGTCAGAGGATTATATAAAAAGCGGCTTTGATGTGTTGAATTCCGGCGCTAATCCTATAAAAATAGAATTTGTTCAAATTGGTGATACGGCAGCAGTTACCCGCGCTATTCACGCGCTGGATAAAACAAAACCTGCCCTTTTCATTTCAGGTTCGTTGGACAATACTTTTGGCAATAATGTTTTAACAAGGGCTGCCGCTGAAATTAAAAACTTCCCGAAGGTTGTGGTTTTTGGAATGCCTACCTGGGAAAATCTTAGCATGACGAAAGCTGACTACAAAGGAGTGGAGATTGTTTACGGAACCCCTTTTCATCGGTCGGCCAATAGTTCCGTCGCCACAGCCATAAGCAACTCTTACAATAAAAAAATGTACGCCCGCCCATCTGATCTGGTGTACAGAGCCTTTGGTTTAACCTATCGCTTTGGCCGGTTATTGAGCCAATATGGAAAAAACATCAACGAGAACCTCGGAAGCAGCAACTATACGATGTTTTATGATTACAATTTTCAACCGGTTTATCAAAGCGGAAATATCGGTTACTACGAAAACAAAAAATTATACTTCCTCAGGTATTTAAACGGTTCTTTGCAACAGGTAATGTAAATTACACCCAATGTTGCGATTCCCTGTTTATTTAGATTATTGTTCTACCACGCCTTGCGATGAGCGTGTGCTGGAAGCGATGCTGCCCTTTTTTACAAATATTTTTGGCAATGCTTCCAGTCGCAGCCATGCCTTTGGCTGGCGGGCTGATACCGCTGTGGAAGCCGCGCGGAAATCTGTGGCCTCCTTAATTGGCGCGGATGTAAAGGAAATTATTTTCACTAGCGGCTCAACTGAAGGTTGCAATCTGGCATTACGCGGCGTTTTTGGAATGTATGCGTCAAAAGGCAATCACATCATAACTGTTAAAACTGAGCACAAAGCCGTTTTGGATACTTGTAAGGATTTACAAAAAGTGGGGGCGGAGGTTACGTTTTTGAATGTTTCGAAAGACGGGATGATTGATTTGCAAGAACTGAAGAACGCAATAACACCCAAAACCATTTTAATTGCCGTAATGTACGCCAACAACGAAACCGGTGTAATTCAGCCCGTGAAGGAAATTGGGGCAATTGCAAAGCAGCACAACGTTTTATTTTTTAGCGATGCAACGCAGGCTGTGGGGAAAATTCCCGTGAGTGTTGTTGATGACGGTATTGATCTGCTGGCATTGAGTTCGCACAAAATATACGGTTCTAAGGGTACGGGCGCATTATACGTGCGAAGAAGAAACCCTCGTGTGAAAATTACGCCACAAATTACGGGAGGCGCACAGGAGAATAACTTACGAAGCGGTACATTGAACGTGCCGGCAATTGTGGGTTTGGGAAGGGCTTGTGAGATTTGCAACACGGTGATTGAGCAGGAATCGGCACGACTGAAAAGCCTGCGTGATTATTTGCAGGTAGAATTGTTGACAATTGATGAGTCTTATGTGAACGGAGCTTTACAGAGCAGGCTGCCACATATTTGTAATATTTCTTTTAAGAGCCTCTCTAGCAGCCAGTTACTCTCCATTTTAAATAAAACTTTAGCAATTTCGTCGGGTTCTGCATGTACTTCCGGGTCGTTAGACGCTTCTTTTGTGCTAAAAGCAATGGGTATTGAAGATGGGCTCGCCCGCGGCGCCATCAGGTTTAGTATGGGTAGATTTTCAACCAAAGAAGAAATAGATTTTGCGATTGAGCAAGTTAAAGCAGCGGTTAAAAAGCTGCGAAGTGAGAGTTTTGAGTGGAAAGTATTTAAGAGCGAACAATAGTACAACTGCAATTTACAAAGGTTGAAATTTTAGAAAGTTCGTTATTGTTTTGTGTGGGCGGGTAGCGCCAAATTGCAGGAAATGGGCTTTGTATAGGAGTGTGGGTGTAGGGTGTTGGTAGAAGTTACCGGGAGGATGCGTCGGTGGGGGTTCTTTGATATTGCCAATTGCCCGCACCCGCTTAACTTTGCAGCGATTTTTTTGTTGATAGTTGCACAGGTGCACAAGCGAGCGTGGCAAGGAAGCTGATAGGAGCATTGGCGATGACAACAAAAAAAATGTTTAAAATGGATTTACAAAGCGGAATATATATTAGCAATAAAGCAAAGGCGAGGGTGCAGGGTATCCTTTCGGAAAAAAACCTGCAGGGACAGGGCGAGCATTTTCTTAGGGTGAGCGTGGTGAGTGGCGGATGCAGCGGCCTGAGCTATCAACTTGATTTTGATAATACGGAAAAGCCTAAGGATCAGGTATTTGAAGATAACGGTGTAAAGATCGTTACTGATATGAAAAGCCTGTTGTACCTGCTGGGCACTACGTTGGAGTTTTCTGACGGGCTGAATGGCAAAGGGTTTTATTTTGATAATCCTAATGCATCGCGTACCTGCGCCTGTGGCGAAAGTTTTTCGGTTTAGTTTTTAATGTTCAGATAAGCAAATGAGTATTGGGATGCTTCTTAGGATCATCTCTGTGAATAAATTTAAAATCAATCAATGTCCAAGGAGACTCTTATTTACGTAGTTTTTGGGGCGGTGTTATTGCTCGCCCTGATTTTTGATCTGGGTTTGTTAAGCAAGAAGGGTAAAAAGGTAACGATCAGGCAGGCTCTTTTTCAAACCATGTTTTGGGTGACGTTGTCGTTGTCATTTTGCGTGTTTTTGTTTTTTGAGAACGGCAAAGTGCAGGCGCTGGAGTTTCTTAGTGCCTATTTGATGGAGTGGAGCCTGAGTATTGACAACATTTTTGTGTTTATTCTGATTTTTTCGGCGTTTAACGTAAAGGAGATACACTATGGGCGCTCGCTGATGATTGGCATCCTGCTCGCGATTGTTTTCAGAGTTATTTTTATAACGGTGGGGGTAGCCCTGGTTGAAAAGTTTCACTGGCTTTTATACATCTTTGGGTTGTTTCTTGTATATACGGGTTATAAAATGTTTACAGCCAAGGAAGACGAAGAATTTAATCCGCACACGTCGCCAGTATACAAATGGATGAAAAAGGTGTTACCGCTAACACCGCATGATGGCGATGGCAAATTTATGGTGAAGGAGAACGGTAAAAAGAAATACACTATTTTATTTGTGGTAGTGGTGATGCTTGCAGCGATTGATCTGGTTTTTGCGCTGGATTCGATTCCGGCGGTAATGGGAATTTCGCAGGACAGGCTGGTGATTTATACCTCAAATATTTTTGCAGTGCTGGGTTTGCGCTCGCTGTTCTTTTTGTTGAGAGGTGCAGTAAACAAATTCGACTACCTGCAACAGGGGATTGCTATTGTATTAGTTTTCATTGGTTTAAAAATGCTTGGTGAGCATTGGATTAGCCAGTGGATTGATAAGCAAACGCAGGTGTTTATTTCTTTGGGTATGATCGTACTATGTATTACAGGTAGTATTTTTTATTCGATTAATAAAGAAAGAAAAGGCGTGCCGCCTGAAGAACACGAAGCTGATGCCTAAAACTTGAATTTTCTTCTGTAGTATTGTCAGTTTTTACCTTTGGTAAAATTTTTGTTATAATTGTTTCAACGGCTAAATGCTCTAAAGTTTAAACATTATCTTAGCAAGAATTAAATACGGAGGCAGAACTTATGGCAAAAAAGGATTTTAATGATTTATTGGTTGAAAATTCGGATTTTTTGAAGCCTTTTGCTGTTAATCTGACAAAAAGCAACGAATCTGCGAACGACCTTTATCAGGAAACCTTGTACAAGGCGCTTGCAAATCATGATAAGTATAAGCGCGGCACTAATATTAAGGCGTGGTTGTTTACCATCATGCGGAATATTTTTATAAATGATTACCGCCGCAATGCCAAGCGCAGCACCGTATTTGACAATACCCCCGAAGATTATTTGATCAACCTCAGCCAGGTTTCAGTTGCTAATTCAGCCGAAGGCTCAATGAGGGAAAAAGAAATCCTCAAAGCAATTGATGAGCTACCGGAAACCTTTAGAGTACCTTTTCAACTTTATTTTGAAGGCTATAAATACCAGGAAATTGCTGAGTATATGGATGAGCCGTTAGGTACCATCAAAAGTCGTATTCACTTTGCACGAAAGCTGCTGAAAGAGCAGATAAGAAGGTATTAATATTGATTGAAGCGAAGTTTTTCAATCTGCCACTATCGTGGTTCTTTCATTGCCATGGTTAAAACTTTAGTTCCCTTTGTATTTTATTAGTTTACTTTTTTGATTGAAAATGGTTTGTGTTGCCCGTTAAATTAGTGATTTGAAGTAGTGGGTTGTGATGGTATTTGCTTTTCAACTCCAAACCCGCATCCTTTCTTATTTTTGCCAAAACAAGTTTTATCGCATTTCAATCGCAAATATTGCAAAGCCCGATCGGGTATTTGAAAGGAGTGGGTCCGCAACGGGCAGAACTCCTGCAGAAGGAACTCGGCATCTTCAATTTTGGCGATCTGTTGCAGCATTTCCCCTTTCGGTATGTGGATAAGACAAAAGTTACGCCAATCGCTACCGCCACAACATTGGTGGACGAATATGTTCTGTGCTCGGGAGTGTTAGGCGCCTTTGAAGTGATTGGAGCAAAACAAGGTCGCAGACTTATCTCTTCTCTTACGGATAATTCTGGCGAGTTGGAACTGGTGTGGTTTCAAAGTATAAGCATTATTCAAAAGATGCTAAGCCCGGGCAACGCTTATCTTGCTTATGGGAAACTCAGTTTTTTCAACGGCAGCATACAAATGGTTCACCCTGAAATTGAAATTTGGGTGCCTGAGAAAACTGACGGGAAAGTTTTTTTAGAACCGGTTTATCCATCCACAGAAAAGCTTAAGGCGCGCGGCCTTGGAGGCAGGCAAATCGCAAAACTTACTGCCGTACTGATGCAACATGTTCGCGCGCAGGATATACCCGAAAATTTGCCTGATGAAATTCTCGGATCTTTAAAATTGATGCCTCGCCATCAGGCTTATAACAGTATTCATTTCCCCCCCAATATTGCTACTTACGAGGCTGCCTTGCGCCGGCTAAAATTTGAAGAGATTTTTTTTGCGCAACTGCGCATGAACCTTCGCCGTTCGCAAAGACACAGGTTTTCAAAAGGTGTGGTGTTTAATAAAGTGGGCGATCACTTCAATAGATTTTACAAAGAATTTTTACCCTTTGACCTCACTAATGCGCAAAAGCGCGTACTGAAAGAAATTCGTACCGATACAGCGCGTGGCCGGCAGATGAACCGTTTGCTTCAGGGAGATGTTGGTAGTGGCAAAACGATTGTGGCACTACTCTGTATGTTGCTTGCCGTGGACAATGGTTATCAGGCAGTAATGATGGCGCCTACGGAAATCCTTGCCAGGCAACATTTTGCAACGGTTTCAACATTACTCACAGAAATGGACGTTGGAGTCGCAATCCTGACCGGCTCAACTAAAGGGAAAGAACGTAAGAGAATCCTGGCGGGAGTAGAAGATGGATCAATCAACGTATTGTTAGGAACCCATGCAGTAATTGAAGATACTGTGCAATTTAAAAAACTGGGTTTTGTAATTATTGATGAGCAACATCGCTTTGGCGTAGCGCAACGCGCCAGGCTTTGGGAGAAGGCTGATGTGCCACCGCATATTTTAGTAATGACTGCAACGCCCATTCCGCGTACGCTTGCCATGACCGCTTACGGTGATCTGGATTATAGCGTAATTGACGAACTTCCGCCCGGCCGCAAACCCATCACAACGGTTCATCGTTACGATCATGACCGCAGCGCTGTAATGGATTTTCTGAAGATTGAAATTGAAAAGGGTAGGCAGGTTTACGTAGTTTTTCCTCTAATTGAAGAAAGTGAAAAGCTCGATTATGAAAACCTTATGCGTGGCTATGATGAGATTAAAACCTATTTCCCCGAACCGCGGTATTGGATTAGTGTGGTGCATGGCAAAATGCCAGTGATTCAAAAAGACGAGAATATGCGCCGCTTTGTAGAGCATGACACGCAAATCATGGTATCAACAACGGTAATTGAAGTTGGGGTAAACGTACCAAATGCATCGGTAATGCTGATCGAGAGTTCAGAGAAATTTGGACTTTCGCAATTACACCAACTAAGAGGTCGTGTAGGGCGCGGTGCTGAAAAAAGCTATTGTATTTTACTAACCGGAAAAAAATTGGGGCATGATGCAAGGGAACGTATGAAAATAATGGTGGGCACTACTGACGGGTTTAAAATTGCAGAAAAAGATTTGGAGTTGCGTGGCCCGGGCGACATTGAGGGCACAAAACAGAGCGGGATTATGGATTTTAAATTGGCCAACATTGTAAACGATCGGGCAATGGTGGATGTGGCGAAAAATCTTTGTGAACAAATTCTTACTGATGATCCTGATCTTTCAAAGCCCGGGAATGTAAGACTGAGCGAATACCTGAAATCTCATAAGGGAAAAACCGTTTGGAGTAAAATATCGTAGCTGGTATCAGGTTGTGCGAACGATAAGTAAAAGAAGAGCTATTCTAAAAAGTATTTGAGTTATTTTTGGTTGAGCTATGTCAGCACTCTCGTCTTCGCATATCGAACAGTTCAAAAAAATCATCGGTGAAACCTTTGTTTTTACGGATGAGGAAGTTCTTAACAACTATTCCCGCGATGCAACGGAGAAGTTACAGTTTTTACCGCAGGTGGTTTTAAAGCCACGTACCGCACAAGAAATTAGCAACATACTAATAATCTGTAACCAAGACTTAATTCCCGTTACGCCAAGAGGTGGTGGCACGGGGTTGAGCGGCGGTGCGCTTCCCTGGCTTGGTGGTGTTTTACTGAGCACAGAGAGAATGAACAGTATCATTGAAGTTGACGAACGTAACCTGCAAGTGATAACGGAGCCAGGTGTGATTACGGAAATGTTGCAAAACGCGGTAAATGAGAAAGGATTGTTTTTCCCACCCGATCCGGCGAGTAAAGGAAGTTGTTTTATTGGGGGTAATATTGCCGAAAACAGCGGCGGCCCCAAAGCCGTGAAATACGGTGTGGTAAAGGATTACGTATTAAATCTTGAAGTGGTTTTGCCAACCGGTGAAATCATTTGGACGGGCGCAAATGTATTAAAGAATGTAACCGGTTATAATTTCACGCAGTTATTTGTGGGTAGCGAAGGAACTCTGGGGATTGTTACTAAAATTGTATTAAAACTGCTTCCGCTTCCTTCTTTTGATTTGGTAATGCTTGCCACTTTTGCCTCTCCTGATAAGGCCTGCGAGGCAGTGACAGGTATCTTTCGCGCCGGTTTTAATCCGTCAGGTCTGGAGTTGATGGATATTGAATCAGTGAAAATAGCTGCTACAAAAACTCAAACAGTCTTACCCGTTACGGATGAAATCGAGGCGCATCTGATTATTGAAGTAGATGGAAACAACGAGGCAGTATTGATGCAGGAAATCGAACAGCTATCTCAATTGCTTGAAAAGTTTGATGCAAAAGAAATCTTGTTGGCCAACGATTCAAATCAGAAAGCGGAACTATGGAAACTTCGCCGTCGCGTTGCAGAAATTGTAAAAGCTGATGGATTTACAATTGAAGAAGATACGGTTGTGCCTCGCGCAGAACTTGCGAAGTTGATCCATGGAATTAAGGCTTTGGGTATCCAGCACAACTTTCGCGCAGTATGTTATGGCCATGCAGGTGACGGTAATCTTCATGTTCGGATTAAAAAGGAGGGCATAGAAAACAGTTGGCAAAATGCAGAAATGAAAATTATTCTAACAGATTTTTTTCAACTGGTAAAACGCCTCGGTGGAACAATTTCTGCCGAACATGGCATAGGGTTGATTCAAAAAGGGTTTTTAGAAATTGTATTCTCAAGAAAGCATATAGAATTATTAAAAGACATAAAGCATGTATTCGACCCCAACAACATTCTCAACCCAGGCAAGGTATTTGATTAATAATTTAAGATCATTCTTTTATATCTTTACCGGAAGTTCGCATCCTGTCAAATGATGGGGATAGAACGCCTGAGTTGAATTTTGTAAAGCAAGCAATGGGCGTTTGGTGCCCGATTCC
>ERZ761602.8435-NODE-8435-length-10383-cov-6.911890_pt1 | contig 10383 bp, 9 predicted proteins | sample MGYA00512165_ERZ761602 | MGnify/ENA primary metagenome ERZ761602 (study PRJEB28899, sample SAMN02445085) | bioreactor sludge metagenome | biome: EBPR sludge; isolation source: Thorneside wastewater treatment plant | place: Australia: Brisbane, Thorneside...
CCGCCGTTCCGCAAGGCGGCATCCGCCAAACACGGCAAAACCGAATCGCGAAGATAGGCATTCTCAGGAGAGTGCGGGTTGCGCGGACCAACCCGCCACTCGGTCGTGAAGTCGAGCGGGTGGCGATCCCTGAGACTATGGCTCATCACCTGCGTCAGGCCGCAACGGAGGAGCGCCTCTCGGGCCTGATCGCTCAGGAGCGGGATATCAAAGACCCCGCCCTGCACGGTCGAACCGACCAACGGGCTTTCCGGGATCTTTTCGTAACCCACGACGCGGGCAATCTCTTCGATCAAATCGTCCTCGCGTTCGAGGTCAAATCGCCAGGTCGGGACCTTGACGCGGAAGGGCTCGCCGTCGCCCGAGACATCCATCCCGAGCTTGTCGAGGGCTTGGCGAGCGGCCTCCTTCTCAACCGGCATTCCGAGTAGCTTCTCCGCCCGACTGACTCGGACTTCCAGGGTTGCCGGACTGGCAGGATGCGGATAGACATCGACGACCCCAGGCACCGGCGACCGGCCCGTGGCTTGTTCATAAAGCTCGGCAAATCGGTTCAGCGCGGCCACGACCCCCTCGGGGTCCACGCTGCGTTCAAATCGATAACTCGCATCGGTGCTCAGGTTGAGCCGCTTGCGAGTCTTGCGGACCGAGCCGTTGTGGAAGTGGGCACTTTCCAGAAGGCACCGAGTCGTGGTCGCGCTGACCTCGGTCTCCGCGCCGCCCATGACTCCGGCCACGGCGATCGGCTTCGACCGGTCGCAGATGCAGAGGTCGCTGGGCAAGAGTTCGTGCTCGTCGCCATTGAGGGTCGTGATCTTTTCGCTCGCCGCCGCCTCGCGGACGATGATCTCGTTGCCCGCGAGCGTCTCGAGGTCAAAGGCGTGGAGCGGTTGCCCGAGCTCCAACATCACGTAGTTGGTGAGGTCCACCAAAAGGCTGATCGGCCTCAGACCCGCCTGGGTCAGCCGGGCCGCGATCCAAGTCGGGCTCTCGCCGTTCTGAACCTCGGTGAAGACCCGGCCCGCATAGCGTGAGCAGTTTTGGCTCTCGATCCGGATGCTCACGTGGTGGGCGGCATCGGGAGATTCTTCGTCATCACGGGCAAAGCGGCTCGTGGCCCGCTGATAGAGCTCCGTCGGAGTCGCACCAGAATCTTTAGCGAGCATCTCGCGTGCGAGTCCCAGCGCGCTCAGCCCGTCACCACGATTGGCCATCACCTTGATGTCCAAGACGGGTTCGCCATCGACCTCTTCCAGGCCTTCCAGTTCAAACCCGGCCATGGTGAGCAGATCCCCGATCTCTTGTGGCGAGAGAGAGGTCTGGACGAAATCGCGGAGCATCGAAACGGGCAACTTCATAAAGCCGCACCGATCTTACCGAACCTTTTAGAAATGGCGGGTGTTATCCCATGCCGCCGTTTGCCAACTGTCCCGCGCTTCGGTCGGAGCTTGCCAGCCTGGAACCGGTACAAAGAGGTTGCGCTCCAACCCCATCAGATAGGGCTCATACTGCGCCCGGAGTTCCGAAAGTCCGTCCCAGACGGCCTCTCGATCCGACCGGATCGGAAATCCGACTCGCTCCAGATCCGCCAACAGGATCTCAAACCCGGCCCGGTCGAGGCGAGAGGTCACGGGTTCGCGGGGGGCCATGTCCAGGATGTAGGCCACGTCCACACAGAGATGCCGCACCATGGCGAATGTTAGCTGGGCCTGGCGCAAGAGCTGGCGCTGCTCCGCATCGACCGGGTCCACCGCCGCTTGCAAAAGGGCGCAGGTGTCCATCATCACCGTGCTCGCCCCGACCCAGGTCAGATCCTCATGCTGGCTTCGGTAGTAAGCGAGCATGGGGTAACTGAGAGTCGATTCCAGCACTTGCGCCGCCCACTGCTCGTTCTGCTCCAAAAGTTGCCGAAGCGATGCTGCCCCACAGGCTTGGTGCCGAATCAGCAACGTGTGCGCACAAGGTGGCGACCCCGCTCGAGCATCCAGGAGCAGCAAGGATGACTCCCGGCGGCTGAAAGCGCTATACATCACCGGCAAGTAGCTGATGACCAAAGCGAGAAAGAGAAAACCCGTCCCCGCAGTGAAGACTTCGATCACTTTCCCAATCGCGTTCTGGGCCGTGATGTCCCCATACCCGAGCGTGAAAAAGGTCACCGCCGTCAAGTAGAGGTATTCGGAGAGGCTCGGGTTTCCAGAAACGTTGTTGATTGGGACTTGAAGACCATAGAAGATCAGCCCGAAACCGCTGATGAGCAACCCCGCCCAGAGCCCGATCAGGAGGAGTAACGTGATCGGGGCATAGGCCCCAAGCGCCTTCTGCCCTTTTCCGGTCCGAAGCCATCGCCGACCAAGCGCCCGAAAGCCCTTGTCGAGCACAGTGTAGAATAAGACCGTCAGGCTCAGAGGCCGATCCACCGAGCGGGGGAGGACAAGGGTTTCGAGGGCATCCGCCAACGTGATGTAGAGGATCCCCAGCCCCAAGACCACCCACAGCCCGCTGATCATCAGCGGAACTGGTTCAGGAACCGAAGGTCATTCTCAAGGAAGTTCCGCAAGTCATCAACCCCGTGGGCCATCATCGGGATCCGTTCGACCCCGAGACCAAAGGCGAAGCCAGTGAACCGCTCCGTATCGATCCCGTAGTTTTGTAGGATTTTGGGATGGACGAGGCCCGCTCCACCCAATTCCAGCCAGCGGCCATCAAAGAGCTTTGGCGTGCTGATGGCATAGTCCACGCCCGGCTCGACGAACGGGAAAAAGTCTGGGCGGAAGCGGACGGTCACTTCCCCGCCGAACATTTGCTGAGCAAAACGACCCAGAGTCCACTTGAGATTGGCCATCGAGACCCCCTCATCCACCACGAAAACGTCAACCTGGTGGAAGGTGTGACTGTGGGTTCGGTCGACGGCCTCGTTTCGGAAGGTGCGCCCAATCGTGAAGAATCGGAAAGGTGGCTTTCGCTGTTCTAGGATGCGGCCCTGGAAAGCCGTACTTTGAGTCCGGAGCAAGAGATCATCGGTGACGTAAAACGTGTCCTGCTCATCAAAGGCGGGGTGATCGGGGGGATAGTTCAGCGCATCAAAGTTATAGCCAAACGTCTCGAGTTCGGGTGATTCGAAGTACTCAAATCCCATCCCCACAAAAACCGACTTGATCCGGTTCATCGTGAGCTGCAAGACGTGCTCGCGACCGATCTTGGGCGATCGACTGGGCAAAGTCAGGTCGATCCGCTCAGCCTCAAACTGGGCCGTTTGTTCGATAGCCTTGATCCCCTCAAACCGGTCCTGAAAATGTTCTTCGACCCGGGCCCGGCTCTCGTTGACCGCTTTTCCAAAAGCGGGCCGCTCTTCGGCGCTCAATTTGCCCAGTTCCTTCATCAGCCCTGGTATCTGGCCCGACTTACCCAGGAACTGAGATTCCACCGCCTTTAGCTCCGCCAGCGTTTCGGCGTGGGCAATCGCTTCCAGCGCCTCCCTCTCGATTTCGTACACCCGATCCATTCACCCTGTAGCTTGCCCCATTCCGGACAAGTTCAGCAAGGGCGGCCCTTCGACCCGTACAATTACTAGCTTTCACCCTAAACCAGGCAATTTTCCAAATTTCGCCAGGTTCGATGTCACAAATGACTGTTCTATAATGTCAGCCATGAGGGGACAACTCGTAAGCGGGTTCCTTTTGGTTGCGATGGCAACCGGGGCCTGCGCCAATCTCGTGATCATGCCGATGGGAGACTCCAACACCGCCGGCTACCCTGGTTTTCCGCCCGGTGGGGGATACCGCCGTGCCATGCACGTCGAGCTCACTCGGCTCGGTGTTCCGCACACCTTTGTGGGATCCAATACGATTTATTCCTCGCCCGAGTTGCCCTTTAATGGGCACGAGGGTTGGAACGGCTTCACGACCTTTACCCTCCCTCCGCGAGAAGGGCTGGAAACGGTGGCGTTTGAGAGCATTCGCAACCACACGCCCGACCTCATCCTGCTCCAGATCGGAACGAATGACCTCGATCTTGGACTCTCGCCGACCACAGTTCTGCTCAAAGTTGCCGACCTCCTCACGCAAATCCGAGCGACCGATGCCGATGTCCGAGTCGCAGTTGCCACTCTGCCCCCGACCAAAGATCTGAACCTGCAACCCAAGATCAACGAATTCAATGCCGGACTTCCGGCCGTCGTCCGGGCGAACGGATACGAAGTGGGCATCGACGTGGCCAAGGTCGTTCGCAACTTCGAGGTCTGGGACCGCCTGCATCCGACGGTACAGGGATACAACCGAGTGGGTTGGCACTGGGCTCAATGGATCCAGCGCCGATTTGCTCCGAAACCATTCTTTAGCGACACAGCCACCAAAAGGTCACCCCTCGGTACAGCGGTCAACCGCTGAAACCCTCAAAAACAATCCCCTCCTCGCAACGAAGCGGCGGAGGGGATTTTTCTTTTTGTCCGGACGAGCCCTAGCCGACTCGCACATGGGTCCGGACGGTTCCGGCCCGGTCGTGTTTAGCCAGTAGGTGATACTCGCCGGGTTCGGTGACGATCCATTCGAAGACGTGGCGATCGTCGGTGCTGTTCATCTGCCAACCGAATCCGCTCGCCGTGATGTGGCTCCAGCCGGTGAGCTGAGGCCCCTCATCGCGAATCTTGCCCGCGGCCAGCCAGGCATAGTCCGAATCGCCCTCGCGGGAGATCTCGCCCAAGACGCCTCGGCAGAGCTTTTTGTTGGCGGCAATCCGGCTGACGGTCGTCGGCAGGTAGCCGGTGTTCTGGACGACGAGCCGAATCCGGTAGGTCCCTCCCACCTCATTGACGCCCGTCTCGCGAATCTCGAGCTTGGGCGAAGCCAAGGCCTGCCAGATCGCCCATTCACCATGGGGCGCAACCTCTGCTTCCAAGAAGTCCGGGGGAGGATTTCGGAAGGCGTAATGCGCATCGAATCCACCGAGTTCGATGGCCCCAAGCTGGGGATGCTCATACGGATACCAGTCGATGTAACCGCGTCCGCCGAGCTTTGCGTCCGACCACTCCAGGAGCTTGACGTCGTCGGTGTGGGGGTGATCGCGGAACCACTCGATGTACTTGTAATCGGTGATCCCGGCTTGGCGTTGCGGGGACCAGAGCTCGGTGGTCCAAGCAAAGATCCCCCGATGCTCATAGGCCCAGTCGTCAAAGACGCCCGTGATCACCTCCTTGGGGTGATACTTGAACTCATGGTAGTTGCTGATCGCCGGGTAGCCGGTCATCGCTTCGCCCTGAGTTCCAAACTCCTTATAGACCCAGAGGTCTTCGCTCGGGATATCGTCATCTGGCATCCGGCTCGGTGGCCTCAGGTGGACCCCACTGAAGGTGTGGAACGTGATCGCCCCGCAGATATTGGGCCGGTCGGTAATGGCCTGAACCGCGGCCCGGATCTCGGGTTCGCTGGTCGGATAATCTCCAGCCCCGTGCTGCTCATGCTCCTGTCGCCAGGCGCTCGGGAAGTTCCGGTTGAAGTCCAGCCCTTGGGGAATCCGCTTGGGCTGAAGTGTCAGCCCGTCGAAATTCTGAAGCTCGCCCTCGGGGATCAGGCGATAGAAGGTCCCTTCGTGGTCGGTCGGTTTTCGCCGTTCCATCAGCCTTGGGTTCAGTGTGCTGACCTTCCAGGGACCATTCGGATCTTGGATTCTCATCTGGAGGATCCGGCCATCTCCATCCATATCCCTGCGCTCCAATCCGTACGGATCCTCTTCGAGATAGGGATAGTGGCGAGTCCCCGACCGGACGATCCGGGGCACATCTTCCAGCGCCCACTCGGCACCATCCGGGTTTAGCCGTGGCACCAGATAGAAGGCCCGAGTGTCTAGCGCCCGGGTGACGTTGGGGTCTAAGCCATCCGTCGTGCAGAGGCGATTCAGCAGGTGGAGCACAGCCGTACTCGCGCTGACTTCGCTAGCATGGATGTTTCCATCACACCAAAAAGCGGGCTTCTCATTCGCGGGGCCGGTGCTCTTGCGGGTGACTTCCACCATCCAGATATCGCGGCCCTCATGGCTCTTACCGATGCTGACGAGGTCAACCAAGCCCGGGTATTTCTCCGCGTAGGCTCGCAGGAGTTCTGTCAACTCGGCGTAGCGATAGTAGCGGTTGAATTCTATCGCGATCACCGCTTCACCTGCCATTCGATTGCGCCGATGATCGCGTCGACGGTCGGTTTGTCAGCCTTTATATTCACCCACTTGTGGCTGATCTGGCGGTTCTTGAAGATCCAAACCACGTTGCGCACCGAGCCGTCGGTCGGAAACTTGGCCCGTTCGACCGCTTCGTTGTCATGGGGAAGAACGGTGACACTGGTCAGTTGAGCCGCGTTTTCGGTCGCCCATTCGGGTAACTCTTTCCGCAGATTCTTGGCGTTCCAATCGTTGGTAAGAAAAGTGAAGAAGCTCTTGAATTCGTGCCTTTCGTGCCGGTCGGTGGCCTCTTCGATCCGACGCAAGAGTGGGGAGAGTTCTCGGGGGTCTTGGCGGAAGGACCACACGATCACCATCGGGCGGTTGAGATACTCGCAGACCGGGCAGGTTTCGGTTCCTTGGTCGGGTCCGGTCAGGTGATAGGGATCATAGGCGATCATCGTCTCGCCGACGTTCAGGCCCATCTGGGGGGACTTGACCGGAGCGATCAAAAGCGCGGCAGCAATCAGCGCAGTCATGCCTGGATTCTATCGGCTTTTACGGGGATTGCGTTCCATCGAAGTGATCATCTCTGCCCTATTGGACCTATAGGTCTTATAGGTCCAATAGGACCGAGGACCCGGGCTAGAGCCCGAGCCGGATGGCGTTTCGGAGATCTCCCATGCGGGAATAAAGCTCCGGACCCGGGCAGGTGGTCTGGGCAAAGTCGAGATGCGCCTCGATCCGATGCGGCGGCACCCGAAACTCAGAAGCGCACCAGAGCGTGAGTTGACGCAGAGAATCCCACTGGACCGCCAAGAGCTTTTCTTGCGTAAAGTCTCCTTCGACCACGATCAAGAGGTGACCAGTCGGGTCATATTCGGTATTCGTATCCCCGACATATTGCCACTCGCGGCCTTCCCCGATCCGACCATCGACGGCGATGTAATAGTGGTAGGGGATATCCGGCCAGGCCGGTTTCGTTTTGCCGCTCGCCAACTTGTCCTCCCGCTGACTCCAAGATTGGAGCCCTCGGAGTTTGTCTTCCAAGGTCCTCGCGGGGTTCTGCTTAACCCCGGTGTGATGAATGGTGATCCTCCGGATGGAATGGCCGACGGCCTTGGGGCCGACCGGTTTGGCGCCCCAGTCCGCCCGGCTCACGATCGGAGGCGCGAGGATCCCCGCCGCAAGCACGAAGCTCATCATGCTTTCACCCTCGCCCGCTCCCGAATCCACGCCACCAAAACTTCAAATCGAAAACTCCCCGACTCGTACATAGCAATGATCTCCTGGTAGGTCTGCAGGGGATCATGAACCAACTCAAATCCGTTAGCCTTCAGAAAAACGTGCATCGACGCGAAGCTGACTCGCTTATTACCATCGACAAACGGGTGGTTTTGACTGAGGCTTTCCCAGAGCGCCGCTGCCTCTTCGATCGTGTCAGCATAATAACCTGTCTGAGGTCTTGCCACCGCAGCCTCCAAGAGACCCATGTCGCGAACCCCCGCGCTCCCTCCGTAGCGATGTATCTGGTCGTCATGCATGGCCAGAATCTCGGCCAAGGAAAGATAAACCCTCACTGCGCTAATCGCCGATAAAGTTCATCATTCTCGCGGAGACTCGCCTCGTAATGAGTCCAGATTTCATCCCGCACAACTCCATTTTTGGCAAGAAGATCCTTGAGCGCCTCTTCCACGACTCGGTAGATGGGCTGGCCCGAGGTTGCCGCAAGCTCTTCTATCCGTTTAAGGATCTCGGGGTCGATCTGCTCTTCGAATGCCATTTCTCTATTATCCACCAACCTCCCCCTGAATCCAAACCTTAACCCGCTCTTAACCCTGACCCCGCTAGAATGCGGGACGATGCGCATCCATCTGCTCGCACTCGGGACAGCCTTAGCCGCGGTCGCTCTGGCCCACAAGGGCCCAGACCCCGTCATGCACTGGGAACTGAACTCCAAGACCCTGAAAAGCGGAAAGCTAAAGGCCAGACTCGGTCCGGATGCCGTCTTCACGGGGGCGGCAAACTACGCGAAGGACCCACTTGGCGAGAGCCTTCAGATGGATGGAAAGAGCCGGTTCATCGTGGCCCAAGACTTCAACATCTTGGGCCCGATGATGCCTAAGCGCCACATCACCGCGAGCGCTTGGGCGACGATCGATGAGCCACAGGGCTATGGATGCTTCATCGGCTGCGCGCAGGACAACGGAAACTACGAAAAGGGCTGGTTTCTTGGATACAACGACCGCGGATTCTACTTCGCTCTGAGCAGCAAGGGCGCCGACGACGGCGATGGCAAGATGACCTACCTGGTGGGCAAGACCGAATACGAAATTGGCCGGATGTACCACGTGGCCGGGACCTACGACGGCCAAACCATGAAGCTCTATGTCAACGGCAAGCTGGAGGGGACGAGCACAGCCCAGAGCGGGGACATCCTCTATCCACCCAAAGCCCCACTGACGATTGGCGTTTACAAGGACGACGATGAGGACTTTCCCCACAAGGGCCGCTTGCGGGATGTCGCCCTCTATGACCTTGCCGCCACGCCAGATGGGATCGACCACCTCTTCGCCCCCCGCAAGGCGCTCGTCCTCGAAAAGCCGGTTGTTCAGGAGAACCCCAACTTCGAATGGATCGTGCAGCCCTTCTTGCAATATGCGACGACGAACGAGATTACGGTCGTCTGGGAGACCACGCGGACCGGATCCTCCACCGTTCACTTCGGCAGCAACGACAAAGAGCTCACGAAGGTGGCCGGCGCCCCGAGAAAAATCCACACCGTCCGGCTGACGGGGCTGAAACCCAACTCCCACTACCACTACAAAGTTGAGAGCCAGGATGACCAAGGCCGGGTCCTCACCAGCGAGATGAGCACTTTCCGCACGGCTCCCAACAGCGGAACTCCGATCCGCTTTACCGTCGTTGGCGATACCCAGAACAACCCCGCTGTCAACAGCGTGATCGGCAACCTCATGTGGGCCGAACGACCGGATTTTCTGGTGATCCCCGGCGACCTGGTGGAAACTGGCGGCAACAAGAGCCACTGGGTTGATCAGTTCTTTGGCTCGATGCGCCCGATCTTCAGCCGAGTTTGTCTTTTCCCCGTACTCGGTAACCACGAGAACGACGCTCGACACTACTACGACTACATGAGTGTCCCTGCGCCGGAATACTACTACAGCTTCGTTTATGGAGATGCCGAGTTCTTTGTCATCGATAGCAACCGCAATGTCGATCCGTCCAGCGAGCAGTATCAATGGCTGGACCGGGCGCTAGGCGCCAGCAAGGCCCGCTGGAAGTTCGTCACCCACCACCACCCGCCCTACAGCAGCGATGAAGACGACTTTGGCAACCTGTGGAAGGGCCAAAGCACCTTTGGCGATGTCCGGTTGCGCCAGATCACCCCGCTCTACGAAAAGCACGGAGTGGACGTGGTCTGGAATGGTCACATCCATAGCTATGAGCGGACCTGGCCGATCGTCGGAGGTCAGATCACCAAGTCGGGCGGGGTCACCTACGTCGTGGCCGGCGGAGGAGGGGGAGGGCTTGAGACCCCTGGTCCGTTCAAACCCGCGTTCAGCAACGTCGTGCGTCGTGGCCACCACTTCGTTGTGGTCTCCCTGACGCCGTGGGAGCTTTCGATGAGGAGCTTCGACCTCGAAGGTCGCCTCTTCGATACGATGGTGATCAAGAAAGACTAAAGGATCCCCTTCGGGGGCATGAGGGTGATTTCGTCGAAACTCCGGTTATCCGGCGCCGAGATCACCGCGACCACCGCCTCAGCGACGGCCTCCGGGGTCAGCATATCCTCGGCGTCCGGCTTCCAGCCTCCGGCGTCCCAGATCGGAGTATCCGTGCTGCCGGGGAGCATATTGCAGACACGGATGCCGTGCTTGCGATAGCTGGCGCTCAACGATTGACCGAACATCAAGGCCCCAGCTTTGCTTGCGGCATAGGCCTCGGCTCCGGGAAAAACGTGGCGAGCGGCGATGCTGAGGACGTTCACAATTTGGCCTCGCCCATCCGCGAGCATTCGCGGAAGCACGGCATGGGTGGCGGCCATGAGGCCGGCCAGGTTCACCTGGATCTGGGCGAGCGCGTCCTCCCACTTCATTTGATCGTAGGGACCAAACTGGGCGATCCCGGCGTTGTTCACAAGGACGAGTTCGTCACCCCCGAGTCCCTCGGCAAACTCGGCCAACGCCCCGGGCCCTTGGGCGACATCGTGGGCCAAAA
>ERZ761602.8436-NODE-8436-length-10382-cov-12.401375_pt1 | contig 10382 bp, 8 predicted proteins | sample MGYA00512165_ERZ761602 | MGnify/ENA primary metagenome ERZ761602 (study PRJEB28899, sample SAMN02445085) | bioreactor sludge metagenome | biome: EBPR sludge; isolation source: Thorneside wastewater treatment plant | place: Australia: Brisbane, Thorneside...
CGGAAGCTCTTGGGGCGGCTTAGAAAAAACAGCTTTGGCAAACAAGCTTGGAATGAAAAGCGGGAATAGCTTCTAAAAAATTAATTAAACGGAAAAAACAGCGGTATCACAAATACAGCCACGATCCAAATAATAATATTCAAAGGCAAACCGACTTTGATGTAATCTTTAAAAGTGTAATTTCCGGGTGAATAGACCATCGTGTTGGTTGGGTTGCAAATGGGCGTCATAAACGTGTAGGCACATGCAAACATAATGGCAATCAGGAAGGGTTGATAGTTCACTTCCATACTCAAAGCGAACTGAATGGCGATGGGTGCCATTAATGCGGCAGCGGCTTTTCCGGAGAGGATATTGGTGGCAATGAGTGTAACTAAATAGACGAACGCTAATGTAATGTGCAAATCGAAATTACCGAGATTAGTGGCTAAAAAGTCGGCAATGATTTTGGAAGTGCCTGTTTTTTCTAAGGCGGTTCCCATGCTTAACACACCGGCAATCATAAAAATTACTTTCCAATCGATGGTGTCGTAGGCTTCTTGGGGTTTCAAGACATTGAGAACCACAAGGGATAAGCAGCCCACCATTCCGGCAACGACAATCGAGGTAATTCCCATTGCAGCGGCTGTAATTACGCCGACTAAGATGAGTACGCTAATAATCGCTTTGCGTTTATCCAGTTTTTGACTTGCAATTTCTTGGAGCGGAAAAAGCATTTTGTGCTTTATCATTTCATTAAAGGATTCGGCAGAGGAATCGACCACCAAAACATTTCCTTCGCTAAGTTTAAAGTTGCCTAAATTTGAAAACCTGTTTTTCTTTAAATTTCTCACTGCTAAAACATTGGCACTGTATCTTTCTCTGAATTTGATGTCATTTAACGTTTTTCCTGCTAGTTTGGAACCAAAGGGGATGATGGCTTCATATAACTGATTTCCTTTTCCACTTTCATCAATAAAATTACTAAAGAGCGGTTTATCATCTTCTAAAGTATAATTTTTATCGTGTCGGATGTCGTTGAGTTCGTTAAAATGAATGACGATTTTCAGATGGTCATTGGCTTTTAATTTCCATCGTTCTTCCAGTTTGTTTTTTCGGTTGTTGAGGTTGTTTACTTCGATGATTTCGACGTTGTATTTTTGCCTGAGAATGCTTTCGGCGATGGTTTTACCGATGTCGGCACTATTCTCATTGATAATAATTTCGGTAATGAATTGGTTGGATTCTTGTTGCATATCGTCTACCAAACTATTTCTTTTGGGCAATAAAAATGGAGCAACAAACAACAGATAGATAAATCCGACAGAAGTGATTATTAAAGCCGGAATAGCAAAACTAAACATTTGAAACCCCGGTAAACCGTTATCTTCGGCATAACCGCTCACGACTAAATTTGCACTCGTTCCGATGATAGTGGTCGCTCCGCCCATCGCAGCGGCAAAAGAAATTGGCAACAATAATTTGGAAGCACTTATCGAACTTTTGCTGCTCACTTGCAACACAATCGGAATCATAATTGCCACCACAGCCGAGTCGTTGATGAAAGCCGAAAACACAGCCGTAATCACACAAAACACGACGAGCGTTAACGCGTAATTCTTCTTACCGATTTTGACTAAAATGTCCCGAAATCCCTTGAGTAGGCCCGAATTTAGGACGGCGTAGCTCATCACCATCATACAAGCAATGGTGATGGGAGCACTGTTGGTGAAGCCCGACAAACCTTCTCTGTAATCCAAAATTCCCGTGACGATGAACAGCGTCATAATGATGATAGACGACGTATCGATGGTGAAATATTCTTTGACGAACAGAAATATACCAATCAGAATGATGATTAGTGTTATGTATATGGAGATGTATTCGGATGAAAACATAAATGGGGCTTTACTTATGCTTTCAAATATAGGAAATTATGTTGGTTTTTTAGGGAATGAAAAAGTTAGTTATTACTCTATCAAAAAGCAATAGTTAATAAATTCAATTTGAAATTTTATTGATAATTAGTTGTTGAATGTCTTGTATAGTAGAATTGTATCTCACATCAATCCTAATTTCTCTTCCTTCGGCATACACTTTAACTTTCTTTAGCTCTATTTTAAGTACTTTCTACAATTTGTCCTAATTAAAGAGATGAGACCGTAGAGTTGGAATAGCCAACAAAGATAAAAGTAAACTAGCCTTATTCCGTTGTGTTTCGTTTGTTGTGAGCAAGTTTCATAAAGAATTTTTCAAAATAGTTATATACATAATAGCTTACTACCAAAGTTAAAGCAATAGAAAAAAACAGTTTGCCAAATCGGGGAGGGTAAAGGTTGTGAGTGCCTAGATAAGCAATTAAAATCCCGGTTAATTTCCAAATGATGGGATGAATTAAGTAGATGGAGTAACTAGTTTCGCCTAATAAAGTTAATGGTTTGTGTATAAATTGAGGAAATTGGTAGTGTAATTTATAAAAGCAAAAACAAATAAGGAAACAACACGTAGTAAAAATTAGTCGGTTTACTCCGGTTACAATATGGATTGGGTTTCCTGCTGCCGGATAGAATGTAAAGATGGCTATCCCAAAGAAGAGTAAGGCAAAAACGATTGTGTTTTTTATTTTGTGGTGGTTAAAAAAGTAACCAATCAAGAACCCTCCAAGAAAAAGAAATACTTGATTGAGCGGATTGACATAGGTTCTCCATTGTTCATTTAAATCGATTTTCGGATCAAGTTTAAGAAAGGCAAAATAAAGGTAAAGTGCAAGTAAGACAATAGACAACAAAAGCATTAATGGCTTAAACTTCTTTACAAACAATATAAAAAAAGGAAAGAAAGCGTAAAAAACCAATTCGTTCCCTATAGACCAAACGCCTGGGGAAAAGTAGGTATCCCAACTCACAAATCCGAATAATCCGGATAAGTTGAGAAACAAATCATTAAAGTTCGGCATATTTCTCGAAAGCAGTATGGCAACAATGGTAACGAGCCACAATAGAGGAAATATTCTAAAAACCCTTTTCTTAAAAAACGACAAAAGATCATCTTTGGAAGGCTTCATTTTTTGATTATAGACATAAAATAGGGTTAGCCCACTCAGTACATAGAAAATGGAAACCCCATAAATTCCTAGTCTTCCCATGAAAGTGTCGGCAGAAAATTAAGTTGAACTCCACGATAAATAGTGATAAATCATAATTCCAAAGGCGGCTAAACCTCGTAAGTAATCCAAATTATATAGTCTATTCATCGTAGAATGTTTCTTCTTTTTAATTTATGCCTTTCTATTTTCTTAAAATCTTCTCCATTGTTCTGCCTTTGGCCAATTCATCTATCAGTTTGTCGAGGTAACGAATTTGTTGCATGAGTTTTTCTTCGATATTTTCTACACGGTAGCCACAGATTACGCCGGTTATTTTAGAAGCATTGGGGTTTATTTGTGGAGCTTGTGCAAAAAATGTTTCAAAATCAGTTTTTTGATCCAAGTGGTCTTGCAGGTTTTGGGCGTTGTAGCCGGTGAGCCAGAGAATAATTTCGTTTACTTCGGCTTTAGTGCGACCTTTTTTTTCTGCTTTGGTGATGTAGTGGGGATAGACACTAGCAAAAGACATTTTATAGATTTTGGTATTAGTCATTGTAGTTGTTTAGTTTGGTAAAAATAAGTTTTTTATGCAAATATTGGATTATTATTAAAATGGATTATTGATTTTTTATCAAATAAGTCATGTAGGTTAATGACTTTATTGAAGTGAATATAAGTTAGTTTTAGTGTTTGAATTGTTTACTCGCAGACTTTTAACGATGTTAAGAACTGATTTTTTTGTATTTGATTTTTGAAATTGAAATTGTTTTATGAAATGGTATTTCCTTAGTAGTACTAAACCCCAGCCCTGACCGAAACGGAAAGCCCACAGCACTACACGTGTGTTTTTTTTGCGGGAGGCAGAGCGACCTAAGGAAGCTCCTGAAAACCGCTTAAAAAAAAACACGTGTAGAGCGAGGACTTGCAGTGTAGGGCAGGATAAGCTGCCAAAAAAACAATAATTTAATTAATTCGGTAGGCAATAATTGTGTTTTCTTGCCACCAAGCTCCTCCAAAATTTTCTAAGGTGTTTGTGGTATTCACAACTTCAGTTGCTCCTGCAATGTAGTAATAGGTACGATTGCCGGCTGTTGCATTATTAATTATCACTGTACCCTGAACTAAAGAATAATAAGAAGATCCCGGATAGTTTCCGCTTACAAAGTAACTTCCTTGAATGTCGGTTGAAATCGTTGGGTTTACAGCTGCCGAATTTGAAAACGAAGTACGAAGCCAAAAAGAGGAATTGTTTGGTGTTACTGTCGCAGCACCGCCGGTTCTTCGCATTAACATTGTTACATTCACAGCCCATCGACCCGGTGGCAAAACTATTCTGGATCCGGTTTGCAAATAATTGGTTGTGTTGTATGGTATATTAATTCCGGTAGCTCCCAAAATACCAACTACATTGTTAATGGAAATGGGTTGCCAACTGGCTACTCCGGTGGCAGTAGAGGTGAGTACTCGTCCGTTGGCTTGCGTTCCGTCAACAATTCGAACTGTTCCGTTAACATGTAATGAATTGGAGGGAGCAGTTGTATTGATACCCACATTACCTCCCAGTGGTTGTAAACTCAGCGGATCCGCAGAACCACCAAAACCGGACTGAATCCAAGCGGAATAACTATCTGCAAAATCAGCTTTTCCGATGTCTAACCCTTCGGTAGCATTAAGTGCTAATCGTAAAATTCCATTACTGGTTGCACCGGGGTACGCAGGAGCATTTCTTGTTCCTTGCACGGTTAGTCTAGCAGGTGCTACGGTATTACTGATGCCAACATTGCCATTGTCGTTAATACGGAAACGTGAAATTCCGGTGGTTACCAAATCTAATGTATTGGTAGCTGGTCTCCACATTCCGGTGTCTTCATCGCCCATCCAAGAGTAAGTGGGTTGTGTAATTAGTCCATTATCATAGGATCTTAATCTACCGTTGTTTGTAAAATTAAATCGCGGGTTGTTATTGGTGCGAACACGAAAATCTACATCATCAGTTGTTCCAATGAAGTTATCAGTTGGATTGGTTCCGCTGTTTCCTGTCGTGGTCCAATCTCTGCCATCTGAACCAACGGCCACCCAGCGAGTGCCATTCCAATAGTAAAATCCGGCAACAACATTATCCGGACTAACGCCCGCAGGAGTGGTGTTGTAAACCAACGTGGATGTAACCAATGCTCCACCTTGTGGATTCACTACGGTTGTGTTATCGATAGCGGAAAGTAGAGCAACACGAGGAATTAATAACCCATTATTAGTTGAAGTAATATCCATCATTGCATTGGGGTTGGTGGTGTTTACACCTACTTGCGACAGGACGGCAAAAGGGGAGATGAGCAGAAGAAAAATGAATTTTTTCATAACATTAGTGGTTAGTGTAGTATTAGTTTACCGGAGGAAAGTATTGTTTGCCTAAATCGGTGGCTTTTGAAGCAATTTCCTCCTGAATTTGCTTTATTTGATTGTCAATCGCTTTCCGGCATTCACGACCTTTTTGGTGAGAAGGACAATTTTTGCGTTGTGCCCGCAAATTTGTGATTTCGTTTTGTTTGTTTTTTAACCAGCTCACCACGTCATCTACTCTTGCTTTTCCGGATGGAAGATGATAATCAAAGGCGATAATGCGGTAGTTTTTGGTAGTAATGCCCCATGTATCAATTTTTTCCAGGTTTAGCAGTTTCATTACTCCTTCATTCGTTTCTGTTACAGCTAAGAACTGTTGTCTTTGCTCCAAAACATTCTTAAAAATACCCACACCAAAACCCATGATAGGAACGCCGGTGGCAATTTGGGCTTCTTCTTTTGCCATCCAAAATGTAATTTGCTTTTTATGTCCGCTTTCGTCAGTAAAGTGACCTTTGTATGGTTCTAAACCAGAATTGTTTATCCCTAAACCTGCATTTTCTTTGGCACTATTTAAAACCTCCAATGTCTTTAAATGTTGATCGGTTATAATGCCGGAAAAGCTTAATCCGGAAGGCATTTTAATGCATAGTTTACCTTCTTCTGCATGCGTCATAAATAGCATCCAATCGTTATTGGCATTGCGAATTAGGAATTCAAACGTGTATTTTTGCAGAAAAGGATTAGATTTAAGCGGAACAAAAAGTGGGTTTTCTGTAATTTCTGTTCCGTGCATATACATCGAATTATCGTTGCTATTGACTTTATAGCGAATATTACCGGATTTTCCATCGATAGAAAAATATTGTTCGATTTCGTAATCGAATTGAAAAACGCCGGTAGTTTCGGTTGGATTAGGACTAATCAAAGGTACTTGATCAAAATATTTCGTATCATCAAACGGAGTACCTTGTTCAATGATGGGAATGGATTCTACTTTTCCGTCGTGATTCCAACGTACTTTCATTTCGTGTACACGATGAACAGCAGCGGCTTCGTGTTGGTCTTGAAACGGATTAGGAATAACGCCAAAAGCCATTCCGGCCGCCGTGGCAGAAGCTAAACCTATAATCACTTTTACGGTTGTTTTCATTACTGGATGGCTTTGAATTCTACCCGTCTGTTTTGTGCTTTTCCTTCTGTGGTGCTATTAGTAGCTATCGGTTCATCTTCACCACGACCTTGAAATTGAAGACGATTTTTATCAATACTCATTTTATCGATAAAATAATTCATCACAGCTGCAGCTCTTGCTTTGGATAGTGTCATGTTTTTTACTTCATCGCCATCACTGTCGGTATGACCAATAATGTTAATTTGCATGGAACGATCTTCTTGCAGTACTTTTCCAATTTTTTCAATGATTTCAAATGATTCTTTTTTGATTTTATCAGAACCGGAGTCAAACAAAATTTGGTTAGTTGAAAATCCTCCTTTTAAAATTTTGGAGCGAATATCTTCGCCTTCTTCTGTGATTTTTATGTTGGAAAGAGCTACAATATGGTTTTCCTTGGCATCCGTTCCTTTTAAATAAAATTGAATATAGTTCCCTAAATTATTGGTTAACAAGGAAGGTAAATCAATCACTTTTTCGTTATCGATGTACACACGAAGTCTTGAACTATTAACAACAACTGTAAAATGCATCACAGAATTTAGTTTTTCCTGCATTTGAAACGGAATGGAGTTGTTGATTTTTGAAGTAGAATTGCCCCAGTTTTCCACTTGAATCTTGTTGGAAACGGAGGAACCTTTCCATAAAGAAAAACCAAATTTCCCTCCCTTTTTAGGTTTGTTCAGTGTTTTTTCTCCTGAAAACACAACACCAAAACCCGAACCTGATAAGGCTTTGTAATCGAGGTTTTCTGTAATTAAATCAAATTCTAATGCATAATTTTCAGGAAGTTTTCCGGTTTTGGCGATATAGTTTCCGTTTGGATTGAGTTGAAGGGCTTTGTTTCCATCCACAACAATAACTTCGCCTCCGGAATTGGTTTCCCAATTGGCGGGGAAATCTCCTGTGGCATCTTGCGAAAATGTTTCACTGTAAATCACATTACCACCCGGAAAAAATTGACTACCTGTTACAATCTCTTTTTTGGATTGAGCATTGTTTTTTTCAGTTTTAGACGAAGATTTTTTTGTTGTTTCTTTTGTTGACTTATCTTCTTCAAACACCTTATCTAATGCTTTATCTGTTTTTTTGGATGTTTCTCGTTCAACTCGTCTTTCAACGGTGCGTTCTGCTGCTTTTTCAGCTTTTTTGCCAAGTTTTTCAATAAATTGTGCTTGTAAAACGTTGGTAAAACAAAATAGAATGATGCATAAAAATATTGTTCTCATACGTTTAAAATTTATAAGTTTCTGTTGCTATACGTAAAAGTGTATTGAAATCCGCCTCCACTAGTAAGGTTATAAATTACTGTAGAAATCATATCATTTTGGTTGCGGGTGTGAATAGGTTCCAAATCCTGCACGCCAAATTCAAAGCGATTGATTTGTTGGGTACTCATGTAATAGAAATCCATCCCTGAAAAAAGAGCAAATTCAAATTGATAAGCAATTTGTGGTTCAAGAAATTTGAATGTGCCGGACAGATTATTGTCTAATGTCAAGATAAGATCTGCAAAAAAGGTGTTTTCATACCGTACTGCGTTACCTTGTGAATTAAGAAAAAAGGAGAAGTTATCAGCTCCATCCACTAAAGTATAGGAATTTGTTGTTTCATCGTAAGTAACAGGGTAAGTTAATGTTGAACCGCCGTCAATTTCTACAATAGAAGAAAGGATACCGCTCGCATTATAAATGTAATTTCGTGTTTCACTATCTCCTGAATTGGTTGTTACTGTTTGTGTTAACTTATTATCGGTGTAGGTTAATGTTTTAATGGTATTATTTCCACTTGGATTTATTATTTCTACTCGACTGATTTGGTTTTGGTTGTTGTATTCCAATTCAATCGTTCTATTGTTTCCGGAATTGGTAAAATCAATTTTTTCGATAGTAGTAGGGAAGTAGCCTTGAGGTCGGTCATCATCACTGCTGCAACTTGTAACAGCGATGAGTAAGCAAATACTTAGGTAGGTTGAAATTTTTTTCATGGTTATTTTTTATTAAAGGTTGTTTTTTTGATTATTATTTTTTGGTGAATGATGTTAAGTTCATAGTCTCCTTTTTCTAAATGGTTGATGTTCAAGTAAATTATTTTATCGGGAAGCTTTTTGATTTTTGCTTCATAGGGTTGCCGATTTTTCTTTTGCATTTGGGATGGTTTTTGTTTTGGATAAAATTATTTCAAACCAAAAAAAATCCCTGTCACAGATGTAACAGGGATTTGAAGTAATGTAACATTTTCAAAAACCTTAGTAAAATAAGGCTTTTCGAAAGCAATTATTTTTTTTCGGCATACTCAGTAGGTGTACAACCAAAATGATCTTTGAAGCATCTTGAAAAATAGGAAATTTCATTAAACCCAACTGAATAGGCAATTTCAGAAATATTTCCGTTTCCTTTTTTGAGTAATTCAGCAGCGTTTTTTAATCGTTCGTTCCGAATGAATTCTGTTGCCGAAACGCCAAAGAGTGATTTTAATTTGCGATGCAATTGCATGCGACTTATGCCAATTTGTGTTGCAAATTCTTCTGCAGTAAAATCAGCGTTAGCCAATTGCGTATCTAAAATGGTTTGTAATTTTTGTAAAAACTTTTCGTCCACCGAATTAATGATGATGTCTACCGGTTTTAAAATTAACTCTTGACTGTAGCGTTGTTGCAGTTTTTTACGTTCGGAGATGAGTTGGTGAACGGTTGCTTTTACAATATTGTGATTAAACGGTTTGGTTAAAAAGGCATCGGCGGTACTTTTTAACGCTTCCAAATGAGCTTCTTCGGATGTTTTTGCAGTGAGAAGAATCACAGGAACAAAAGAGGTTAGTTCGTTGGATTTAATTGCTTTGGTAAATGCAAATCCATCTAATTTAGGCATCATGACATCGGAAATAATACAATCGGGAATTTCTTGTTGTGCTAATCTTAAAGCGATTTCGCCCTCTTCGGCTTCAATAATTCGGTATTCATCGGAAAAAAGATCATTTAGAACAGATCTGATTTCGGCATTGTCATCGACAATTAACAGAATAGGTAACTCTTCATCCGTTTCACTACTATTTTTGGTTAGTTGTAGTTGTTCGGTTGCTATGAGAATATTTTCGTCTTTTGAAACCGTAAGCGGAAGCGATATATTAAAAGTAAGTTTATCATTATCCAACAAAGTTGAAACGTTTCCTTGGTATAAATCGACTAATTCTTTTATTAATGCCAAGCCGATTCCAACTCCATTTTGGGCGTCTGTTTTTTGATAAAAGCGTTCAAAGAGTTTTGGTAGTTCTTCTTTTTTTAGTTTTACTCCTGAATTGGAAACGGACAGAAGCAGTGAGTCTTTTTCAAATGATGATGTAAAATGAATCGAATGGTTTTCGGGTGTATATTTTAACGCATTGGAAAGCAGATTCGAAACAATTTTTTGAATCACATCTTTATCAAAAAAGTGGTTTTGGTTACTGGTTTGAATGTTTGTATGAAAGGAAAGATTGTTTTCCTTGGCTTGAAAAGCAAATGGTTCTGCTATCGATTTTAGAAAATCAGAAAGATTTCCTTCTTTTAAAATGAGTTTAAATGTTCCGCTGTCGAGTTTGGAAAGTTCCAATAATTGATCGACTAATTCGAGCATTCGGTCTGCATTTTTATCAACTAAATTGAGTTGACTTTTCTGCTTTTCATCGGTGGCGGATGCTTGTAATTGTTGCACCGGACTTTTAATTAATGTTAGAGGTGTGCGAAACTCATGAGAAATATTAGCAAAAAACCTCGATTTCATTTCGTTTAATTCACTTATTTTATTGGCGGTTTTAATTTTATTA
>ERZ761602.8439-NODE-8439-length-10379-cov-9.629213_pt1 | contig 10379 bp, 8 predicted proteins | sample MGYA00512165_ERZ761602 | MGnify/ENA primary metagenome ERZ761602 (study PRJEB28899, sample SAMN02445085) | bioreactor sludge metagenome | biome: EBPR sludge; isolation source: Thorneside wastewater treatment plant | place: Australia: Brisbane, Thorneside...
GAGCCGCAACTGCGCGCCAGCGTGCCGCGCGAGCGTCTGCGGATGGTTTACGCCGGGCGCGGGCAGGAATGGCAGGTGGCTGTGGCGGTCGAATCGCTTTGCCCAACAACCTCGTCGGTGGAATCCGCACGGTGACGCTGTGCCGGTTCCACCCAACCCAGGATTCAGGCCTGCAATAGCGTGAGTCGCGCCCGCCCCAACACTTTCCTGAAGTCACGGTCGAAGCTGACGAGGTGCTCGCCCTGCTGCTCTACCGCAGCCGCCAGCCACGCATCAGGCAAATCGTTGCCGACAAGCTGCTTGTCCAGACAAAGCTGCCGCAGCTTCAACCACTCTGGTCCGATGGGCCCCAGATTCACGCCGGGTCTGGCAAGGATCGCATCGATAAAGCCGACGGCTTCAGCTATCGGTGTGGGCTGCAGGAAGATCTTTGGACTGGTTGCCAGGCGGAGAACGCTGGCCAGCACCATGGGCATCAAGGTAAACGTTGCACCCGATTCGCAAGCCATCAGCGCCGCTTCGAGCCAGCTGAGCGCAACGGCGTGATGAGGATGATCGCTGCGCGACGCCGCGAGCAGTACGTTGACGTCAGGCGTCATCGCCAAGCGCTTCGAGCAGGGCCTTGTTGCTGCGCGCGTCAACGCCCGGCACCAGACCGCCGCGACCCTTGAAGACTGGCAGTGGGGGCTGCGAGCGCGCCGGCCCTGCTGCCTTCGCGCGCAGCCGCAAGTGCAGCCCCTCTTCGATCAAGCGGGTCAGACTGGTGCGCTGCTGTGCTGCTAGTGCCTTGGCATCCGCCAGCAATTGGTCATTGAGATCAAGCGTGGTCTTCATGCGTTTACTATACAGATTTCTGTAGCCGAAAAGGTTGGTCGCAACGCGACCAACCTGACCTGCGTCAGTTACTTCACTGGCCGAATCGGCGAGAACTACGCCATGAACAAAATCGTTATCTGGACCGGTCAGGGATTGCTTTATGCGGCCTTCGCGGCGGTCATCGGCGTGTTCTCGCAGTGGCCGAGCTATCAGCACCTCGCTCCCGACCAGGCACTGGTCAAGCTCAGTTTCAGCCACCACGGCGAGCGCCTCGGCGAGTGCGTCGAACAAACGCTGGAAGAACTCGCCAAGCTGCCGCCGAACATGCGCGCACCGACGCGCTGTCCGCGCGAGCGCTCGCCGGTCTCGGTCGAGATCGACATCGACGGCGCCCTGGCTCACCGGCAAATCGCGCAGCCGTCGGGGCTGTCGCGCGATGGCGCGTCCGCCGTCTACCACCGGCTCGAAGTCCCTGCCGGCAATCACCGCATCGGCGTGCGCCTGAAGGACAACGCGCGCAGCGAGGGCTTCGACTACACGCTGGAGCAGGAGGTCACCCTTGAACCGGCAGAAATCCTGGTGATCGACTTCGATCCCGAGCAGAAAAGGATCACGCTGCAATGAACTCGCGAGCAGCCATCGGCATCGGCGGGACTCCGGAAGGGGCAAGGGGCACGGGGCACGGGACTCGGCTTGCGGCGGCATGCGGCGATAACGCGCTGCCGACCCCGTGCCCCTTGCCCCGTGCCCCGCTTTTGCTGTCTCGCGACACCGCCGCCAACCCTACTCCCTACTCCCTCGCCATTCCCGCCGACGCCCGCCAGACGCTGGCGCGCGGCTGGCTGTGGCTGGGCATGGCGGCGCTGATCGGCTCCGGTCTCTACTCGCTGCTGCTGGTGATCTCGCGCACGCCGGGCGTCAATCGCTGGTTGCCGGTGGCGGACTTCTTCCGCGTCGCGCTGGTGGTGCACGTCGACCTGTCGGTGCTGGTGTGGTTCATCGCGCTGGCAGGGATGCTGTGGAGCCTCAACAGCCGGCCGGTTGCACGCCTCTGGGCGTGGTCGGCGCTGGCGCTGGGCGGCGTCGGCACGCTGCTGATGGCGCTGGCGCCGTTCGTGTCGGCGGGCACGCCGATCATGGCCAACTACATCCCGGTGCTGGACAGCCCGGTGTTCCTCGTGGGGTTGGCCATCTTCGGCTGCGGCGCCGCGCTGCTGGTCGCGCACGGCCTCTACGCAGCGCCGAAGCTCGGCATCGGCTTCGATGGCAGTGGCGCGCTGCGATTCGGTTTGAACGCCAGCCTGGTCTCGACCGCGGTGGCGCTCGGTGCGTTCGCCGCGTCGCTCCTGCTGACGCCGCGCGGGCTGGACGGCAAGGCCTGGTACGAGATCGCGTTCTGGGGCGGCGGCCATGCCTTGCAGTTCTCGTGGACGCTGCTGATGCTGGTTGGCTGGCTGTGGCTGGCCAGCGCCATCGGCGCGCGCGTGCCGCTGAGTCCGCGAGTGGCGCTGCTGCTGCTGGCGCTGGCACTCGCCAGCGTGTTTGTCACGCCGTACGCCTACCTTGCGCATGATGTCTCCAGCGTGGAACACCGCGATCTGCACACCTGGGCGATGCGCCTCGGTGGCGGCGTATCGATCGTTCCGATCGGGCTGGCGGTGCTCTACGGACTGGCCACCCGGTCCGGCTCGATCGACCCCGCGCAGCGCCCGCTGCGTGCGGCGCTGATCGCATCGATGGCGCTGTTCGCCGCCGGTGGATTGATCGGCGTGTTCATCAGCGGCAGCAACGTCAAGATTCCGGCGCACTACCATGGCTGCATCGTCGGCGTGACGTTGGCGCTGATGGGCCTGGTGTACCTGCTCCTGCCGCAGCTCGGTTACCGCGCGCCGGTCGGGCGCCTCGCCAACTGGCAGCCGACGCTGTACGGCATCGGCCAGCTGCTGCACATCGTCGGTCTGGTCTGGTCCGGCGGCTACGGCGTGCAGCGCAAGGTCGCCGGCGCCGAGCAGGTGCTGCGCTCGACCTCCGAAATCGCCGGCATGGGCCTGATGGGCCTCGGCGGACTGATCGCGATCATCGGCGGGCTGCTGTTCGTGGTGGTGGTGTGGAAGGCGTTGCGGGGTGATGGAAACTCAGTGGGTCGCGAACGTCGAAGAAGGGGCAGGGGGCAGGGGGCAGGGAGCCCAGTCCACGTCATGGTCGGACCATGCGCCGAGGTTGGGCCCCTGCCCCCTGCCCCTTGCCCCTTTTTCGGATCGAGCGACGAGGGCGCAGCGGAGCACGCCGCGCAACCCCTGCACACGCAAGCGACGGCCCGATGATCGCGCCGCTGCAGATGGGCTTGCGCTGGCTGTTCATGCGCATCGAGGCACTGTTCAACCGCGCCTTCGGCGACCCGCTCAATCCGTTCTATCACCTGGGATCGATCAGCTTCTTCCTGTTCTGGATAGTGGCGGCCAGCGGGCTGTACCTTTACGCGTTCTTCGACACCAGCGTCACCGGCGCCTACGAATCGGTGCAGGGCCTGACCCACGGCCAGTGGTACCTGGGGGGCATCCTGCGCAGCGTGCATCGCTATGCGTCGGACGCGATGGTGGTGTTGATGCTGATCCACCTGCTGCGCCACTTCGCCTTCGACCGCATGCGCGGCTTCCGCAGCTTTTCGTGGCTGACCGGCATCGCGCTGATCTGGCTGGTGTATGTCTCCGGCATCAACGGCTACATGCTGCCGTGGGACAAGCTGGCGCAGTTCGTGATCGTCGCCAGCTTCGAGTGGCTCGACTGGCTGCCGAGTTTCGGCGGCACGCTGATCCGCAATTTCATCTATCCGGAGAGCGTCAACGACCGCTTCTTCTCGCTGCTGTCGTTCATCCACATCGGTGCGCCGCTGCTGGTGCTGCTGCTGATGTGGGTGCACGTGCAGCGCGTGCCCAAGGCGAACACGCAACCGCCGCGCCCGATCGCCATCGGCGTGAGTCTGATGCTGCTGGCGATGGCGCTCGTGCAGCCGGTGCTGAGCCAGGGCGGCGCCGCCGATCTGGCCGTCGAAGTGCAGTCGATCAACCTGGACTGGTTCCTGCTGCCGATCTATCCACTGCTGTACGCCTGGCCGCTCGGCGCCGTGTGGGCCATGCTGGCCGCGATCACGCTGCTGCTGGCGCTGCTTCCATGGATCGGCGCGCAGCGCCGATCCGGCCAGCGCCTGTATCAGCTCGCGATGCATCCGGGCAGCAAGCAGGTGGCCGCGCGCGCCGGCGAAACCTTGCTGGAGGCCGGGTTGCGCGCGGGTCTGGCGCTGCCTTATGAATGCCGCAACGGCGGCTGCGGCGTGTGCGTGTGCAGCGTGCTCAACGGCCGCGTCGATCACGGCGCGTTCCAGCCCGCCGCGCTGAGCGCCGACATGCGCGCGCAGGGCAAGGCGTTGATGTGCTGCGCCGCGCCGCTGGAGGATGTCGAAATCGAGGTGCCGGTCGAGTCGCTCGACCTCAGCGGCGAGCCGACGGTGCGCGAATACACCGCGAAGGTGGAGCGCATGGATCGCCTGAGCGAGTCGGTGATCCGCCTGTGGCTGTCGCTGCCGGGCGACCAGCGCATTCAATTCGCGGCCGGCCAGTACATCAACATCATCTTGGGCGACGGCGCGCGGCGCGCCTTTTCCTTCGCCAACGCACCGCACGACAACGCGCTGATCGAACTGCATGTGCGGCTGATCCCCGGCGGGCGCTACACCACCCATGTGTTCACCGCGATGCAGGTCGGCGACGACGTGCGCTTCGAGGCGCCGCTCGGTCGCTTCACGCTGCACGCGGGCGCCCGGCCGATCCTGCTGATCGCCGGCGCCACCGGCTTCGCGCCGATCAAGAGCATCGTCGAGGACGCTTTTCATCGCGGTGTGCAGCGTCCCATGCGCCTGTACTGGGGCGTGCGCGATCCGCGCGACCTGTACCTTCTGGAACTCGCCGAACGCTGGCAGAGCGAGCACGCCAACTTCAAGGTCATCCCGGTGCTGTCTGAGCCGGATGTCTCGCCCGGCTGGAGCGGTCGGACCGGACTGGTGCACGAGGTCATGCTCGCCGACCACCCTGATCTCAGCGGCTTCGAGGTCTACGTGTGCGGATCGGTGCAGATGGTCGACAGCGCGGTGCCGGCGTTCCTCAATCAAGGACTTGGGGCGGATGCCTGCTTCTCGGATGCGTTTACCCCCAACACTCAAGACAAATCACGGCCAACTTGACCCACAGCAATGACCCGTGCCCGAGCCGCCATTTCGAGTAGTCACGGTGGGGACCTGCCGCACGCATACCAGATTACTCGGGTAGCAAGGGGCACGGGGCACGGGGCACGGGGCATGGCGCATGGGGCATGGGAAAGGCTCGCACGGAGCGGGCTTCTGTGGGTCCAGACTTGTCTGGACGCTGCTCGCCGACAAGCAGCAGGAGCGTCCAGACGAGTCTGGACCCACGAAGGCAACACCGGCGCGGCGCCCGCGCTCTTCCCGTGCCCCGTGCCCCGTGGCCCGTGCCCCGATTCAGAGCAGCCCCTGCGTGATCGCCTTCAATACCGCGTGGGTGCGATCGCGGCAGTCGAGCTTGACCAGAATGTCGGAGATGTAGCTCTTCACCGTGCCCTCGGACAGGTGCAGCGAGCGGCCGATTTCCTTGTTCGAGTAGCCGCCTGCGACCAGCCTGAGAATGCTGATTTCGAGATCGGTCAGGTGCAGCTTCGGGCCGGTGTGGGGCTCGCGGCGACGCAGCGGGCTACCGCTCAATCGCCGCACTCGCCCAACGCCACGCTGTCGCCCCACTGCGCGTGCAGGCCACGGGCTTCTTCGCAAAGCCCGGCCGCCGCCAGCGCGCGCAGCAACAGGCCTTGCGCGCGACGCGCCTCGCGGCTGTCGGCGCCGAAGGCTTCCGCCAGGGCCGGTGCGGTCTCGCGCAACGCGGCGAGCGCGCTGGCGACGTCGCCGCTGGCGAGCCGCCACTCGGCATCGCTGGTGCGCCACACCTGCCAGCGCGGGTGCTCGCGGTCGAGCGCCGGTTCGAGGATCGCCGCGCTGCGATCGAGCAGGCGGCGCGCCGTGGCGAGGTCGCCGCTGGCGATGCGGGCGCGCGCGTGGTTGTGCAGCGTCACGCCGACGCGGAAGTGATCGGCGCCGACCGCCGCCGCCAGCGCCGCCTCGGCGCGCTCGAACCACGGCAGCGCTTCGGCCGCACGCCCCTGCGCCTCGATTGCGGAAGCGAGGTTGTTGTACTCGGTGCCGGTGTGCAGCGAAGTCGCGCCGAGGCGCTGCTCGAAGATCGCCACCGCACGGCGGTGGTCGGCCTCGGCGCTGGCGCCGTCGCTGGCGCGCAAGCGATTGACGCCGAGGTTGCCGTAGACGATGGCGAGTCCGGCGCTGTCGCTGCCCCAGGCGGTGACGGTCAGCGCGGCAATGCGCTCCAGTTGCGCGATCGCCTCGGCGTGGTCTCCGGCCTGGCCGGCGTACAGCGCGAGGTCGTTGAGCAGGTCGAGGGTGCGCAGGTCCTCGGCGCTCCACAGCCCGGTGGCCAGCGCCAGCGCCTCGCGCTGGTGGCGCAATGCGGAATGCGCATCGCCCTGCGCGCTGGCGATGCGCGCACGCACCACCGCGAGCTGGCGGCGGCGATCGCGGTCGCCGGGCTCGATCAGCGCAGCCGCGCTGTCGACGTGGCGTGTTGCCGCGCTGGCGTCGGCCTGCAGCAGCGCATTGTCGGCCAGCAACAGCAGGCTGTCGGCGGCGAGTGCCGGTGCGTCGGCCTGTTGCCGTTCCGCGATCTCGCGCGCCGCCGTCTCGGCCGCAACGTAGTCCTCGGCATCGCTGTCGATGCGCGCCAGCGCCAGGCGCAGGCGGTCGCGTTCGGGCGCGTCGTCCGCCGGAACGCTGTCCAGCGCCAGCGCGTAACTGCGCCGCGCGTCCGCGTACAGTTCGAGGCTGTGCTGCGCGCTGCCGAGCGCTTCCAGCAGGCGCTGGCGCACTGGCGCCGGCAGCGGCTGCGCATGCACGCGACCGCTCGCGGCCGCCAGCAACTCGCGCGCATTGGCGCTGCCGCCCGGGAACTGCACCGGATCGGCCGCGGCGAAGGTGTCGACCAGCAATTGAGCCACTTGCTCGGCGGTATCGCGCTCGAACAGCGTCTGCTGGTACTGGCGCCAAAGCTGCATGCTGAACGCGGCGGCCATCAGCAGGAATGCACCCGCCGCGAACGCCGGCCAGCGGTTCCGTTGCAACCAGCAGCGCAGCCGGTAGCCGCGGCGCGCACCCAATGCGGCCAGCGGGCGGTGCTGCAACCAGCGCTCCAGCTCGTCGGTCAGTGCGTGCGCGTCTTCGTAGCGCCCCGCCGGTTCGGGCGCCAGCGCGCGCGCCAGCAACGCCTCCAGCTCTGCGCGGCGCGAACGCGCGAGCGGCAGTTCGGAAAGGACCCCGCGCAACGACGCAGGCGCGTTGGCTGCGCTGTCGCGCGCGCCCCCGACGAGCGCCCGCAGCAGGCAGACGCCCAACGCGTAGACGTCGGCGCGGGCATCGAGCCCGCCGAGATCGCGCTGCTGTTCGGGCGCCATGTAGCCCGGCGTGCCGGCATGCGACGCCGGCATGTCGGCGCCTATCGCCCGCGCAATGCCGAAGTCGATCACCTTCGGCCGCGGCCCGCCGACATCCTCGACCACCAGCACATTGGCCGGCTTCAGGTCGCAGTGGACAATGCCGCGCCGGTGCGCGTGGCCCACCGCGCGGCCGAGCGCGATCATCAGTTCGATGCGCACCCGCAGCGACGGCGCGGCCTGGCGCCACCAGTCGTCCAGGCGCAGGCCGTCGACCCGTTCCATCACGAACCAGGACACGCCGTCCAGCTGGCTGCCGGCGTCCAGGATCTGCGCGATGCCGGGGTGCGCCAGCAGCGCCAACGCCTGGCGCTCGATCTCGAAGCGCGCGCGGGTGGCGCGATCCGGGAGCGCCTGCTGCACCAGCTTCAGCGCCACTTCGCGGCGGATCGGCTCGCTCTGCTCGGCCAGCCAGACCACGCCCATGCCGCCTTCGCCGAGCTTGCGTATCAGGCGATAGCGTCCGATGCGCGCGCCGGCCGCATAGGCTCCGGCGGCTGGCGACGGCGCCAGCGGCTGGGTCACAGGTTCCGGCCGGGTGTGCTCGTCGCCGCTCACTGCAGCACCTGCCGATGTGCGCGCGCCCCGCTCATGCGTCGTCGCCGCCGCGACCGAGGCCTTGCTCGCGCAGCTTCTTGTAGAAACTCGTCTTGCCGATGCCGAGCAGACTCCAGGCGCGCTCGTGCTCGCCGCCGGCGACCGTCAACGCGAGGATCAGCGCCTCGCGCTCGGCGCGCGCCAGCGCGGTCTCCAGCAGCAACGCGTCGATGCCGGGTGGCGGCCCGCCGCGCAGTGCCTCCGGCAGGTGCTCGCGATCGAGCGCGCCGCCGTCGTCGAGCAGGACCGCCGCGCGCTCGATCGCCTGGCGCAGTTCGCGCACATTGCCGGGCCAGCGCCACTGCTGCAGCGCCAGCAGCGCGGCGGCGGTAATCCCGGCGCTGCGGCGGCCGCTGCGCGCGAGCGCCTGGCGGAAGAAGTGCAGCGCCAGCGGCGAGATGTCCTCGGGGCGCTCGCGCAATGGCGGGATGCGCGCGGTGTGTCCGGCGAGACGGTGGTAGAGATCGAGCCGGAAGCGCCCGGCGGCGACTTCGGCGTCGAGATCGCGGTTGGTGGCTGCGATCACGCGCACATCCACCGTGATCGGCTTGCGCCCGCCGACGCGCACCAGGCGCCCGTCTTCGAGCGCGCGCAGCAGGCGCACCTGGGTTTCCGCCGCGGTGTCGCCGACCTCGTCGAGGAACAGGCTGCCGCCGTGCGCCTGTTCGAACAGGCCGGGCCGCGCCTCGACGCCGGTGGCGGCGCCGCGCTCGACGCCGAACAGCTCGGCCTCCAGCAGTTCGCGCGGCAGCGCCGCGCAGTTGAACGCAAGGAAGGGGCCGTCGCGGCGCGGTGAGCGGCGGTGGACCCAGTGCGCGATCAGTTCCTTGCCGACGCCGGTCTCGCCGAGCAGCAATACCGGCAGCGTCGCTGCGGCGACCCGTTCCAGCGGCGCCAGCGCGGCGCGCATCGCCGGCGCGGCGCTGGCGAGGCCGGGCCAGTCGCGCAGCGCGGCGGCGGGCGGCTCACCGGGCGAGACGGCCGCCGGCATTGCCCAGCGCAGCAGTTCTCCGCCAGCTTCGGCGAGCGCACGCGCGGCGCCCGGCGGCGGGTCTCCGGCAAGCTGCCAACTGGCGTGTTCGGCGATCACCGGCAGCGGCTGCATCGGCGAAGCGCCAGCCTGCGCCAGCACCACGTCGCCGTCGCCCCGCTGCAGGCGCAGCGCGGACGCCTCGACGAGTTCGCGCCAACGGTGCAGCAGGCTCGTGAGCGCGTCCACCGGCCACGCACCGGCTGCCTCCGGTCGCGCATCCTCCAGCGCCTGACGCAGTTCGCGCATCTGGTTCTGCACCGCCGTCGGTGCTGCGGTCGGCTGCCCATCCGCGGGCGCGACGGGCGTCGCGGCGTTTCCATCCAGCGCCAGCGCCAGCGCATCGAGCCCGCCGCGTTCGCGCAGCCGCAGTTGCACGCTGCCGAGTGCCAGGTCGATGTCGCCATGCCAGGCGCCCTCGGAGATGCGCACGCCGTCGACGCGGGTGCCGTTGGTCGAGCCGAGGTCGCGCACCAGCAGACCGTAGTCGGCGCAGACGATCAGCTCGGCGTGCTCGCGCGAAACGCCGGGAACATCGAAAACGAGATCGCTGCGTCCGCCGCGGCCGAGCACATAACGCCCGGGCGCGAGATCGCGCCGGGGGCGGTCCGAGCCCAGCCATTCGAGGTTGTAGCGCAGGCGCATGCGTGACGTCCGCAGGGCAATGCTGTCGGGAGGATAACCCGTGCTGCCCATGGCAAGGCCTGACGCGGGTCAGGTGCTCACTTGGTTTCCAGCCCTGGCGGGCCACGATGCCCTTGCGATCACTGCTGTGCAGCCACTGGCGCGGAGCGCTCGAGTTCGGCGTCGACGCGCGCCATGGCCAGATCGATGCGCTCGCGCAACCGGGCGGCCGATTGCGCGGGTGCACCTGCGTCGACCGCCAGCTCGCCCGCGTCATGCACCGGCGCGCGCAGCGAGGCCGCCAGCCGGTGCGCCGCTCGGCCCTGTCGCTGCAACAGCTCGATTCCGAGCGCGGCGTGGCGCGCGCGCGTTTCGGCATCCGCGGCCAGCGCGGCCAGCCACGCGGCGCTCAGCGGCGCGGTCAGGTCGACGCGCGCCTGCTGCTGCGCCAGGATCGCCTGCAGCAAGCTGGCTCGCCGGGAAGCATCCATGCCGCTGGCCATCGCGGCCAGCGCGGCGGCGGCCAGCGTGGGCGCGGCTGCGTTGCCGCCGTAGCCGGCGAACACGCCGTGCGCATCTGCGGCCGCCTGCTGCGCGCTGGCCAGATCGCCGACGGCCAGCGCCGCCAGCCCCTGCAGATAGCGCGCCTGCGCCCACTCGCGCGGGCTGCGGTTGCCGTCGGCGTCGCCGCCGA
>ERZ761602.8440-NODE-8440-length-10379-cov-3.588338_pt1 | contig 10379 bp, 8 predicted proteins | sample MGYA00512165_ERZ761602 | MGnify/ENA primary metagenome ERZ761602 (study PRJEB28899, sample SAMN02445085) | bioreactor sludge metagenome | biome: EBPR sludge; isolation source: Thorneside wastewater treatment plant | place: Australia: Brisbane, Thorneside...
GGCCGCGGCGCGCACGTCGGCGGCCGGGCGGCGGTTCGCGGCGAGCGCGTCGGCGAGCAGCAGCGCCGCGACCGGATCCTGCGGGCTGCGATCGGAGAGGAGGCGCGCCGCGCGCTCGCACGCGCCGGGCTCGCCCATGTGCGCGTGCAGGTACGTCTTGGCGCGCAGGCACGCCGTCGCGCCGGGCGATTGCTTGGCGCACGCCTCGAACGACGCGAGCGCGTCGTCGTACCGCCCGAGAAAGGCCTCGAGCGCGCCGCGCGCGAGCCAGCCGAACGCGAACCGCGGGTCGAGATCGAGCCCGCGGATCGCGACCGTGAGACCCTCCCCAGGCTCGCCCGCGCGGAGCAGGAGCCAGCCGGTGAGCGCGTGCAAGAACGGGTCGGTCGCGAAGTCGCCCGAGAGGAGCGTGCGGAGCGTGCCGAGGCAGGGTCCGAGATCCCCCGTCGGGCTCTCCACGCACGGCAGCACGGCGCGGAGCAGCTTGCCGTCGCGGTCCGAGAGGCGGGCCGCGTGCCGCGACGCCGCGACGAGGTGCGGCCGCGCCCCGGCGACGCCGGCGGTGAGCTGGCTCAAGCCGAGGTGCAGGTGCGCCGGCGCGAAGCCTGCGTCGAGGCGGACCGCGCGCTCGAGCGCCGCGTGCATGGAAGCAGGGTCGGCGTTGCGTTGCGCCTCCATCGCCTCGGCGAACGCGCTCGACGCCGGGCTGACCGGTAGACGCGGAGCCGGCATGGTCGCCAGCGGCTGCGCCCCGTGCGGATCGCCGCGCCGCTTGGCGACGAGCACCCCGAGCGCGAGCCCGATGCAGAGGCCCGTCGCGAGCATCGCAACGAAGACGCCGATCACGACGCGTCGGGTTCGATCGACCATCCGAGAGCGATGGTAGCGTAGCGCGATCTCGCGAGCCGGTCAGGGACCGGCCGAGCGAACCGTCAGGGGCGAGCCATGAGCGACGACTGGTCACGATTCTTCGCCGACAACGAGCGCGCTTGGGACCTTCGCACGCCGCACCACGTCGCGAGCGCCATGTACGACGTCGGCGGGTGGCGGAGCGGCGAGTCGAGCCTCACCCCGCTCGAGACCGCGTTCACGGGTGACGTTCGTGGCCGGTCGGTCCTCCACCTCCAGTGCCACTTCGGGCAGGACACGCTCTCGTTTGCGCGCGCCGGAGCGCATGTCACCGGGGTCGACCTCTCCGGCGAGTCGATCCGCGCGGCCCGTCGCCTCGCCCAGGAGGCCGGTCTCGAGGCTCGCTTCGTTCAGTCCAACGTCTTCGACCTCCGCCTCGACGAGCGCTTCGACGTCGTCTTCACCTCATGGGGCGTCATCGGATGGCTCCCCTCGCTCGTGCCGTGGGCCGAGACCATCGCCGCTCACCTCGCCCCCGGCGGGCGGTTCGTCCTCGTCGAGTTCCACCCCTACGTGTGGATGAGCCAGACCGGCCCCGACCTCTCGATCCGCTACCCGTACTTCAACCGCGGGCCCATCACCGAGCAGACGACCGGCACCTACGCCGACCGCGACGCGCCCATCGCCTACGTCGAGCACGGCTGGAACCACCCCCTCGCCGACGTCGTCACCGCCCTCCTCGGCGCAGGCCTCTCGGTAAGCCGCCTCGAGGAGCACGACCACGTGTTCCACGATGTCTTTCCCGGCCTCGAGCCCCGCCCCGGCGGCGGCCTCTGGTTCACCGAGGCAAAGGGCATGCTCCCGCTCGCGTACGCCCTTGAGGCCCGCGCGCGATGATCCGCTACCGTCTCTGAGCGTCAGAAAGGCTCGCATCGAGCGTCCCTCTTGACCCAGAGAGCGAAAACGCTAGAGTCCGCGTTCGTTTTCCAGCTTAGCTCAGTCGGTAGAGCAGGTGGCTGTTAACCACCGGGTCGCTGGTTCGAGTCCAGCAGCTGGAGCCCTTGTTTGAGCCGCCCTTCGTGCGGCTCTTCACCATTTTGGTGCTGCTTCCCTCGGGCCTTCCTGGACTCCGTGCACTCCGCTTCGGACGCTTCGCGTCTGTCGAGTCCAGCCTGGGCCTGTGAGCGCCCTCACCGAGGGCAGGGGGTGCCGCAGTAGTCGTAGAAGTCCCACTCCTCGGTCAGGGGGCCAGGGCACGGCATGAGGGGCCCGGCCTGGCAGCAACTGCAAACGCGCCCCTCGGCCAGCGTCATGAAGGTCGTCGGGCCGGACTCGTGGACCACTTCCGCCAGGATGGGGCCGTCACCGTGAGACGTGAGTCGAACGTAGAGGGCCGGCTCCGTCCAACTGAACCACTCGAGCTCTTCGCCGGGGTTGGGCAAGACCAGGATGGCGTCTTCGTACGCGACCCACCTCCCCTCGAACTCGTGCCAAAAATCGCATCCGGCGATCTTTCCGTAGACGGTTCCGTCGGCGAGCAGCTCGACGTTGGCGGCATCGACGACCTCGAGCCTGTGAAGGATCAAGGACCCATCTTCAGGAGGCTCGAGCGCCGCCGGCTCGACGCACGGCGGCTCACCGCCACCTCGGTTGTCTCTCACGAACCTGCGCTCGATATCATGTGGCGCGATCGGCGCTGGGGTGGACGTTGACGGACAGCGCGAGCACCTCCCGGAGCCATCGCTGAAGCGGGTCGTCGTCGTGTCGGCGATGCCAGACCGCTTGAAGAACGAAACCGGGGATGGGCACCGGCGGTTTCAGGAACGCCAGCGGCGCCGGACGTCGGCTCTTGGTGCTCGAGCTCAGGGGGCGGCTGCCGAGCGCAGCGGGGACGGTGGCGATGTAGTCGGTCTCGGCCACGATCCTCAAGGCGCTCTCGAAATAGGGCACGCGGACCGCGACGCGCCGCTCGAGGCCGCGCTGGGTGAGCACGCGGCTCACGAGGCTGTCGGCGTCGCCGCCGAGGGGATAGACGACCACGTGCTGGAGCGCGCAGAAGCGCTGCAGCGTCAGCCGTCGCTGGGCGACGGGGTGATCCCGGCGCACGACGCTGAGAAAGCGCTCGCGGAGAAGGTCTACGGCCCGCAGCTCCCCCCGCAGGCGCCCGATCTTGGGAACGACGAGGAGCTCCAACCGGCCGGCTGCGAGCTGCGAGAAGACGTCGCGACCGGCGGGCTCGATCTGCACGTCGAGCAACGGTGCGCGTTGCGACAGTCGGCCGATGAAGCCGTGGACGACGGCTCCGAGGGCATGCTCGGTCGCGGCCATGCGCACGGTCCTCATGGCAGTGGCCGGGTCGAACGGCTGCGGCGGACGGAGGAGCCCGCGGAGCCCGTCCAGGCTGGCCGTGAGCGGCTCGCGCAACCCCGCGGCGCGAGCCGTGAGCAGCAGCTGGCGATTCGCGGGGACGAGCAGCTGGTCGTCAAACCACGCGCGTAGCTGCCCGAGGCTGCGGCTCATCGCCGATTGCGTCACGCCAAGGCGGGCCGCCGCACGCGTGACGCTTTGCTCGACCAACAGCCAGTGCAGCGCGAGCAGCAAGTTGAGGTTCATTTGCTCGAGCCGGGGCTCGGACCCTGCGCGGTTCGGTCGAGAATGAGTCATGCGCATGTCTAGCTATATCAATCATGCAGTGGAGTGATGCGTTCACTTGGCGTAGCCCTCGGACATGGCGTCGAGCAAGTGCGCAGCCGCGCGAGCGACCGAACGACGGCGCCGACCCCGGAGATACGCGGCCGCCGCCGCGACCCTGGTGCTCGGCGCGGTGCTCCTCCTCGTGCGGGCAGGTTTTTGCTCGCTCGATGTCGTCGCCTACCCGGTCCCTCTTCAGCGACCGACCACCTGGGCGGAGATCCTCGCGCGACCGCGATCGGTCGCCGTCGAGGTCCTGCTCACCGGCACCGTCGATGGGGATCGTCGCATCGTCCTCGACGAGAGCGATCCAAACATCGAGGCGCTGGGTGACGCCCATGCCCCGACCACGGTGCTGGCCTACTGGGTGCATCACCCGACCGAGGGCGACTATCTGATCGACGCCGGGCTCGCCCAGGCGTTCGCGCGCGACGGCGGCAACTACACGGCCCTGCTGCGACTGATGCTCGCGGTGTTCGGTGTCGAGAGCCAAAGCACGGACGGGGCCGACGTCGGGTCCCAGCTGAGATCACGCGGCATCTCGCCGCGGGCGGTGTTTCTCACCCACCTGCACGGCGACCACACCTCCGGCCTCGTCGACCTCCCTGCTTCTGTGCCTGCGGTGTTCGGGCGAGGCGAAGACACGTTCATGCAAAAGGCGCTGATCGGCGACCACCTCGACGGCAGGCCCCTCTTCGCGCTCTCCTTCGACGAAGCTCACGCGCTGCCGCCGTTCGAGCGCGTGCTCGATCTGCTCGGCGACGGCTCGATCTGGGCGATCTCGACGCCCGGGCATTCACCGAATCACGTGTCGTACTTGGTCAACGCTCAGTTCGGCCCGGTCCTGATCACCGGTGACGCATGCGCCTACCACGCGCAGCTCGAGCACCGCATACGGCCGAGCCCGGGCGTCGATGATCAGGCGGCGTCCATCCGCTCGCTCGCAGCCCTCCGCGAGCTTCACGATCGGTTCCCACAGCTGCAGGTCATGGTCGGGCACGAGCCGCCTCGACGTTGAGCCGGCGTGCCCGATCTCGAGCGTTCTGCCAGAGCGAACGATTCGGTTCCAATCATCCGGCTAGCGATGGATGCCGGACCGCGCGATCATCACGGGATGAGGGGCCTTGGCTGCTTGCTTCTGCTTTCGCTGCTCGCCGGCTGCAGCACCGTCGAGGTGCGCCCTGGACCCGACTCGCAGGCCAAGCCGGGGCCCGACCCAGACCCGAGCCCGGTCCCCGACCCCGACCCGGATCCGGATCCCGACCCCGATCCCGACCCTGGTCCGCCGGCCTTCTGCCCCGCGAGCACCTTCCCCGGAAGGCCCGGCGACGCCGTCCTCGCGACCTGGGACGACGTGACGCTGCGCCTCGTGTCGCATGACGGAACCGTCCTCTCGTATCCGCTCTTCGCCGAAGAGCCACCCGCCGGTGCGCACCGCTTCGTGAGCGTCGAGTCCGGTGGCGGGCTGATCGTCGCCGCTGCGCGCTGGGCGCCCCAGGACGACATCTTCGACCGGACCGCGCACGTCGTCTTCTACACGCGGAGCGGCGAGATCGTCGACACGATGGACGAGAGCGTGGAGCTCTCACCCGTGCTCGTCACGCCCGACGGCGCGACCGTGCTCCTTCGCGATCAGCTGAGCCTCGCGGCGTACGTGGTGCGGCGCGCGGACGGTTCGACGACGAGCTTCACCGCGTTCAATCCCTACGGCGCCGCCCTCGGTGGCGGCTGGCTCCGCGGGTCCAGCGGCACCGGCGACGGCTTCTTCAACTACGAGACCAGCGAGCTGAGGACCATTGGCGCGGCGGGGTCGGCCTTTTCGTTCGAAGACGGATACGCCTACCTGGCGAGCGGCCCCGACTCGTTCTTCTTCGTCCGCGAGACGCTGGCGGGCGCGGCGCCGCTACCGATCGCCGGGATCGCTCCGGCGACCGAGTCGCCGCTTTCGTTGTGGCGCCTGGCCGAGAACCACGCCCTGCTCTTCGGTGGAACGACCGAGAGCCAATGGCGTGCGAACCTCACGACTGGTGAAGCCGTCTCGATCGACGCGCCCGCACCCGCCGGTCTCATCGATCTCGACGACAGCTGCTCGCTCACCCACCGAGGCCTCGCATCCGACGGCTCGGTGATGGCGTTCGTCCGCGATGGCAGCGCCGCTCGCCTGTTGCTGCACGATCCGGTGTCGCGGACGTTCTCGCCGGTGGGTCTGCCGGCCGCGTCGCCGGGCACCTTCGACGTCGACGAGGTCGCGGGGACGTTCCTGATTCACGCGGGCGAGCCATGGGACACCTTCTGTCCCATCGTCGATTGGCAGGGGCCGATGCCCGATGACGCGGTCCCCATCGGTACGACGCAGATCGTGAGGCCCGCCAGCGGCTCGATCCACGTCGTCGAGAACACGGAGCCCTGGTCGCTCGTGCCCAGCGCCGACGGCACGTGCGTCGGCGTGCCCGATGCCGGCGACGAGCCCGGCTGGTACCTGCTCGACGTCGTCGGCGGGAGCACGCTCTCGCTCGACGTCGAGCAGGCCGCCTTCTACTGGCTCGAGTAGAGAGGGGTGAGCGGGGCGCGCCGAGCTGAACGTGTTCGCGCGGCCGGCGCGGCTACTCCGGCGGCGGCGGCTCGTCGGTGGAAAGGCCAGCGCCCCAGTCGATCATCTGCGAAAGAACGTCCTTGGGGAGCGCCGGGGTGATCTCGGCCCGCGTGCACTTCGCTATCTCGCCGATCGTCTCGCAAGCGAAGACGCCGCTCTCGTCATCGTCGTCGGTCTCGACGTAAACCCAGAGCTTGCCGCCCTGCTCGCCGAGCGGTTTGACGTCGACCACCTCGGTCGAGCACGCAGCCGTCGACGCGGCGATGACCAGGGCCGCGAGCGTCTTCACCCCTGCGTGGCTCGCGGTCGGGTCGGTGGGCATGGCTGATCGGTAGGTCATGGGATTGTGGGGAGACGCGCTGGTCGTCAACGGGATCGCGTCGCGTCGAGCGTCGAGGACTGCGCGTCGGTACGGACGTTGCGGTTGAAGGGGCGATTCACGCTCTTGAAGAGGTCGAGGATATCGGCGTCGGCCCGCGACGCGACGGCGCGAATGAAGTCCTCACGAATCTGCAGGGCTTGACGGATCTCTTCGGTGGAGTTGGGGTACGCCTGGTAAGCGAACGCGACGAGCTGCTCGCGCCACAGGATGAAGTTGCGGAACCGGAACCTGTCCCACCAGCTCTGCGAGTCGGGCTCGATGCCCGTGGGAAAACCGTGGCAATGGGCGAACGGGAGCGCCGCGGCGTGTCGCGTCATGGCATCGATGAACGCGCTCTGGCGGCAGTCGAACCACGCTGCAAAGAACAGGTAGGGCACCGGCGCCGCGGCCTTGCCGTGAAGCAGCTCGCGTATGAGGCGGCGGCTCTTCATCTCTGCCTCCTCTTTTTCGGTGGGAAAGCGCGCGAGATCCTTGATGACGAGGAAACGCGCGTGGTGGAGGACGCTCGCGCCATCGACCTCGATGGCGTTGAGGGCCCGATCCATCCTGTCCGTCTGCGCGAGCTTGTGCTCGACGGCCTCGAGGTCCGCGATCGGTCCCAGGAACACGAGCACGCGGTCCTCGATCGTCCCCTTCGCCCGGCGGCCGAGCTTCACCCGCGGCGCCCATGGCTTGGGTTGTGGCTCGGTGAAGGTGTTGAGCTCGAGCGTCTTCAGGCTGAACAACCTGCGCGCGGTCGCGGCGAGGGCAGGGAGACGCCCCGGCGGGACGCTGGGGGCCAGCTGGGCGCGTGGATCGGTGAGCAGCTGACGCGCCAGGCGCGCCAAGGTCTCGTCGCTGAAGTCGGGGTCGGGCTCCGCGGCTCGGCGCGGGTCGCGCAGCTCGGCGTGCCGCCCGGCCCTGGTCGTGGCGGTGTCTTGGAGCCATTGTCTGGGATCCATGAGCCAATCGAGCGCGGCGATGCCGGGGATGAAGAAGTAGCCGCCGCCCCTGGTGATCGAATAGCCCGCGATCTTGGAGAGGACGATCGGCGGGCGACGCGGCACGAAGAAGGCGGCGTCGCCCGAGTGGTTGGCGCCCGCGATCGGGTCGCGAAGCGTGAACAGGCGCTGCGGCGCGCTCTCGCCCGCGTTGAGCCAGCCGCCCTGCACGACCTCGAACTGGCGGCCGATCGAGGCGTTGAAGCAGCCGAAGAGCATCCCCCGCTTGAGCGACAGCTCGTCTCGACCGACGGCCACGCCGTTCAACAGGCGATAGCCGAGCGAATGCGTCGCGCGCTCGTACGTGTCGTCACGGTTCTCGGTTGGCTCGCCGACCTCGGTGTACGTCAACGTGCGGCGGATCATCCGATGCCGCTCCGACCGGTCCGAGATTCTCCCGGCGACGTCACGCGGGTTGGCGCGCCGAATGTGCGCGCCGAACGGGCACCCCAGGCCATTCTGATCTCGGGCGTAGCGAAAGTCGTTGCCGTGTCCGATGAGCGGCTCCCCATCGAAGTGGCGCCCCATGAGGCGAGAGGCGACCCAGTCCTTGGATTGCTTGACTCGGTCTCTCTTGGCTTCCTCACTCTCGCCGTCGCGAGGCAAGAATTCCTCGAGCTCGGCGCCTGCTGTCTTCAAGTATCGGTGAAAGCCTGCCACGTCCTGCTCGATCTTGCGCAAGACGAAGAACGTTCCGTTCTTGAGGAACGGCTGACCCCCGAACGGCCCCTCTTCATCGTCGTAGCCGAGCACGAACTCGCCCGGCTTGATGCCGCGCCACTTCTTGTCGGCCTGCACCGTCCCGTAGCCGGCATCGTCGCTCTGCGGTCCGCCGTCGATCGAAGGCTGCGAGATGCCGTCGACGTAGCCGAAGTGCTCGCGCCGCTCGTCGAGCTCGTTGCCCCAGTGGAGCTGCGTCTCGATACCGTCGCGCTCGAGCTTGCGGAGGTCCTTGACCGCATCGTGCACCATGTCGTGCGACGAACCGAAGAGCAGGAGGATGGCGTGCACCGAGCCCGGCGCGTCCGAGAACTCCCATTCGTCGACATGAGACGGCCCCAGGTCTCCGAGCTGCTTCGAGCGATCAGCCATCGTGGCCTTGAGGTCGCGAAAGGCGGGGCCGGCTGCGTCGAGCAGATCGGCGACCGGTCGCTCTTCGTTGCTCTCGTCGCGCGCGAGCTCGGGCGGGATCAGCCGTCGCATCCCCTCGTAGGTGAAGCCGATGTTGAGCGACAGCTGCCCCTCTTGCCACGACGCCGCGGTCGTGACGGGGCAAGCCTCGCGCACGGCCCGAAGGAACGAGACCACCCGAGCGCGCGTCTCATCCGTATTGCGTGGGGGAAAGCGGACGAGCAGGTACGCACCGTGCGCCGGGCTGCGGTCGCCGGCTTGGCGGTTGTATCCCCGCAAGACCTCGCTCTGGATCTCTTCGAGCTCGAGCTGAAACACGGGATCGGCCAGGGGTCTGGTCGGCTGGCTCACAAGAACTCCATGGCGAGGTCGTCGAGGGCCTGGTCCAGATCGGGGCTCGCGACGAACGCGGCGATGACGGCGGGCTCGACGCATTGATCGTCCCGCCGTCGTTCGCGCTCTTCGGCCGGCCGCTGTTGCAGGTCCCAGAACCGGAGCGCGTTCTTGAGCCGACGCCGGAGCTCGAGCGCCTTGGCGATGAGAGGCATGGGCGCGAGGCGACGATCGGTCGAGCGGCCGTCGCCCCGCTCGCAGCAAGGATCGGCGGGCTCGTCGGGACCCTCGGGGACGGCACCCGAATGTGTCGTCTCGGGGTGCACGCGGTAGCCGTGGTACTCGAACGACGTGGCGCCACCGTGCTCGGGCGCGATCGGCGTGAGGGCGTGCTCGCCCAGCCAGAACATGAAACGGTCGAAATCACGCCCGCCCGGGTACCGCAGGCACTTGCCCCAAAGGGTGTCGATGTAGTCCGGCACCAGCACGGAGAAGTCGGCGAGGTACGAGTCTGCCGCGCCGTCGAAGAGGCTGAAGAACAGGAGAACGGGCCGCTCGAGCGTGCGGCGAAAGCCGTTCGGCCGGCACACCCGGTTCATCGTCGCGAACCCCGCGAAATGGAGCGTGGTGATCCGATTGAGCGCCGCGAACTCTCGGTTGCCGATGGCAAGGAGCATCACGGGCTTGAGGAACGTGCTGCCCCAGGCGAGGAGGGGGGTAGCCATCGAGAAGCTGACGTCACCGTAACCCATGGCTCAAGGCCCCTTTTGCATGACGGGGAGGGGGGCTGGCCCGGCCTTGGGCGGCTGGGCCGGTTGGCCGTCCGCCGAGGGCGGGAGAGCGCCCCATTTCGCGAGCTCGCCGACCCCGTTGGCATCGCGACGCATCCGGGCAAAGTGGTCGTACACCGCCTTGCGAACGCGGTTCACGCCGCCGATTGGCTGATGCTCGGGTAGGCCGTTCCAGGGGTTGAACGCGAGCCGCTCCGCGTGCCACTGCACCTCGGGCGAGGTGAATGGTGGCTGCTCCCACGGCTGCAGCACCAACGTCGCGACAGGGATTGGCCGCGCCTCGTACTCGCTCCATCGGTAGGTGGCGTCCTCGACCGGCTGGCGGATCGGGTTGCGCTGGGGTTGAACGAAGAAGTCGAACCCGATGGTCTCGCCGCTGTTCAGGGCGAGCCGCTCCTCGAGCTTGAAGCGAAGGTAGTTGGGGGAGTCGCCCATCTGGCTCGACTTGTGGCGGGGCGGTTCGTCCGACTTGCGCCCGATGGGCCGGGCGATGTACTTGCAGGCGCGCTTCAGGCCGAGGCGGTACGGCGTCTGGCTGAAGTAGTGCGTCTCGAGGAGATCGACCGCCGGGTTGTACTGGGAGCCCAAGAGCGTAATCGCGAACTTGACCGGATTGCGCAAGAGGTAGG
>ERZ761602.8442-NODE-8442-length-10376-cov-4.017634_pt1 | contig 10376 bp, 5 predicted proteins | sample MGYA00512165_ERZ761602 | MGnify/ENA primary metagenome ERZ761602 (study PRJEB28899, sample SAMN02445085) | bioreactor sludge metagenome | biome: EBPR sludge; isolation source: Thorneside wastewater treatment plant | place: Australia: Brisbane, Thorneside...
TAAACTCATCGCAATGCGCGATCTTACTTACGCGAACCACGTCTTCCCGAGTTGCGCCCGGTTTCGAGAAACGAATGTTATCGGCGACCGATCCGTCGAAAAGGAAATTGTCCTGCATGACGATGCCGATGTGGCGCCGATAGTCCATAAGGCGTGTTTCGGCGAGGTTTTGTCCATCGATAAGGATGCGTCCCTTGTTGGGATGATTGAAGGCCATGGCCAGGGAGATTAGCGTGCTCTTGCCGGAGCCGCTGGAACCGACCAATGCCGTGGTGGTGCCTGCTGGCGCATGGAATGACACCCCTTTAAGGACGGGCGTGTCGGGTTCGTACTCGAACCAGACATCCTCGAAAGTGACTTCGCCTTGAATCCCGCCCATGGGCAGTTTGTTGGCGTCTTCCTGATCCTCCGTGGGCGTGGACATGATTTCGTGAATGCGGTCCAAGCCTGCGAACGCTTCGCTGATCTGCGTGACGATTGAGGAAATCTGCACGACTGGCGCGGCAACGAGCCCAGTGAAGAAGATGTACATGACGAAATCGCCGAGGGTCATGTGACCGGTCAATAGCGAATTCCCGCCGACGAGAATCATGATCACGCCGATGACGCCGACGAGGGCTGTCGCAACGGCGGTCGTGCTGGAGACGCCGGTCATGGTGCTTGCGATGTTACGCAGCAAGCGATGGACGCCCTGGGTGAAGACGAGTTGTTCGCGTTTTTCCGCGGTGTAGGCCTTCACGATTCTAATGCCGCCGAGTGATTCCGACAGGCGTCCTGTAATTTCTGCCGAGATCTCGCCACGCTTACGGAAGGCCGGGCGAAGTCGTTTGAATGTGGTGGAAGTGAAAATGCCGAAACCCACCAGGGTGATGAGCGTGAGTGAAGTCAGTTTCCAGTTGAGCCAGAAGAGCACACCAAGCGCGACGCTTGCCGTGAGCAATCCGCCGATCAAGAGGACGATACCGGTGCCGACGAGATTTCGAATGCCTTCGGCGTCGGTCATGATGCGGGAAATGAGTTCGCCCGACTTTGTCTTGTCGAAATAGCGAATCGGAAGACGCGTGATGTGTGCCTGGACACGGCGCCGCATATCGGTGATGGCTTTCTGGCCGGCGACGCCGACGACGACGGACAACGTGAATGACGATACCGCCTGAATCAGGGTTGCGACACCGGCAGCAGCGGCAACGGGAACGAGCAAATCTGCGCGCTTGTTTCCCACGATCTCGTCTATCACAAACTTTGAAGAAATCGGCAGAACGAATCCGGACGCGCGATTGATGACCATGAGCGTGGCGCCGAACGCGAGCCGCCGCCAATGCTCCGCGAGGAGCGTCTGTGCGTCGCGCCATACACTGGCGAGTTTCAGGGGGGACTTGGCTTTAGAGTGTGCCATTAGGACAGTTTTCCTTCCCTCACAATACGCCCGGCATCCCAATTGTATTCCCCAATGGGACTGCGGGCGCGGTTGCGATTATCGCACAGTTGTGGGACACTGATCTTGGTTGGAGTATGCGAAGCAATACAGTGGAGTTTCGGCGACCATGAGTCCGCAAACCGAACAATTGATCCAGGACTTGCTCCGGCTACCACGTGAATTGAGAGGGTTGTTGGCGGAATGCCTTTTGGAAAGTCTCGACGAAATAGATCGGAACGACGTTGAAGCCTTGTGGCGAGAGGAAGTTCGACAACGTTTGGCGGAAATTGATACCGGCAATGTGCAATGGGTCACCGACGAGGATGTGTTCCGAGATCTTCGGGATAAATATGAGTGAGAAAGGTCGAGTTTGCTCGTCGCGCCAAAATTGGAGTTCGAGCAAGCCGCGGCCCACTATGGCAAAGTCTCAAATGGACTTGCAATTCGCTTTATTGAAGCTGTGCACGAACTTCTGGCGAAGGTATTGGAATCACCGGAGCGATGGCCTGTTTTCGAGTTAGATACACGACGAGCACTTCTGTCGATCTTTCCTTACAGTATAATCTATAGGCACGATGACTCAGTTTTAAGGGTAATGGCGATCATGCATCAACGACGGCGGCCGGGCTATTGGGAGAGGCGCCAGTAAATTGGCGGTAACTTGAGCGAGATGAAAAAAGAAGAATCCCACAATTACTCCCGGCGACAGATGCTTCGGCATTGCGCAAATGGGTTCGGCATGCTTGGACTTGCCGGCATTCTCGGGCAGGAGGGCCTTGCGCAGGTGTTGGCGCCGGCTTCGAGTCCCCTGTCGGTTCGGGCGCCGCACTTTGCGCCGCGCGCGAAGAACATCATATTCCTGTTCATGTCGGGTGGGCCATCACACGTTGATTTGTTCGATCCGAAGCCTAGGCTCACGCGCGACAATGGTCAACCGTTGCCTTTCGAGAAGCCCAAGCTTGAACGGACGAAAACGGGAAACCTGCTTGGCTCTCCCTGGTCGTTCAAGAAGTATGGCCATGGCGGTATTGATATTTCCGAACTGTTTCCGCATTTGGCTACGTGCGCGGACGATCTATGCGTTGTTAAGTCAATGTACGCGGACAATATCAACCACAACGGCGCTTGCCTCCAGATGAATACGGGAGAGCAGGCGTTTTCGCGCCCGAGCATTGGGTCGTGGCTGACGTATGGTCTGGGCAGCGAGAACCAGAATCTTCCTGGATTTGTCGTGCTGAGCCCGGCGCAGCCCGCGCAGGGCGCGCCATTGTGGAGTTCGAGCTTTCTGCCTGCGGCGTATCAGGGCACTCTGGTGTCCAACCTTGATGATCCGATCGCGAACCTTTCTGCCGGGAATGTTACGGCGCAACAACAGCGCGCGCAGCTTGATGCACTTAAGAAACTAAATGAACTACACGCTTCATCGCGCGAGGATGATTCAAGGCTGAGCGCGCGCATCGCGTCTTTCGAGCTTGCGTTTCGCATGCAGACTGAAGCGCCCGAGGCGTTCGACGTCAAGGGCGAAACCCCGGCGACACGCGCGCTGTATGGGCTTGACGATCCCGTGACGGAGATCTTCGGCAAGCAATGCCTGTTGGCGCGGCGACTGGTGGAACGGGGCGTGCGATGCGTGCAGGTGTATCACACAGCTACATCGAAGCGAACGAGTTGCCAGTTGTGGGACCAGCATGGCGCGCTGCGCGAGGAGTTGCCAAACAATTGCGTGGCAACGGACAAGCCCATCGCGGCGCTGCTGAAAGATTTGAAGTCCCGCGGCTTGCTGAACGATACGATAGTGCTTTGGGGGGGAGAGTTCGGCCGCACGCCGACGGCGGAGGGCACGAACGGGCGCGAGCATCATCCCTTTGGATTTACCATGTGGCTGGCGGGCGGCGGCGTGAAGGGCGGGCTTGCCTACGGTCAGACCGACGAGTTTGGATGGCATTCAGTGGACAAGCGTGTCCACGTGCATGATTTGCACGCGACTATTCTGCATTTGATGGGCATTAACCACGAGCAACTTACGTACCGCTATTCCGGGCGGGACTACCGTCTCACGGATGTTTTTGGAAATGTCGTCCAGGACATTATCGCTTAGCTTTTGCGTGTTGCAGCATGAAGTACTGAATGGCGACCGCGCTTAGCACCAACACCGGCGCGTAGAGATAGGGCGTCACCACGCCAAACCGTTGCGCGAAGTAGCCGCAAATCAGGCTTCCAAAGAACCCGCCGAATCCAACTGCAGCTTCATTGATAGCGGCGCGACCGTGTTTGCGCGCGGGATTCGCGAGGCTGTAATAGATGGCGCTGAAGAAGGCCAATCCAAGGAAGGCGCCCACCAAGGCGCAGCACAGGCACATCAAAATGAGACTGTGCGTCCACCCAAGCAGGAACATCGCGGCGGCGGAGAACACCTGCATCCAAAAAAGGAATACGAACCGATGTCGCCACCAATCCGTGCGGCCAAGAAGCAAAAACATCAGCGCTGTTGAGATGGAAAACGAGAATGCGAGGAACGAGTAGCAAGTTGCCGGCGCCGCGGAGAGCGAGCTTGGAAGCGAGATCGAGCCTGCAAGAACGAGTTCACCGGAAGCAAGAAGGTCGTCAATACGCTTGGGGTAGACGAAACGAATCCCCCCGGCAAGCAGGTTAGCTATGAAGGTCGCGCACCAACCGGTGAGCAGAAAAGTTTCGCTGGCGCTGTCGTGATCGGCACGGGCGAGCAACAGCTCTTCCGTAGGTTCAGTGAAATGCGCTGATTCGTGCGGCATGGAGCGCACCAACGCAAGCGCCAAGGCGGCGATAGCCAGCAAGGCGTAGAAGGGATAGAAATAATTCACGTCGTATAGCGGTCCAGCCAGTAGCGGACTCAGGGAAAACCCGAAACTCCACGCAATGTTGAACCAGCTCATCGTGCGGGCGCGGCGACCTGGGTCTGATTCGGCCCCTACCCAGGAATGGAGCGCGGGCCAAACGAGGGCTAGCGCCGCCGAGGCGATGCTTGAAACGGCCAGGCAAATTCGCCAATCCGAGAAGTACGGCATGGAAGCGCAAAAGATTGCATACACCACGATTCCGCCGACTGCGATTGTGAGGCCGTTCTTCGCACGGGACACAAACCCCGCGGAGACTAGGGCGGTTCCGGCGTAGGCAGCGGCCTGGACCGCGCCAAACATGCCGCTTGTCTGCTCCGTGCCGCCAAGCTGTTTCAGCACAAAAAACGGCGTAACCGTCATACCCACCATGATGGCGAAATCGAGCGTGAATGCCGCGAGGCAGATGCGTACGTGTGGAGTGAACATAGGCGCGAGAGTGTATGGTTATATCCCGGCGGTTTCAATGCGGTTGATTTTGCCGACGGCTACCCGCACTATGGCGCTCCACACACTTGGAGGTCGTCATGCTGCTTGCCTATGTAGGACTGCTCTTTTTTGCAACGGACATGCCGATAGGGCCGACCCCGGAGCCGGTGAAGGCACCGCATTTTCCTGACCGGGTCCACGCAATGATTTGGCGAAACTGGAATCTTGTGCCTGCGGAAGACATGGCACGCGTGCTTGGGACCAGCGAAGAAAATGTCGTGAATACGGGCAAGGCGATGGGGTTGCCGGAACAAAGCGCGATTACCTCAGACCTCCGGCAGCGCTCGTACATTACCGTGATTCGGCGTAACTGGCATTTGCTGCCTTATGAACAGATGCTGGATTTGCTTGGATGGCCAGAAGAAGAGCTGGCATTTACCTTGCGAGAAGACGATTTTCTCTGGATTAAGCTGGGCTCCTTGAAGCCGAAGTGCGAGCCGCTTCGTTGGGCCGAGCCGGACGACGCGACGCGCGCGCGCCAGAACGAAATTGCGGAAATCACGAGGGAGTACTTCCCGAAAGGCGCGGGCGTTGCCGAGGAACCGCTTTTTGGCTTTGTGGGGGAGTTGTCCGCGCCTTTTGACGCAGTGCCCGGTGACTTTGCGTTGAGCAAGTCGTCTCCGCGCTACTGCTATTCCTACTTTGCGCTCTACGGCGACGCATTCATCGATGGCGCGCCGGATCCGTTTCCTGACGGCTACCTTGCGCGTTTGTCAGCCTCTGGTGTGAACGCGGTGTGGTTGCAGGGAGTGCTATACAAGCTTGCGCCATTCCCGTGGAATCCCGGGTTGAGCGAAGGCTACGAAGAACGACTCAAGAATTTGAACAAGCTTGTGGAACGCGTGAAATCGCATGGGATGGGCGTTTACTTGTACATGAACGAACCCCGATCGATGCCGCTTTCGTTTTACGACTCACATCCAGAGTTAAAGGGCGCAGTTGAGAATTACATCGCGGCTCTATGCAGCAGCGATCCGGGCGTTCAGCAGTATATGGCGAGTTCGATTGCGCTGATCTGTGAGGCTGCTCCAAACCTTGCTGGATTTTTTACGATTAGCGCATCAGAAAACCTGACAAATTGTTGGTCGCACGGCAACGGCGCAGCATGTGTGCGTTGTTCCAAACGTAAGCCCGCCGACGTGATCGCCGAAGTGAATGCTTTGATTCAAAGCGGAATCGAGATGGCGGATGGCGGTCAAAAACTGATCGCGTGGGACTGGGGCTGGGCTGACGACTGGGCAGAAGCGGCGATTCGGCGGCTGCACCCGCAAGTGGCTCATATGAGCGTGAGCGAGTGGAGCATACCGATTCAACGGGGCGGTGTGGACAGCATGGTGGGCGAGTATTCGATTTCGACTGTGGGGCCTGGGCCGCGGGCAACAAAACATTGGGAGATTGCAAAGACACGTCCGCGACCGCTCAAGACATTGGCAAAGATTCAAGCAAACACGACGTGGGAGTGTGGGGCCATGCCCTACATACCCGCGGTGCAGAATGTCGCGAAGCACGTGTCGAACCTTCGCGAGAGGGATGTCGATGGCGTCATGTTCGGTTGGACGCTTGGGGGGGATCCGTCTCCGAATCTGGAAGTTGCCGGCAAACTGGTCGGAGACCGCGACCTTACAATCGATGCGGCGATGCGGCAAGTCGCCTCGCGCCGCTACGGCGCGGAAAATGCGGACGCGGTTGTCGCCGCATGGGTGCGCTGCAGCGAAGGGTTCAGCGAGTTTCCCTACAACATCGGCGTGGTATATAGCGGGCCTCAGCAGATGGGGCCGTCGAATTTGCTCTGGGGTGAGTCCACGGGATACACGGCTACGATGGTGTGTTATCCGTACGATCATCTTGATGGATGGCGGTCCGTTTTTCCGCCGGACGTTTTCGTTTCACAGTTCCGAAAAGTTGCGGACGGCTTCGACGACGGAGTGAAAATTCTCACCGGACTGATGGCGAACACGCCTGAGCAATTTCGGGCAGGGTTGCAGCAGGAAATCCATGTGATGGATGCATGCGCGATTCACTATCGAAGCTGCGCCAATCAGTCGCGCTTCGTGGATCTTCGCAACCAATTCGCGAAGGCTGAGACAGGAGCACGGCCGGCTATGATTGACGAGATGGAGTCACTGTTGAAGGGTGAACTTAATTTGGCGGTGCGGCTGCATGACATTCAGACGAGAGAATCGACCATTGGATACGAGGCGTCGAACCATTATTTCTATGTGCCGATAGACCTGGCGGAAAAGGTGATCAACTGCGCTGATCTGTTAAACCGCTGGATTCCCGAGCTCCGAGCTAAGCTCGCGCAATAACACTTGCGCTTTCGACAGATTAGTTCGCTGGCTTGATATCGAGGATAAAAGCAATAAGATTGGCCATATCTTCGACGCTGAGGCCGTCTTCGAGTCCGTCCGGCATTGGCGATCGGGAAGTGGACTCCATCGTTTCAATTTCACTCCGAAGCAGTTCCGTCTCGATGCCATTCGCGCTAATCAATGTAACGCTATTGCCGGACTCCTTGGCGACGATTCCATTTATCGTTCTGAGGTCAGTAGTTTCCACACGAAAGTCGAAGTACTTCGTCTCCACGGCGCGGTTCGGATCCAGAATGGATACCAGCAGGGATTGCGGGGAGCGGTCCGTAATCGCGCCGAGATCCGGGCCGACCGCGTGGCCATCTTCGCCCATTTTATGGCACGACGCGCATCGCTCGCGGAAGATGTGTCTGCCACGGAGAAACTGGCCTGGCGTAGTTGCCGCGGCGGCGAATTGATCGAGCACAGCCTGCCGGTCTGCATTTATGACACTCGCCATAAGTTTCTCGGCGCGCGCGCGAATCTCAGGATCTTCACTGTTAAGCAGGCGCTGGCGCTGATCCGCATCGAGTTCGCGCACGCTTGGCACGCCGTTTTCGAGCGCGGCGAGCAAGGTATTAATCCACGTGCCGCGCTTAAGAAGATTATCCATGGCACTATTTCGCAACTCTTGTTGCATGGCCGGCCACGCGGCGATCACTGCACTGGGCACCCGCGCATCGCCGGTTGATATTAAACGATCCAGCGCGACCGGGGAGGCCGAACCCGGAGTTGCAATGAGCATTGCGAGCGTCGCAACGTCGTTTTCAAAGTGCTCCGCTTCGCGGGCGAGCAAAGATACGGCTGAGGCGCGAAGCGCGTCATCCGTCTCGCTCCTGGCGACGTTGCGTGCGCGATCAAGAATTTCAGAGATACGCTGCCGCGTTTGCCCGGCGAGATCGTCGCTGCCAAGCGAATCCAGGGACGCGCCTTTAGTTTGCATGGCATCGAGAAACTTTGCGAGCCGCGCGAAAGTGGAAGAATCGTTCGATTCGCTACCCTGTTTGGTCGATTCAACAGCCAGCGCCAGCAAAGTCTTCTGATCATTGGCAGCCATCGCGATTCCAACAATCGCAGGGTACACCTGATCGCGCGCGGGAGTCTCCGCACCGGTGTTGGACCAATTCACCAAAGCGGGAACCAGCGCATTGACATTCGACGCATTTAACGAACTCAGAAGGGCCATGCCGGCGTAGGGGTCGTTTCCGTCCGCTCCGATTATCTTCGAGAAGGCGGTGACTGCCTCATTCGACGCGAGTTGTGGCAGCGCGTAGATGACTTCCTTTCGTACAAATGCGTTCTCATCGGTTGAAAGCGCGATGATTCGCGAAATGATTTCCGGCGTTTCCATTGCACTCGTCGCCGCAATGCGGACTGCGTGTTGGCGAACTCCGGGCGAGAGGTCGTTGAGTCCAGTCAGTAGATCTTGCGCGGTAATCGCGCTCAGGCCGTCGAGCGCGCACAGCGCGTGCAGTCGTGCCTGCGCAGTATGTGCGTTGCGCAGGAGTGCCGCGAGCAAAGGAATTGCAGAGACATCCGCGCGTTCAATCAACAATTGGTGCGCCATGTCGCGGAGTGCGCCGTTGGGGCTTTCCAGCGCGGCGACGAGCTCAGCGGGCGTCGCGTTGGCAAGCATGGGTACGGCGCGCGCGCTTTCGTGAACGGGAAGAATGCGATAGATTCTGCCGCGATCATCGCCCGCGCGTAGGTTTAGCGTGGCCTGTGTCTCCTTTGAAATGTACTCCGGATGTTCGATGACTTCGCGATACATATCAACGACATACATTGCGCCGTCTGGACCGGTTCGCACCATAACGGGCCGAAACCAATTGTCAGTTGACGATAGAAACTCTGATTGCTCTTCGCCGGGCGCACGCTTCGCGGTAAAAGTGAAGCCGCTTGGTGCCAACGCTGACCGCAACACGAGATTATGGACCGGTTCGCAGACAAACACATCGCCTTCGTATGCGCTGCCGAGCAAGACATCGCGGTAGATTTCGAGTCCGCAGGTGGAGGTCGACCGGTTTACGTGTTCAAAATCATTGAAGCGCGTCAGCGTTCTGCTGCTGGGATAGAGTTGGGCTTGTTCGACGATGTACTCGCGCGGATTGCCGGGGGAAAAGTGGGGGTTCCTGCGCATGGGAGCATCATCAATTGCGAAATGCCAGACGGGCAGCCAGTTTGCGCAACCGAAGCGGCTGCCCCAATCGTCGAATGCGATTCCGAACTGCGTTTGGCCGCTTTCCGGGTCGATAACACCGGTGTCCGGATTGATCCGAAAATCTCGACCCGATATGTCTACTATTTCGCCCGATTTCTCGCTGACGATTGCGCCATTGCCGTCTCCGTTTGCGCCGTGCAGCCAGTTGTCCAAACCCCAACGCAGTCCGTTTACGCGATGCTGTTGGTTTACTTCGCCGAATCCGGTGAACAGCGTTCTGATTTCGTCTGCTTCGCCATCGCCGTTGGTATCGCGCGCGAAGAAGACGAGCGGAGCGGCGGTGACGATGACGCCATCGCGCCATGGGAAAACGCCGGTGGCGTAGGAAAGTTTGTCGAGAAACAGGGTGGCTTTTTCGTAGTGACCGTCGGCATTGAGGTCTTCGAGGTATTTTATGCGGCTGCCGGGTTTCCCTTCGCCATCGAGGCCGAGGGGATAGTCGCGCATCTCAACGACCCACAGTTTGCCATCCGCGCCCCAGGATATTGCGACTGGGTCCTGAACTTGAGGTTCACTTGCGACCAATTGGGCTCTCAACCCCGGATGCATTCGCAGGGAACTCAAGCCCCGCTGCGGCGATTTAGGTTCCGGTTTACTGTCAGCCAACAAATCGTCGAAAGATCGACGGTCAACCAAGTCTGGCAGCTTGTCGGTGTGCTCGTTTTGAAACCAGAGATGACGCGAGTGAAACCAGGCGCCATTGTTTTCGCCATTGACTGTAATCGCGGGAATGCCTTGACCGGGATTTGTGGCGTCGCGTTGCGCCTGGGTGACCGTTTGGTTCCAGCCTTCATCCAATGAACCGAAGAGGTGGACTCCGTACCGTTGCTCATTCGAAACGACCAGGTCCAGGTCGCCATCATCATCAAGATCGACAAATCGTAAACCGGCATCTCGGCCTTCCAGATCGGTGGCGATGGCGTCGTCGGGACAATCAAAGGCTGCGGGTTTCCAACGTTTTCCGGAGGAAGCGCGGACAAACACCGAGCGAACTGATTAATTCAGTACGAGTAACTCAGATATGC
>ERZ761602.8443-NODE-8443-length-10376-cov-2.988664_pt1 | contig 10376 bp, 8 predicted proteins | sample MGYA00512165_ERZ761602 | MGnify/ENA primary metagenome ERZ761602 (study PRJEB28899, sample SAMN02445085) | bioreactor sludge metagenome | biome: EBPR sludge; isolation source: Thorneside wastewater treatment plant | place: Australia: Brisbane, Thorneside...
TCTCCTGTTCTCAAATGGTCGGGTGCGGAAGAGTCGGATGCCCTGATGTACCCCACCCGCCTGGCCCTGGTCGTCCTCCTGGTTCCGTCCCTGCTCTCGCTGGGGCTGCTGGTGGATGGCACGTGGCTCTGGGCTCTCCTGATCCTGGACGCCGCCGTGATCGCCGCCCTGGGCTTCGACGCCCTGATGGGCACGGTCCGCCGTGGCGATCTCGCCCTGCATGCCACCGTGCCGCGGACCTGGTCACGGGGGCGCAGCGAGACTCTGGTCCTGGCCCTGGAGAACCGCGGTCATCGCACCTGGCGCTGCACCATCGCTCCGGACCTGCCCCGGGTCCTGCCCACCGAGGAACGGCCCACCGATCTGATCCTGCCTCCGCGCGGGGTGATGGAGGCCACCTTCCGCGCCCGCGCCGGCCGCCGCGGCAGCTTCCGCTTCGGCGGGGCCCACCTCGCCGTGCGTTCGCGGCTCGGGTTCTGGCAGCGCCGCCTGCATCTGGTCCAGGACCACGAGATCCACGTCTATCCCGACCTGCGCCAGCTCGCCGATTATGCCCTCCTCGCCCGCACCGACCGCCTCTCGCTCATCGGGGTCCGCTCCTCGCGGCGCATCGGCGGGGACACCGAGTTCGAGCGTCTGCGCGACTGGCACAGCGATGACGAGATCAACCGCATCGACTGGAAAGCCACCGCCCGCCGCGACCAGCTCACGGTGCGCGATTACCAGATCAGCCAGAGCCAGTCCCTGATCCTGATGATCGACGCCGGACGGATGATGGCCTCGCGGGCACGCAGCGTGGCCGGCGACGAGGTCAGTCTCCTCGACCTCGCCATCGATTCGGCCCTGATGCTCGCCTGGGTCGCGATCAAGCAGAACGACCGCGTCGGTCTCATCGCCTATGCCGACGGCGTCCTGCGCTGGGTCCCGCCGGAAGGTGGTGCGCGCCAGATCAACCGCCTCATCCATGCCGTCCATGATCTGGAACCGGCCCTGGTCGAGAGTCGTCACGATCAGGCTTTCCTGCACCTGGGCCGCCACAGCCGCAAGCGCAGCCTGGTGGCCCTGTTCACCAACCTCCTCGACGACGTGAACGCCGACCTGGTTCTGCGCCACTGCCGTGGCGTGGTTGGCCGGCACCTCCCCCTGGCGGTCCTCCTCCGCGATCCCGACGTCCACGCCCGCCTGCGCGAGCCGCCCGCCGACGAGGACGCCCTGTGGACCCACGGTGCCGCCGCCGTCATCGCCCAGTGGCGGCAGGGCGTCCTCGATCGTCTGACCACCGCCGGCGCCCTGGTCGTCGACGCCGACCCCGACCGCCTCACCGCCGAGACCATCAGCGAGTACCTGACCGTGAAGGCCAAGCACCTGCTGTAGCACTCTGCGCCGAAATCTCCTCCCCGCGAACAGCTTTTCGGCGCAGAGTGCGTGGGGTTTGGGGCGAAGCCCCGAAACAACAGCCAACAGCCCGGCGGAGCCGATCATGGAACCTTCGGTTCCGGCGGAGCCGGGCTGTGAGCGTCCGGAGTCCGGAAGTCCGGAAATCCAGACCGAGTGAGACTCAGAAACTGGGGCGATCGATGGCGATGAGGATCGGCCGCTCGCCCTCGACGCTGTTGGCGTAGATCCGGGAGCCGTCCCGCGACCACACCGGATGGGCGTGGCCGATGCGGCCGGGTGGGTGGGCGGTCTGCCAGGGGGCCTGGGGCCGCGGCAGGGTGGCGACCACGCGGTGGGCTCCACTGGCCAGGTCCTGGACGATGAGGTCGGTGCGGTCGGCGGCGTCGCAGTCGAAGACCACCAGGGCTGCGTCAGGGCTGATGCAGGGATGCCCCTCGCCTGGGGTCTCGGCGAGGACGGTGGGGGCACCGCCCCGGCGATCCCAGCGCAGGAGGCGGTTCACCCGGCCGCCGGCGAAGGCGTAGATCCCGGAACCGTCGGGGAGCCAGCCGGGGTGGTGGCCGAAGTCGCCGACCAGGCGGGCGTTGCCGCCATCGGCATCGGCGGCGATCAGGACCTTCACCCGGCGCTGGGAGGGATCGCGGCGACCCTCATTGGTGAAGACCACGAACCAGGTCGCCCCGTCAGGAGCCCACTTGGCGTGCTTGAAGCGCAGGTCCCCGCCGTGGACCCCGCTGAGGTCCCCGCAGAGGGCGCTGGCCGCGGCCTGGTCGAGGAGGGGGACCAGGCGCTCGTTGTCGAGGTCGAGGCGCCAGACCGCCTCCTCGCCGGGGTCGTCGCCCACCTGGCGGCGGAGGTGGGTATGCACGAGGCCACGACGCGTGGCCGGATCGATGGTGTCGACGGCTCCGCGCATCCGCTGGAGGATGCGACCATCGGCATCGGCGACGTGGAGATGACCATCGGCGCTGAAGTAGAGGTGGTCGTCATCGAGCCAGCCCTGGTGGGCACCGACGTGGGCCTGGCCGGTGCAGGTCGCGATGGTCCGTTCGTCATGGCCGTCGCGATCGCAGACCAGGACCGTGCCGTGGACCAGGGGCGGGCCATCGAAGCGGAAGCAGCACAGGTGGCGTCCGTCCGGGCTCTCGGGGCAGACATCGAAGTAGGTGTGCATGCCATCAATGATGCGGCGGGCGGCGAGGGTCGTGCTCATTCCTTCTCCAGCGGTCGGGTCAGGGCGTGGATGTCGAGGTCGTGGTACTCGCCGATCATCGGCGTCATCTGGCGGAAACCGATGTGGCCGCCGCCGAGGATCGGGCCGAAGTCCGTCCCCGGATCGCTCCAGCGCAGGCATTCCAGGTGGTCGATGCCGAAGCGGACCTGCGCCCCCGACTTCACCACCCAGATGCGGTAGGAATCCTTGGCGTCGGCGACGCCGGGCAGGGGATCGGCTCCCTGGGCGACGAGGTGGAAGCCGTGGCTCTTGCGCAGATTGCAGGTGGTGAAGGCGCGCTCGCTGGGATGCTTGCGCCGGAAGTAGCTGACGTGGAGGGTGTCGAGGTCGCCGTGGTGGTACTGGTCGTAGGGGCCGCTGCGCGGCCGCAGTCCAGGATCGAGGACGCTGCGTCCGCCGTGGCCGCGGGCGGCGAAGAAGAGGATGCACAGGCCGGGTTCGCGCAGGGGGCGGAAGTTCCAGGCGATGTGGATGTGGTCGGGGAGCTCCTGCGGGCACCACACCACGACGTTGGCGGCCTGACCGTCGTCGGCCGGCCGGGTCCCTTCCAGCCGCCAGCGGCCGAGGGGGAAGGTGGAGGCGGCCTCGCCCTCGACGACGAAGCCGGCGAGGTCATCGGGCCCGGCCAGGGGGTTGCGCAGGAGGAGGGAGCCGAGGCGGTCGGCGAAGGGTGTGTCCATGCCGGCATCCTAGAGTCCGCGGCTGCCACGACTTGTCAGATTTCCGTCATCAAGATGATGGATATCCGTCATGCCCACCACCGTCCTGGTCCAGCAGCCCGGCGACGAGGCCATCGAGGCCGTCGCCGCCTATGCCCAATCCCGGGCTGGCTGGCGCTTGGCGGTCTTCAGCGAGCGCTCGCTTGCTGCCGATCCGGGGATCCTCGCCGGTGCCGCCGGGGTCATCGCCAGCACGCGTTCAGCGGCGACGGCCCGCCGATTGGGGGCCAGCGGTCTGCCGTGGATCAATCTCCGCCATCCCGCCCCTGGTGCTGCCCAGGTCCTCAGCGACGGACGGGGCATCGGCCGCTGCGCCGGCGAGCACCTCGCCGGCCTGGGGGTCGAGGTGGTCGGCTATGGGCCCCTCGGCACCGAGGTCCTCGCCGGCCTCGGCCAGGCCTGTGGCGGGCGTGTCCCCCCGGTCATCCCGTCGCGCCAGGCGATCCCCTCGCTGCGCCGCCACGCCGGTCCGGCGGCGATCCTCGCGGCCAGCGATGGTCTGGCCGCGACCCTGATCCAGGAGGTCCTCGACGCCGGCCTGCGCGTTCCCGAGGACCTCGCCGTCTGCGGGATCAATGACAACCGCGCCCAGGTCCTCTGTGCCGCCGTGCCCCTGACCAGCGTGGCCCACGATCTCGCCGGCATGGCCGCCGTCGCCGCCCGGCTCCTGCACGCTCATCTCACGAGACGCCGGTCCATCCCCCGGATCACCCGCATCCCGCCACGCGGCCTGGTGGTGCGGCGGTCCACCGACCTCGGGCACGGCGATCAGCCCCTCCTCGCCAAGGCCCTGGGCCTGATGCGCGAGGGCGCGGCGGAGGGCCTGCACCTGGAGGCGATCCTCCGCGCCTGTGCCTGCTCGCGCAGCACCCTGGAGCGGATCTTCCGCAATCGCCTGGGCACCACTCCCGGCGCCTGGCTGCGCGAACTGCGCCTGCGCGCCGCCCGCCAGGCGGTCGCCGAGGGCGGCCGGTCCTGCGCCGACATCGCCGTCGCCTGCGGCTTTTCCAGCGGCAGCCACCTCGCCCAGGCCTTCGCCCAGCGCTTCGGCGTGCCGCCGTCGCGGTGGCGGCCGGATCATCCCGCTGATGGGAAAGCCCGGAAGGCGCGGCGCCGCCGGGGAGCTGGTGTCCACCGGCTGGTCCGCCCATCCAAAGAAGGAGCCGATCCGGTTGTGCCGGATCGGCTCCTCGCTGCGGTCAATCGCGCTGACGGATCAGGGGGTGGCGACGGCCTGGCCGTCCTTGGCCTCCTCGACCTTGGCCACGGCCTTGGTGCCCTCGGCGGGACAGCAGGCGCCGCAGTCCTTGGCGTCCTTGCCGGCGGTCTCGGTGCTGGCGGCGGCGACGGCCTCGGGCTTGGCTTCGGCCTTCTCGGCGGCGACGGCGCAGTCCTTGGCCTTGTCGGCGCAGGCCTCGGCGGTGACGGCGCAGTCCTTGGCCTTGTCGGCGCAGTCCTTGTCGGCGACGGTGCAGGCTTCGGCCTTGGTGTCCGCGGCCTTGGCCGCGTCGCAGCCGCCGGCGGCTTCGCAGGCGCCGAGGGTGGCGAAGGCGGCGAGGCAGGCGATGAGCAGGGTCTTCATGGGAATGGTTCCTTGAACGCTGGTGAATGTGGTCGGCCCCTCATTTGAGGGCGGATTCCGGCGGGGGAAGCAGGATCCACCCAGGTCTCGACGCTGGTGTCACCAGGGCAGGAAGCGCGTCGGCGGCAGGTCCCAGCCACCGAGTCCGCTGAGCAGGCCGAGGATGAGGAAGGCACCGACCACGGCGGCTTCGCCGGCGATCAGGCCGAGTGCGGCCGGACGCAGGCGCAGGACCAGGGCCTGGCCACCGTAGCGCAGGACCAGGGCCTTCGCGGCCCAGCCCAGGGCGATGCTGAACCAGAGGTGGTACATCGGATAGGACGCGGCCAGGAGGACGCCGAGGGGATGGAGGGGCCACCAGGCCCAGGCCAGCCGGGCCAGGCCCAGGCCGGCGGTGAGGCCGGCGCCGACGGTGGCGGCGGCCCAGTCGGCCGGGGTTGCCGCCTCGCCACGGGCCACCGGGCCCAGGCTGGACTGGAGCGGTCCATGCCGCCACCACGCATCCATGGCCTGCTGGCCGTCGTGGGCGTAGGCGCACCAGAGCATGACCACGCCGGCGACGAGGGCCCCACCGCCCACCGTGGCCAGGGCCAGACCGGCCCAGGACCGGCGCGGTGCCTGAGCCTGGTCGGCGAGGTGATCGGCAGTGACAGCGAAAGGCAGGAGGTGCTCGCGGGGATCGGCCCACAGGCTCTGGCCGAGGAGGGAGAGGGGGATGAGGGCCGAGGCCGGCGCGCTGACGCCGGTGCAGGCGTAGACCAGGGTGCTGGCCAGGAGCGGCGTCTGCAGGAAGGGGATCCCCGCTTCGGCGACCAGGCGGGCGAGGACCAGGCCGGTGCCGAGGTAGACCAGGATCGCGACGCAGGCGTCACCCAGGTGCGCGCCGGCGGCGACGGTGATCACCACCAGGGCGGCGGCGCTGGCGAGGAAGGCCCAGGTGACGGGACGCATGGCCGTGGCCTCGGCGTCGCCGCGACGGAAGGCACCGCGCAGGAGGGCGAGGTAGTGCCGGCGACCGATCCAGAGGATGAGCAGTGCCTCCACCGCCCAGCCGCCCATGGCGACGCGGGGCGCGAGGCGATGGTCGAGGGGCAGGCCTGCCCGTTCGATCAGGGCCCAGACCAGATTGCCGCCGATGCAGCAGACCCACAGGCTGAAGGAGGTCTCCGCCGGCAGGAGGAAGGCCAAGCCGACGATGCCGAGGTAGATGGTGGGCGAGAGCGTGAGCCAGGTCGGGGCGTAGCCCTCGTCGAGGAAGGTCCCGCGCAGGGCCGGCCAGGCATGCACCTGGAGGGGCGGAGCGATGGGGATCACGCCGAGCTGATGCAGGCCCTTGGCGAGGATGAGGCCGGCGGCGATGGCCGCGGCGATGCGGAAGACGCGGTTGCGGGCGAGGTCGGGCAAGCCGCCGGGACCGACGGTGCAGAAACCGCCGATGACCTCGGCGAGGGGATAGGGCAGGCGTTCGTGGTCGCGCCACTGCCGGCGCACCAGGGCGGCCATTGCTAGGCAGGCGACCACGCCGGCGGCGAGCAAGGGCAACCAGGCGAGGACCGGTCCGATCCACGCCGACCAGGGGATGGCCTCGCCCGCGCGCAGGCCTTCGTGGAAGCCGTCGACGGCGCGCGCATCGCGCGCGGCGTCCAGGTAATAGCCGGCTGGCAGGGCGTCGTCGGGAATGCCGGTGAGCTCCACGCTCTGGGGCAGGACCTGCGCTGGTCCGGCGATGATCGCCGGCAGGTAGCCCATGAGGCCGTTCGACACCACGCCGCCCAGGACCAGGAGCATGGCCGTGGTGATGCGCAGGTCGCGGCCGTCGAGACGCCATCGCCCCAGCCAGGGGTTCACGCCGAAGGCGAGGACCAGGAGGACGACCAGGACACCGATCGGCAGGTGCTGGCTGTAGAAGGCGGTGTTGCCGAGGAGCCAGTCGTTCACCGGCGTGATGACGGCGACGACGAAGCTCAGCATCGCCCCGACGATGACGCCGCGGCGTGGCATGGTGGCTGGGGAGGAGTCAGCCATCGTCAGCGAAGACGAGGTCGATGCGGTGACGCCCCGGATCCAGGCCGGAAACGGGCACGGTCACGAAGGTCGATCCCCCCTGCCGCCACACCGCCGCCGGCCGGACCTCGATGCCGTCTACGGTGATCCGCCGAGGACTTTCGCCGTGCCGGACCTGGATCTGCACCGCGCAGGGCTCGGCGATGGACGTGCCGCCGTGCTCGACCACCACCTGCTTGACGGTGTCGGTCTGGGGCATGGCGGCGTAGCCGATGCGCAGGTGATCGGCCTGCCGCCACAGGGCGATGCGGCTGGCGCGGCGCTCCGCGGTATCGGCGCCAGCAGCGACCAGGCCCAGGTGGTAGCTGCCGATGACCAGGTCGGTGGCATAGCCGGTGTCGGCGAGGCGGGGATGACGCTCAGCGCCGAGGGCCAGCAAGCGTTGGATCTTGGCCAGGCCGCTGGCGATGCGCAGGTCCCAGGGATGAGCCGGGCCGTCCGATTCGGCGGTCTCGATGAGGAGGGCCAAGGCCTTCCATCCGCGGTAGGCGCGCAGGCACAAACCGGTATCGGTGTCGCTCCACCAGCGCATCGGATGATGGAGCTGGGGGATGCCGCTCGCCTCCTGGGCGGCGGCGCAGAGCTCCGCCGCGACGGCGTGGACGGTATTGGCATCCTCGGTGTAGGCGCGCAGCTCGGGCCAGAGTACCAGGTCGTGGGTGCAGCCGACATGGCCGCAGGCGTGGAGGTCGACCAGGACGTCGGGCGGGACGTCATCGAGGAGGTCGGCGATGAAGCGGCTTTCAGGAATGGGCTCGGCCTCGTCGAGGTCGGCGACCACGTCGATGCCGCAGGGGTGATGGTAGACGTTGGCCTCGGCGGCGTCGGGATTGGCGTCGGCGAGGATGGCGAGGCGGTGGGTTTTCAGGACGGCGCGACCCGGTCCCAGAGCCCAGTCCAGGCAGGCCAGGGCGATGCCGCGGCCGCTTTCTTCATTGCCGTGGCGTCCGGCGACGACGACGGCATTGAGCAGGTGATCGCTGTCCACCGACGGATCGGCGCAAACCGCTGCCAGCAAAGGGCGGCCTTCCTGTGACCGGCCGCGTCGCAGGCGGACCAGATCGGGGTGGGCGGCGGCGCAGGCCTCGAGGTGGTCGACCACCATGGCCGAGGTCGGTGCGACGGCGGGCATGTGAAGATCCTAGGTCGATCCGGACAGTCTCACCATGTCGCCACCTGACGCGCTGATGCGCGATCCCGCCTTGGTCAGATCGAACCCGGGTGATGGAATGCCTGGCATGCCGCCCCTGATCCACCGTGGGATTGCCCGTCCCTGGACCCATGGCTTCGCCTTCGATCCCACCTCTGGCTACGACCTGGAACGTCTGCTCACGGTGCGGCCTCCCCTGGATGAGCCTGGGGATTTCGACGCCTTCTGGCGCGGGACCTTCGTTGACAATCAGGCGATCCCCCTGAGGTACAGCCTCCGGCGCGTACCGTCTCCCCAGGCAGGGATGCGTGCCTTTCTTGTGCGCTATGATTCCTGGGGAGGCCACCAGGCCGGGGCCTGGCTGGTCGAACCCGAACACGGTGAACCGCGCCTCGGCGCCGTGATCGGTCATGGTTACGGGGGACGCGACGATATCACCCCGGGTCCGTGGTGCCTCAATCGACCGCAGGATGCCGATGTGGTGCGGATCTTTCCGGTGGCCCGTGGCTTCCATATCTCGGCGATGGAAGGAGTCCCGATCAACTCCGCACGGCACCATGTCGTGCAAGGCATCGACTCTCGTGAATCCTACATCCTGCGGGCGTGCGTCGCCGAGCTGTGGACCGCGGCCCGTATCCTCTGCGATCGCCATCCCAGCGTACGGGAGCGTCTGGCCTATGTCGGAGGCAGCTTCGGCGGTGGCCTGGGAGCGCTCATGCTGCCCTGGTGTCCATGGTTCCGCACCGCCTATCTCAATCTGCCGACGTTCGGCCACCACCCCATGCGTCTGCGCCTGCCCTGCACGGGCAGCGGTGCGTCCGTCCGTGACCGGTACCGCAGCGAGCCCGGCGTTGCCGAGGTCCTGCGATACTACGACGCTGCAAGCGCCGCCCGGCGCATCCGCATCCCCGTCTTCGTCGGAGCCGCTCGCTTCGACCCCGGCGTGCCCCCGCCGGGACAGTTCGCCATTGCCAACGCGCTTTCATCCCAGAGTTGCCTGTTTGTCGCATCGGTCGGGCATATCTCGATCCCCGAGGTTGCTGAAGAAGGTCCTTTGGCGGAAATGCTGGCGGATCGATTCCTGCGTGAGGCTCTTGGTCTTCCTTGAACTGCGTGTCCTTCTTGCCGTAAGCTTGGTCGTGGACACATTGATGGTCGCATGTGGAACAAGGACGTCCTGCGCTTCCGCCCTTGCGATCCCGCCCAGGCCCTGCCCGGCTGGTGCCTGCGCTGCGTGGCCCGGTGCCAGGGCCTGCCCGGCCAGACCTTCGACCGGCCGCGCCACGGCTACACCTCCATCGAGTTCATCGAGGATGGCAGCGGCATCCTCACCATCCGTGGCGAGGAGCACCACCTGGGCAAGGGCGACGCCTTCATCCTCCCCGAGGGCATCGACCACAAGATCGTCTGCGACGACATCCATCCCTGGCGGGTCCTCTTCCTCGACTGTACCGGCGACCTGCCGCGCCGTCTCGCCGAGGCCTATGGCCTGGGCGACCGCTGCGTCTTCCCCGGGGTCTCCATCGCCCAGCCCCTGCGCAACCTCCTCAACCACGTCGGCGACGACGCCGACGTCCAGGCGCGGACCGGCCTGACCATCCACGAGATCTACGCCCTGATCCACGCCGCGGTGAAGCGGCCCTCGGGCTGGCCCGACATCGTGGTCAAGGCCAAGGCCTTCATCGACGCCAACCTGGAAAGCACCTTCCGCCTCTCCGATGTGGCCGCGCACGTGAGCTGCTCCGAGGCCCACCTCAGCCGCCAGTTCCGCCGCCACGTCGGCACGCCGCCCGGCGACTACCTCCTCTCGCGCCGCATGGACCTGGCCAAGGCCCTCCTCGACGCCACCCGCGAACCGATCAAGACCATCGCCGAACGCCTGGGCTACCGCGATGGCTTCGCCTTCTCCCACGCCTTCAAGGCCGCGACGGGATTGTCGCCGAAAGCGTGGCGGGAACAGCAGGGCTGACCTCGTCGGGATGAAAGTTGGAATGAATCAATCGACCACAGAGGCACAGAGGACACAGAGGGCCACAGAGTGGTGATAGATTGAGATGAGCGGCAGGTGGGAATCTTGTCCGTGAGATCATCCTGTGCTCCTGCCCTACAGAATCTCTGTGACCCTCCGTGCCCTCTGTGCCTCTGTGGTCGAATCGAAAGATGCTACTGAGGGCAGCTACAGCCAGCGGTCGAACCAGGCGCAGGCGGTGTCCTGGATCGCCGCATCGT
>ERZ761602.8444-NODE-8444-length-10375-cov-6.895252_pt1 | contig 10375 bp, 7 predicted proteins | sample MGYA00512165_ERZ761602 | MGnify/ENA primary metagenome ERZ761602 (study PRJEB28899, sample SAMN02445085) | bioreactor sludge metagenome | biome: EBPR sludge; isolation source: Thorneside wastewater treatment plant | place: Australia: Brisbane, Thorneside...
CTGAAGTTTATAGTAAAAGAACTAAAACCTTTTATTGACAAGAAATACAGTGTATACAAAGACCCTTCGCATACTTTTATTGCCGGCAGCAGCATGGGCGGACTAATCTCAATGTATGCTATTTGCGAATATCCCAAAGTATTTGGTGGCGCAGCCTGTCTCTCGACACATTGGCCGGGTATCTTCACCATGGAAAATAATCCCGTGCCCAATGCTTTTTTCAGTTATCTAAAAAAACATTTGCCCAGTCCAAAAACACACAAGATATATTTCGACTACGGGGATGCTACACTGGATGCCTTATATCCTCCCCTTCAGCAAAAAGCTGATGCTACTATGAAACAACGGGGATTTACTTCTGCCAACTGGCTGACAAAATATTTTCCCGGTGAAGAACATAGTGAAAAAGCATGGCATAAGCGGCTGGCTGTTCCTTTAACGTTTTTATTGGGCAGGTAGGCTTTTTCATTTTGTACCTTTATTAATACCTATTTACTACCAAGATGAATTTTGCAAAACAATTTTTAACCTGGCTGTGTATCTTATGCCTCGGCATTTCTTCGTCTGCGCAAACAGTTATAAAGAAGAGAGCCCGGGATTTGGGGATACCATTTGACGGAATAACCGGAACAAACAATGCTATTACTGATGTTCCGGGTATCGAAGTAGGCTATACTACGATTATCAAAGATTCGGGAAAACTGATAGCTGGCAAAGGACCGGTAAGAACCGGGGTAACAGTTATACTGCCCAAAGGGAAAAAAGAGGAAAGCTATCCTGCAGCATGGTTTTCACTGAATGGTGACGGTGAAATGACCGGAATATCCTATATAGAAGATTATGGGATGGGTTATGGACCCATTGGCATAACCAATACAAACAGCGTTGGTATAGTAAAAGATGCTATCGGACAATGGTGTTTCAAAAAATTTTCAAAAGGTGATTTTGTCGACTTTTCATTTGGACTACCTGTTGCTGCAGAAACCTGGGATGGCATGCTGAATGATATCAATGGATTTCATATTAAAATGGAACATGTATGGAAAGCACTTGACAGTGCAAAAGGGGGCAAAATAGCCGAAGGAAATGTTGGCGGTGGCACCGGAATGGTATTGTATGAGTTTAAAGGTGGGAGTGGCACAGCCTCCAGGACATTTAAAATTGATACAAACACTTATACACTAGGCGTATTTGTACAGTCCAATTTCGGCGGAAGAAAAGAGCTGACTATTTCGGGTGTGCCGGTTGGAAAAGAGATCAGTGGTTATGAACCGGTAATACATGAACCCAAAAGAAAGGATGGCTCTATTATTGTTATAATTGCAACTGACGCTCCTTTAATGCCATTACAATTAAAGCAGGTTGCGAAAAGGGCTACCCATGGTATTGCAAGAACAGGAACCTACTCTCATAACAGTTCCGGCGAAATTTTCCTGGCCTTGTCAACTGCTGCTCCATCCTACAATAAGAAAATGACAGAAGAAACATGGAAAGTAATACCAAAGTGGAGAATGGACCCTGTCTATAAAGCAGCTGTGGAAGCCACGGAGGAAGCTATAATTAACACACTGGTAGCAGCCGAAGACATGGAAGGCATTAACGGCAACAAAGTATTTGCCCTGCCACAGCCCCTGCTTATCGACGTCATGAAGAAGTATAACCGGTTGAAGAAATAAATAGTTTAAACCAGGTATGTATGAAAAAGCAAATTGTATTATCGCTATTGTCAGTAATCCTGTTTGCATCATGTGGCAATAACAAAGCAGATCAGCCAACTGAAACAAATGATTCATCCACTATTTTATATAGCTGGGAAGCTACCCTCAATGATTCTACCGGAAGACTGGAAGTTGTAAAAAGGGAAGGTTTGTCCCCTGATTCTTTGTCGGTACAAGCAGTTATTGATTTTCTAAACAGGAAAAACCAGTTTGTACAAATTCAATATAGCAAAACCTCGGGAGACACTGTATTTGTCGGGATACCCGAAGCCACTTATCTAACCCAGCAGATGGGTTCATCGGGGCCAACTGTTTTTTTTGCGGAGGCTGTTTACAATCTGACTGAAATTCCGGGCATCCGTTTTGTGAACTTTGATTTTGAAGAAGGCGACCATGCTTCACCGGGTGTTTTTGACAGAAATACATTTAAGGATCAATAAAAAACCCCGGTATATGCCAGGGTTTTTTATTGATAGTCAACTATCTTATTTAGGAAACTTCTCTACCTTATTATTTACTGGCTTCACTGTTTTCAAATAAGCATAAATCGCTTTCAGGTCAGCATCAGTCATGCCGGCATAGTCCACCAGCGGCATCACAGTGTTTTGATTACCTGCATCATACTTGTATCCTTTTTCTTCTCTGTAAGCAGTAAATTTATTCAAAAACCTTTCTTCAGTCCATGTGCCAATACCCGTAGCTGAATCGCTGGTGAGATTGGCTGAGTTCACAACTGTTTTAGGTATATGGAAAGTATTACCACCTGCATACATCCGGCTGAAGTCAAGTTGTCCCTTTACAAAAGGTGTATGACAAGTAGCACAGTCTGCCACTGTAGCCATGTATTCGCCATATTTCACAAGATCAGATGCTGCGGGTCGAACATTATTATCAACTGAAGGTTGTAAAGCCTGTGCCGGGTAAGCCATGGCAATAGGTATCATCATTTTCCTCTCTGGCACTTTATTCTTGATTGGCTTTAAAGTACGGAGGTAGGCGATTATAGCCAGCAGGTCGTCTTTGGCCATCCTGTTGAAATTGGCATAGGGCATCAACGGAAATAAGGTGTCGCCTTTCTTACTAATGCCCTGAGTAATGGCTCTTAAAATTTCATCATCTGTCCATGTTCCGATGCCGGTTTCATTATCCGGTGTTATGTTCTTTCCATAAAAAACACCGGGAATAGCATCCAGTATTTCGTTACTGAAAACATCTCCTCCCCCGCCTTCTGTTCCGGGGGTGACGGGGCCTGAGTACTGGCTAAAGTCTCTTTTACTATGACAGTGAATACAGGCCGCCACATGATTAGCAAGGTAGTCTCCCCTTTCGATTACTTTTTTCAGGGAGTCTTCTTTGTTGTCTCCGGCAGTGGGCTCCGATTTTTTGTCCTTACAGGAAGAAAAATAAGCAGCAGCAATGATGAGAGTGAACATTGCTGCAAAGGCAATGTACTTTTTCATGTTGGTTTTGTTTAAGTTGGTTGGCAAAAAAGCAATAAAAGGTATAAACAATTTTTCAATGCCTCTAAAAAAAATTTGGAAGACTTCTGGCAGAATAAAGCAGAAACTTTTGTTGATAGAAGTTAAGCAGTTATTAGCTGCTTCAGCTGTAATGTATTATCCAATACTACAAGATCGGCTTTAAACCCTTTTTCAATTTTGCCAATATGGCTGTCAAGCCGTAGTACCCGGGCAGGATAAAGGCTGCACATCCGAAGAGCTTCTCCCAAATCAATCCCACATTCCTGCACAAGGTTTTGCAAAGCCTTTTGCATGGTCAAAGCTGAACCACTCAGCACTCCGCCAGCCTCATACTTGTCTCCGGCCAGCTGATGCTGGTAATAGCCCTCATTTGTATCAGTCACTGCATCAGTAATAGCAAACAATCTTTCACCCATTGCTTTTTTGGCAATTCGAATGGCAGCATAGTCAACATGATAGCCATCAGGAATGATACTTGCCATCACCCTCTTATGATCCATGGTGGCACCCACAAGTCCCGGCTCCCGGTGGTGCAACGGACTCATTGCATTATATAAATGTGTAACAAGCTGAACTCCGTTAGCAAAGCCCTTCATGGCTTCGGTATAGCTTGCGTTGCTGTGTCCGGCAGAAACAACAACATCATACGAGAGAATCAGGTCAATTACTTCCTTGTTAACACACTCTGGAGCAAGGGTGATCATTTTGATAATTCCCTTTCCATGCTCCAGAAGATCTTTTACTTCGTTTACAGAAGGCGAATGAATCAGCGATTCAATATGTGCCCCTCTTTTCACTTTATTGATCCATGGGCCTTCGAGGTGAATACCGAGTACTCCTTTGCCATCTTTGCTCAAATAATCTCTGATCGCATCAATGCTCTTAAAAAAAACTTCTTTCGTATTAGTTGCTACTGTTGGCAGGCACCAGGCTGCTCCGCCGGTACGACAGTAATAAACCAGGCTTTCGATTGAATTTGTTTCCGGATAAACTGCCAGCAATCTTCCGGATGCACCGTATATCTGCAAATCAATAAATGCCGGGGTAATAATGCAATCTTCATAGCGTTCCGGCTCAAAGGAAGAAGGTAATTCTGTATTTGAAATCAGTTCTTTAAACTTTCCGTCTTCAATAATAACAGAATGATCTGTTAGCCATCTGTCGCCTGTAAAAATTCGACTGGCATTTAATACTCTCACGGTTTACGTATTTTTAAGGAAGATAAAGCAATCTAATTTAACCCAAGGTCTACCCGACTAATAAAAATAACCATTGGTGCAAGAGCTGTAAGCAGCTCACCTGTTTTCCTGTCATTAAGTAAACGGTGATAATTATGCAAGTGAATTCCTTTTTCGGCAGTCACTTCGATGTATCTGTACCCTGAAGGCTTATTGTTTAAATCGTTTATACGGATGTATAATGATTCATTGTTTCTATTATACTTACAATAATTATACTTGACCAGGTAATGGCCTTTTGCGAAATGATAGACAGTGTCATAACTATACCAGTAATGAATGGCTGTTTTGGCAACCCGGAATTTTAAAAAATCTTCGTAAACCAAGAATTGGCAGGTATCGGCTGTAGAGTTTAACCCCGTTCCGTAAAGAGTGTCTATAACTAATTTCCTGTCACCATCAACCAGTACCGGGTTCAGCCGGCTCATTTCACCGGATGTTGCATCGGTTTTTAATAAAATCATTCCACTGCAATCCCAGGGACAATGTTGTGCCCCGGCCAGATGCGAGGTCATGAACAGGATAATTATGAGTCCCTTTCTCATAGTATTAAAATAAGTATTTAAAATATAATCGTTCTACCCAACTCCGGGTATTTCATCTTCTTCGCCCTCAATAAAAAGCTGTAAATTCATATCAATAATCAATTATCATGGCTGGATCCTTTTTAGGCAGGATTTTTACCTGCTCTGTCTTTTTTATTTGCCTTGGAATTTCACCTTCGCTAAGTGGTCAACAGAGAGAAAAAGTGCTGCATGACCTGAATAGTCTATTAATAAATACGGTAATGGATGACCTTTTCAATCCCACTGTCTCCAGCCGGATATATACTTACCCGAACATTGCATTTTATGAATGTATTCGTAACGAAGACAAATCTTATCCCTCATTGACCGGTAAGTTAACGGCATTTCCTAAACTAACAGTACTACCCAAACCTAAGACAGACTATTTGATCGCTGCTGCAATTTCATTTTCCTATGTTGGCCAAAGCCTTGTTGGTTCTGAGCATAAAATAGAAGCGTGGCGCAATCAGTTTGTCGATTCCTTAAGACTAACAGTTGACACCAGCATACTTTCCAACTCCATCGCTTTTGGTAAAACGACAGCTGATCAAATCATAGCATGGGTAAAAAAAGATAACTATGGTGAAACAAGGGCAATGATGAGATATGTTATATCTGATAAAGATGGCAAATGGCAGCCAACCCCGGTGGATTTTATGCCTGCATTGGAACCCAACTGGGGCTATATGCGTCCATTGACATTGAAAAAGGCTTCCCAGTTTTCACCTGAAAAAAAGCTTGTTTTCAGCATGGAAAAAAATTCACCTTTTTATAAAAATGTGCTGGAAGTATATAACACAGTTAAAAATCTCGACAGCACTAAAAAAGCAATTGCCTTATACTGGGATGACAACCCGAATATTTCTGTTGAGCAGGGTCATTTCAATTATTTCATTCACAAAATATCACCTGCAGGACATTGGTTGATGATAACCCGCCAGGCCTGCCTGGAAAAAAATATTTCACTTGTCAAGGCGTCCCGTGCCTATACACTGACTTCTATTGCTTTATATGATGCCTTCATCAGCTGCTGGTATGAAAAATATAAAACTGATCTGGTAAGGCCTATCACTGTAATAAAAAGATACATCGATGAAAAATGGGAGCCATATATACAGACTCCTCCTTTTCCTGAATTTACCAGCGGGCATGCAGTCATTTCAAATGCTGCAGCAACTGTATTAACCCGGCTGCTGGGAGAAAATTATTCTTTCACAGACAATACTGAAATACCCTTTGGTATTCAACCCCGGACCTTTGCTTCTTTTTATAAAGCAGCAGAAGAAAGTGCCTGGAGCCGTGTATATGCCGGTATCCACTACCCGGAAACAGCCAGGATAAGCATTAAACAGGGAAAACAAATAGGGCAATACGTATTAAATACCATATTACCTTCACAGGGAACAAAAACCAGTAAATGAGTGCCATCAGGATTTTTGTCTTTCTGCTATGCTGCTATGCATATGCATTACCGGGAGCTACACAGTCACCTGGCGAAAAGAAATTGTTTACAGCGCTACCTTCCTCTTATACCGGTGTAACCTTCCGGAACGATATTCATGAGGACAATAAGTTTTTCTATTACGATTATATGTATCTCTATAATGGTGCAGGTATAAGTATTGGTGATATTAATAATGACGGGTTGCAGGACCTGTACTTTAGTTCCACAACAGGCTTTAATAAGCTTTTTCTCAATCTTGGCAACCTTCAGTTTAAAGACATTACTGAACAGGCCGGGGTAAACGGTGGCATGGGTATAAAGACCGGTGTAAATATGATTGACCTTAATACCGATGGCCTGCTTGATATCGTAGTTTCGAAAAGCGGCCCCTTTGATATTCAGTACCGGCAAAAGATCGTATACATCAATAACGGTAATCTAACATTTACTGACAGAGCAGCAGAATATGGGCTGAATGAGCCCGGTCATACTACACAGACTTATTTCCTGGATTTTGACAGGGATGGTGATATGGATGCTTTTTTTGTAAACCACTCAATGGACTTCAACAACAACATGGTAGTAAATGCAAAAATAGAGAATGGCAAAATGGTGATGATTGATGATACTGCCAGGCAGTATGTTAGCTGCAGGTTATATGAAAACAGGAATGGCCATTTTACCGACATTAGTCAAAAGGCGGGTATTTCCACCAACTCCTTTGCCCTTAGCGCCTCTATTGCTGATATCAACAACGATGGCTGGCCTGATATTTATGTAGCAAATGATTTTAAGAAACCGGACTATCTATTTATCAACAACAAAAACGGTACGTTCTCTGATAAACTGACCGACTACTTTAAGCATATCAGCCAGGCATCTATGGGCTCCGACATCGTTGATATCAACAATGATGGGCTTGAGGATGTTTTTGTACTGGATATGGCCTTTGAAGACCCGGTAAGACAAAAGAAATTATTTACACAACACCTTAACTACGACAAGTTTCACCTGGGAGTGCAGTTGGGGCTTTTTCATCAATACCCGCATAACGTCTTGCAGCTTAATAACGGCAATGGAACTTTCAGTGAGATCGCTTATCATGCAGGGGTAGCGGAAACAGACTGGAGCTGGACTCCTCTTATTGCTGATTTTGATAATGATGGCTGGAAAGATATATATGTTAGCAATGGCTTAAAACGGGATGTAAACGACTGGGATTACAGGGGCTTTTTTATTGATTCAATTAAAAATTTAATTGCGAAGGGCATCAAAGTCGACATGGTACAATGGTTTAGCCAGATACCCTCTGTTCCCATTAAAAATTATTTCTTCCGCAATAATGGTTCACTACGCTTTGACAATTACACTGACAAATGGACTGATGAACCCGCATCTATTTCTAATGGCGCTGCTTATGCAGACCTTGATAACGACGGTGATCTCGATATTGTTGTGAACAATGTGGAAGGAGAGGCATTTGTTTTGAAAAACAATCAGAACGAAATTAACCGATCAGGTTTTATCCGTTTTCGTTTATTAAAAGATAAGAATAATAAGCAGGAGGTTTACGGAGCAACTGTAAAGCTCACTTTAAAAAATCAAAAAAGCCAGTTTCAGCGATATGAGCCACAGCGGGGTTATATGTCTTCCAACGAGCATTACCTTCATTTCGGAACAGGGAATGAAGCATTTGTTGAAGAGGTTACGGTCGCTTTTCCATCCGGAAAAACACAAACTTTAAAAAATATCAGTTCCGGACAGGTTCTTACCCTATATGAAGAAGATGCTGCAGAACTCAGTAGCAATGAGAAAGTATCTTCTCCAGCACTGTTTGCCCCGGATAGCGAAAGAAAACGATTTAGCTATACTCACAAAGAAAATGACTTTATCGACTTTAAAAGAGAGCCGCTTATCCCCTACAAGTGCAGCCGCAAAGGCCCCTTTTATGCCAAAGCAGATGTAAATGGTGATGGCCGTGAAGATATTTACATTGGTGGCGCTGCCGGTAGTGAAGGAGTGTTAATGCTTCAAAATGCAGATGGAAGTTTATCCAAAAAAAATCAGGCTTCTTTTGTTAACGACAAGAAAATGGAAGATGGCGGTGCTGTATTTTTTGATGCAGACGGAGACATGGATTTGGATTTATATGTCGTCAGCGGAGGTTCAGAGTTTCCGGCTTCCAGCCCGTTATACCAGGACAGGCTCTACATAAATGACGGGAAAGGAAATTTTACCCGTTCACTGACGGCATTACCCAGGGAAACAAATAATGGTTCTGTTGTTGTTGCTGCTGACATAGACGACGACGGGGATATGGATCTTTTTGTTGGCGGTGGCGTAATGCCAGGCAAGTTTCCCAGGCATGATAAAAATATAATACTGCAAAACAACAGAGGTAAGTTCATAAATATTACAGACACCTTTGCACCCGAACTGGCTAATACAGGAATTGTAAATTATGCGGCATGGGGAGATATTGATGGTGATAAGAAAAATGAATTGGTAATAGCCGGAGAGTGGATGCCGGTAATGATCTTTAAAAGCAGCAATAACAAGCTAAACCAGGTTACTTCATACGTAACGATAAACAGTCACAGCGGCAAAACAGAAAATATATCAATGGGCCAAATCAAAGGATGGTGGAATACAATTTTGCTGACCGATATTGATAAGGACGGAGACCTGGATATACTGGCCGGTAACCGTGGTACCAACTCAAGAATAGTGGCCAAACTGGAGGAACCCTGTACCATATACGCCAAAGACTTTGACAATAACGGAAGTTACGATGCTATCCTGGGTTACTATATCAGGGGAAAATGTTATCCCATGTATCACCGAGATCAGCTGATCGATCAAATGCCTTCTATGCGCAAAAAATTCAACCGGTATCATCTTTATGCAACTAAAACACTAGATGAAATTTTGAGTGAAGAACAAAAGAAGGGAATGGATATTTACACAACAACCTGCTTTGAATCAGGCATTTTTATTAATGAAGGAAATAACCATTTTCGGTTTGAAGAATTTCCTGAGCTGGCACAAATATCTACGATCAATGATATGATTGCAGACGATTTCGATAATGACGGAAATATGGATATTATTATTGGCGGCAACTCATCCGATCCGGAAATCGGAACCGGAAGCTATGATGCTATGGCTGCCTTATTCCTGAAAGGAGATGGTAAAGGAAAATTGACGGTCAATACTTTATCTGGCTTGCCCAACAATGGGGAGATCAGAAGAATAATCAACCTCACTCAAAACAATTCGCTCATATTATTGAAAAATAATGAACCGGCTCAAGTCATTTTAAAGAAAGCAAACTAACCTCATCCGGTAACAAACCGATAGCCAATTCCTTTGATCGTAATAATTTCTAAGGAAGAATCTTCTTTCAGGTAGCTGCGTAATTTGGTGATGTAAACATCAAGGTTGCGGCTGTTAAAAAAAGAATCATTGCCCCAAAGCAGGTTGAGGATATCTTTCCGGTCAATGATCTTATCCCGGTTCTCATATAACAATTTCAGCAATTCGCTTTCACGATAAGACAGTTTACGTTCCTCGTTTTCTCCTGCCAGTACCTGCCGGTTCAGGTGAAAAGTATACTTACCGATTGCTGCCATTCCGCCGTTTATTTTTGTAGTGCCTTCTGACTTATTTCGCAAAAGGTTTTGTATCCTGACAATCAGTTCCTCCATGCTGAATGGCTTTCTGACATAATCATTGCCTCCCAATGAGAACCCCTTTACCACATCTTCCGTTTGTGTTTTTGCTGTCAAAAAAATGATGGGAACTTCTTCGTTTAATTCTCTTATCTCGTCAGCGATCATAAAACCATCCTTATTGGGTAACATCACATCCAGCACACAGATATCAGGATTTGTTTTCTTGAACAAGTCAAGCACTTTGGCCCCGTCAT
>ERZ761602.8445-NODE-8445-length-10373-cov-10.441946_pt1 | contig 10373 bp, 8 predicted proteins | sample MGYA00512165_ERZ761602 | MGnify/ENA primary metagenome ERZ761602 (study PRJEB28899, sample SAMN02445085) | bioreactor sludge metagenome | biome: EBPR sludge; isolation source: Thorneside wastewater treatment plant | place: Australia: Brisbane, Thorneside...
CCCCGGAGTTGCCGCCGCCCCCACCGTAGCCCCCGCGGTCTCCGCCGCCGCCGCCGCCGCCGCCGCCGCCGCCGCCGTAGCCGCCGCCGCCGCGATCGCCGCGGTCTCCGCCGCCCGATCCGCCGCTGAGGAAGCGGATATCGTCGGCGATCACCTCGGTCGTCCAGCGGTCCTTGCCCTCCTTGTCCTGCCACTTGCGGGTCTGCAGGCGGCCCTCGACGAAGATCTGCTTGCCCTTTTTGCAGTAGCGGTGGACGTTCTCGGCGGTCTTGCCGAAGGTGACGACGCTGTGCCACTCGGTCTGGTCGGACCAGTTGCCGTCGCGGTCCTTGCGCCGCTCGGTGGTGGCGATGTTCAGCGTGCAGACCGAGGTCCCGCCGCCGGTGGTGCGCAGCTCGGGATCCTTGCCGAGGTTGCCGATGAGGATGACCTTGTTGACCGTCATCGTGGGCTCCGATGAATGGATGGAAGGGTGCGGCTAACGCGCCTCAGTCGCCGGTGCCGCCCGTGCCGGTGTCGCCCGTGCCGGTGTCGCCCGTGCCGGTGTCGCCCGTGCCGGTGTCTTCTGTCGCCAGGCTGGGGTCCAGCCAGACCGCGAAGGTCCCGACCTCGCGCAGGGTGGTGATGCTCGCGGTCCAGTCGGCCTCGACGGCGCTGTCGACCCGGTCGACGTCGGCGCAGACGCGCAGGCCGTTGTTGGTGTAGGGGTCCTCGCCATCACCGTGGAAGTGAACGCTGAAATTGGTCGGCGCGTAGTAGGTCGCGGCGTCCGAGGTGGCGCCGTAGGCGGCGTAGCGGCCGCCTCCGGGGAAGCCCGAGGGCCAGGCCTCGTAGAGCCCCGAGGCCGTCGTCTCGTCGAGCACCGACCAGGATGAGCGCACCTCGAAGTCGCGCAGGCCCAGGGGGCTCTCGCAGCCGGGAAAGGTGCCCAGGGGGGAGGGGTTCTGGTCATCGGGGTCGCAGGCCGTGTCGTCGCGCTGCTCGGCGGCGTACGGATGGCGCCAGTTCTCGGGTCCCGCCGCGCCGTAGAGCAGCTCGGCGGTGGTGCAGAGGCGCCGGTTGTGCGCGGCGAGCAGGGTCTCGACCTGCTCGAGCTGCTGCACCGCGAGCCCGTCGGTGGTCCAGTCCTGTCCGGCGAAGCCGGGCAGGGGGAAGGTGCCGATGCAGTAGTCGCCCAGGGTGGTTCGCTGGAGCGGGATGGCCGAGCCGAAGTAGGTCTCCAGCAGCTCGGTGTCGGTCTCGCCCAGGTCGACGGTCGCGGCGGCCACCTCGGTCATTCCGTTGGGGCAGCGCTCGCTGACCCCCCCGCCGTCGCCGCCGCCCGAGCCGAGCGGGACGTCCTCCTTGCCGCTGCACGCGGCGAGGAGGAGGGGGAGGGCGAGCAGCGCGGAGGAGAGGGGAGGCATCGTTCGACCTGGGGTGAGGGCGCAGGATAGCCGAGGAGGATGACGGAGGACACGCCTGGCACGCACTTCCAGACGGCACACCGCCTGCGGCAGGCCGACGCCCGCGAGCTCGACGAGGCGGACGCCGCCGAGCTGGTCCTGACCTCTCCGCCCTACCCGCTGGTCGGGATGTGGGACGCGGACTTCGGCGCGATGTCTCCGGCCGCGGCCCAGGCCCTGGAGCGCGGCGAAGGCGCCGCCGCCTTCGAGGCGATGCACCTCGAGCTGGACCGGGTCTGGAGGGCCTGCTTTCGGGCCCTGGTCCCTGGCGGCTTCTGCTGCATCAACATCGGCGACGCGGCTCGAAGCCTGGGCGAGCAGTTCTCCCTGTGGCCCAACCACGCCCGCATCCTGACGGCCTGCCAGCAGATCGGCTTCACGGTCCTCCCGGACATCCTCTGGCGCAAGCCGACCAACGCCCCCAACAAGTTCATGGGCTCGGGGATGCTGCCCGCCGGCGCCTACGTCACCTACGAGCACGAGTACGTGCTGATCCTGCGCAAGGGCGGCCCGCGGCGCTTCAGCCCGGCCCAGGCCCAGCGCCGGCGCCAGAGCGCCTTCTTCTGGGAGGAGCGCAACCTCTGGTTCAGCGATGTCTGGTCCGACCTCCGCGGCACCCGGCAGGAGGGGGGGCTGCCCGGCCAGGAGCGCAGCGGCTCCTTCCCGATCGAGCTGGCCGCGCGCCTGATCGCCATGTACTCCCTCTACGAGGACCGGGTGATCGACCCCTTCGGCGGGCTGGGCACGACCGCGCTCGCGGCGGCGATGGCCGGCCGCAGCAGCCTCAGCGTGGAGTGGTCGGCCGAGCGGGTGCGGATCGCCCGATCCCGCCTCGCCCAGGCTCCCGCCCTGGGCCGGGAGCGCCAGCAGGCCCGCTTGGAGGCCCACCGCCGCTTCGTCTCCGATCGCCTCCGGGCCGGCAAGACCCTGGCCCACCACAACGCCCCGCACGATGTCCCGGTGATCACCGGCCAGGAGCGCGCGCTTCGGTTGATGGTGCCGATCGAGGTAGAGCTCGACGACCCCGGCGCGCTGGTGCGCCACGGGCCGTTGCCCCCGCCCTCTGCACCCGAGCTGCCCATCTCCTGATGCGCCCTGACCCCGCCCCCACCGAGCCGATCGAGGAGGCCGTCCAGCGCTTGCGGGCCGGCGGGCTGGTCGCCTTCCCCACCGAGACCGTCTACGGCCTGGGGGCCGACGCGCTCAACCCCCTGGCCCTGCGGCAGGTCTTCGCGCTGAAGGGGCGGCCGGTCGACCACCCGCTGATCGCCCACCTCGCCTGGCAGGCCGATCTGCAGGAGCTGCTCGCTCCCTGGGCGGCGCTGGACCCGCGGGCCATCGAGCTCGGCGAAGCCTTCTGGCCAGGACCCCTGACCCTGGTGCTGCCCCGCGCCCCCGGCCTCCCTGACGAGCTGACCGGCGGCTTGCCCACCGTCGGGCTGCGGGTCCCCGATCACCCGGTCGCCCAGGAGCTGCTGCGCGCCTTCGGCTCGGCCCTGGCGGCCCCCTCGGCCAACCGCTTCGGCCGGATCAGCCCGACCCTGCCCGAGCATGTCCGTGAGGAGCTCGGAGAGCAGGTCCTGATCCTGGAAGGGGGGCCTTGCCGGGTAGGGATCGAGAGCACGATCGTCGACCTCAGCGGGGGACGACCCGCGATCCTCCGACCGGGCAGCATCACCGCGGCTCAGATCGAGGCCCGCGTCGGGCCGCTGGCCCCCAGCTCGACGACCCGCGCCCCCGGGACCCTGGCCGGGCACTATGCGCCTCGCACCGCGCTGAGGCTCTCGGCCGATCCGCAGGCGGAGGCGGCGAGACTAGCGGCGCTAGGCCTTCGCGTCGCGGTGCTAGCACCGCTAGACCCGGAATCCTATGCCAGCGCCCTCTACGCCGAGCTGCGCCGCTTGGACGCGGAGGGCGTCGACCTGCTGGTGGCCGGCCTCGCCCCCGAAGAGGGCCTCGGTCTTGCCGTCAACGACCGCCTCCGGCGCGCTGCGTTTGGCTCTTCGGGCGGCTCTCAGATCTGACGGGACCACTCCTCGACCCGAGCCACGAAGAGGTTGTAGATGCGGGGCTCGGTCGGGGGGTCGTTGCGCAGCCGGCGCTCCAGCTCGCTGACCAGCACGTCGAGGACCTTGCTGTGGGAGAGGGCGATGCCGCTGGCCTGCCGGTAGCCCAGCAGGAAGTCGTCCAGCAGCTCGGGGTTGGTGGCGAAGAGGCTGGCCCCGAGCTCGCCCAGGTCCGCCTCGCGCGGGCCCCAGTGGGCGCAGGTCCAGTCGACCACGCCGACCAGGCGGAAGCCCTGGCCGAGCTGGAGGTGGCCCAGCACGTTGCCGAGGTGGAAGTCCATATGCAGCAGGCGGGCGTCGCTGAGGTCGTGCCCGGGCAGATCGGGGATCACGCCGGGCTTGGCGGGGCGGCGGATCCGGTGGATGGTCGCCAGCATCCGGCCCATCTCGACGCAGACGTTGCGCAGGGTGCGCAGCTCCATGCCGTGCTTGAAGAGGGCCTGCTCGGGCGGAGAGCCCGCCACCACGCCCATGATCGCCCCAGGGGGATCGCCCGGGAGGAGATGGTAGGGCTGGGGAACGGCGGGAAACGCCTCGCCCTTGGCGACGACGTGGCCGATGGCCTCGGCCTCGATGGCCAGGGCCCGGATGGGCTCCCGCTCGGGCCAGTGCGGGTCCTTCCAGTCCAGGCGGGGGATCTTGGCGATCCAGACCGAGCCGTCGATCAGCACCACCTGGAAGAGGTGGTGCTCTCGCCCGCTTCTGGCGGGGCGCAGCGTCTGTACCGCCAGGCCATTCGCCAGCAAGAGCTGGCGCATGATCCCGTCGGGCTGCACTTCGGCCACGGGCACTCCGAGGGGGGGTGGGGGCGGATCATCGGGCTGAGCCTCTGAACTCTATGCCATCGCAGCGCCGCGGGGAAGCGCGGCGCTGGACTGGGCATTGGACTTCGGTTAGGCAAGCGGCCCTTTGGGACAGTCCGTCCCGTGGAGACCGCATGACCACCATCCTCGCCCTGACCCTCCTCATCGCCTGCGGCGAGTCCGACCCGCCGGCCGCCCCCGCCGCTCCGGCCGCCCCGGCGGCTCCGGCCGCCCCCGCGGGCGACGCCACCGCGGACGCTTCCGGCGGCGCCCACGCCGAAGGCGAGAAGGTCTACAAGCAGTACTGCATCGCCTGCCACCAGGCCGACGGCAAGGGCATGAACGGCACCCTGGCCGGCGACTTCACCAGCGGCATCCTGGCCGAGAAGGACGACGCCACCCTCCTGCAGCACATCAACGAGGGCTTCACCGGCAAGATCGGCGCGATGCCCCCCTGGAAGGGCGTCCTGACCGACGACCAGCAGAAGGCCGCCCTGGCCTACGTCCGCGCCACCTACCAGAAGTAGCCGCGGTTTTCCACAGCCCCGGGCAGGCCCTGGGGCGACGATGAGAGGCCAACCCTAGGGGGTGGCCCCTCTCTCTGTGTCTGGGTTTTCCATAGACCCCTGTGGACAGGCCTGTGGGCGCTTGGTTCAGGCGCCCCGGGCGCCGCGCTCAGCTCCGGCGACGCCGCAGGGCCACCAGGGCCAGCACCGCCCACTCCAGACCCCCGGCGATGCCGAACAGGCCGCACTTCTTGCCGTCTGCGGTGCTCTTCTTGTTGCAGCCGCCCTTGGGCTCCTCGTCTCCGCCGCCGTCCGCGCCACCGTCGCCGCTCCCCCCTTCGTTGGGTCCGCCGGGGGAGGGCGGCATGTTGCCGTCGAAGTCCGCCGCGTTGTCGTCACTGTCGGCGCCGTCGCTGATGCGGCCGATGCTGAGGCCCGACTCGCCCATGGCAGCCATGGTCGAGCCCCCCTGGTCGTCGGTCAGCTCCAGGTCCTCGATCTCAGCGTCGCTGTCCCCATAGAGCACGGTGTCCTGCACAGCCGCCACGCAGTCCAGCAGCCGGACCCCGTCGGGGTTGGCGCTGGCGTTGCCCAGTCCGAGGGAGGTGGCGACGAGATCGGCGGTCGGTACGTCGGTGTTGCCGATCAGCAGGAACTCGCCCGGGGCGAGCTCGATCTCGCCGGGGAACGTGAAGTCGACCCCCCAGGAGCTGGTCCCGGTCTCGAGCACCCAGCCGTCCAGGCGCTGGCTGCTGCTGCCGGCGTTGTAGAGCTCCACCCACTCCTGCGCGCCGTCGCTGCCCTCGGGGTCGGGGTAGAGCTCGTTGATCTTGATGGTCCCCTCGCCGGGGGCGCAGATCGGGCAGGCCTCTTCCTCGTTGGGCTCGCCCGGGGTCGGGCTGCTGCCGAGGACCCAGTCGGTCGCCGAGAGATCGGTGTCGTAGCCGTCCCGGCAGCGCTGGAGGGTCTCGCCGTCTCCGGGCTTGGGGGCCAGCGAGGTGGCGATCTCCCCGCTGTCGTCGGTCCACTCGTCGTCGTTGCTGCTGCCGTAGACGACCGTGTCCGAGGTGCAGGGGCTGCAGTCCCGCAGCTCGACCCGGTCGGCGTTGGAGGAGGCCGCCCCCATGTCCATCGCCGCCACGAGGTCGACGTTGAGGGCGCCTTCCTCGCCGACCACCAGGAACTCGCCCGGCCCGATGGTGCCCAGGGCGCTGATGTCGACGGTCGTCAGCGAGGAGGGGCTGGTCCCGTAGCGCAGGCTCCAGCCGGTGAGCGTCACGGGGTAGCTGCCGATGTTGTGCAGCTCGACCCACTCCGGGTCCTCGTCCTCGCCCCCGTCGGGGACGGCGGGGTTGGGGATGAGCTCGTTGATCACCACCTCGCCCGAGCCCGGACAGGTGCACTCCACCACCGTGGAGTTGGAGGCCCCCGGCGAGGGCCGCTCCAGGGCCGCCCAGTCGACCGCGCAGTCGTTGCTGTCCTGGCCGTCGGGGATGCGGCCCATGCTGTAGCCCTCGGAGGGCTTGGGGAAGACGCTGGCCAGCGTCCCGTCCTCGTGCGTCCAGCCGAGGTCGTTGTCCCCGCCGTAGACGGCCACGTCGATCAGCTCTCCGCCGCAGCTCAGCTCGACCGCGTCGACGCTGCTGCTGTCGTTGCCCATGTCCAGGCCCAGGACCACGTCCGCCCCGCTGACCTTGGCCTCGCCCACCACGAGGTAGCCGCCGGCCTCGATCCAGGTGTCCTCGGGCAGGGTCGCCGTCGACTGCCCGGAGTCGGACTTGCGCATGGTGATCTGCCAGCCCGAGGCGTCGATCGCTCGGCCCGTCGGGTTGTAGAGCTCCAGCCACTCCTTGTCGGTGTCCGAGCCGTCGGGGTCCATCATCAGCTCGTTGAGCCGCACCTCGGGATCGGGGCACTCCCCGCCGCCGCCGCTGCTGTTCTCGGCGCCGGGGGTCGGAGCGCTGAAGGCCTGGAAGTCGATGCTGCTGTCCTCGCTGTCCGAGCAGTCCGGCGAGCGCCCCAGGCTGCTGCCCTCGCTGACCGTCGGCGCGAACTCGGTGCCCACCGCCCCGCTGTCGTCCACCAGCAGGTTGGTGTTGGGGTCGTCGTAGAGCACGGTGTCCACGGTCGTCGAGCCGTTGACGATGCGCAGCCCGTCGGTGGCCCCGCCCGCGTTCTGCATCGTGCCGGCGAGCGTGTAGGCGCTGCCTGCCCCGATCAGCAGGTGCTCCCCTGGCGCGATGGTCAAGGAGGGGAAGGTGAAGAGGGTGGACCAGCTGGTGCCCGCGCCCTGCACCGTCCAGCCGGTGAGGTCGACGCTGGTCGAGCCGCTGTTGCACAGCTCGATCCACTCGTTGCCTTCGTCGGTGCCGGTCGGGTTGTAGAGGATCTCGTTGATCTTCACCCCGGGGGCGGCGAGCGACGCGGGCAGGGCCAGGAGGAGGAGGATGGACATGGCGAGGTCTCCGAGCGGGGGCGCAGTGTAGCCGAGGGCTCGGCGCTGAGGCTGTCGAGAGGGTGTGCGAGGCGTTTCGGTTCGGTGAAATAGGCGCTCAGCGCCGAATGGGAGCCGTGACCCGGGCGATGCCCTCGGCCTCGTAGCTGCCGAGGTAGAGCTGGCCGCCGAACTCGTGGGCCGAGGTCACGGGCGAGTACGCGCCCTCGGGATCGTCGAGGAAGTGCAGGACCCGGCCCAGGTGGGAGACGGCCAGGACCATCCCGTGCGGGCGAGGCCTCGTCAGGCCCGATCCCGGCAGGCGGGCCGCCACCGTGCGCCAGAAGGGGGAGGCCATGGCCCGGTCCTTGAGAGGCGTACGCGGTCCGGCCAGGGCCAGCCAGTAGGCGCCTCCTCCCGCCGAGCTGATGTTGTCGGGGTAGCCGGGGAGGTTGTCCAGGACGACCTCGGACTGCCCGCGGCGCTCGCCCTGCAGCCAGAGCTTGTGCACCCGCATGCGCAGGGTCTCGGTCACCATCGCGTAGGTGCCGTCGGGGCTGATGGCGATGCCGTTGGCGAAGTGCAGGCCGCTGAGGACCGACTCCAGGCTCCCGCTGCTCGGGTCGTAGACGAAGACCGAGCCGTTGGGCCCCGCCTCCAGCAAGGCGCTCTTCTGCTGGTCCAGCCCGAAGCGGGCGTCGGCCTCGGTGAACCAGACCCGCCCGTCCGGCCCGCGGTCGACGTCGTCGACGAAGCGCAGCGGGCGGTCTTCGTAGCGGTCGGCGACCACCTCGACCGTCCCCTTGCGGTCGACCCTCAGCAGCCCCCGCAGCCCGTCGGCCACCCAGAAGCCGCCGGCGCCGTCGGCCTCCAAGCCCAGGGGGCGGCCGCCGGTCTCGGCCAGGACCTCGACCTCGCCGCGATCCAGGCGCAGCAGCCGGCCGTCGGCGACCCCGGTGACGATGCTGCCGTCGGGGTCGATGTGCAGGTCCTCGGGGCCGGCGGCGCCGTCGAGGTCGAGCAGGCTGAGCCGGGCGAGGCGGCCGTTGCTGCTGTAAGGCGCGCTGCCCAGGGGGCTGGGCTCCGGCTGGAAGGCCACCGGCTCGATCTCGACCGGAGCGCCCAGCAGCCAGCCCAGGGCGAACCCGACCACCACCAGGACCAGGACCGCGGCGCGCTTCACGGCGTGCGACCCAGCAGCCGGCCGCTGGCCCGCGGGTCGGCCCCGTCGGGACCGGCGCCCACGCCCTTGTGCAGGACGATCTCCTTGCCGGCCTCGCGCCCGCTGGCCCAGGCCTCATCCGCTGCCACCGTCACCTTGCGGCCCTTGACCAGCCGCGGGTAGCGCCGCTCGAACCAGTCGCGCAGGGCGGGGTCTCCCGACCAGACCAGGCCCTCTTCCTGCTCGCAGCTCTTCGCCTGCGCGTTGAGCTTCTCGTGAAAGCCCATCATCACGCCGGTCAGGAAGCGGCCCTTCAGGCGACCGGAGATCTCCGGCCGCGCCTGCCAGGCCCGCTCGGCGGCGCGCTTGACGAAGGCGTAGGCGTACTCGGCCATGTCGACGTTCTCGGGGGTGCCCGAGATCTCGAAGGCGGTGCCGTGGCGCTCCTCGGCCGGCAGGTAGACGCCGACCATCACGACCTGGACGAAGAAGTGCGAGCCGATCAGGCTGGCCAGGATGCGGTCGTGGCCGCTGACCCGGGAGAGGACCGGTCCGAGCTGCCGATAGGTAAAACGACGGGCGCCGCCCTGGTTCAGGCTCTCCAGGTTGTGCTTGCGCATTAGGGCGTGGGCGCGGGCCATCGCCGCTTCGGACTCGTGCGGGTTGTCGCTCTCGGCCAGGGCCAGCAGGCGCTGCACTTTGCGGAGGATGCGCACCTGTTCGGGGTCGGCCCCGCTGGCCTCGGGCAGGCCCCGCGAGGTCGGGTCGATGCCGACGCGCTCGCAGACCCGCTGGAAGGCCGGGCCGTGGGCGCTCTCGTCGCGCACGCCGAGCACCTCGTAGACGTACTGGTGGGCCATCTCGTGGCGCAGCACCTCGCGCACCACCGGCCAGGGGTGCCCGTTGACCAGCGCGCGGCTGAGCTCGATCAAGCGCAGGCTGGCCACCCAGCGCCCGAAGAGCGAGGTGGAGTCGCTCAGGCCCATCACCGGCGGGCTCATGGCGTCGTGGAAGTGGCTGCGGTTGAGCTCTCGCCACTCGGCGGTCAAGGCGTGCAGCAGGGCGCGTTCGGTGTCCATGGGCCGTTGGTAATCAAGAATCACGGGCCGGGCCCGACCCCTTGCGCTCGCGAGCGAGGGCGTCATGCTCATTTCATGTCGCACAAACCTGAACTTCTCTGGCTCACCGCGCTGCTCTCCGCTTGTGGGGGCGTGGTGGACTCCCAGGACCTCGACCTCGTCGCGGTGGGCTCCCAGGTCATCGTGCTGGACGTGGCCAGCGCTCAGGTCGAGGCCTTGCTGCTCCAGGACTGCGAGGGCGGCGAGCCGATCGAGGTGCCCGTCGACGAGCTGGTGGACCTGCTCCAGCCGACGCCGCTGCCGGTGCCCGTCGGGTCCTGGTGCAGGCTGGGGGTCGACTTCGGCGAGGACCCCTTCGACGGCACCGTGCTCCTGCAAGGTCGGGGGGCGGAGGGCCGCAGCTTCGAGCTGATGTTGGACCCGGGCGTCGCAACCCTGGAGGGCGAGGTTGTCCTGGACGGAGACGAGGTCGTGCTCGTCCTCGACGCCGGGACCTGGCTGGCCGAGGTCGGGTTGGACCGGCCGGGGGAGGCGATGTCCCTCAACCCCGACGAGAGCGAGGCCGAGGCGCTCTCCGACTCGATGGGCGACCACCTCTCGTTGACGACTCCCTCCGAGGGGGCGGCGATCTACGTCGACCTGTGGCCGTGGGACCTGTTCCACTTCGAGGTCTCCGCGGATGTCTCCTTCGAGACCCGAGGCTGCGGTGGCAATCGACGAATCGAGCCGGTCCCCGACGAGGAGGCGGATGTGGACACGGACACCGACACCGACAGCGACACGGACACCGACAGCGACAGCGACTCGGACAGCGACTCGGACACGGACACGGATAGCGACAGCGACGCGGACAGCGACAGCGACAGCGACGCCGGCAC
>ERZ761602.8447-NODE-8447-length-10373-cov-6.994379_pt1 | contig 10373 bp, 12 predicted proteins | sample MGYA00512165_ERZ761602 | MGnify/ENA primary metagenome ERZ761602 (study PRJEB28899, sample SAMN02445085) | bioreactor sludge metagenome | biome: EBPR sludge; isolation source: Thorneside wastewater treatment plant | place: Australia: Brisbane, Thorneside...
CCCGCCATGCCAAGCGTAAACCAGCCTGCCGCCAGACCCAGCACAGACAATGCCCCCCACCACACCCAGACGTCGAAATCGTAGAACGGCTTGTTCACAAAGCGCAGAAAAAATTCATGGCTTTTCAACACCCCGATCTTTCCAACCAGTGGTTCGTTAAAGTGACCGAACAATTCCGCCGCGCCGAGCGGACCACTGGGGAAGAGCATGCATTTTTCCAAATACGGTTCCACTGCCATGGGGTAAAAACGTTCGCTCTTCGCAAAGCGCAGAACAGGCTCGTATTTTTTCAACAATTCGAGATCATCCATGAAGCCTCTATGGTATAACGTTGTTATGAAAACGGGCGACCTTGTTCAAAAATTTCAATCCCATTTTAACGCCAAACCGGGCTTCATCGTCCACGCGCCGGGGCGGGTGAATTTGATCGGCGAACATACGGATTACAACGACGGTTTTGTCCTGCCGATGGCGATAGACCGCGAAGTGTGGATCACACTCCGCGCCCGGGCCGATTCGACGGTCCGCATCGCTTCGCTCGACCTCGAGACTGAATCAGCCTTCGAGTTGCATTCCCTCATCCCAGACAAAGGCTGGCTCGAATACCCCAAAGGCATTGCCAGCGTGTTGATGAATGCAGGGTACGAGCTGAGAGGCTTCGACGCCGTGATGACCGGTGATGTGCCGCGCGGGGCGGGTTTATCCTCATCCGCAGCGGTGGAGTTGGCGGTTGCGCGCGCCTTCGCCTGCTCCTCCGAATTTGATTGGGATGCTGTGACGATGGCAAAGCTCGCGCAAAAAGCGGAGAATGAATGGGTCGGTGTCAACAGCGGCATCATGGACCAGATGGCAAGCGCCGCCTGCCGCGAAGGGTTCGCATTGTTCCTCGATTGCCGTTCGTTGGAATTCAAACACGCCCCCCTGCCGGAGGGAGTCTCCGTCGTCATTCTCGATACATCCACGCGGCGCGGCTTGGTAGATTCCAAATACAACGAAAGACGCAGTCAATGCGAAGAGGCGGCGAGATGGTTTGGGGTGAGGGCGTTGAGGGATGTCGAGGAGAAGGAGATCGGAGATTGGAAAGTGGAAAGTGGTTTAAGCCAGATTGCTTTCAAGCGGGCAAGGCATATTATCACTGAAAACGGCCGCGTGCTCGAAGCCGTCGAAGCAATGAAAAATGGGAACGTGAAGCGATTGGGTGAGTTATTCAACGCCAGCCACAACAGTCTGCGCGATGATTTCGAAGTGACCAATGATGCGTTGAACATCATCGTCGCATCTGCGCAGGAGCTGGAGGGTTGTTACGGCGCAAGGATGACCGGGGCGGGATTCGGCGGGTGTGCAGTGGCACTGGTTGCAGACGAAATGGTCACAGCGTTTACCCAGGCTCTTTCCGCGGCTTACAGGCAAAGGTCCGGGTTGGAAGCGGCAGTCTACGTCTGCAAGGCAAGCGAAGGGGCGGGAGTCGTTCCGCTCACCGAGTAGTAAAAACTATAGGCATACCGATCTCACTGACAACAACAAAAGTCCCGAAGGTTTCTTTTCGAACCTTCGGGACTTTTGTTTACTAGAACACGCGGAGCTTGCCTACGGGTTTTTCTTGAACTTTACCAGCACCAGATTCTTGGAACAATCGGCATAGGTGTTGATCTGGATGTTATCCGAAAGGGGCAAACCCGCCTGGTCGAGGATCTGGACCGAGAGCAAGCCATTCGAGTCGATCGGTGCGGCGCTCAGGAAGAATTCAAAACCGGATTTTCCAAAGGCAGGGGCAATGCCGCTGACCGTCAGTTCATTTTTGGACTTGGTGTTGTAAAAACCCGACAGGCGTACGGCGATGCCGAGAATATCGGCGTTATTGGCGTCGATGATCGTGCCTGCCACGCCCTGCCAGTTGCAACTGGCCTCAGGGTGGATGATGGTGCTGTCGATATAGGTGACGGTGGCAGTAAAGGGCGCTTTGGGCGTGCGGGTGGGTGTGGGTGTCTCGGATGGCGTGATCAAAGAAACCACAGTGGAGGTCGCCGGAAGCGTGTGAGTGGGAAGCAGGGTGATCGTAGCCGTCTCGGTGGGACCCGGCAAAGTGGGCGTCCATGTGGCGGGCGGCTGGATCTGGGTGATGGTGGGCGTGGGCGGATCGTTCCGTGTTGGGTTCAGAAAGTTGTAGGCGGCGGCAGGGTTGGCGAAAACCGCAACAAAGTATGCGCCGATGCATAGGGTCAGCAGTAGGGCAAGGATGGTCAGCATATCCCACAGGTCGAGCCGCGAAGGTGGTCTCGCGGACGGGGCGTCATCGTAATCGTATTTGCTTCTTCTCATTAAGTCACTCCAGAATCATCAGAAGGTGGTTACGGCGCGATAACGATCTCGCTTGTCCTGCGTTGACCGGCGATCCAATCCATCAGGGCGCGCTCTTGCATGGCAAGCAGGGCATCGGGAGAGAGGGCGTGTTCGGCGCGTTCGACCGCTTTGAAAATATGGAACCCGGCTTCCGTGGGAATGATCCCGCTCACTTCCCCGGCTTGCAGGGCAAAGACCGCTTCGTCAGCATCCGCATCCAACAGGTAACCTTTCGGCACCCAGCCCAGTTCGCCGTTCGTGACCGGGTCATACTGCGAGGCGAGTTCGTCGAAATCGGTTCCCGCGTTTAAATCCTGTAATGCGGTTTGTGCGTCGACTTCATTATAGGTCAAAATCTGGCGCAGGTGGATTTGCTCCATCGAAACCGGCACCCCCGTAATGATTTTGTCACGCATCCAGGCAGATTCGATGGAACGCTTGAGGGAGATTCGGAATGAAGCATCGTCATACCCGTGAGCGGACTGCCATTGAGTCAACGCTTCAGCGCCTCCGAGTTGGGTTGCCAGCGCATCGATCCTCGACTGGAGGTCTGCATCGCTGACCTGGAAGTTTTCCTCCCGTGCAGCTTGACTCAACAGGAACTGCGCGATCAGGTCTTCAAGGACGGTTTTCGCCGCATCCTCTTCTGTGAAGGAAAGCCCAAGCGCGGTCTGGGCAGTTTTAAAGCGCGCCAGTTCCGCTTCATATTCGGCGGTGGTGATGTACTCTCCGTTGACGACAGCGGCAGAGGGCGGCGGGGTGGGAGTGGGCGGCGCGAGGGTTGGAGTCGGCTCGGAAGGGGTGGGCGTGCTAGAGGTCCCGAAAGAGGCGCAGGCAGTAATCCCCGTTGTGAGGAGCAAGGTCAGAACGATCCGTTTGAAAAACATCCCTGAAATTATACCGAAAAAGCCAAACGGCTCACCGCAAAATCCAGGATGAGCCGCCATACAAAAATGAATGGCGAGGGGTCCCGCCTGTCAGAGATGGATTTTGTCGTTTACGTTTTCAGAATGCATAACGCCTGGCGTATCTCGCCGAGGTGATAAGCAGAATGCACCACAATGGACAGTGCACCGCCGATGGTACCCTCATTCCAGGCAGGGTTTTCGTGAAAGAGTTTCATCATGCGGTCATAGGCTTCCCGCAGGCTGGTTTTGTACGTTTCCCATTCCTCCGGCGTGACCTTTTCAACTGTGCGCCAGATCAAGCCCCAATCACGGGGGCTGTCATCACCTTGAAGCGCGAGCCGCTCGAACGATTCGATGAAGAAGGTCGTGTGTGCCACTTGTGCTGCAAGCGAAGCACACTTCCCGCCGACGGGTATCGAAGCCTCTGACGCAGATATCGTCTCGAGCGTTTGAAACAGAGATGTGTCCGGGTCGAGATAGATGCCCATCGGCTTTTCGAACGTTTCGGTCATAAATTGCAGAAGGTTTTTCCTGAACTCCTCAGACATTATTATCCTGCCTCCTCGTAAGCGGATTTGATCCAACCGATCAATTCCGCATCTACTTCCTTTACATCTGTTAACGCAACGATGTAATTGCACATGCTGCCCTTGGGCTGGACTATGAGCCGCGGGTCTTTATTCAGTCCCTTCGAGTTGATGCCCACCTCGAAGCGTGTGTTCGTCTTAGGCCCGATCATGGCGAATTGTTTCTTGCGCCGCAGGCTGACATAGCCCTTCTTTGGCGCGATCTCGAACTCGCCGAATTTATTAATGTGCTTCATCAACGCTTCATGGATCGGGCGTTGGGCGGCTTTTGCGCCCGAATAGATCTCATCTAGCACGGCGTCTCCGCTTTTCCCCTGTGCAGAACTTGCACCGTCCGATTTGAGAATGGTGTGGACGAGGGTGTTGGCATCGCCATGACCCAGCCCGAGCTTCTCCTTGAACATATCGCGCAATTCGCCGTGTTTGCTCAATCCGCTCTTTTTTGCAACAGCGGCAAGTTCTGCCAACGACTTCCCGGTCTTTTTCTGGATGTTTTCCAACTGGGTCTGGATTGCCTTATCGATACTGTTCATGTATTTACTCCTAAGTAGTCGGTCGAAATAGATTTTATAAAAAATAGGCTCCCGGCGGCGTCCTCGCCGCCGAGGACGGCGGCTTGAGCAAGAAAAGTTTTATAAACTCTTTCAGACGACTACTTAAGTAGTCGGTCAAAATAAGTTTTATAAACTTTTTCCGCTCTGGCGGGGCTAAGCCCCCGCCAGAGCCACATGGACTTATAAATATATACGATCGACCACTTAACGCCAAATACCAAGGATAAAACCGATCAATGTAAAGTATACAGTGATAAAGCCGCCGTTGATGAACATGTATCTCCATGAACGCTGTTCGAAGAGCGCGATGATCACAAAGCTCAACGTCGCCCAGCCAAACCCGGCGAGGAAACCGGCAGTTGCACCCCAAGCGGGGGTCGTGGCGGAATCACCGAGAAAGAACGCCAGGTTATACGCCATGATCCACGATAAAAGGAGTGCCAGCCCGTAGGTTTTGGCGGGATTCTGTCTGGCGAGTTGTTCGTCCGTCAGCCCGGCTTCACTCTGCCATGCCTTCGAAAAGAGCATGGGCGAATACCACAAGGCACCCAGCGCCAGATTCGCAACCGCACAGACAAATACAGCTAGATGGTTTATATACAAGCCTTCCATGGTTAATCTCCTTTGGATGTGTAAAGATTTGAGCGTAATCCTATCGGAGATTGTCGGACCTGTATTGGAAAAAATTTACCTACATCACTGGCACATAGTTCAGTGCGCTCGTCTTCAACCGCAGATACTCGGTCGGAGAAAAGCCGGAGAAATTGCGGAAATCATTGATGAAATGCGCCTGGTCGTAGAATCCATTTTGGAGGGCAAACCCTGCCCAATCAAAATCTGAGGCGGTTTCCAATCCCCGCACAGCCTTCTGAAAACGAAGGATCCGCAAATATTGTTTGGGTGTCACCCCGACCTGCTTTTTGAACAACCCGATGAAATGTTTTTGTGAATACCCGACCTGTTCGGTAAGGTGTTGCAGGCGCGCTTCATTTGGATCACGGGAGAGGTAATCGACGGAGAAACCAACACAGCGCAACGGACCATCACGATGGACCCGATCCCCCGCTCGCTTCAAGAGAAAGCATTCGACCAGGTGAAAGATCGCATCCACCGATCGGGCTTCAAGCAATTGCTCGCGCAGAGAAAGGATGCTGTTGCCAAAGATCAGGTCTGCATTCACCACTGTATCCATGATTTCATTCATGGGGAATGGATAAAAAGTACGCGCTGCGCCTTTTTGGAACCTGACCACCAACATGCGGCTGCCCCTGCCGGATGGAATGGTGATCGGTTGTGTGCGTACCCCGCTGACCCATGACCGATGGCAGGATTGAACAGCCTGCAGGGTGACGTTATCATGAATGAATTGAGGTTCGTCCAGAAGGCTGATGATGAGTTCAGTGTTCCCATCCGGCAGGAAGCGGTCCAGTGTGTGTGGAGGGGTCATCCCTTCATAATAAATAAGGGACTCGACAAAATCGTTTAACGGAAAAACAGGACGATGCAGTTGGAAGATCATGGCAGGAGAAGATGAATTATTATAGAACAAGTTTTCTGTAATTGCAACCCCGATTCGTTCAACGCGATTTCGGGAAACTGTGTAGAATTCCCAGCATCGAAAGGAGGAAAGATGAAACGCCTGATCCTGCTTGCAGGATTTGTGACCACCCTGGTGGGATGCACATCTCAGAACACGCCGCCTCCCCCCACGCCGACAGTCAACCCAGTCACACAGCCTGTGCCGACCCTGTCGCCTGAACCTCCCACCTCCATTCCGGTGGAAATCCCCGTGCAAGTGACTGCCCAACTCGCCAACTGCCGCTTTGGTCCCGGCATTGTGTATCTGACTCTGAACGAGATCAGCAACGGCAGGACGCTTAGCGCCGTTGGGCGCAATGACACATCGACCTGGTGGCAGGTCGAAGACCCCATCAACCCGGGCGGACGTTGCTGGGTCTCCTCCGAAGTGACCGATGAAGAAGGCGACACTTCACTATTGCCCATTGTCCCGGCTCCCTTCGTGACAGTCACCAAGGTGGATTTGCGCGTCGAACCGAACCGTATCGTGGTGGGATGCAGTCAATTCCCGCAAACGGTTTTCTTCGAAGCCGCCATCACCACCAATGGACCGACCCTGCTCACCTGGCAATGGGAGGCAAGCAACGGCATCATCTCGGATGTGGGTACGCTGATCTTCGAAGAAGCAGGCACACAGTTGATCAACGAGTTCTATCGTATCAACGCGCCGAATGAATATTGGGTGAAGTTGAAGATACTGAGTCCAAATGAACTGGTGGAGCAAGTGTCGTTCCCCGTTAGCTGCACCCCGTAGAAAAACAAAGACCTGACAGTCACGCTTCCAGCGTGACTGTCAGGTCTACTTGAATCTTGTTCTTAATCCTGTGGGAAGATCACATTGCTGTAACCGAGCGCAGTGAAGAAACGGTAAAGATAGGATTCAGCATTTTTCTCAGCCTGTTGGAGAATGCCATCCTCCAGCGCAACGCTCACGATCTTATCCTGCCCGCCCTGAATGGTCGTCAGCACCAGGTTCGGGTCCACATCCACGAGCAGACCTTCCTGAAGCGTGTACACTTCTGTCTTTTCCGTATTCAACGTGGTCGCCAAAATCTCAGCCGGGGGGAGGTTGACGTACAAGACACCGTTATCCATCCGCATGTCTTCAGGCAGAAGCTTCTCCATGTCGATACCCGCGATCACAGTCCCATGCACCACCACCAATATCTTCGTGCCGAATGCAAAATCAAAGGTGCCCTGGTTCAATTCACCAGTCATGACTTGTGAGACGCTGTATTGGATGGTTTCCAATCGCGCCAGCGCCCGCACTTCATTGATATAGGTCACCGGGTCGGGGATGATCGTGGGCGTAGGATTCGCCAGCTGCGCCACCTGAGTCTGCAAAGTCTGGTTCGCCTGGTTGACCTGCTCGAACGGTTGCGACGCCGCAGCGGCGGTCTCGCGCACGGTCTGTACGATAAAATAGACCCCGGCGGCAAGCACCACCAAAATCAGGATGGACATGATCGTGCTGAATGTATTTTTCATTTTCGTCCTCTCGGTTGTATCATTATAGCAAGGTCATAATGCCTGAAAACAGACAAAGCTGTAAGATGAAAAAAGTACTACTGTTAATAACACTATTAATTACGCTTGGATGTTCATTCCCGTTGCAGGTGACATTGGGGACCCCTACCGCGATTCCTACGCTCACACCGACTCCCGGTCCGACAGTCGCGCCTCAGACTCCGCCCGAGCCGGGCACTGAACAAAATCCTTTGATCCTCGCCCTGGCTCCAAACCCTCGCCCGACAGATCCCGTGATCGCGGCTGGAGATGTCCTTGCGGCATACCTCGAAGAGCGGACCGGGCTTCGCATCGTGACCGTCATCCCTGCCTCTGAAGCTGTGCTTGTGGATTCGCTTGCAAAAGGAAACGCGCACATCGCTTCGTTATCCCCGTATGCGTTCGTGATGGCACGTGGAGATAACTCGGTGACGGCATTGCTGGCACGGGTCCGCAATGGAGAGATGTTCTACGGCGCGCAGATCCTCATCAACCGCGAAGGTGAATTCACGGCATACTTCGATGAAGCGCGCGGTGAGAATACCGTCGACGCCGCCACAGCTTTGAATCAATTTGCCGATAAAAAACCCTGCTGGAGCGACGAGTTCTCACCGTCGGGGTATGTGGTGCCCCTCGGATTGCTGAACCAGTCTCAGGTCACGACCAGAACCGGGGCATTCCTCGAAGGTCAACCCAATGTGGTGCGCGGAGTCTACGCCGACGATATCTGCGACTTCGGCGCGACCTTCGTCGATGCCCGCGAAAACCCGGTGCTCGAAGCGGACTATCCTGATGTGATGGATAAGGTCCTGGTGGCGTGGCGCATCCCTGAGATCATTCCATATGAAAATATTTCCATGTCGGCATCGCTGCCTTTTGAAATACGTCGCAATATCCAGCGCGCGTTTTTGGATTTCATGAGCACGCCCGAAGGCAAAGCTGCCATGCAAACGGTGTATGGCTTTGATGAAATGTCGCCGGTGGAAGATGCGGTTTACGCCGAATTCATCGGCTATGTGAATGCGTCGGGGATAAACCTGCCAGACTTGCTGGATCAATAACATGTTAAAAAAGATCGCGAAGTTTCTCGGGCGGTTTTCGCTTGTCGCAGGCGCGTTGATCGCCATCGCCCTATTCATGCCAAGATCGATAATGGGTCTGTACGCCGCAGACAAAACGTTCACGGTAGAGGATGTGCCTTCCGCAAGAATCGCCATCGTCTTCGGTGCAGGCTTGCTGCGCGACGGTTCGGCGGGACCCGTATTGAGCGACCGGATGCAAACCGCGGTTGCGCTATATCAAGGCGGGAAGGTGGAAAAAATCCTGGTCAGCGGCGATAACCGTTTTGTCGAATACAATGAGCCGGAAGCCGGGCGTCAATACGCACTGGAACATGGCGTGCCGAATGAAGATATCGTGCTCGATTATGCGGGCAGGCGTACCTATGACACCTGCTACCGCGCTAAATATATCTTCGGCGTGGATGAAGCCATCCTCGTCACGCAGGAATTCCACATGCCGCGGGCATTGACTCTCTGCAACTGGTTCGGTGTCCGGTCCGTCGGCGTGGAGGCGGCGAACCGCTACTTCCTCAAACGTGCCCGTCTGTGGTGGAACATCCGCGAGACATTTGCAGTGTTTCAATCCGCATGGGATCTGCTGATCGCCAAGCCAATCCCTGTGATGGGCGAACCGGAGCCGATACAATAATCATGTCACTCTGAGATTATCGTAGAGATGCTTCACTGTTGCTCAGCATGACACTCAAAGGAGAATTTATGAATCGTGAAGAAGCACTTGCCCTTGTGCGTGAGTATGTTAAGAATGAAGGATTGGTGCGGCACATGTTGTCCGTCGAAGCCGCGATGCGTTTCTATGCCGAGAAATTCGGCGAGGATGTGGAAGCCTGGGGTCTGATCGGCCTGCTGCACGACTTCGATTGGGAAATTCACCCGACGCTCGAGGAGCATCCGCAAGCCGGAGCGCCCATCCTGCGCGAGCGCGGCGTGCCTGAAGATATTGTCCAGGACATTTTGAGTCATGCGGACCATCTCAACCTGCCGCGCGACACGATACGCCGCAAAGCCATCTGCGCCTGCGACGAAGTGACAGGTCTCATCACCGCCGTGGCGCTCGTCCGCCCTTCGCGCTCGTTGTATGACCTTGAGGCCAGCTCCGTCAAAAAGAAGTGGAAGGACAAAGCCTTCGCTGCCGGGACGAACCGCGAGGAAATGGAACATGCCGCCAAGGAATTTGGCATCGATTTGTGGGAGCACGTCGGTAATGTGATACTGGCAATGCGAAAGATCGCGCCGGAGTTGGACCTGGTCGGGAATATTCAGAAGTAAAACTACCTACCCCTCATAACACGAAGACGCAAGCCATCAGGGAGGCGATTTCCTTTGCAGGCTTGCGTCTTTATTTTTTCAACCGAGGGATCAATTAAAAGCGCCGGTCAGGTAGAAGAATGCGAATCCCGCCAGCATACAAAATACACATAACGCCATCATCCCGCCGATGAGAAGCAGGATGATGACTTCCGTCCGCGCGAACAGGGATTTTGATGGGGGATTTGTCTGATACGCCATCTCTGGCGCGTTCGTCTTTGTTTGTTCAATGAGAGCCGCCCATGCCTCCGCTTCAAAAACGGACAGGGTTGTCGAAGAGTCGTTATCGAATTCGAGGGTCAGGAAGAGCCCCGTCTGTGAAACGGACTTGAGATGCGAGAGCGGATACCACTCTTCGCTATACAGGGTCTTGAAGATCAACCGCCTGTCGGTAAGCGTAAAGTTACAGCGCCTGTTGAATCCGATGCGTGTGGCAGACGCGCTTTTGACGAGTTTTTCTTCCTGTTGGAGAGTGGGAGTGGGCAGCATGGGAATAGTATACAGGAAAATTTT
>ERZ761602.8449-NODE-8449-length-10372-cov-4.955510_pt1 | contig 10372 bp, 8 predicted proteins | sample MGYA00512165_ERZ761602 | MGnify/ENA primary metagenome ERZ761602 (study PRJEB28899, sample SAMN02445085) | bioreactor sludge metagenome | biome: EBPR sludge; isolation source: Thorneside wastewater treatment plant | place: Australia: Brisbane, Thorneside...
GTTGGATCCTGACGGCCGGGGACGGCCGCGCTCCCAGGGGAAAAGCTCAGCGGTACAGCAGCGCCGCGGCGCGCTGCTCGGCGAAGGCGGCGCCCGCCTTCGTCCACCGCGCCTTGATCGCCGCGCGCGACTCGCCGGCCTTGATCGCGTTGAGCGTCTCGTCGTCGCCCAGCAGCCGGCCCATGTCGTCGACCTTGAACTTGTCGGGGTAGAGCCGATTCACGGCCAGCGCGAGCTCGATGCCGATGTCGACCACGGGACAGGCATTGCGGTCGGTGAGGATGGCGCGGATGCCGCCGCATTCCTGGTCCTTGTACTTCAGCGACGCCGCCGGGCCGGGGTAGAACGACATCGACGGCGTGAACTTCACCGCCTCGAAGCGAACGCCGGGAATGCCGGCGCGGTTCATTTCCGCGGCCAGTTTCTCGCCGTCGACGAAGGGCGCACCGACCTGCTCGAAGGGCTTGGCGGTGCCGCGGCCCATCGAGATCGAGGTGCTCTCGAGCAGGCAGAAACCCGGGTAGAGCGTCGCGGCGGTCAGGCTGCGCATCGAGGGCGAGGGGTTGATCCAGGGCAGCCCCGTCTCGTCATACCAGCGGTCGCGCGTCCAGTTCTCGCAGCGCACGATCTCCAGGTCCGCGCCGTAGCCGAGCTGCTGGTTGTAGAAGCGCGCCAGCTCGCCGAGCGTCATGCCGTGCCGGACGGGCATGGCGTGGAAGCCGATGAAGCTCGGTGGCCGCGACATCACCGGGCCCTCGAACGAGGCGGCGTTGATGGGATTCACGCGGTCGAGCACGATGAGTTTCTTCTTCGCCCGCGCGGCGGCCTCGAGCGCGGCGCCCAGGGTGGCGGAGTAGGTGTAGAAGCGCGCCCCGATATCCTGCAGGTCGAAGACGAGCGCATCGAGATCCTGGAGATGAGCCGGCTTCGGTGCCCGGGACCGGATCACGGCGAGGTCGTACTCGGCCGCGGTCATGCCCGGGGTGCGCTTGGGCGATTCGCCGTAGAGGCTGTAGATGGGCAGCTTCGTCCGCTCGTCGAGCGTGTCGCCGACCTTTTCGTCGGCGACGCCGCGGATGCCGTGCTCCGGGGCGAAGAGGGCGATGAGCTTCACGTCCTTCGCCTCGTGCAGGAGGTCGATCGTGGTGCGCCCCTGCCGGTCGCGCCCGGACTGGTTCGTGATGAGCCCGATGCGCTGGCCGCGCAGGCGGGCGAAATCCTCCTTCACCAGCACGTCGATGCCGTTGAGCGTGGCCCCGACGTCGCGCCCGATCGCCTCGGCCGCCAGGGTGCCGAGCTCGCGGCGCAGCGGCGTGGCGTCGCCCTTGCCGTCGGGGTGCACGCGATTGCTCAGGAAGATGACGAAACTTTGCGAGCCCGGGTCGAGCCAGAGGCTCGTGCCGGTCCAGCCCGTGTGGCCAAACGAGGCGCCGGCGGGGAACCAGCGGCCGCGCGGGCCCGAGTAGCGCGTGTCGATATCCCAGCCCAGGCCCCGGCGATCGGAGCCGTCGTTCTGCACCCGGGTCATCCGGGCGATGCTCGCCGCGCTGAGGATGCGGGCGCCCTCGAGTTCGCCGCCGTTGAGCAGCATCCGGCAGAAGCGCGCGAGATCGGCGGCCGTGAGGAACAGGCCGGCGTGTCCCGCCACGCCGCCCATGCGGCGAGCGGTGGGGTCGTGCACGACCCCGTGGATCATGGCGCCATCGACCTGCTCCGTCGGCGCGATCCGGGCCAGCTTCTCCTTTGGCGGCAGGAAACCGGTGTCGCGCAGCTTGAGCGGGCCGAAGATCTCCTCCTGGCAGTACACGTCGAGCGGCCGGCCGCTGACGATCCGGATGACCTCGCCGAGCACGATGTAGTTGATGTCGCTGTAGACAAAAGCGACCTCCGGCGGGGTGCGCGGCTGCTCCGCGCAGGCCAGCTCGATCGCGCGCGCGTAGCCTTCCCAGGCCGGCGTGGCGGGCAGGCTGGGCCGCAGGCCGGACATGTGGATCATCAGGTGCCGCACCGTGATCGCGCCTTTCCCGTGTTGGGCGAACGCCGGGAGATAACGCGCCACCGGCGCCTCGAGGTCGAGCTGGCCGCGCTCGGCGAGCTGCATTGCCGCGGTCGTGGTGGCGACGACCTTCGTCACCGACGCGGCGTCGTAGATCGTGTCCTCCGTCGCCGGCAGCGGCTGCGGCACGAGTGCGCGTTGCCCGTAAACCCGGCGGACGCTTTGCCCCCCGCTTTCAAACCAGAACACGCCGCCGGGCACCTTCCGTGCCGCAATCGCGCCGGCCACCGCCTGATCGATGGCGGCGAGCTTGTCGGTGCGGAACGTCGGCGCCGAGGTGGCGCAGGCGGAAACGACGAGGCCGAGGAGCAGGAGAAGTGCGGCGGGACGGAGCATGGGGAAAGGAAGTTTGCGGAGGGCACGCGTCGGCGAAGGCGCGTGCGGCCAGCCCCAGCCTCAGATCGCGGCGAGCGCCTGCTCGAGGAAGAGCCGGTTGGCCCGGGCGTTGGCGGTGGTTTCCTGCAGGGTCGCGCCGAGCTTGCAGCACTCGACCATGATCGGTCCGGAGAATCCGGCGGACTTCAGCCGGCGGAAGACGCCGACGAAATCGACCTTGCCCGTGCCGAACTGGATCATGACGTCGCTTTTCTGCGCGGCGCAGTCCTTGGCGCAGAAGCCGGTGACGTGTTCCGCGATCGGCTCGAGTTCGCGCACCGGATCCTTGCCGGTGTAATAGATGATGTTGCCGGCATCGTACCAGACCTTGAAGTTCGGGTGGCCGACCGCCTTGAGGGCATTGCGAATTTCCTCCGAGGCGCCGCTGCCGCCGCCGTGGGGCTTGAGCACGAGCTTGATGCCGCGTTCCTGCGCGAACGCGGCGGCGTCCGCCATGACCTTGAAATATTGCGCGTAGTGCGCCGGCTGGCTGACCCCGAACGTGAGCGCGAACTGCACGCCCAGTGTGTGCGCGTGGGTCAGTTGCTGGCGCACGTCGGCAATGGCGTCGGCGAGCGGGACGCCGTTGCGGACGCGAACGGCCGTCATGTTCACGGCGAGCCCGCGCGCGGCGATCTTCCGTTTCAATCCCGCCAGGTATTCCGGGGTGGCGGCGCTGCCCGTGAAGGGATCGGCCTTGGTCGGAGACAGCAGGCCCGTGAGCCCGTAACCGGCGGCCCGGATGGCGTCGAGCGTCTCGTCGTACGTCCAGGTGTTGAAGGGCCGGTTGAAGCAGCCGATGGGCCAGCGCGGCGCACCGGCCGCGGTGGCGGGCTGGCACAAGGCGGTGGCGCAGGCAGCGCCGGACGTGGCGAGGAAGTGACGACGGGAGAGGAGTCGCTCGGGCATGGGGGGGTGGAGCAGGCTTTGTCCCGGGGCGGGCGGGGGCAATCCCGAAGCCGGCGGAAAAAATGAATAGGGCCCGTCCCGGCGCCGTCGGAGGCATACCGGCGGTTTATGGCTGGCGAGAATCCGATTGCCCTCCCGGCCGTCGATCGCGTTACCTGCCCGCCGGCATTACGCCTATCCCCGCATCATCCTATGAAAATCCGCTCTCTTATCCTCACCGTCGTGTGCGCCCTCGCCGTCGGTGTCGGCGCCCAGGCTGCCGATACCGAGACCGAGCTTGCTGGCAAGATGGACAAAATGGGCTCGGCCTTCCGCGCGCTCCGCCGGCAGGCGGGCGACGCCTCGAAGAACGCCGACTCGCTCGCGAAGGTCGCCATCATCAAGCAAAACGCCATCGCCTCGGCCAAGCTCGAGCCGGTCAAGAAGGCCGACCTGCCCGCGGCCCAGCAGAAGAAGTTCGTCGCCGACTATCAGGCCAAGATGAAGGAGTTCGTCATGCTGGCCGAGAAGCTCGAGGCGGCGTTCAAGGCCAACAACAACGCCGAGGCCGAAAAGCTGATCGGCCAGATGGCCGATGCGCAGAAGGCGGGCCACAAGGAATTCCAGAAGAAGAAGGACAAGAAGTAAGTTTTCGCGGCCCAGCGTCGTGTTCGTGAGGCGCCGCCGGTTTGCCCGGCGGCGCTTCTTTTTTTGCCTCGTCCGAGCCTGAAGCAGGGCGTTCGCCTTCAAATCACTCCTGAGCGAACTCATGCCGTCGGCCTTCGAATCAGCCGTGAAAACGGCCGCACCGAAAGGTGGAGCGGCATGTCCTCATGCCGCTGCGGGCGGATCCGTCGCACGTCAGCCGCCTGGGGACAGGCGGCTCCACCCGGACTGAAACGTCCCGGATGGGGCGCGCGTAATGTGAGGTGAAGAGGAGGACGGATGGAGCGTGCGATTCGATTCCCGCTCGTCGCGACCCGGCGCGGCCGTCATGCTCCCGGTCCACCCTTCCACCATGACCTCCGCTCCCCCGCTTCCCCGCGTCGCATTGCTCGGCCTCGGCATCATGGGAGGAGGGATGGCGCGGAGACTGCAGGGCGCCGGTTTCCCGCTGGCGGTGTACAATCGCGCGCCGGGCAAGGCCGCGGCGCTCGCCGCCGCGGGCGCGCGAGTCGCCGGCACGCCGCGCGAGGCCGTGGAGGGTGCCGGTCTGGTCTTCAGCATGGTGGCCGACGACGTCGCCTCGCGCGCGATCTGGCAGGGAGCCGACGGCGCGCTGGCCGGCCTCGGCCGCGGCGCGGTGGCGGTCGAGTGCAGCACGCTCACCGTGGCGTGGGTGAAGGAACTGGCCTGGGCGGTGGCGGAGCGGGGCGGGGAGTTCCTCGATGCACCCGTCACGGGCAGCAGGGATGCCGCCGCCGGAGGTGCGCTGAATTTTCTCGTCGGAGGCGGCGCCGCGGCCCTGGAGCGCGCGCGCCCGGCCTTCGACGCCATGGGCCGCAGCCTCACGCACCTCGGGCCGACCGGCAGCGGCGCCCTGGTGAAACTGGTCAACAACTTCCTCGCGGGCGCGCAGGTGGCGGCGCTGGCGGAGGCGCTGACCTGGCTCGAGCGCAGCGGCGTGGACCGCGACCGTGGCATGGCCTTCCTCCTCGAGGGCGCGGCCGCGAGCCCGATCGTGAAAACGGTTGCCGCGCGCATGCTGGCACCGGATTTCACGCCGCATTTCCTCCTGCGGCTGATGGCGAAGGACCTTGGTTATGCGCTCGACGAAGCGGGCCACCGTGGCGTCGCGCTCACGATGGCGGAGGCGGCGCTCGGCCAGTTTCGCACGGCGTTGGCGGCCGGACTGGGGGACAGGGACATGGCGGCGGTGGTGGACGGCGTGAGGCGGTCGGCGCGTTGACGCTGCGGGTGCGGCCGGCGCGGGAGCGTCGGGGCGCACAAATGGCTTGCGCGCGCCCGCCGGCGCTGGCGGCGTTGGCGCCGCATGGTCGACCTACCCCTCGCCCTGGCCCTGGGGCCGCTCACGGTCCTGTTCCTCAGTGTCGTATTCATCATCGCGGCGATCGCCTGGCTCCGGCTGCACGCGTTCTTCGCCCTGATCTTCGCCGCCATGCTGGTCGGCCTGCTGACCGTGGCGGGGCAGACCGGCGACGGCCGCTTCATCAAGACGGTCGAGACCGTGATGGTGGAGTTCGGCAAAGCGGCCGGTTCCATCGGCTTCACCATCGCGATCGCGTCGGTGATCGGCGTGGCGCTCATGGAAAGCGGCGCCGCCGGCAAGATCATCCGGCGATTCATCGCCGTGCTCGGCGAGGCTCGCGCGTCGCTCGCGCTGCTGGCATGCGGCTTCGTCCTCGCGATCCCGGTCTTCTTCGACACGGTCTTTTTCCTCCTCGTGCCGCTGGCACGGGCGCTGAGCCTGCGCACGGGCAAGAACTACATGCTCTATGTGCTCGCGATCTGCGCGGGCGGCGTGATCACGCATGGGACGGTGCCGCCGACCCCCGGTCCACTCGTCGTGGCCGAGACCCTCAAGATCGACCTTGGCGTCGCGATCATCGGCGGGCTCCTCTTCGGCCTGCTGCCAGCGCTGGCGGGGCTCGGTTTCGCCAAGTGGGTGAACCGTCGCATGCCGGTGCCCGTGCGCGAGGCGTCGGGATCGTCGCTCGCGTCGCTGCAGGAGGTCGCATCGCGGCGCGAGGAGGACCTGCCGGGATTCTGGGTGTCGATCGCGCCGGTGCTGCTGCCCGTGGCCTTGATCGCCTTCGCCTCGACCGCGGCGGCGCTGCGCGGTTCGCTTCCGTCCGAGGTCGTGCAACTCGCGGAGTTCTTCGGCAACAAGAACATCGCCTTGCTGCTGGGTGCGATCATCGCGCTGGCAGTCTATGCGCGTCAGAAAGGCATCGGCGTGCGGCAGCTCGGCGACGGCCTCGGGCCGCCGCTCGAGGTGGCGGGCGTCATCATCCTCATCACGGCGGCGGGCGGGGCGTATGGCGCCATGATCCGCAATGCGGGCGTCGGCGACGCCGTGCGTTCGCTGGCGGGCGACCAGGCGGTCAATTACGTCCTGCTGGCCTGGGTGCTCTCGGCGGTGATACGCGTCGCGCAGGGATCGGCCACCGTCGCGATGATCACCTCGTCGTCCATCCTGCTCTCCATCGCCGGTCCCGCGGGTTTCGGCGTGCATCCGCTCTACGTCTTTCTCGCCGTGGGCTACGGCGCCACCGTGCTCTCCTGGATGAACGACAGCGGCTTCTGGGTCATCAGCCGCCTCGGCGGCCTGACGGAGGGAGAGACGCTCCGGAGCTGGACGATCCTCCTCACGGTCATCTCGGTCGTCGGCCTCATCCAGGCGCTGATCTTCGCGGCGATCTGGCCGAACCTGTGGTTCTGACGGCGCCTGACGCCGAGCCCGCGTCCGGGCGATGGGCCCACGGAACACACGGCGTACACGGAAGAACGCCGGGATTCTTCCGAGCCTTCCGGGTGTTCCGTGGGCAACCGGCCTGATTCAATACGTCGCGCGGCCGCCGGAGATGTCGAAGACGGCGCCGGTGCTGAACGAGCATTCGTCCGAGCAGAGCCACGCGACCAGGCCCGCCACTTCGGCGACGGTGCCGGGGCGGCCGAGCGGGATCTTCGACAGCATGTAGGCGACGTGCTCCGGGGAGCACTGCTTGAGGATGTCGGTCTCGATCACCGCGGGCGTGACGCAGTTCACCCGGATGCCCGTCTGGGCGAGTTCCTTGCCGAGCGACTTGGTCAGCCCGATCACGCCGGCCTTGGCGGCACTGTAGTGGGAGGCGTTGGGATTGCCTTCCTTGCCGGCGATCGAGGCGATGTTGACGATCCGGCCTGCGTTGCGTGCGAGCATCTGCGGCACCAGGGCGCGGCAGCAGAGGAAGACGGCGAACAGGTCGAGCTCCATCACCGCGCGCCATTCCGCCGGCGTGCACTCCCAGAGTTTTTTCGACACGCCGGCGATCCCGGCGTTGTTGACGAGCAGGTCGACGTGGCCGAACCGCGCGGATGTGGCCGCGGCCGCCGCCGCCACGGGAGCCTCCTGGGTGATGTCGACGGTGGCGGTGTGCACCCGGTCCGCTTCGCCCAGGGCCTGCGCGGCGGCCGCGAGGGCGGCAGGATCGTTGTCCCAGAGGGAAACGCGCGCGCCGGAGGCGAGCAGGCGCTGGGTAATGGCGAATCCGATACCGCGCGCGGCCCCGGTCACCACGGCGGAGCGGCCGGCAAGGTCGATCCGGTTCACTTGAGCTCGCGGATCTTGATGTTGCGGTACCAGCAGTCGTCCTGGTGGTAGGTGAGCATGATGTGGCCGACGATCTTGTCGCCGAAGCCGGGCTCGTTCTTGAACTTGCTGTCGAGGATGCCCGCCTTCACCGCCTCGCTGCCCATCTCGAAACTGAGCACGTTGCGACCGTTGAGCCAGTGCTCCACCTTCTTCCCGCGCACGACGATCTTCGACTCGTTCCACGAGCCGGGCGCGCGCAGCGGCTTGTCGGCGGCGGCGGGCAGCACCTCGTAGAATGCCGCCGTCTGGCGGTCCGCGCCGTGGCCGCCGTCCGGATGTCCGGCGTCGTCGATCATCTGGTACTCCGGGCCGGGCGAGCGCGGCCGCGATTCCGTGACGAAGTACTTCACGCCATTGTTCCCTTTCGGCAGGAGCCGCCACTCCCACGCGAGCTCGAAGTCGTCGTACTTTTTCTCGGTGATGATATTGTCGCCTTTGACCTTGGGCAGGCAGTGCAGCAGTCCGTCGGCGACCTCCCAGCCGGTGATGGGAGTGCCGGCGGGCTTGTTGAACACCCGCCAGCCTTTCGTGCTCTTGCCGTCGAAGAGGAGCGTCCAGCCGGCGGACTTTTCCGCGGCCGTGAGCGTGTTGGGGGCGGCGGGCGCGGCACCGGCGATCGCGGCACCGGCGAAAAGGGCGAGGCAGGCGAGGAAAGGGCGGGGGTTCATGCGGGGAAGGTTGTGGGCGAAGCGTCGGCGTTTGAAAAGCCGGGAGTGCGACCGCGCCGCCGGGCGCACTTTCGCGCCCGCAAAAGCGGCTTGTTCGGCTTGCCCCGCGCCCGTATCAGCGTCCCTTCCTTCCCCGATGCCCGCCCACGTCGTCGTTCGCGATCTGCGCAAGTCCTACGCCGGGGTCGAGGCTGTCCGCGGCGTGAGCTTCGACATCGCGGCCGGCGAGATCTTCGGCCTGCTCGGCCCCAACGGCGCCGGCAAGACCACCACGGTCGAATGCCTCATCGGCCTGCGCGAGCCCGACGGCGGCGAACTGGAGGTCTGCGGGCTGGACGCGCGCCGGCAGCCGCAGGAAGTGAAGCAGCGGATCGGCGTGGCGCTGCAGAGCACGTCGCTTCAGGACAAGATCACGCCGCGCGAGGCGCTGCGGCTTTTCGGGACGTTCTACCGCGAGCGCGTGCCCGTGGACGAACTGCTGCGGCGGTTCGCGCTGGAGGAGAAGGCGGACGCGCGGTTCGACACCCTGTCCGGCGGCCAGCGGCAGCGGCTGGCGCTCGCGCTCGCGTTCGTCAACCGGCCGCAACTTGTCCTGCTCGACGAGCCGACCACGGGGCTCGACCCGCAGGCGCGGCGCGAGCTGCATGCGGCCATCGCGCAGATGAAGCACGACGGCTACACCGTGCTGTTCACGACCCATTACCTCGACGAGGCCGAGCACCTGTGCGACCGCGTCGCGATCATCGACCGCGGCCGCATCGTCGGCCAGGGGGCTCCGCGCGAGCTGATCGCGCAGTCGCGCGGCCTGCAGCAGGTGCAATGCGCCACCTCGGGGCCGCTCGACCTGGGCCGGCTGGCCGCGCTGCCCGGGGTGACCGAGGCCGGGGCGGTCGAGGGAGCGGGATTCGTGTACCGCTTCCGCACGGGCGATGCGACGGCCGCGCTCGCGGCGCTGATGGAATTGATCCGCACCTCGGGCGTCGAGCTCGTCGACCTCGAGGCGCGCCGGGCCTCGCTGGAGGACGTGTTCCTGCGGCTCACGCAGCGCGGGCAGGAGGCGGCGGCATGAACGCGATCCTCGAGCACCTGCGCCTTTCGCTCCGGCTGCATTTCCGGAACAGGATGGCGCTGCTGTACGGGTACCTGTTCCCGCTCATCTTCCTCGTGGCGTTCTGGGTGCTGTACCGGCACGAGCGCGTGCCGCTGCTGCGGCACATGGGCGAACTGCTGACGGTGGCGGTGCTCGGCGGCGCGTGCTTCGGGCTGCCGACGACGCTCGTGAGCGAGCGCGAGCGCGGCGTCTGGCGACGCTACCGGCTGACGCCCGTCCCGACCTGGGCGTTCGTGACCAGCACGGTGCTGGCCCGCTACGTGATCGTGCTGTCGGCCGGGCTGCTCCAGCTCGGCCTCGCGCTGGCGATCGGGATGACGTTTCCCGAACACCCCTTTGGACTTTGGGTGACGTTCACCGCCGTCGCCTTCGCCTTCATCGGCCTGGGGCTCGTGATCGCGACCCTGGCGGACAATGTCCCCGCCGTGCAGGCGCTCGGGCAGTGCATCTTCCTGCCGATGCTGATCATCGGCGGTGTCGCGGTGCAGCTCGCGAGCCTCCCGCTGTGGGCGCAGCACGTGTCGGCGTACTTCCCCGGCCGTTACGCCGTCGAGGCCATCCAGGCGTGCGTCAACGGCCGCGGGCTGCCGGGCGCCCGGTTCAGCCTGCTCGCCCTCGGGCTCGTCGGTTTCGCCGGGTGCCTCGCCGGCGCAAAGATGTTCCGCTGGGACGCGCAGCAGCGGTTCGCGGCCCGCACGGGCAAGCTCTGGCTCGCGCCCGCGCTGGCCGCGTGGGTGGCGGTCGGCCTGCTGGCCGAGTGGCGCGGGCGCATCGCGGTGCCGGTCGACCGGGAGCTGCCGGCCCCGGCGCAGCCCGTCGCGCCTGCTCCCGTGACGACCCCGGCCGTCACGCCGCCGGCCCCCGAAACCCCGCCCGCGTCCCCGGTCGCGGTGACGCCGACGACCACGCCGCCGGCCGCGTCCCCGGTCGCGGTGACGCCGCCGCCGGCCCCCCCGGTC
>ERZ761602.8450-NODE-8450-length-10372-cov-3.590482_pt1 | contig 10372 bp, 7 predicted proteins | sample MGYA00512165_ERZ761602 | MGnify/ENA primary metagenome ERZ761602 (study PRJEB28899, sample SAMN02445085) | bioreactor sludge metagenome | biome: EBPR sludge; isolation source: Thorneside wastewater treatment plant | place: Australia: Brisbane, Thorneside...
GTATTGAGGAAATAGAAACTGGATTTCGAGGCGATATGGTAGAACTTGGCCCAAGTCACGGTGCGGCGGCATGCGCTGTCCCATGAGATGCTGCCGACGACATTGGGCGTTTCGGAAAGCCAGAAGGTGCCGGAGTCAATTGGCACGACGATTTTGTGTTGATAGAGCACGGCCATGTGCTCGCTGGTGCAGTCCTCTTCGCGCCCGACGCCGAACCAGCGGTATTCAGGCAGAGATTCGACGAGGAAGTCGGCCTGGAAGTCGAGGCATTCCTGGGTGCCGACGATGGCGGGGTTGTACATGCGTACGGTTTCGGCGACCATCTCCTTGCGTTTGTCCCAGTGATTTGGTCCGTCGTTTGCGGTGCCAAACCGGAGATTAAATGACATGACGGTAATGTCGATCTCGGCGAAGGCGCTAATGGTCAGTGCAGAGGCGGCCAAAAAAGTTGTCAGGATTCGTTTCATTTGTTCCTCGCGTGTGCTAATCGGTTTTGGATTGTTTTGAACAACAGGGTTTTAAGGGCTTGCTCAGGATATTCGCGACCGTTTCGGGCTTGTCCGCCGATAGCCATTGGTTGGCGGACTTGTTGAAATTATTCAGAAGACGAAGCAACTCCGCATCCAACTTTGCCGCCACCTCCGACAATGCGGCTTCGTGCTTATGCATCAGGGGAAGCGCTGCATGCACATAATCCCGGAGGACGCGCACATCGTTCCAATCACCGAGCGATTCCTGAGCCGCCTTCATATGCGCAATGAACTGCGTCATGGGAGCGCCATAACTCGATTCCGCAATTTCGCAACTATAGCGCAACTGCTTGAATGCGATACGAACTTCGTGAAGGTTGGCGTCCGAGGAATCTGTTTGCCAGAGATCGAACGTCGCATGAAGCTTGCGCCAACGCTTTGAGATGGTTCGTTCACTCAATTTGAGTTGGCATTTTCGCGGATGCTTCATGGACGCTACGAGAGCATCGAGCGTGTCGTTGAATCCAGTTGAACGAACGATAGTGCAGCTTTCGTCTACACGGGGAGACTCCGCATTGCGAAGTTTCCGCAAATGGCGTTGCAGGGCGCTGACGGCTGGGTGGCAGCGCGCGGGCAGTTTCTTGCGCCAGGTTCGCAACAGTCCAAGCGAAACATCCAATTCACGCGCGGTACCGAGGCCGCGCGTAATGTCCTTGACGCGTTTACGGAACGGTCTTAAGGCCGATTTTCGATAATTTGATGCATAATCCGACAATACGGCGCGCAACCTTCGCGAGGCCACACGCAAATCGTGGATGCCGTCCACGCTATGGGCGGAAGCAGCACGGACGTGCCTGCGCAGCGTTCTAACCTTTTCGGCAAGAGCCTTCTTCGCAATTTGGTGCGATTTGGGGCAATGGGGCCTGCTCATTTTGAGGCCACGCTGTTATTCTGCCAGCCGTCCGGAGCACCGAACGCGTGCACTATCGTTACGAATGTTGAGCGCGACATACCGCCGGGATTCAGGCCCGGCATGCCTTCGGGAATCACAACTTTGAGTTCCTCGTAGTAGCTGGTCCATGCGGGGAAGGTCGCGGCGGTAGCGGGGTCCTTGAAAGTCATGGGGAAGAGACCAAATACCGGTTCGCCGTCATTGGCGTCCCGAAACGCTTCGTACAAGAGTTCGGAGCAGTAGAACGCTGAATTATCCATGGTGAAGACTTTGTCGTAGGGACGGCCCAGGAATCCGCGCGAAATGTCGATTGCGCGATTGATGTTTTCGGCGTTCAAGGATTCCATGCGACCCACGAGTACTTTTGGATTTCCGTTAGCGTCCTTGCTGCGTGCCAGGAAATCGTTTAAAGGTGTTTCGACGACGCCCGCGCCAACCGCTTCGATTACAACTATGTTTCGCCCCTGTACGTGGCTCACCATCCCTACGTGGCTGAACTTTGCGCCGTCAACGCCTTGCGTAACGGTTTCGATGGCATCGCAGAGGGGACCGGCATCGAGATCCTGGAACAGGAGATCGCCGGGACGCAGATCGAACGTTTGTGTTGGTGATGATGAGGTTGTTGCACAACCGCACAAAACGAGCGCCGCAAGCAGTGCAGGGTACTTCACGATACGATCCTTTGTTTCGTTCCGGCCAGCGGTCTGAATTCGAGGCGCAATCCGAATATTTCCTCGAAGAGTCCACACTTGCGTTTGGCGCCCCACAAGTCTTCGGGGGATGGTTTTCGCTGTTCGACATGAATAATGCCGTTGGACGCGTCGTGAGTAAACGAAAGACGCCGGCATGTAGCGTCGTGACACCGATCGAGACCATCGGCGATACGGAGCAGGCTTGCCAGCTTTGCGGTGACACCTTGATCGAACTCTTCGAGTTCCCTGAAATGGCGGTGCTCGGTGTGCGGATGTGCCTTTCGGTGATAGCGCGCAATACAGGCGATGGTGCGCTTTTCGATGTTAGTGAAATTGGTCAGTGGCAGCTCGAGAATCATGTTTCTGGAATGTTTGTGATGGCCCGTGGACGCGATCGTGTGGCCGATATCGTGGAGCAGCGCGGCGGTTTCCAGCAGTACGCGAGAGCGAGGCGGCAGGGAATGCAGGGGCCGCGTTGCATCGAACAGATTGACGGCGATTCTGGCAACCTGAAAGGCGTGCGGGGCATCTGGATCCAAGCGTCGTGAAAAACGGCGCGCCTCGAGCACCCCAGGAGCAACTGCTGTGGATTTAGTCGCCAAGGCTGCTCAACCCTAAATCGATAAATTGACCACCGCCGGTTTGCTTGCAGTGAATCGCGATAACATTTTTCTTGCCCGGTTCAAAGAGATTAATTTGGCCCTCGGTAAGTCCGATCCCCTGATATCCGGTGACGTGTCCTTTTCGCGTGAGGAGGGGGCGACCGTTGACGAAGACTTCGACGTCTTCATCGTGGTGCAGGGCAACCCACGCGCCGCGCGCGCCAAAGTCCTTCGGCAACTTCACCGTTGTGCGCAACCAAATATCATTGGTCGACCATGCTGTGCCGATTCGCGCGTTTGGCGTGCCTTCCGTACCGAAGCCTGACTTACCTGTCATCCATTTTGCGTGTTTGAATCCGGAATCGATCCAGCCTTCACCCGGATTTTCGGTGGTGTAGTGCCACTTGTGACCATCCGGGCCCGTTGGGAGGATCACATCGAGTTGCGACATGACAGTGTCTACTGTTTCCAATTTGCCGACAGGTTTGGATGAGCCATCGGCAAGTTCCAGGAGCAAGTATGGATCCGACGGCCAACTGCCCATCGATTCGCCGTAGAGGGCGAGTCCACCGATGTATTTTGCGTCGGGCTTAACTTCAAAGCGCAGGGAGAACGGTTTGCCAGACTTTGCAGCGACTTGAAGCGCAGCAAGGGCGTCCTCTTTAAAAGGTAAGTCGTAGACGCCGCCGTAAGAACCGTGATGGAACGCCGCGACGTGAGAGAGTACGCCGCGCGCATCCGCGGGATCGGTTGGATAGGTGATGACGCCGAGGGGAAGATCATTGAGGGATACCGAGATGGCGGTAGGCCAGAGCTTGGTGTCGGATTGCGGATAGGCCTGCGGGTTGCGACGCGCCGGCCAGTCGAGGCGCTCTATGCCAGCTTTCGCGGAGACTTCCACATAGAGTTTCGCGCCAACGATGACATCGGGATTCAGATCTTTTGGCAGGCGCAGTTTGTAATTGAAGAATCCAGCGCCTTCGCGATAGACCTTACCTGCGCGCGGGAGCGACATAGGCTCGCTCGCGACAGGGCTCGCATCCGCAATGTCTTCTACAGGGAAAGTGAGCGCAACCTGATTGGGCGCATCGTATATGGGTCCGCCCTTTACGTGGATAACGCAATAATTCGCGGCGACTCGTTTGCCTTCGTGCAGGATCTCGGCGATAACATTGAGCAGGCCTTCACCGGGCGGCGCAATGAACGAGAAGGGCGATTGCGGTGTGACGCGGTAGGATGGAACGTCCAGGGCTCGTTCTTCCGGTTTTACCCATTGATCCCATTTCTTGCCGTCGATAGTCTGCCCATCGACAGAGATGCGTAAGACGAGACCGGATTGCTCAGACCAATGGCTAATTGATACTGGGACGCTGACGGAATCGCCGGCCTTGACGATTTGGTATGGGGGACAATCCAACACGGGGAACTCCGCGCCCTGGAGATCGGCGACGGTGATGTTTGCGGGATAGTTGTAGAGTTTTGGCGAGCGGTCATAGTTGACGAAGCCGTTGTGTTCCCACTCGATGTCCGAGAGTTCCGTGTAGACGTAGCCGACACACTTTTCGTGTTTGCGGAGAAGATTCGTGAGGAAGAGGAAGACCCAGGATATATCACGATCACCGGAGCCGGCGCTTACGCCGCCATACTCCGAATTCATCAGCGGGGCCGTGTCCTGTTTCCATCCCTCGGCGTAATTGAACTGACTGCCGGGAAACGTGTTGTCCACGACTTCCTGAATGTGGTCACGGGATTTTTCGAAATCATCTATATAGAAGTGCCATGAGTTGATGTCGGACTGAACATGATCGTAATAGCAGGGGGAGTTGTCCTCGATCAGGCGCGTGGGATCTAGTTGCTTCGCTTTCAGATACATCTCGCGGACCCATTCCTGGGTATTGCGATCATAACCCTGGTCACCGATTCCCCATGTCTCATTGAAAAGCACCCAGGAGAAAATGCTGGGATGGTTGAAGTCCCGCTCGAACTGGGCAAGCATGGTTTCTTCCCAGGCCTTGCGCGAGCGATCCGACTTCTTCCACCAGTTCGGCGTGTCGGCCATGATGAGAATCCCGAGCTTATCTGCCCAATAGAGCGCGCGGGGTTCTTCCACCTTGATGTGGATTCGGATCATGTTTAATCCGAGCGACTTTGCCAGCTCATAATCACGCTTGATGAAGGCGTCGTCGGGGTGTGTGTAGATGCCCTTCGGATTGAAGGATTGATGGAGCGCGCCGCGAAGATAGATGGGCTTGTTGTTCAGCAAGATGTATTCGTGGTTGCTTCCGCCGTAGGTGCCGCGGGAGACCTTGCGCATGCCGAAGTAGGTTTGGACGACGTCCATGACTTCGCCGTCACGCAATAGCTGTAATTCGGTCTCATATAACGACGGGGTGTCGGGCGTCCAAAGGGCGGCGTCGGGGACGGGTAATTCGATGCCCAGGGTATTGTCGCCCTGGGAGAGATTGGCGGACTGTCGATACGTATGAACACGATCGCCGCATACCGCGCGAATGGCGACATCGTATTTGCCTTCAGCGTGGGCACGGATGGGCACGCGAAAGAGTGCGGTACCCGCATCGATATCGGGAATGATGTGGACGGGTCGAATTTCCGAAGGGCCGCGAGATTCGAGGTAGACGGTCTGCCAGATGCCGCCGGTGCGGGTGTACCAGCCAATTTGTTTGCCTGTGGGGAGATCGGGGTCTGTATTGTCTACGACGCGTACGGTTACGCGCGCCGATTCGCCGGGGGTGACGTGTTCAGTGATATCCGCGGAGAAGGGAACGTACCCGCCTTCGTGCTGGACAACTTCCTTTCCGTTGATCCATACGGTAGCGGCCCAGTCAATCGCGCCGAAAGTGAGTATGATGCGCGGACCCGCGTCCGCGGGAATACTTATTTCGCGTTCGTACCACGCGACACCGTTATAGTCGACGTCATGGATGCCCGAGAGTTCACTCTGCCAGGGAAAGGGAACGTTAATCTGTTTTGCGAAAGTATGGGACTCGAACCATTTCTCCTTAAGCCCGATATCATTGGGGTCGAAATCGAATTTCCATGGTCCGTTCAGATTCTGCCAGGGACGCGCCCATATCGGGCGGGGATGATCAGACAGGGGTTGCCACGACTCTGCAAGTGCGCCGAGCGTGAACAGCGCGGAAAGAAACAACAAACGACCTGCCATGAACCTCGCTCCCAGTAAGCCAAATAGGTTAGGGTTGGTATCGTAGTGGTCATCCGCAATTCAGTCAAACGACGAGAGTGATCCGCGCGAAATGGACTCGAAAGAAACGTCATCGTTGGCCGAGCGTCTGCGAATGCAGGTACTCGCCGGGACGATCGGCGCGACGGGCCTGGCTTATTCCTATCAATTCACGTCCTTCCTGCATACAAAAGACGTTGCGCTTGCTGTCGGTGTAATGCTCCTGGCGGTGATTTCCCTACGTGGCGGATGGGGTTTGACCGCGGCCGCACGGCATTTCTGGCCCTTGGTTGGCATGGTGGTCTGGGGTTGGGCTGTACTCGGCTATCGGCAGGGAGGCATTTCTTTTCCCCCGAGCGAATGGATCTCGATTGCGCTGGTGATCGTATTTGCTTTCTTCGCATACGGGTGTATGCGCAGCGAAGCCGCGCGTTGGCAGGCCCGTAGCGCGATTGTCATCACTGGAGTGCTATCGGCGCTGTTGGGTATCGGTCAATACTTCGGCGCGCTAGACGTTTTGTTTCCGCGGTTTTCCGATGCGTCCGGCGTGTACTCGGTATTCGGCAATGCGGGACTTCTTGGGGGGTATTTGGCGATTGCAATGCCACTCGCGATTGCCCATTACCTTGCCGCGGCGCGGCTGCGCCCACACTACTTAGCGGCGATCACCGTGCTGGCATTTGGATTGCTGTTGACCGGAGCGCGATCGGCGTGGATTGCGTGCGCGGTGGGTATGATCCTGGTTATTGCGACAGCGCATCGTAACCGCGGCCGCCTGATGATCCTGATGCTGGTGTTGGGAAGTACCAGTGCGATTGCAGCGATGCTTGCTCCGACCGCGGTGATAGGGCGCGCATCCCAGCTCTTCAGCGGATCGGACTCCGGAGCAGGACTGCGTTGGTGGTTCTGGTCGGGAGCCTGGGAGATGATTCAGGCCCATCCCATTGTTGGACATGGTATCGGGCAATACGATGCAGGCGCAGGGCGATATCTTGGGGAAGTCTTGTGGCGAGAGAACGGCGAACAGTTCACACACAATACGCTCTTCACCGAACATCCTCACAATGAGTTGCTGTACCTCTGGGTCGAGTGTGGGATCATCGGACTGCTATTGGCGGGTTGTTTTTTCATGAAGCTGCTGCGATGCCGCGGCGCAGAATGGGGTGGATTGGCGGCGCTTGCGGTGTTTGCGATGTTGAATGCCACTATCCAAAGCGCGGCGCATATGACGGCCGGAGTGGTACTGCTGGTTTGTTTGTTCTCACGAAATCGGGAAGAGGGTATTGCCAAAGTTGATCCTGTTCCGGTCAGGCTTGCTGGGGCAATCGTTGGCGCAGGATTGGCTGTTTCCACGATACTCACTGTTGCATTGCCCAGCTATGCGCTGCGCAATGCTCAAGACCTGCACATCGATGGCGTCGATCCGATGAGCGCGTACGAGAATGCGATGCGACTTCGAAGAGATTTTCCGGAGGCGCACGAAGGCTATGGGATCGCGCTGATGGACGCGGGGAGGTTTGGCGATGCGGCGGTGGCGTTTGAAACCGCGCTCCGCGATCGCGATACCGGCGCCTTGTACTTTGGGCTTGCGGTATCTCAACTCAAAGCTGGCAAACGAGAGGAGGCTTACGCGGCGCTTCAGGAATGCGTTCTGCGCTGGCCTTCTCGCGTGGACGTTTGGCGATTCTTGATCGAAGTCGCTCCGGACAAGGAACGAGACACTTGGATTCTAAAGGCTGAGCGGTTTCTATCTGACGAGGAGTTGGCCACGATCCGCACTGTGCGCGCGGAATAAGTTGGGCGTTAGGATTGAGGACGCAAGATGCCGTGGGCCGTGGCCAGATAGTATGCGTCTTCCGGACCAGTGACGAAAATCTCGTATACCGCGTTAATTTGCACTTCTATGGGTATTCGATACGGCGGTGCCGATGCTTCGCCGACAACTTTGCCGCCAGACAAGATCCGCACCTGTAAGGGGTCGCCTGCTTCCGTAGGCTCAATTTCAATGAGCATGCGCCGGCCTGCGTGATCCAACCAGGTCGCGCCCGTCGAGCCCCACCGGACCGTGCGCGCGGTGCCGACTTTTTCGGAGAACAAGGGGTACTCTCCCGGGGTGCGAATCGCCGACAAGCTCGACTGGTAGCGAATAATGTTTGGAAGTTGCAGGATTGGTTGCGAGCCCGCGGTGAGCATGAAAGCCGCCAAGCCCAGAATGATTGAGAGGAATCCCTGAACGATCCAGATTCCGACGACGCGCGCTACAGAATCCGAGGCCAGAATGTAAACGACTACTAACGAAAGCACGCCGGGGGCGAGAATGGCATAGGCAGAATACTTCAGCGGCGCCCATAGCGCGAGGTGCGTAACGGAGGAAAGCAAAAGAGATGCGCCAAAGGCGGTGCCATAGGATAGCTTTCGCGAATTGAACATACGAAACGCGAGCATAAGCGCGAGCGGCCACGAGACGAGCAGAAAGAGGAACGTTGCCAATCGTGGAATCAGCAAGGACTCTGACAGTACGGCATATACGGTTTCATGCGTTACGTCCACATCCGTCCACGCGCCCTGGTTCAGATGGCGCGTGATCAGAAAGATGCTTGCGCTACACGCGGCAACCGTGAGCAAGCCGCCCAACGCGGTAAGCGGCCATCGTTTTGACCGCAAGGGAACCGCGGGTGACGGAATGTCGGATGACGGTTCACCCGAATTTAATCGCGCGTGACATTGCCAGCAGCGCTCGAACTCATCACTGTTTTGCGCTCCGCAATTTGAACAGATGCGATACGGGCTAAGGTCGATGCCGCTGTCGCTGTCCCGGAGGCGAAGATCGTCGCGGACGGAGTCCGAAGTTTTCGAGCGCAACCGCTGCACCGAACGCGCGGCAAGGGAATGGGAGGGGTTTAGTGCAACTATTTTCTCCCAGGCCTTCGCCGCCTCGGCGCGTTTTTCGGTAACCTCGTACACACGGGCCAACTGTTCCCAGACCGCAATTTCATCCGGCCACATTGTGGTGATTTCGCGCAGTTCGGTGATGGCTTCATCGTAGCGGCCGAGCCGGTAGTAGGTGGCGGCGAGGTAGCGGAGGACATTCAGGCGTCGCGACCAGTTCTTTTTCAGAATTTGGAGATGCTTGAGAGCCTCGGTGTATTCCCAAGCCATGTACAGTTTTTTTGCAAGCGTCCAACGGCGATCATAGTCCTCCGGATGCACAACGACATATTCGGCGAGGTCGGAGAGGTCGCTATGGTCGGCTCGGTTGGCCATGAGTCGAATTACTTTTTCTTTTTTCCGGTGGACTTTGCGGCTGCTTTTTCACGCGCGCTGTTATTGCGTTGGATGATGGTATTGGCGATGAAGGTAATGATCGCGCCGAGTATCACCGCGAAAACCAGCCCGATGCCCGCCGGTACATTCCATGAGTAATGGTCTGCGGTGATCTGAAATGCGAAGTAGATGCAGGGCCCCAGGAGGATCAGGACGGTAACACCCAAGAATCCCCAGCCTGCGGCCTCGAGGCGAAACGATTTTGACTTGCCCATGGAGTTTCCTTCTTATTCGGCGTGTTGCGGCAAAACGATTCGGAACAGGGCGCCACCTTCTGCTGCGCGCGAAACGGTAATTTGCCCGCCATGTTCCACGATTATCTTCTGGGTCACCGCGAGTCCGAGTCCAGTTCCTTGCGAACCCTTGGTAGAGAAGAAGGGATCAAAGATGCGGCGCGTCATATCCTCGGGCACGCCTGGCCCATTGTCGGCAACTTCAATGACTAGCGCGCCCGATTCGACGGTCCTTGCGGAGACGCGAATCAGACCGCCTTCGCGCGGGACGGCGTCGCCGGCGTTGCTCAACAGATTTAGAAGGCAGCGATACATGCCCCGTTGGTCGGCCTTGGCGCCGTCCGCCAGGTCGTCCGTGTCAACTACCAAATTTATTTTCTTTCGCGCAATGGTTCCCGAGATGGTTTCGCAGGCATCGGCGATGACGGAGCGGACGTCGAAGGGTTCTATCAAGGGCGTGCGCGCTTTCGAAAACGAGAGCATGTCTTCAACGAAAGTGGCGATGCGGTTCGTGCTGCGTTTGAATATAGGCCAGCTTCGCTCGATGAATTCACTGTTGTTCTGGGCGAGGCCCTGATCGATGAGGTCAACACTGCCGCTGAGGCCGGTGATAATATTTTTCGCGTAGTGGGAGAGACCCGCGACGGCCTGGCCAATGGCTGCCAAGCGTTCCGCGCGCAAGTTTTCATCGATTAGACGCGCATTCGCAATTGAGGTCGCAACCAAACCCGAGAACATTTCCATCACATGCAAGTCGGCCCTAGAGAAGGGCCCACCACCCACCTTATTTACGACTTCCAGCACGCCGATGAGCGAATCACGATCCACGAGAGGAACCGCGAGCAGGGACCGCGTTTCAAAACGGCTGGCTTCATCGGCCTGCTTGTAGAAGCGCGC
>ERZ761602.8452-NODE-8452-length-10370-cov-7.229859_pt1 | contig 10370 bp, 8 predicted proteins | sample MGYA00512165_ERZ761602 | MGnify/ENA primary metagenome ERZ761602 (study PRJEB28899, sample SAMN02445085) | bioreactor sludge metagenome | biome: EBPR sludge; isolation source: Thorneside wastewater treatment plant | place: Australia: Brisbane, Thorneside...
CCCCCGCCCGGCTGCGGCACCCCCAACTGCGGCTGCGCCGACAACGGCGGCAACTGCCCGGCCAACTGCCCCGGCAATTGCGCTGCAGAACCCTGCGAATGCAGCAGCAACTGCTCCTGCGGCCCCAAGGTCAACGGCCAAAACCCATGCACCACCGTCTGCGATGAAATCCAGACTCCCTGCAGCAACAGCAGTTGCGGCTGCGGTTCGCAGACCAACTGCACCCAGGAAACCCCCGACTGCATCTGCTGCCTGTGCGGCTGCCACAAACCCGACTGCTCCACAAAAGACGACCCCCAAGTCTGCCAAGGCCACACCCCGGGTCCCAACACGACCCCGCCGTGCACTCCCCTCCTCCCGGTTGACATAGAGCCTGACGCAGGCATGGCCGGAGTAGTGGGAGACGTGGTGAAATCAGCCAAAGCAGGCAGCACCGTCGAGCACTTCGTCACTCCGAAGAAGTCGGACGATTTGAATCAAGAGTATGTCGAATTAAAAGCGACCGGTGTCGATGCCACACAGTTCGATCAGATGTTCACTTGGGAGGGAGGCGAGGCCGGAAGTGCTGCCAACAAGCGCAAAGTGAAGCGTGATGCTACCGGCAAGACCGAGGTGAAGATCAAGACCAAGCAAGGCAACACAGTCGCAGCACAGATGAATGTCTGGGTGGTTTGGGTAGATTTTACATCCAAACTTACTGGCACGTCTGCGATAGATGGAAGCACACTCGGACTTCATTGTGGACGCCTCGCGTCGGGATACAAAGGTGCTACTGGCATTGATTACACTGGGACCATCGCGCCGCAGACCATCATTACTGACCCTGAACGGCCAGCCCTAGAGAAGCAGCAGAGACAGGCCCCACTCGGAAGTAACCTCGGAGTTCCCGGGCCTGGGAATCCCGACGCGTCAGGATCGGAATTTTCTGGTTGGGACACAACAAGACAAAAGACCAGACGAACGTGGAAGGGGCCAAATCTGACACCCACTGGCGCAAGTGATGCCGCAATGTATACACCTGTCGATTACCCGTCAGATGCTCTGGACGGCAATGATGACGCATCTGTTGGAGCGGATGAAGATTCGGATCCATACACAGCCGGAAAGGGAGCAGTCGGGCAGCTTATTGTAAATGATGAGCCCCAGCGTGGCATATCTGACGCACTGGATGCAACCGGTGTAGCAGCCGGTTCAGATGGTGACCGTCTTCATTTCAAAATATGGTTCCGAGAGTATGCGCGAGTCCAGATCGGCACAAAGTGGTATCTCGTCTCCAAGAAAGAGCCTTGGCGCTTCTACTTCTTTGCAAAGCGTATCTCCGGCCAGTGGCAAGCTGAGCCAAACACACAAGATGTATTCGACACAACTAACACTGATCTGCCATGATTCGCTCGCAATACCTTGGTTATCTGGTGGTGTTGGCGTTCATCGTCCGAACTGCGCTCCTAGCTCAAACCGCACCCATTAACAACATGCTGTCGGAAGCACAAAAACAGACACTTCATAATGAGGCTAGTTCGCTTCTGCAAAAGTATCGTGAGCTTCCCATCTCGCCGGAGTCCCCAGATTTTAGGCTATTTGCGATCATCGGAAAGGCTGCGCAACAGAACGCCGAGTTTATAGACGAGCTGATCAATTTGACGGCAATTCAAGAGGCTCCCCCAGACACGACCGAGAAAATATCGCCTACTCGGCTATCTCCTGCTGGACGCGAGTTGCTTATCATCGGCGGTGGAGTCAAAGAATTGGTCCAGGCACGACTTGACCGAGGCGACTTAACAGCACAGCAAATCGCTTTGCTGAGGGATGTCGTTCACTTCATTGAATTGAAAGCACCAACGTCAACTCAGGGTGCCGCGCCCTTGCAGCCTACTGGAGAGCAAGGCGAAACTACCAAACCTTCGGATATCGCAGCAACCACAGCTCCCCCTCCATCAATTCAACCATCTGCTCCGAAGAAGACAACTGAAGCAAAGTCCGCTGCATCAGTGCCGAGTGAGGAGTCCAGTTCATCAACGTCGTGGAGCATCATCGTGGTGTTGATCGTGGCGGCTTTGGGCCTGCTGTGGTTGTTGCTCAAGCGGCGTTCGTGAGAGTGGAGCAACTTGTCATCCTCAAAGAAAGCCATGCCCCTCCGCCCAGCCTCCCTGACCCTGCTCCTCCTTTGCGCCATCGGGCCTGTGACGGAGGTGCTACACAGGGAGGCCATCCTGGGATTGCTGGTTCTGCTGGGCCTGCTCGACGCGGGGTGTGGAACGGCTGACGCGGACTCGGCGACAGAGCAACTGGGCGGGTTCCTGCGCCGTCTCGCCTCCCTGGCGGTCTGGCCTTTTCATCTGGCGGTGGTGGCCCTGGCCTTTCTGGGATTGAGCGCGCATGAGCACGGGGCGGAAAAGAGGCTGGTGCCCCTCTGTGCCACCTGCTCCGGGTCAGGGTCCTCCGGCTGCGGCAGTGCCGGGGGCGGATGCGGAGCCAGCGGCGGTGGCAAGTGCGGCTGCGGCTCAGGGAAGACGGCCGGCAAGCCTGCTGCCGTCTCCGCACCAAGCAGTGGCACGATCAGAACCACCGCCCCGCCTGCCCAGAGCCAAGCCCAGTCTCCGGTGCCAGGCAGCCTGGCACCGCAAAGGCGTCCGGGTTTGCCTGCCGGCCTCGGCCTGCCCGCGCCGCCTGCCGCCAGGCTGGAATCGGGGCGGAATGAACCCGCGAAGAATCCGTGAATGCGGAGCATGCCTCCACCGGCTGCGCCTGCGCGCCTCAGCGCGGTGTCATGCTGTAGAGGCCGATGCTGCACTCCCACGCGGAGGGAAGGTCCATGCGCTTGAGCTCATGCCCGGCACCCCAGGTATCGGAGAAGATGATGTGCTTCTTCGCCTCGTTGTAGCCGATGATCATGCGCATGTGCCCGCCGATGGTCTGGCCGCTGACCGGCAGGGGCGGATCCTCCTTGTATTTGCCGAGTTCCAGCGCCCAGAGCAGGGGCACGCCCTTGCCGATGTGCTCTTTGACGATGCCGGTGAACTCCTGGAGGGACACGCGGCGCTGGCGGCGGTTGTCGTAATACAGCTCCGGGTTGATGTGCGTTTTAAAGTTCACCCTGTAGGTGCCGACGACTTTCTTGAGGCTCTTCTGCATGGAGAAGATGTTGACGCCGCTCTGCGCGTCCACGCTGACGAGATTTGCCAGCTCATGCTGGTCGCACGGCACGCGCAGGTATTCGAAGAGCCGCTGGCAGGTGGCGGCCACGCAGTAGCCTTTGTCACCCTGGTCCACCATCGGCACGTTGGCGATGTGGACATCGCCGTCTGCCGACTTGCGCACGTTGGCCGCCATGCCCATGCGGCCCACGCCGGTGGAGAGGCGGCCCATGGTCCAGTCTGCCTGGCTCGGCGCGGCCAGCTTGAGTCGCAGGAACTCCGGCTGCCCGGCAGCGCCGCCACTGGCGCGGGGAGAGTAGTCATTGTGCTCCAGCAGTGCCACCACCTGCGGCGTGTTCCAGCCCCAGGAAACCAGCTTCGAGGCTCCGGCGGAGGGGTTCAGGACGCTGCGCGGCGCCGATTTCAGCGCCTGGTTGAGACTCTGGCCCACGGTCTTGAAGATGCGCTCGAAGTCCGCCGTCTCCATCGCGCCGGAGTCGCCGCGATTGTAGAAGGACACGCTGACCCTCGCCGGCCGGTCATTGACGAATTCCACCACGGCCTCCTCCACTTTCACCGACTTGCCGAACATGGTCAGGCGCGTTTCCACGTTGCGGAACATTTTGCGGCTGAAACGCGCGCGGTCCTGCTCCGCGCTCATCCACTCGAACTGCGGCGGCTTTTCCGCCGTTGCATCGTCTGTCTTCGCTGTGTAGCGGGTCGCGAAATCCGCGCGCGTCGAGGTCCACAGCTCCGCGAAGTTAAGCAGATGATCGAGGTCGGCGGAGAGCTGCGGCGGCTCCTGGGCCTGGCCGGGCGTCACGCCGGCCAGCAGACATGTCAGAAAAAGATGCGGTGCTTTGCACATGCCGGTCATAGTGCGCGAACGCCGGCACACAGGTCAACAAACAAAATTCCCGCCAAGCGCGCCGGAGGCGACTCAAGCCACTTCCCCGGCCGGCTCCACTTTGCCCTCCGGGGTGATCTTCATGCCGGCGGCTTTGGCAGCCTCGGCGGCGGGGCCGCCGAAGCCAAGCAGTGTGGCCACCTCGTCCTGCACCTGGGCGATCTCGTCGAGATGCAGTTCGGGGTCGCGGATGATGAAGACCTCGCCGGTTTTTTTGTTCTCGTAAAAGAGCATCCTGCCGTCCTCGGTCTCCCTGGCCGCGGTGGGGCTGAGGATGCGCTTGCGCTCGAGCATGAGGGCCAGGATGTAGCGCGCGTTTTCGGTGGCGGGATTGTCCTCCTCGATGAAGCGCTGGAGCAGGCTCATGGCGCTCTCCTTGCTGGCGACCTCGGGCTTTTCCTCGACAATCGTCGGCGAATAAGTCGTGCGCCAGTAGGCGATGGGTTTGCGCTCGCTGGTTTCCTGTGCCCAGGCGTCGAGCGCCACATCGCGCCGGAGGTAGCCGCTGGTTTCGGGGTCGAAGTAGATGGCAGTGTGAAAGACCTCGCCGTCCTCGAAAGGACGCGCGGTCAGGGCGCACTGATGGGAGCGGGAGCGAATGGACCAGTTTTGAATCATGGGCGGTCGGATAAGGCGGAGTCAGGCGGCAGCCCTGCGGCGCGGCCGGGCGGGCGCGGGCTTGCGTTTGAACAGGAAGTCCAGGCTGAGGCGCGGCAGGTCCTTGTTTTGCGAGCGGTAGTAAAGCAGCGCCAGACCCAGCGAGCCGAAGATGAGATGCGGAATCCACGCCGCCAGCCATGCGGGTGCGTGGCCGCCCTTGGCCAGGTTCAGGCAAAGGTTGTTGAGGAAAAGCACGCCGAAGAAAATGAAGATGGAGCCGGCGATGCCGCCCACCGCTCCGCGCCGCGACCAGGCGATGCCAAGCGGCGCGGCGACAAGCGCGAGGGCCAGGCTCTGCCAAGGCATGGCAAAGCGGTGGTGGTAATGCGCCTGGAAGGCGCGCAGCTTCTGAGGCGGGTCGCCGGCATGTGTCTTGATGTAGGAGACCAGTTCCGGCACGCCCATGGAGTCGGCCTTGAGCGCGTAGCTGACCATGCTCCAGGGCGTCTCGGCGAAGGCTTTCTCCACCAGCATTTTGTTTCCGTCCTTTTCCGGGAAGTCGCGGATGGCGGCCACCTCGCCCTTTTCATACAGCACCTCCCTGCCGTCAAAGAAACGCCACACACCGTCCGGGCGCCAGATGGCCGAGTCGGCGTGGATGACGCGCGTCAGGCGTCCGGCCTCGTCGTGCTCGCGCACCTGCACGCCGCGCAGGCGGCTCTCTCCGAGAGAAAAGGGGAAGGTGCCGATGTACCACACGCGGCGGGTCTGAGGGTCGCGGTGCATGAGCACATCCGCGCGGATGGAGTCCTTCTGCCTCTCGTCCATGGCGCGCAGGATGGCCTTCCGGCTGCCTTCGGCGCGCGGCGCCCAGTGGTAGTTGGCGGCCATGCTGACCGCGGCCAGGGCCAGCGCTGAGACGAGCACGGGACGCAGGATTTGCACGACACTGCGGCCCGTGCCCAGCATGGCCACGATCTCGTTGGCGCGCGACATGCGCGTCAGCGTGTAAAGCACCGCCAGCAGCAGCGCGGCGGGCATGACCGAGACGTAGATGAAGGGGATGATGCTCAGGTAAAAGAGCGCCACCGTGGACGCGCTGCTGCCCACGTCCTGGAATTCCTTCATGTTGTCCAGCAGGTCCATGATCATCCACAGCGAGCAGAAGGCGATGAAGCAAAAGACCAGCGGCGCGAAGAACGTGCGCAGCGTGTAGCGCTCAAGCGCGCCCTGACGGGTGTAGAAATGCAGCAGCGCCGCCGGGCACAAGCCCACCACGAAGACCATGCCCAGCTTCAGCCAGTAGGCCGCCATGGCCGGAGGCTCGCCCATTTCCGTCATTTGCATCGGACCGAAATGCAGGGCGATGTCCTTGCACACCGCCCACGCCGCCACGGACGGCGCGGCCACCCAGGAGGGGAAGACCAGCTTGCGCGCGTTCCCCCACTGCCGCAGCAGGATGAAAACATACACCGCCCCGCCGACGAACATCCACTGGTCCAGATAAGGCAGCAGCAGCGAGACCGCGCGGAGCACCGGCCCAGCGGGAGCCCCGTCAGCGGCGATCAGGCTGCCCCCGCGCACATCATAACCCGCCACATCCGCAGGGTTCTCCCGGTGATGTCCCTCCCATGCCAGCAGCAGCATGGCCAGCAGTGCCAGCACAAAGGCGGACCGCCCCGCGTAAGGCCATGCGCGCACCCTCGCCCAGCCAGCGCGGGCGCCTTGCAGCAGGTTCATGAACCGGTTCATCATTCCAGGGGCGCGCAGGGTTGGCGAAAAGCCCGGCGGAGTCAATGCGGGAAGCCCCCGGCGGTTGAGACTGCATCAGGAAAAACCCAAACCGGTCCGGCACTTGCCCGGACACTTTCTTGATCCATCCCTGACATGAAGCCCGGCGCATGCACGTTGTGTCGGCGGCGCGGCTGAACGCGCGCCCCTCATCCGCCATTTTCCATCCAGTGCCCGTCTCCCTCGATCTCCATGCCCTGGCCCGCATCCGCTCTCTTGAGCTGCGCGCCAAAAGCGTCGTCGAGGGCCTCTGGCGCGGCCTGCATCGCAGCCCCTACCACGGCTTCTCCGTCGAGTTCTCCGAATACCGCGCCTATGTCCAGGGGGACGACCCGCGCCACATGGACTGGAAGGTCATGGCCCGCAGTGACCGCGCCTTCATCAAAAAATTCGAGGACGAGACCAACCTGCGCTGCCAGCTCGTGGTGGACCACAGCCGCTCCATGCAGTTCGGCTCCGGCCCCATGACCAAGGCCGACTACGCCGCCACCCTCGCCGCCACCCTCGCCCTCTTCCTCATGCAGCAGGGGGACGCGGTCGGCGTCACCACTTTCGGCCAGACCCTCCAGGAGCACATCCCGCCGCGCAACCGCCCCGGCCACCTGCGCCGCCTCATGCTCGAGCTGGAAAAGCCCGCGCCCGCCGGAGGCACCGCGCTCGACCTCAGCGTGCGCCAGCTCGCCGACCTCCTGCGCAAGCGCGGCATGATCTGCCTTGTCTCCGACCTGCTCGCCCCCGTGGACCAGCTCGAGCGCCAGCTCGGCCTGCTCAGCGCCATGGGGCACGACCTCGTGCTCTTCCACGTCATGGACCGCGCCGAGATAGACTTCACCTTCGAGAAAGCCGCCCACTTCCGCGATGCCGAGACCGGCGCCGAGCGCTTCGTGGACCCCGCCGTGGCGCGCGCCGCCTATTTGCAGAATCTCCAGACACACCGCGATCACATCCGCGGCTCCTGCGAGCGCCTCGGCATCGAATACCACTGGACCCCCACGGACACGCCCCTGGAGCGCGTGCTCTTCGACTTCCTCTCCGCCCGCTCGCGCAAGGCGGGGGCGGTGAGGAGGAGGTGAGGGAAAGCCACGATCTCGCGGGCGCGGCACCCCGCGCTCACGGCTGGCCGAGCAGCATGACGCTGCCGCTTTCGGGGTCGGTGTCGCCGGTTTCGTTGCTCAGGAAATAGCCCCAGCCGCCCTGGTTGGCGCCCTTGCCCAGCAGCACGCCGGTGAAGGCGGGCGGCTTCGCGCTCGACCAGAAGGGTGTGAAGGTCCCCTTCATCACACCCGTGCTTGGAGTGAAGCTCAGGGTGAAGAACGGAGATCCCGGAGTCTTGAAGATGAGCACCGTGTTGCCGTTGATGACGAAATTCGTCGCCGTCACGGGAGCCGCCAGCTTGCCCAGGTCAAAGCTCAGGATGCCCGGCCAGGGACCCGGTTCAGGCAGGCCCAGGGTCGTTTGCGCGGTGGCCGTCTTGTCATACTTCGCCCCGATGAGCCGCACATGGATGCCCTGCGGCCAGCCGGCGGTGTAGAGCTGCGTGGCCAGCGCGGCCTTTGTCGTGCCGGACTGCTCGCTGACCGCCGGGCGGAACCACTGCAGGCTCTCGGCGGACACGTCGCTGTCCGCCGCGCCGGGGTCAAAGGCCAGGCTGCCGGTGAGGCTGCCGCCCTTCTCCCCGGTCGTCGTGCCGGGGGTGAGCAGTTGCGCATAAATCGGCGTGGTGTTGTCCACCACCAGCGCGCTGGCGGCGGTGAACTTCGTCCCGTCAGCCAGCACCCCGGCCAGCATGAGCGTGCCGTCGTTCTTCAGCGTGATGCCGCCGTAGCCCGTGCCCTGCGGATACTCCGAGATCGGTTTCACCGGGTCCTGCTCCATGGCGGGCAGCGCGGCGGTGTAGAAGCCCTGGTCCACCGGGCCGCCGGCCTTGCTGGCGCGGTTCAGCAGCGTGGCGGGCGCCTGCACGGTCTTGCTGTAAAGCGCCGGCCACGCCTGCCCCTCCAGGGAGCCGCCGCTGCCGCCGCTGATCGCCACCACGAAGGTGCCCTCCGTGAAGCTGCCCTGCATCTGCGCGCCGCCGGGCAGGGCCAGCGCCGTGTGCAGGCTCTTGTCCGGCGCGCGGAACCACACCGGGCCGCTGGCCAGCGCCACCCCGGTGAAGGAGGTCGTCACGCCCTCGAGCGTCACCTTGCCGCTCAGCGCCCCCGTGCTGGTCACCAGCGCGGCCGTCAGCGCGCCGTGCGTCTCATGCCGGTGGTCATTGTCATCCAGGGGGAAGACCAGCCCGTAAAACAACGGCTTGGCACCCAGGCCCAGGAAGGGATTGGCCACAAACTCCGCCGTGATGCCCGTCACCTCCTCCGCGGGCATCTGGAAAGCGGCCACCGCGCCCTTGAGCGTGTGCCCGGAGGGCAGTCCCTGCCATTGGTTGAAAAGGTAACCCGCCGCCGCCTTCGGGGTCAGCGACACCTGCGCCAGCGGCGTCACCGCGCCGGTCTGCGCGGCCGCGCCATACTTCGGCAGCAGCGCGGAGAAGTCCCCCTTGCTGGAGCTGAGCTTCACCGTGCCGGCCTCGTCAGGGGAGGCCAGCCCCGGAGGCACCTGCCGCGTCACTTGCACCGGGTAGCGGCGGATGAAGTCAAAGGAGCGTGTCAGGGTGGTGACGTTGCCGCTCAGGTCATAGGCACGGATGGTCAGGCTCACCGGGCCGTCTCCGGGCGGGGTGAACTCGAAGCTCCAGGGCACCGAGGTCGGCTTGCTGGCCGCGCCGAGCGTGGCCAGATAGGTCATGCCGCCGTAGTCCACCTCCACGCGGTCCAGCCCCAGCGTGTCGCCGGCAGCGCCGCGCACCACGATGGGCGCCACCTGGGTCACCAGCGTCGCCGTGGCCTTCGGGAAAGCCACCTTCAGCGTCGGCGCGCGCGTGTCCGGCGCCAGCAGGCGCACCTCCGCGCTGGCGAGCGTCCCCAGCACCGCGCCGCCGGTGGGGGCGGAGAGCGTCACGGTGAAGCGGCGGTTGGGCAGCCTGCCCGTGCGCGGGATGAGAGTGACGGGCACCACCTTGCTGGTCTCCCCTTCGGCGAAGTCCACCACCACGCTCAGCGCCTCGTAGTCCGTGCCCGCCACTGCGGCGGCGAAGGGCGGCACCGCGCTGGCCGTGCCATCGCTGGTGCTTAGCGTCACGCTCACCGGGGCCGTGCCATCCGCGCGCTGCACGGTGACATTGAGCACCGCGCCGCCGCTGCTGGCATAGAACGCCGAGGAGAGGGAAAGGCTGCCGGGTTCCAAGGGAGCAGCCGCGTAGCGGACCAGGGCAAAGTCCATGTTGCTGCCGTTGTCGAAGTTGCCCGCCACCAGGAGCTTTCCATCCGCCTGCGCCGCCACGCTGTAGGCCTGGTCAGTGCTGCTGCCGAAGGTGGTGACGACCTTGCCCCCGGTGCCGAAGGCGGCGTCCAGGTCTCCCGGCGCGGCCTGGAGTGCGCGGGGGGTGATGATGAAGCCGAGCAGCAGCGCGGCGGTGGCAAGGAGGAGGCGGTGTGGTTTCATGGGAGCGTGAGTGGGATGGGTGCGGGGGCCTGTGCCGCCCGGAGTCTGGCACCGTTTGTCCGGCACGCATCCCGTCTTTGCCCATTTTTAAGGGCTGGCACTGATGGCCTTCTCAGCTCTGAGACGATGCCCGCCCGCGCATTTGCAGGCGGGGCTGCGACACGCCGCCGGGCAGCGCCGCCACCCGGGGGCTGCCTGCCTGCCACGCCCTTGCGGGCGCGGCGGCGGGGGGCAAATCCGCGCTTTGGCAAGCGCGCCTGCGGTGGCTCCGGCCCCGGACTCACTCGCCCCGGCCCCGGACTCGTTGGCTCCGGCCCCGGACTCGTTGGCTCCGGCCCCGGACTCATTCGCTCCGGCCCCGGACTCACTCGCCCCGGCCCCGGACTCACTCGCCC
>ERZ761602.8454-NODE-8454-length-10369-cov-10.858736_pt1 | contig 10369 bp, 11 predicted proteins | sample MGYA00512165_ERZ761602 | MGnify/ENA primary metagenome ERZ761602 (study PRJEB28899, sample SAMN02445085) | bioreactor sludge metagenome | biome: EBPR sludge; isolation source: Thorneside wastewater treatment plant | place: Australia: Brisbane, Thorneside...
CGGCGGCGCGCTCGAGCGGCCACCGCATCTTCGTGATCGTCGTCGGCTCCGCGCCCTCGCACGGCACCGGCGAGGACATCGCCTCGGCCACCGGGGGCGCCTGCGAGTACGCGATCCCGGGCGAATCGCTCGAGCAGGCGGCGCTGCGCATGCTGCGGCGCATCCGGCAGCGCTCGGCCACGGGGCTGCGCATCGACTGGGGAGCCGAGCCACGGTGGCAGACGCCGCTGCCGCAGCAGGCCTTCGGCGGCGACGTGGTCGTCGCCTACGCCGGCTTCGCCACGCCGCCGACGAAGCGGCCGCGGCTGCTGCTGCCGGTGACCGGCGAGTCACGCCTGCTCGCGCAGGCCGACGCGGGGGTGCGACTGGGCGGCGACGTCCTCGCGCGACGCGCCGCCGACGTGCGGCTGGCCACCGCCGAGCCCGACGCCGCGCGGCAGCTGGCCCTCGACTACGGCCTGCTCAGCGGCTACACGCACGCGGTCCTCGTGCACGAACGCGCGGCGGCCGACAAGGTGCACGTCGTGCCGCGGCTGCAGCGGGTGGAGTCGATGCTGGCTGCGGGCTGGGGCGGGACGGGCGCAGCGGGGATGGGCACCGCGGGGATGGGCACCGCGGGGATGGCCCTCGACATGTTCGAGCCGATGCTGATGGCCTCACGCTCGAGCGACAAGCCGGCGCAGCTCTTCGCACCGTCGGAAGACGTCCCCGTTGCCCTTGCGGGCCTGACGTCCGAGCCGCGCATCAGCTTCCGCCGGGTGGCGGCCCTCTACGTCAGGAGGCTGGACGGCCACAGGATCGCCCTCGCGGTCTGCGACTTCGTGGCAGCCGGCGAGGTGCGCCTGCTGCGGATCGAGGAACCCTGGCCGATGCACGAGACCGGCCTCCTGGCCATGTTGCTGTGCGAGCTGCGGGACAGTCACCGCCTGGCCCCCGACGAGTGCTGGCGGGTGCTGGCCTGGTGGATCGCCCGGCGGATCGGCTGGGAACCGGCCGCCAGTGCGACGGGCCAGCCTGTCGACCTGCTGGCGGGCATCCCGACGGACAGGCGGGAACCGGCTCTTGCGTTGCTGGACGAGCGGCTCGGTCACGTCGATCTCGGGCCGGTACCCCAGCCGGCCGGGCGTGAGCAGCGGCTGGCCGACGCGATGGGCGGCGACTGACGCCGGCAGATGCCCGCGCCGTCGTGCACCCGGCGCCCAAGAGGCGACCCTCGGGCCCGGGCGTGATGTCGCGGCGCAGCCCGGCCGCTCAGCCGACGATGCCGGCGTCGCGCAAGGCGGCGATCGCCGCGGCGTCGAGGCCGAGCTCGGCGAGCACCGCGTCGGTGTCCTCGCCGAGCCGTGGCGCCGGGCGGCGCAGCGCGCCGGGCGTGCCGAGCAGCTTCGGCACGAAACCCGGCACCAGCAAGTCGTGGCCGTCGCATGTCCGCTGCTCGAGCAGCATGTCGCGCGCGCGGTAGTGCGGGTCCTCGGCGATGTCCTTCGCGGTATAGACGCGGCCGGCCGGCACGTCGGCCGCCTCGAGCCGCGAGAGCACCTCGGCCACCGTGCGTGTCGAGCTCCAGGCCTCGATCGCGCCGTCGATGTCCTGCACACGTGCGACACGGCCGGCGTTGTGCGCGAGCGCCGGGTCGTCGGCCAGGTCGGCACGGCCGATGGCCGCCATCAGCCGCTTGAAGATGCTGTCGCCGTTGCCGGCGATCAGCACGACGCCGTCGCGGCAGCGGTAGGCGTTCGACGGGGCGATGCCCGGCAGGGCCGAGCCGGCCGGCTCGCGCACGGCGCCGAAGGCGCTGTACTCGGGGATCAGGCTCTCCATCACGTTGAAGACGGCCTCGTGCAGCGCGACGTCGATGACCTGGCCCCGCCCGCCATGGGCATGCCGGTGGTGCAGCGCCATCAGCACACCGAGCGCCCCATGCAGCGCGGCGAGCGTGTCGCCGATGCTGATGCCGCAGCGCACCGGCACGCGGCCGGGTTCGGCCGTCAGGTGGCGCAAGCCGCCCATCGCCTCGCCGATGACGCCGAAGCCGGGGCGGTCGCGGTACGGCCCGGTCTGCCCGTAGCCGGAGATGCGCAGCATGATCAGGCCCGGGTTGTCGCGGGCGAGCTCGTCGTAGCCCATGCCCCAGCCTTCCAGCGTGCCCGGGCGGAAGTTCTCCACCAGCACATCGGCGCGGGCGATCAGCTGGCGCGCAATCGCCTGGCCCTCGGGCCGGCGCAGGTCGAGGGCGATCGAGCGCTTGTTGCGCGACTGCACCTGCCACCACACCGAGGTCCCGTCCTGCAGCAGCCGCCAGCCGCGCAGCGGGTCGCCAGCCTTGGGCGGCTCGATCTTGAGCACCTCGGCACCGAAGTCGGCCAGCGTCTTCGCGGCGAAGGGGCCGGCGATCAGCTGCCCCATTTCGACGACCTTCAGCCCGGCCAGCGCCTGCGGGCCCAGCGCCGCAGCGGGTGGCGCCGCCGTGTGCCCGGCGGTCGACGCCGCCGCCGGGCCGCCGCTTCGTGTTGCCGTTTCCTCTGCGGGCGGGGACGCCGCACCCGCACCCGTCGCCGACGCGCCTGCCGATTCCATCACAACCCCTCCCGGTCGCCCCTCAGCTTGCCAGGCGCTTAAGCACCGCGCGGATGCCGTCGGGGATCGGCACCGGCCGTGAGCTCGCGGTGTCGACGAAGACGTGCACCATCCGCCCCCGGGCGCAGGGCTCGGGGTCGCCGGCGACGAACAGCGCGACACCGTAGCTCACCGACGAGTTGCCGAGCTTGTCCACGCGCAGCCCGACCTCGAGCGGCGACGGGTAGCTGACCGGCCGCAGGAAGTCGCACTCGGTGCGCACCATGAAGCCGACGACGCCGCCGGCGTGGATGTCCAGCCCGCCGTCGCGGATCAGCAGCGCGTTGATCACGCTGTCGAAGTACTGGTAGTAGACGGCGTTGTTGACGTGGCCGTAGATGTCGTTGTCGCTCCAGCGCGTGTCGATGCGCTGGCGGTACGGGTAGACCGTGGCGTCGGGGCTCGTCATGGGATCGGGACTGTAGCGGCAGCGCGGCGGCCTGCGGCTTCGCGCGGCACTTGCGCCGGATACTGGGTTTTTGTACAGTTCCACTCCCGCCCAACCCATCGAGACCGCCGCGATGACCGCCGCCGACTTCCGCATCCTGTACCGGCCCCGCCGCCAGCCGTTGCCCTGGGCCCTGGCGCGCCTGATCGGCCGCCTGTGGTCCTGGCTGTGAGCACCCGGCCCGAAGCCTCTGTCGAGTCGTCCCGAGGCCGCCGATGAATGCGCCGCTGTTTCCCGAGAGGCTGCTGCCGCCGGGTGAGCCGCCGCCGCAGTCGCCGCTGCCGCTGGCCACGGACGGTGTGCAGCGCTGGGTCTGGGAAGGGCGCTTCGGCTCGATGCTGATCGAGGTGATCGGTGCTCAGGTCCGCGTCAACGGGCAGCCGGTCGAGCCCCACGCCGGCTGAAGGCCGGACGAGCACAGGGCTTGGCCACGGCCCTCAGACCGGATCCTCGCCCCTGCGGCCGAAGGCCGGGTCGATGCGCAGCCTCAGCGCGACGGCCATCGACGGCAGCGTGCACAGGCACACCCAGGCGAAGAACCCCGGATACCCCAGCCGGGCCTGGATCCAGCCGCTGGCCATGCCCGGCAGCATCATGCCCAGCGCCATGAAGCCGGTGCACAGCGCGTAGTGCGCGGTCTTGTGCGGCCCGTCGGCGACCATGATCATGAAGAGCAAGTAGGCCGCGAAGCCGAAGCCGTAGCCGAACTGCTCGACCGCGATGGCCGCGGCGATCAGTGCGGCGCTCTCGGGCTGCAGCGCCGCGAGCCCCACGTAGGCAAGGTTGGGCACGTGCACGGCCAGCAGCATCGGCCAGAGCCAGAAGCGCAGGCCCTGCCGCGAGATCGCGACGCCGCCGACGATGCCGCCGATGGTCAGCGCGATCACGCCGATCGTGCCGTAGACGATGCCGACCTGCGTCGTGCTCATGCCGAGCCCCCCCTCGCCACGCGCATCCAGCAGGAAGGGCGAGATCAGCTTCAAGGCCTGGGCCTCGCCCAGTCGGAAGCTCAGCAGGAAGGCCAGCACGAGGACGATGTCCGGACGGCCGAAGAAGGCCGCGAAGCTGCGCCAGGTGTCGGCCGCGATGCCCCGGCCGCTGCGAGCCGGGGCGTCGGCGGCCGGCCGCGGCAGCACGACGAGGTGCCAGGCGGCGAAGAGCGCGAAGAGCAGCGCGAGCGCCGCGAAGACGATCTGCCAGGCCAGCACGACCTGCCCGGTGCGCTCGGCGAGCCAGCCGGCCGCGACGACGACGGCGCCCTGCCCGGCGATCATCGCCAACCGGTAGAAGGTGCTGCGCACGCCGACAAAGGCCGCCTGCCGCTGCTGCGACAGCGCGAGCATGTAGTAGCCGTCGGCCGCGATGTCGTGCGTCGCCGACGCGAAGGCCATCAGCCAGAACACCGCCAGCGAGAGCTGCACGGCCTTCGGCGCCGGCAACGCCAGCGCGACCATCGCCAGCGCGGCACCCACCGTGAACTGCAGCCCGACGATCCACCCGCGCTTCGTGCCGAACAGGTCGACCAGCGGCGACCACAGCGGCTTGATGACCCACGGCAGGTACAGCCAGCTGGTCAGCAGCGCGATCTCGGTGTTCGACAGCCCGAGGTTCTTGTACAGGATGACCGACACGGTCATCACGACGACGTAGGGCAGGCCCTGCCCGACGTACAGCGTCGGGATCCACCGCCACGGGCTGCGAGCGGCGCGGCCGGCCGGTGCGCTCACCGGCTACTCCGCGAGCGCGCGGCGCACGCTGCCACCGGCGCGTTCGAGCCGCCGCCGCGCCTCCTCGGCCGAGCCGCCACGCTCGACCATCACGATCGCGGTCTTCACGTGGTAGCCCGCCGCCTCGAGAGCCTGCCGGGCGCGGTTCTCGTCGCAGCCCGTGGACAGCATCGTCAGGTGGACGCAGCGCCGCAGGAGCTTCGCATTCGTCGGCCGCACGTCCACCATCAGGTTGCCGTGCACCTTGTTCAGGCGCACCATCAGCGCGCTGGAGAACGCGTTCAGCGCGATCTTCTGGGCCGTGCCGGCCTTCAGCCGCGTGCTGCCCGAGATCACCTCGGGCCCGGTGTCCAGCGTGACCGCCACGTCGACGCGCCCGGCCAGGGGCGATCCCGGGTTGTTCGCCAGGCCGACGGTGAGCGCGGCGCGTTGGCGCGCCGCATCGGCAGCGCCGAGCACGTACGGTGTCGAGCCCGACGCGGCGATCAGCAGCACGACGTCGTCGGCCCCGACGTCCCGCGAGCCGATGTCGGCCGCGCCCTGCGCCGCGCTGTCCTCGGCACCTTCGACGGCCCGCAGCAGCGCCTCGTGGCCGCCGGCCAGCAGTGCGACGGCGCGTGCCGGATCCCACGAGAAGGTCGGCGACAGCTCGACGCTGTCGAGCAGACCCAGGCGTCCCGAGGTGCCGGCACCGACGTAGAACAGCCGGCCGCCACGCTCGATGCGTGGCAGGGCCAGGTCCACGGCCGCGGCAATCGCGCCGGTCGCGGCGCGGACCGCGGCGACCGCGCGGGCCTGGTCGTCGACGAAGGCCTCGACCATCCGGACGGTCGAGTAGGTGTCGAGGCTGCCGTGCGCCTCGTGCGGCGTCTCGGTCGACGGTACGGTGTGCGGTGTCATCGGCGTCTGGCTCGGCGCCCTCGCGCCGCAGCCGGACGATAGCCGCAGAATGTCGGTCCGATGAGCTCGCCCCCCGAAGCTGCACCGAAGCCTGCCGGCGACCCACCCGCTCCGCCGCGCATCCCGCCGCCCGGATGGCTGACTCGCTGGGCACCGGGCCTGCAGCTGCTGCTGCACTATCGCCGCGACTGGCTGCCGAAGGACCTGGTCGCCGGCGTCGTCCTCAGCGCGGTGCTGATCCCGGTGGGCATGGGTTATGCCGAGGCGTCCGGCGTGCCCGCGATCCACGGCCTCTACGCGACCATCGTCGCGCTGCTGGCCTATGCCGTGTTCGGCCCGAGCCGCACGATGGTGCTCGGGCCGGACTCGACGCTGGCCGCGGTGATCGCGGCACTGATCCTGCCGCTGGCCGCCGGCAGCACCGAACGCGCGATCACGCTGGCCGGCATGCTCGCGCTGCTGACCGCGGCCTTCCAGGTGCTGATCGGCGTGGCCCGGCTGGGCATCGTGGCCGACCTGTTCTCCAAGCCGATCCGGCTCGGGTTCCTGAACGCCATCGCGCTGACCGTCATCGTCGGGCAGCTGCCCAAGCTGCTGGGCTTCGCTTCGGGCGGCGACGGCCTGGTCTCGAGGGTGGCCGGGCTCGCCGCCGACATCGCGGCCGGGCGCACGAACCTCGTCGCCTTCGCCGTCGGTGCCGGCTGCCTGGCAGCCATCGTCGCGCTGCGCGCCTGGAGGCCGGGCTGGCCCGGGGTGCTGCTGGCGGTCGTCGCGGTGACCCTGCTGTCGGCCGCGCTGGACCTCGGGCGCACGACCGGTGTCGCGCTGCTCGGGCCGATGCCGCGCGGCCTGCCGGTGCCGCAGCTGCCGCTGGTCGAGTGGTCGGACCTGCGCACGCTCGTCGTCGGCGCGGCGGTCATCGCGCTGCTCTCCTTTGCCGACACCAGCGTGCTGTCGCACACGCTCGAGGCACGCGACCGGGCGCGGGTCAGCCAGGACCAGGAGATGCTCGCGCTCGGCGCGGCGAACGTCGCCACCGGCCTCTTCCAGGGCTTCCCGGTCAGCAGCAGCGCGTCGCGCACGGCGGTGGCCGGCGCGGCCGGGTCGTGCAGCCAGCTCACCGGCATCGTCGGGGCCCTGGTGATCGCGCTGTTGCTGGTGCTCGCGCCGAACCTGCTGCACGACGTGCCGGCACCGGCGCTGGCCGCCGTCGTCATCGCCGCCTGCCTGAGCTTCGCCGACGTCCGCGGCATGCTCGCCCTGTACCGGATGCGCCGCGTCGAATTCGCGCTGTCGTTGACCAGCTTCCTCGGCGTGGCCTTCCTCGGTGTCGTCGAGGGCATCGGCATCGCGGTGCTGCTGTCGATGATGCTGCTGGTCTGGAACGCCTGGCATCCGTACTCGGCGCTGCTCGTGCGGGTTGACGGCCGCAAGGGCTGGCACGATGCGACCCGCCACCCCGAGGGCCGCTCCGTGCCCGGGCTGCTGATCTTCCGCTGGGACGCCCAGCTGTTCTTCGCGAACGCCGAGGTCTTCCGCGAACGCGTCCTCGAGGCCGTCGAGGCGCTGCCGCAGACGCCGCGCCGCGTGCTCATCGCCGCCGACGCGATCAGCCAGATCGACGTCACGGCGGCCGAGTCGCTGGCAGAGCTCGAGCACGAACTGCGCGAGCGGGGCATCGAGCTGCACTTCGCCGGGCTGAAGGGGGTCGTCAAGGACTCCCTGGCCAGCCTCGGCCTGGCCGGCGTCTTCGGGGCCAGCCGTCTGTGGCCGACGGTCAGCAGCGCGGTCGACGACTACCGGGCGTGCCACCGGGTCGATTGGCGGGACTGGCAGGACGACGTCGCCGTTGCGGCCGGCGACGGCCGCGGCGGCCCCGCTCAGGCGAAGTAGCGCGCCTTCATGCGCTGGCAGTACGCCTCGAGCGGGGGCCGCGTGAGCGCGTGCCGCCTCAGGGGCGTGTCCAGCGGCGCCCACAGCACGTTGGCCAGGAAGGCGAACGCCGTCGCGTCCAGCGAGCTCGGCGACTCGCCGAGCATGAACGGCTGGTCGCCCAGGAAGTCGGCGACGGCCGTCAGGTCGCGGCAGCCGATCGCGTGGACATCGGCAGCGCTGTGCCGCCCCATCCCGTGGCCCCGCAGCTCCTTCAGCATGCCCCGGCGCGCGAGCGCGGGCAGAACCGCCCGCACAGGGGCGGGCAGCGCGCCGAAGAACGCATCGCGCGTCAGCACCCAGCCGGCATCGTCCGCCCAGCGCGTGTGGACGATCGCCCAGTACAGGTTCTCCTCGAACAGCCGCTGGAAGGCCGTCGCCTGGGCCCGCTGCAAGGGCGCAAGCCCCGCATCCAGCGGGTCGCCGTAGCGGGACTTCAGGTACTCGATGGCCAAGGTGCTGTCGGCGACGATGGTGCCCGCGTCGTCGATGTAGGGCAGCTTGCGCTTCGGTGCCGCCAGCACGTTGCCCGCGTTGTCCGGCGTGTAGGGAAGCCCGGCCATCCGCAGATAGGTCTCGAGCTTCATGCAGAAGGGGCTGGCATTCGGCAGCCCGAACGCGGGCGCGAACTGGTACAGGCGGATCATCACGGGCTCGCGTGGTCGAGACGGGTCACGAGCTTCGCCTCGAGCGGGCTGGCCGTCAACCGGCCTGCCGCCCGCGCCCCGATGACGCCGATCGCCGCGCGGCCGACCGACAATCCCGCCGATGCGCCAGGCCCACGCCACGCTCGAGGTCGCGACCACCGGCCGCGGACTGACCGACGTCACCGACCGGGTGGCGCGCTGGGCCGCCGGCACCGGCATCGCCTGTGGCCTGCTCAGCGTCTTCATCCGCCACACGTCGGCCAGCCTGCTCGTGCAGGAGAACGCCGACCCCGAGGTCCTCCGCGACCTGGAGCGGTTCCTCGCGCGCCTGGTCCCCGACGGCGACCCGCTGTTCCGCCACCGCAGCGAAGGCCCCGACGACATGCCGGCCCACGTGCGGGCGGCCCTGACCCAGACGCAGCTCACGCTGTCGCTCGTCGAGGGCCGGCTCGCGCTGGGCACCTGGCAAGGGCTCTACGTGTACGAACACCGGCACCGGGGCCATCGGCGGCAGCTCGCACTGCACCTGATCGGCGAGTAGGCGTCGCGTCGCCCGGCCGCTGCCGGGGCTTCGCGTCAGTCCCGGTAGCCGAACGCCGGCATCACCGCGGCGATCGGCAGCTTCGGCCGGCCGGTGGCGCCGTCCTCGGCGAAGAGACCCGCGTTCGACAGGTGCGCATAGCCGTGCACCAGCGACCACAGCATCATCTCGGCCCGCAGCGCGGCCTCCGGTGCGTCGGCCTTGTCCCAGTCCAGTCCTGCGGCGACTTCGCGCAACACGCCGTAGCTCTCGGCCGCCGCGGCGCCGAGCTCGGCGTCGCCGAAGTCGACGTGCTCGCACGAGAACATCAGGGCGAACACGTGCGGATGCGCCTCGGCGAAGCGGACATAACCTTCGAGCGCCGCACGCAGCCGCGCCCGTCGGCCGGCGCGCTTCGGAAGCCCCGCGCGCATGAACGCGACATGGCGGCGGAAGCCTTCGGCGGCGATGGCCGTCAGCAGCCCGCGCAGCTGGCCGAAGTGGTTCTTCGGCGCCGCGTGGCTGACGCCCGCGCGCGCCGCGATCGCGCGCAGCGACAACCCGGCGAGGCCCTGCTCCTCGAGCAGCGCCAGGCCTTCGGCGACCAGGGTTCGACGCAGGTCGCCGTGGTGGTAGGGGCGGGTCGTCATCGCGGCACGGCGGCAGGATCGGGCGGTCAGATGCCGGCAGTGTAGGGACTTCACTTGCGCGCGGGGTCCGTCGCCTGTATATTTCCATTGTCAACATCAGCGCCGGCCACGCCGGCTGGAGGAAGCGATGAGCCCGCCGGATCCCCTCGCCGTCGCGGTCACCGTGCTGGCGGTCCTGGTCGCCGCCCTGCTTGGGAGGCGACTGTCATCGCTCGATGCCGCCGGCCGTCGCGCCGGCGTGGCCGTTTGGGTCTGGCTCGCGGCCGCGCTGGCGCTGTCGGTGCTCGGCTTCTTTCCCGATCCGCGGGCCTTCGCGCGCTCGGATCTCGTCGGCATGGCGCTCTTCGGCACGCTGATGGCGCTGCCCCTTGCCGCCTTCGCGCTGGCGTGGCGGCGCAGCGCGGCATGGCGCTCGATGGTCGGCGCCCTGCCCACCTGGTGGCTCGTCGCGCTGCAGGTCTACCGCCTGGGTGGCGCCGTCTTCGCCGCGCTCGCCTGGCGCGGCGACGTGCCGGCTGCGTTCGGCTGGACGACGGCGGCCTTCGATGTCGCCGTCGGCGCCGCCGCGCTGCCGCTGGCCTTCGCGCTGCGCGCCGGCCGGTCCTGGGCGGTGCCGGCAACGCTGGCCTGGTGCGGCATGGGCCTCGCCGACTTCGCGTTCGCGATCGGCAGCGTCAACCTCGCCTTCGTCGCGACGCTGGCCGGTGCCGCGGTCGCCGACCCGGCGCCGGCCATGATCGGCCGCCACCCGCTGGCGCTGATCTCGCTGTTCCTCGTGCCGCTGGCGATCATCGGCCACGTCCTCGTGGCCTCACGGCTGCTGCGCGAGCGCCGCAACCCCGCCGCCGCGCCCGTGTCGGCCTGAGGAGCACACGATGGACTGGTCCGGACTCTTCGCTGGACTCAACGCCGCCGCGCTCGTCGGCTGG
>ERZ761602.8455-NODE-8455-length-10369-cov-6.137871_pt1 | contig 10369 bp, 10 predicted proteins | sample MGYA00512165_ERZ761602 | MGnify/ENA primary metagenome ERZ761602 (study PRJEB28899, sample SAMN02445085) | bioreactor sludge metagenome | biome: EBPR sludge; isolation source: Thorneside wastewater treatment plant | place: Australia: Brisbane, Thorneside...
GGCGGGCCCGACGACGGCGGCAGCTAAACCGCCCTGCGCCGAAGCGACACGTCGGACGACGTATCGACCGAACACGCCCCGCGGCCGCCGCGGGGCCCTGAATCGCTCATCGGGGGGTAACACATGCGTTTCTGCATCGTCGGCGCCGGAGCCATCGGCGGCTTCGTCGGCGCCAAGCTCGCGCTCGCGGGCGAGGAAGTCGTCTTCATCGCCCGGGGCAAGAACCTCGAGGCCATCAACGCCGGGGGCATGCGCGTCTTCTACCGCGACGGCCGCGAGGAAACCGGCCCCTGCAAGGCCACGGACGACTACGCGGGCGCCGGCACGTTCGACGTCGTGATCCTCGCGCTCAAGGCCCACCAGGTGGGCGCCGTGGCCGAAAAGCTCGCGCCCCTCTACCACAAGGACACCGTGGTGATCCCGATGCAGAACGGGATCCCCTTCTGGTACTTCCATGACCACGGCGGCGAGCTCGCGGGCCGCACCGTGGAGACGGTGGACCCCGCCGGGGTCGTGAAGAACGCGATCCCGAAGGAACGCATCGTGGGCTGCGTGGTGTACCCGGCCACGGAGCTGGTGGCGCCCGGCAAGGTCGTGCACATCGAAGGCGACCGCTTTCCCATCGGCGAGCTGGACGGCTCGATGTCCGAGCGGGCCACGCGCATCTCGGAAGCGTTCACCAAGGCGGGCCTCAAGTGCCCGCTGCTCGACAACGTGCGGGCCGAGATGTGGCTCAAGCTCTGGGGCAACCTCACGTTCAACCCCATCAGCGCCCTCACGCACGCGACGCTGCAGGACATCTGCGAGGATCCCCACGGCCACGCGCTCGCGGCGCAGATGATGAAGGAGGCCCAGGCCGTCGCCGAGCACCTGGGCATCACGTTCCGCGTGCCGCTGGAGAAGCGCATCGAGGGCGCCCGCAAGGTGGGCAAGCACAAGACCTCGATGCTGCAGGACGTGGAGGCGGGCCGCGCCATCGAGATCGACGCGCTCGTGGGCTCCGTCGTCGAGCTGGGCGATCTCACCGGCATTCCCGTGCCCACCATCCGCGCGGTCTTCCAGGCGGCCAAGCTCCTGGACAAGACCTTCACCTCGCAGGTGGTGAGCATCCGCGCCGTCCAGACGGACGGGAGCTGAGCGCCATGACGGCCATCGGCGTCCGCCGCCTGTTGGCCGCTCTCGCCTGCGCGTGCGCGCTCGCCACGTGGGCCCAGCCCGTCGTGCGCAAGGCCACGGTCCGCGCGGGCACGGTCGACGTGCCCGTCGAGATCGCCGTGCCCGCCGGCAAGCCGCCCTTTCCCGCCGTGCTCTACGTGCACGCGCGTCGCGGCTACGAGGACGCCGACCGCGCCCATGTGCGCGAGCTCGCCTCGCAGGGCTTTCTCGTCGTCGCGCCGGACTGGCAGGCGGGCCACTTCATCGAGCGCTGGCCGCGTCCCCACGACCCCGCGACGGAAGCGGGCGTCGAGGCCGCCCTCGACCACCTGCGGTCGCTGCCCGAGGCGTGCCGCGGCCCCGCGGGCATCGTGGGCTATTCGCGCGGCGGCTACTACGCCATCCGCCTCGCGGCCAAGCGACCCGCGGAGATCGCGGCCATCGCCACCTACGCCGGCCACATGCAGGACCCCAACGCGCCCGAGCCCGACCAGCTCTTCGGCGTGGCGCCCGAGGTGCTGAAGATCAAGGCACCCACGCTCTTCCTCGTGGGCGAGCAGGATTTCGAGCTTCGCCGCATCAACATCGGACGCGCCTTCTACGCCCTCTACGAACGGGGCATTCCGACGCAGTTGCAGTCCTACCCCCTCGCGCGTCGCGCCTTCGACTTCCGCGCCGACGCGACGCCGGAGGAGAAGATCGCGGCGCGCCACGCCCGCGAGCGCGTGAAGGACTGGCTCGCCCGCTGGACCTGCCCGCCGAAGGCCCGTTGACGGGGGTCAAGCGGCACCGGGGTACCGCGCCCAGAATGGGCTGGGAGCTTCCCGGCCCATGCCCGATCACGCCGCCCCATTTCTCGCGTTCCTCACCAGCCTCGCCGTCGGCCTGCTGATCGGCCTGGAGCGCGAGCGCCATGCCGAGGCGCGCGCGGGCGTTCGCACCTTTGCGCTCATCGCGATGCTCGGCACGCTGTGCGCGATGCTCGAATCGGGCGCGGGCGCCTCGTGGCTCGTCGTGGGCGGGCTGCTCGCCACGGTGGGCGGCATCGTCGCCGCCTATCGCAACGCCGGGCGCGGCGTTCCGGACGCGGGGGCCACCACCTTCATGGCCGCGGCCCTCACCTACGGGCTCGGCGTCGCGCTGTGGCACGGCCACCGCGAGGTCGTCATCGCCGTCGCGATCGTGACCACGGTGCTGCTGCACTACAAGTCCCAGCTCGAGGGCTTCACGGCCCGCCTCAACGCGACGGACATGGGCAGCCTGCTGCAGTTCGCGGTGCTCTCCCTCGTGATCCTGCCGGTGGTGCCCAACCGGGGCTACGGGCCCTACGGCGCGCTCAATCCCTACCACCTGTGGCTGATGGTGGTGCTCATCTCGGCGGTGAGCGTCGCGGGCTACCTCGCGTGGCGGCTGCTGGGCGGGCGCGCGCCGGCGCTGATTCTCGGCGCCCTCGGCGGCCTCGTCTCCAGCACCGCGACCACACTCGTCTATGCGAGGGGCGCGAAGGGCAAGGCGGAGCTCACCAACACCGCGGCCACGGTGATCCTGCTCGCGAACCTCGTCGTGCTCGTGCGCATCACCGTGCTCACGGCGGTGGTGGCGCCGTCGCTCATTCCGCGCCTCGCGCCCGTGCTCGCGGCGGGTCTCGTCTTCGCACTGCCCGTGGCCTGGGCCACCTGGCGTCGCCACGCGGGCGAGGCGGGCTATGCCAGCCCCGAACTCACCAACCCGACGGACCTCAAGGTGGCCCTGGGCTTCGCGGCGGCCTATGCGGCGATCCTCGTGGCGGGCGCGTGGCTGCACGAGCACGCGGGGGAGGGCGGCCTCTACGCCCTCGCCTTCGCCTCGGGTCTCACGGACGTGGACGCGATCTCGCTCTCGTCCATGCGCCTGTTCCTCGACGACAAGATCGACGCGGGGCTCGCCTGCGGGGCGATCGTCACGGCCCTGTGCGCCAACATCGTGGTCAAGGCGTCCATCGCCTTCGCGGCGGGCGGGGCGCTGCTGGGGCGGCGGTGCCTCGCGGGCTTCCTCGCCATGGCCTTCGCGCTGGTGGCCGGGGCTTTCGTGGTGGCGGGCCTGTAGGCCTCGCGGGGGCGTTTCGGCCCGTGTATAATTCCGGGTTCGCCGTGGGGGGGTAGCTCAGCTGGGAGAGCGCCGCGTTCGCAATGCGGAGGTCGAGGGTTCGATCCCCTTCCTCTCCACCACACACAAGGGCCCGGACAATCTCCGGGCCCTTTTTCTTGCCTGAAATCCCCGCACCACGCGGGGTTCTGGCCGATGGGCTTGCGGATGCCGCCTCGCCGTTCGGCGGCCAAATCGGCGTTTTTGGGCCATTTTTCGGTCCAGAGCCGTCTCTTTTCTCTCTCGTCCTGCGGGTGGGGCGCGGCGCGATAGCAAGGAATATCAATGACTTACGCGCGCCGGTTCTCCGGCAACTGTGCCCGGCAGTCAGGCATCGAACCGCGCCACGATGTCCCGCTGCGCCATCCAGTCCACCGGCAGCGGATTGCGCTGGAACCACAGCAGGCTCATGCAGCGTGGCTGCCGCCCGGCGACCACGGCCTGCAAGATGGCCGGTTCCAGCAGGGTGAGCCGCAGCAGTTCGTTCACCGTGGAATGGTGCAGTCCCTCGCGCTTGGCGATCTCGCTGCCGCTGGCCACCACGCCGTCGTCAAGCAACTGCTGCCAATAGAACGCCCGCGACAGCGCCCCCAGCATCGGCGGGTCGGGTTGCGCCGGTGCGCCGACCTCGCCGCCGGGCCCGCGCACCACGACCACGCTCGCGCCACGCCGCCGGATCTTCAGCGGAATGAAGGTGGACAGCCGGACCTCGCCGCCTTCCACGCACTCGCGCGCCACCGCCGCGCCTGCGGCTCGCACCTTCATCGTCATGCCGTTTCCTCCAGTTCCTGCAATTCCGCGCCGATGGTGCCGGGCAGCAGTTCGGCGGCCAGTTCCTGCCAGCCGATGTCGCGCCAGACGATCTCCATCCCGTCCGCACCCATCACCACGCGCTCGATCAGCAGTTGTGCCAGCCGGTGCTGCTCGGCGGGGAACAAGGCCTTCCACACCTCGGCCAACTGCTCCATCTTCATCAGCAGCACGACCTTCGGCTCCTCCAGATCGGGCCGGGTCACGGCCAGCCGATCCACGACTGCCTGCACGATGTGCGGGGCTTGCAGCGCCGCGACGATCTGTTCGGTGACCAAGGCCTCGACGACATCGATGGGCAGCGCCCCGTGCTTCTTCGCCCATGCGCCCATCCGCCGCTGCGCCGATGGCGTGTAGTAGCCGTAGCGCCTGCCGTTCTTCTCCGTGTAGGTCGCCGTGAACTTCTCGCCGTCGGCGGTGAACAGCAGCCCGCCGAGCAACGGCTCCGGCCGCCCGCGCCGTTGCCTTCTCACCTCCGGTGCGTAGTAGTCGATCAGCGCCTGCACCGCGTCCCACTGGGCCTGCGTGACGATGGCCTGATGCTCGCCTGGGTAGCTCTGGCCCTTGTGGTTGATCTCGCCCAGGTACATCCGGTTGTGCAGCAGCTTGTAGAGCGTCTGCTTGGTGAGCGGCCTGCCGGTCTTGCTGACCAATCCCTCGGTCGCGTAGTTGCGCGCCATCGCCGTGGTCGAGCGCACGGTCACGAAATCATCGAAGATGCGCCGCACCACGGCGGCCTCTGCTTCGTTGACGACGAGCAGCCGGTTCCTCACGTCGTAGCCGAGCGGCAACGGCCCGCCCATCCAGATGCCTTTTTTCTTCGACGCCGCGATCTTGTCGCGGATGCGCTCGCCCGTGACCTCGCGCTCGAACTGCGCGAAGGACAGCAGCACGTTGAGCATCAGGCGTCCCATCGACGTCGCGGAATTGATCTGCTGCGTCACTGCGCTGAAACTCACGCGACAGCGGTCGAACACATCCACCATCTTGGCGAAGTCGGCCAGTGAACGCGACAGCCGGTCGATCTTGTAGACCACGATCACATCGATGCGACCAGCCTCGATGTCCGCCATCAGGCGGCGCAGCGCCGGACGTTCCATGTTGCCGCCGGAGTAGCCGCCATCGTCGTAGTCGTCCGCGACCGCAATCCAGCCTTCGTGCTGCTGGCTGGCGATGAAGGCTCGCCCGGCTTCGCGTTGGGCATCGATGGAGTTGAAGGACTGGTCGAGCCGTTCGTCGCTGGACACGCGGCAATACACCGCGCAGCGTTTGGGCGGCTTGGAGGGAAGCACCTGCTTCATTGGCCACCTCCTTGCGGCTCGCGCAGTCCGAAGAATCGCGGCCCGTTCCAATGCGTGCCGGTGATGTGCTTCGCCACCGCCGACAGGCTGCGGAACAGTTTGCCATCGAGGTCGTACTGGCCTTCGGGCGTGACGACGACGCGGAACTCGCGGTCTTCCCACTCGCGGATCAAGGTCGTGCCCGGCACGAGGTGCTGTTGCACGCCGCGTCCACGGGGCACGGCGCGATGCGTGATCTTGGAATGCTTGGCCCCGGCCTCGACCAGCATCCGGCGGATGCCCGCAGGCACGCCGCCGTAGGTGACCTCCTGCATCCGGTAGGCCAGCCGCGATTCGAGGTAGCCACGGTTGATGTGCTTGGGCCGCCGTGAGAAATGCCGATCCCACAGCGTCCACAGATCGGCCATCGGCAGCGTGGGCAAGGACGCGATCTGCGCCGACACGCTGCTCCGGCCTGCGATGCTGGCATTGGTCATCAAGGAAACTCCAGGGTTGAGACGACGCCATTCAGGCGCTGTGGCGGGCAGAAGCCAAGGTCAATTCGTGCTCACCGGGCCACGTCCCAACAGTTCTCCCTCGGTGTCGTAGCGGCAGCTGATCACCTCGCCTGTGTGCGGATCCCGCAACGCGCCGAACGTCACCTCGCCGCCGTAGCGCGTGGCCACGACCTCCGAATCCTCCAGATGTGCGGGAATCACCCAGCCTTTGATGCCTTCGGGTAGGCGAATGAAATCCGCCAGGGTGTGGAGCCGAATGGCCTCGATGCGCCCGGCCTGTGCATCGGCCAGCGCCTGTACCGCGCCGTTGAAATCCTTGACCTCGAAGATCGGAATCCACACCACCTCGAAGCCAGCAGAGAACCAGCCGACGACCATCACTTCCATTGGCGGCGTGTCGGGGCCAATGGGATGGATGAAGTGCTGCGCGGAAGCGGCGTACTTGTTCATGGCCATCCCCGCTGTCAGTTGTCGATGCGCACGACCGTCGCGCCCGCGAACGGAATCGCTTCGGGGCGCTTGGACGGCGGGTTCGGATCAGGGGCGTAGATCGGGCGGGTATCGTCGTTCGCACCGGGGTGGTACACGGTGTGCCAGCCGTTCGGGATGCCTGCCGCCTGCAAGCGCTGATTGACCTGCTGGCTCGTCGCCTCGTCGTACTTGCGAAACGCGTGATTCAGGTCGCTGAGTTCGTCGTAGCTGATGCCTTCGATCAGGTTCGGCAGAAGGTCACCGGGATTCGTCCTGCCGATCAGCTCCACATCAAAGGATCGCAGGCGGTCGCCGAAGACGCTGTAGTGCCGCAGGCGTATCGCGTGGGTCAGTGCCGACTCCATCGCCAGCATTTCCCGCCACGCCTGCACGAACAGCTTGGCGGCATCGAACATCCGCCGCGCGCTGGGCGTGAACATCCGGATGGCTTCGTCGTGCAGGAACGTCTCATCCACGCCGGCCTTCATCTCGGCCGCGATGGACTTGATGTGCTGCTCCAGCGCCTTGATGCGCGCGGGCGCTTCGAGCACCTGTTGGCTGATCGCCTGCCGCGCATCCTGCTCACGGGCCACATCGGCGGCGTGCTCGCGGTCGAATGCCGCCAGTCCTTCGGCATCGCCCAAGGCCGCCAGCACATCGCGCTTCACGCTCCAGGTCAGATCGGGCTCGGGCTTGTCCCAGCCCTTGACGATGCGCTGCGCGGCGATCAGCGCGGCAATGGCCTTGTCGTAGCGCTCGTTGTGCGCTTGCAGCTTTTGCAGCATCGCGGCGATGGCGTCCAGGTTCCGGACATCGTCGAGGGGACTGGTGGGTGCGGTGGGCGCGGCAGTCACGGTCGTCGTTGCCGCAGTGTCGGCGGCAGCGGCCTTCTTGAGTTTGGAAATCAGATTCACGGGGGCTCCTGTGCGTAGATGGCGTCGTGCGATTGGCACAGGAGAAATCGTGGCGAAGCAGAGACGTTTTTTCGATCTGGGCGTGGCGGGTTTCGGCGTGTTTTGTCGTGCGCCAGCGGACTACAGCGCCAGTCAGCGCACTTGGGCCTGCTGCGGAAAGACGGTTTTCCGGCGATGCTTGCGGCCACCTGTTGCGGATGCGCATCCGAAGCGATGGGCCATGTCGGGCAATGCTTGGGCCGCTTGTCCTCGGTTTCGATGATTCGGCCATTTCGGATGTTTGCCGCCACGACACGAACCACGAAGAATCTGTCGCAACGCTCGTCGCGTCGCCCCGTTGATGGAACGCGAGGGACGCCGAGGGCACAACGACCCGAAAGGAAATCCATGAATGCAATCGAACATCCGAATCTGCTCACGCCGCGCCAGCTGGCGGCGCGCTGGGGCATGAGTGAAAAGACCCTCGAACGCTGGCGCACACTTGGCACTGGCCCGATGTATCTGAAACTCGGCAGCCGCGTGATGTACCCGGAGAACGCCGTGACGGCGCACGAGCAAGACCGTCTGCGCCGCTGCACGGCGGGCCGCGAACTCGCGCAATTTCAATACTGATGTCCGCGATGCACGCGACCTCGACGGCTACGACGACGGCGGTCGCGCACCCGTGGTTCGACTTCAACGATGCGGTCACCATCGAGCCACGCTTCGAGAAGGACGGCATTCGCGCCCGCCTGCTTGACCAGCTGGAATCGGCGCTGGCCTACCTGCTGCCGCGCGGAAAGCGTCGCGGCGCGCAGTTCTTCGTCGGCAACCTACAGGGCGATCTCGGCGACAGCCTGGTCATCGATCTCGATGGCGACAAGCGCGGCTTGTGGATCGACTTCGCCACCGGCGAATCCGGCGATGCGCTCGCGCTGTGGGCCAGCGTGCGCGGCTTCATCCTTCCACGCGAATTCGATGCACTGCTGGAGGACATCGCCCACTGGCTGGTGGTGCCGCGCGTCGCCGCGCCGATCACACTGTCACCAAGCGCGGCGCATGACGACCTCGGCCCAGCCACCGCCAAGTGGAACTACCACGATGCCAGCGGCAAGCTGCTGGCCTGCGTGTACCGCCACGATCCGCCCGGCGGCAAGCAGTACCGCCCGTGGGATGTGAAGGCACGCACGATGCGGATGCCCGAGCCGCGACCGCTGTACCACCTGCCCGCCGTCACGGCCACCAAGGACGTTGTGCTGGTCGAGGGCGAAAAATGCGCCGACGCCCTGATGCACCTCGGCATCACGGCCACCACCGCGATGGGCGGCGCGGCCACTGCCATCGACAAGACCGACTGGATGCCGCTGGCCGGCAAGACGGTCGTCGTCTGGCCCGACCACGACGAGGCCGGCGCACGCTACGCCGATGCCGTGATCCCGAAGTTGCGGCAGATCGGCGCGAAGGTGCGGCGCGTGACCGTGCCGGACGACAAGCCCAGGAAGTGGGATGCCGCCGACGCAGTGGCCGAAGGCTTCGATGTGCCGGCGCTGCTGCGCGCATCCATTCCGGTCGCCGATGACCTCCAGCCTCTGGAGACCATCGACATCTCGCAGTGGCGCGCGCTGGATCGCTTCACCGGCCCGCCACAGGCCCGGCGCTGGCTGGTCGAGGGCGTCTTCCCGCAGGCGCAGGCCGCACTGGTGGCCGCAGCGGGTGGCGTAGGCAAATCCTTCCTGCTGCTGGCGCTGGCGCGCGAGGTCGCGGCCTTCGACGGCACATGGGCCAACGCGGCCAACGTGTTCGGCGGCGCGCTGGCTGGGCACGGCGTGGCCATCTACCTCACCGCCGAGGACGACGCCATCGAAGTTCACAACCGCCTGAATGCCTTGGGCGCAGTCCCCGACCGGCTCTACGTGCTGCCGCTGCCCGATGCCGGTGGCGCGCAGCCGCTGTTCGCGCCCGACCCGTCCACACGCGGCCCGGCCACCACGGCGGCGTGGCTGGAACTGGAACGACAACTCCGGGCGATGACTGGACTGCGGCTGGTGGTGCTCGATCCACTGCAACCGCTGTGCGCGCTCGATCTCAACGTGCCGGAGAACGCGCAGTTCGTCTGCTCGCGCTTGGCGGCGCTGGCGGCCCGCACCGGCGCAGCGGTCATCGTGTCGCATCACTTCGCCAAGCGCGAGGCCTCGACGCCGGAGCAAGCCCGCGAGGCGATTCGCGGCACGGGCGGATTGGTGGACGGCGTGCGTTCGGTCTACGCGCTGTGGCAGCCGAAGGAGGAACAGGCCCGCACGATCTGCAAGACCTTGGGCGAGGCCTTCGAGCGCGGGCGCGTGGTGCTGGGCGGCGTGGTCAAGGCCAACGGACAGGCCGACCTGCACGTGACCACCTTCTTGCGCGACGCACGCGGCCTGCTGGTGGATCGCAGCCAGGACGTTCGGCGCGCGGCCCAGCCGGAGCACGATCTGCTGCCCGAATTGAAGGCGGCTATCGCCCGCGCCGCCGCCGAGGGCCAGCCTTACACCAAGACCGGCGGCAACGGCATCCACGAGCGCAGGCACGAACTGCCCGAAGCCTTCCACGCCATCGGCAAGCATCGGCTGGCCGAATGGGTGTCTGCGCTACTCGACCGCGAGGAACTGGTGATGGCGATGGCCGAAGGCTCCAAGCTGGTGAAGTGGCTGGACGTGCCCGATGGGCCGGTGGCGCGTGGCGAGGCGCAGTTCGTGACCGGGCATCTGGGCCGCTCGACCGCTGGCCGTCGATGAACTTCGAGGGAGGTGAGCATTCCCGATGCTCACTCCTCTCTATAGAGAGAAATCGCCGGGAACCGGGAACGATTGGAAGAGCGTTGATCTGCAAGGGGAATCCCCAAAAACAATCGTTCCCGCCCGGCAACCGGGAACGATTCGAGCCGGGAACGATTTGCGCCCGCGCCAGCACTGGATTTAATCGTTCCCACCCCGGTAATCATTCCCAGCCGGGAACCGGGAAGCCGGGAACGATTTACGCCGCTGGCCACAGGCGAAACGGGTCCTTCCTGCGGAAAAAGCAATACGGGGGGCGCGAGCGCGGCGCTTTTTTAGCGTCAGGGTGCGAACCAAGGTTCGCA
>ERZ761602.8456-NODE-8456-length-10369-cov-5.677138_pt1 | contig 10369 bp, 6 predicted proteins | sample MGYA00512165_ERZ761602 | MGnify/ENA primary metagenome ERZ761602 (study PRJEB28899, sample SAMN02445085) | bioreactor sludge metagenome | biome: EBPR sludge; isolation source: Thorneside wastewater treatment plant | place: Australia: Brisbane, Thorneside...
CAGGTAGACGATGCTGTAGCCGCCGACGCCCAGCACACGCTCGACGACGAATTCCTGCATCCGGGTGCCGCGCGGCAGTTCGCTGCCCTGGTCGCGCCGCGGCATCAGCAGCGTGCGCTGCTCGGCGCGTTCGCGGGGGTCGTCGGTGGCCATGCGCTTGCTTCTTCAGGCGGCGTCAGGCCAGCGTTCTATCACTGCGCGTTCTTGAAGTCGCCCCCCCAGGCAAGCACCAGCTTCGCCGGGTCGATCCAGCGCCGCCAGGCGGCATTGAGCTGCTCCAGCGTCAGCTTCGCGATCGCGTCGTCGACCTGCTGCTGGAAGGCGTAGCGGCGGTCCAGGTACAGGTTGTTCGCCAGCTGGTTGGCCACCACCGGGTCCTGCGCGCGTGCCAGGCGGCGGAAGTTGAGCAGCCCGGCCTTGCCCTCGTCCAGCTCCTGCTGCGTGAAGCCGTCCTTCAGCGCGCGCGCCAGCTCCTCCTGCAGCGCACCCTCCACCCGCGGCTGGTTCTGCGGCGCGAAGATCGCGGTCACGGTCCAGGCCGTGTTGTCGTCCAGCGAAGCCCAGTCCAGCACCGAGCGCACGTCGTAGGACAGGCCCTCGCGCTCGCGGATGCGCAGCCACAGCCGCGAATTGCCGCCGAGGCCGAACATGTAGTTGGCCAGCACCAGCGCGGCATGGTCGGGGTGGCGGTCGCTGATCGGCAACGACAGGCGCCCCATCAGGTTGGCATTGGCCTTGTCCGGCGTCAGCTCGACGAAGCGCGACGGCGCGACGGCCACCAGCGGCTGCGGCACGCGACGGAACGGCAGCGCGCCTTCGGCCGGCGTGCGCCAGCCGGCGAAGCCGGCCTGCAGCGCGCTGCGCACCGCCGCCGGGTCGAGGTCGCCGACGGCCGCGAACTCGCCCTTGGCCGCGCTGACGAAGCGGCGGTGGAAGGCGCGCAGCTGCTCCACCGTGACGGCGCGCACGTCCTGCTCCATCTCCTCGAAGCTGGCGGCATGGCGCAGGTCGCCGCGCGGGTAGGGGTTGCCGTGGCGTGCGATGCGGTTGGCGATCACCGCCTCGGGTTCCTTGCGCTGGCGCTCGATGGCGGCCAGCCACTGGCGGCGCGCCTCCTCCAGCGCCGGCGCCGGGAAGGCCGGCTCGCGCAGCAGCTTCGCGACGAGCTCGATCACCTCGGGCAGGCGCTCGCGCTTGGTCGTGATGTTGACGCTGAGCGTCTGCCCGCTCTGGCCGAAGCTCACCTGCGCCTGCAGGCGGTCGAAGGCATCGGCGACCTGCTGGCGCGTCAGGCCGGCGCCGCCCTTGTCCAGCAGCTGCGCAGCCAGGCTGGCGGCATAGCGCTGACCCATCCAGCTCTTCTCGTCGCCCAGTTGCAGGCGCAGCCGCGCCTGCACGACGCGGCCGCGCGTGCCCTTGGGCAGCAGCGCCACTTGCAGACCGCCGATGGTGGCCGCCTGCGTGCGCCGGTCCAGGTTGGCCGGCGTGGCGTCGAAGCTCTCGGCGGCGGCCACCGCCGGGTCGCCACGGTAGTCGCGCACCATCGCCGCGACGTCCACGCGCTCGCCCTGCGGCGCGCGCTCGGGCTGCGCGGTCGGTTCGTAGATGCCGACGGTGCGGTTGTCGCGCCGGATCCAGGCCGCGGCGACGCGGTTGACGTCGGCCAGCGTGACGGCGCGCACGCGGTCGCGCTGCAGGAAGTACAGCCGCCAGTCGCCCTGCGCGATGGCCTCGGAGAGCTGCACGCCGATGCGCTCGGGGTCGGTGAAGCCGAGGTCCCAGCCGTTGAGCCAGGCCACGCGCGCGCGCTCCAGCTCCTCGGCCGTCACCGGCGTGGCGGCCAGGCCGTCGAGCACCTCGACCATCGCGGCACGGGCCTTGGCAATGTCCTGCCCCGGCGCCAGCGCGGCGCCGACGAACAGCGGCCCGGGGTCGGCCAGGCCCCAGGCGGCGGCAAAGGTCTGCGCCGCGAGCTGCTGCTCCACCAGACGCTTGTGCAGGCGCCCGCCCGGCGTGTCGCCCAGCACCAGCGAGAGCATGTGCACCGCCGCATAGTCCGGGTGCGCGGCCGGCGGCACGTGGTAGCTGATGTAGATGAGCGGCGCGCCGCCGACCCGGCGCACCGTGACGCTGCGCTCGCCCTGCTGCGGCGGGTCCAGCGTGTACTGCACCGGCAGTGCGCGCTGCGGTTTCGGGATCGCGCCGAAATACTGCGCCACCCAGGACAGGACCCTGGCCCCGTCCAGGCGGCCGGAAACGATCAGCGTCGCGTTGTCCGGCTGGTAGTACTGGCGGTAGAAAGCCTGCAGGCGCGGGATGTCGACATTCTCGATGTCGCTGCGTGCGCCGATCACGCTCTTGCCGTAGTTGTGCCACTGGTACTGCGTGGCCAGCGTCTTCTGCAGCAGCACGCGGCCGGGGTTGTTCTCGCCGGACTCGAACTCGTTGCGCACCACCGTCATCTCGGTGTCGAGGTCGCTCCTCGCGATGAAGCTGTTGACCATCGCGTCGGCCTGCCACGACAGGTACCAGCGCAGGTTGTCGTCGCTGGCCGAGAAGCTGGCGAAATAGTTGGTGCGGTCGTAGCTGGTGGTGCCGTTGGCGCGCAGGCCGCGCTTGGTGAACTCGGCCCAGACGTCCTTGGTCGTCGGCGTGCCCTTGAAGATCAGGTGCTCCAGCAGGTGCGCCATGCCGGTCTCGCCGTAGTTCTCGTGCCGGCTGCCGACGCGAAAGGTCAGGTTGACGGTGGTCGTCGGCTTGCTGTCGTCGGGCACCAGCAGCAGCTGCAGGCCGTTGGCCAGCCGGTATTCGGTGATGCCCTCGACGCTGGTGACGCGCTCGACGCCGGCGGGCAGGGCCGGTTGGGCGATGGCCGAAGCGGCCCACAGCCAGGCGGCGAGCAACAGCGCGGACAGGCGCACGACGGACGGGGTGGCGGCGGTGGATGAGGTCACGGCAGTGGGCCGGCGCGGCGGCGGCAACAGGGACCCGCGCAGTGTAGGGGCCTGCGGCATGACCCCAGGGCGCGGCGACGGGTGCGGCCGCAGGCCGGGTCGCTGCGGGCCGCCGGCGCCTTCCCCCCGCGGACGGGGCATTGACAGCGCAGACCACGGCGCGCAGCTTGCGCCTTCGTCCAGGCTGCTGCCGGAGGATGCCATGCAGGTCGCCACCGCTTGCCGCAACGCATTCGTGCAGGGGGCCGTCGTGCTGGCCGTGCTGGCCTCGGTCGCCGCCACCCCGGCAGCGGCGGCCGAACTGGCGCTGCCCGCGACCGACGCCGGCTTCGTCACCGAGGCCGGCGGGTCGGCCAAGGGCGACGGCACCGTCGTTTCGGCCGCCACGTACAACTACTCCGCCGGTTTCGAGCTTCACTACGGCACCGGGGCGCTGTTCGCGCCGCTGGCGCCGATGTTCCGCAAGAACTATTTCGTCTTCGACCTGTCGCCGGCCGCCGCGCCCATCGTCGCCGCCAAGCTGGTGCTGTGGACCGGCACGCTGGAGACCGCCGACGCGTTCGAGCTCTACGTGCTGAAGGAGACCACCGACATGCCGGCGGCCGTGGGCCTGGCGGCGGCGCTGGCCGCCGGCGCCGGGCCGGCGGACTTCGACTCGCCGTCCGACCCGCTGGTGATGGCGGCCGCGGCGCTGTACGCGGTGCTCGGCGACGGCACGCTGACGCTGGGCGGCATCGTGCTGACGCCGGCCGCCGACGACAGTTTCGTCGAGATCACCCTCGGGCCGGCGGCGCTGGCCTACCTGTCGGCGTTCGCCGGCGGCCCGGTCGTGCTCGGCGGTCTGGTGCCCAGCGCCGAGCCGCCGGCCTTCCCGCAGCAGCCTTTCGGTTTCACCGGACCGGACCTTCCGGGCGGCGACCCGAAGACGCCGCTGCTGGTGGTCACGACGATCCCGGAACCGGCCACCGTCGCGCTGTGGCTCTGCGGACTGCTCGCGCTGGCCGGGCGCGCCGGGCCGCGCCGGCGTGCCGCCGCGGCCGGCCGGCGCTGATCAGTCCGCCGCCATCGCCTCGTCGGCCGGCGCCGGGTCCAGCCGCACCTTCTCGATCGTGCGCTGCAGCCGGCTCTTCTCGGCCGCGAAGGCGATCAGGTGGCTTTCGACCGACTCCTCGATCGGGCTCGACAGCAGCGCCGGGTTGCGCTGACCCACGGCCTGCACCCAGTCCTTGACCATGCGGTGGTCGCCGCCGCCATGGGCGTCGGTCTTCAGGCTCCAGCTGCGGCGCTTGCCGTCCTTGAAGGTGGTCAGCGTGAAGCTTTCCATGTTGCCGACGATGTCGCCCATGCTGCCCATGATGCGGGTGCGCCGGCCCTCGTAGCTGACGAAGGCCTCCATGCTGAAGCCGGCGGTGACGCCGTTGCCGAACAGGATGTTGACCGTCAGGTGGTCCGTCTGGTCGTTGTCCATGCGGTAGACGCAGCGCCCGTAGTCGGTGGTCTTCAGGCCCTGCAGGATGAGGTCGCTCCACTGGCTCTCGTCGGGCGGCAGGTCGAAGACATACAGGCGCTTGCGGTCGCGCCAGTAGATCTGCAGCGCCGAATAGGGGCAGTCGCGCTCGACCGCGCAGCCGTCGGTGCAGCGCTCGGTGCTGCCGGCCGGCGCATTGGCCTCCTTGAACCACTTGAGGTTGCCGAAGCAGTGCACCTCGTCGGCATGCGAGCCGACCAGCCAGCGGATGATGTCGGTGTCGTGGCAGCTCTTGGCCAGGATGATGGGCGTGGCGGTCGTGCTGTTGCGCCAGTTGCCGCGCACGTAGCTGTGCGTCATGTGCGTGTGCTCGATGGGCTCCAGGTGCTGCACGCTGACGATCTGGCCGATGATGCCGCTGTCCAGCAAGGCCTTCAGCTCGCGGAAGTAGGGCGTGTAGCGCAGCACGTGGCACACGCCGACGATGCAGCCGCTGGCCTGCGCGGCGGCCAGGATCTGGCGGCACTCGGCCTCGGTCGGCGCGATCGGCTTCTCGAGCAGCAGGTCGTAGCCCTTCTCCAGCGCGCGCAGCGCCGGGATCGTGTGCTGCTTGTCCGGCGTGGCGACGATCACCGCGTCGGCGAACTTCGGCACCGACAGCGCGGCGCCGGCGTCGTGGAAGCAATGCGCCATCGGCACCGCGTGCATCTCGGCGATGCGCTCCAGCCGGCGCGGGTTGGGGTCGGCGACGCCGACGATCTTCATCTCGCGCGGGCTCTTGATGGCGTAGTCGGCATAGATGCTGCCGCGGTGGCCGGCGCCGATCAGCAGCACGCGCACCGGCTGGTCCAGTTCGCGGTGCAGCGGGTGCTCGTACAGGTCCTCGTCCAGCCCGAGCATGCGCGAGGCCTCGGTCCAGCTGTAGACGATGTTGTTCTTCAGCGCGCTGAGCGTGCGCACCAGGCTGCGCGAGGCGATGAACTGGCGGAGGGACATCGGGGGCTTCCTTGCTCTTCGTCGTCGGTCGGGCTTCATTGCGATCATGCCGCGCGCCGGAGGTTCAGCGCACGCCCAGCCATGCCGCCACCGCGGCCATCGCGATGCCGTAGCCGAGCAGCCCGAGGTAGACGCGGCGCCCGGCGGCGAACGACCGCGCCAGCGCCGGCCACGACAGCGTCGTGCCCTGCAGCTGCGCCGGCGCGGGCGGCGGCAGCAGCCTGCTGACGAGCCAGGTCACGACGACGGCGGCGACCAGGCCGGAGATGTTCCACCACATCCAGAACAGCTGCGGCCCCAGGCCGTAGGCCAGCACCAGGTTCAGCGCGAGCCCGGCGACCACGCCGGCCAGCACGCCGGGCCCGCGCGCGCGGCGGTCCAGGATGCCGCAGCCGAAGGCGGCCAGCAGCGGCCCGTAGAACAGCGCGCCGATGCGGTTGATGCCCTCGACCACGCTGCTGGCGAGGTCGCCGACGACGAAGCCGAAGCCGACGATGGCCAGGCCCCAGCCCACGGTCACCAGCCGCGACGCCAGCAGGCGATGGCGGTCGGCGACATGCGGCTCGACGAAGTCGCGCAGCGTCGCCGCCGACAGGCTGTTGAGCGCCGAGTCCAGGCTGGACATCGCGGCGGCCAGGATGGCCGCCACCAGCAGCCCGCGCACGCCCACCGGCAGGTAGAACTCGATGAAGCGCGGCATCAGGTAGTCGAGCCGGTTCTCCGGCACCGCGGTGCGCAGCGCCTCGTGGCCGACGAAGACGGCGCCGACCGCCAGCCCCAGCGCGCAGTAGGCCAGCGTGAGCGGAAAGCGCGCCAGGCCGTTGAGCAGCAGCGCGCGCTGCGCGCCCTTCACGTCGCTGGCCGAGAGCTGGCGCTGGACCTGGCTCTGGTCGACGCCGTAGTAGGCGATGTAGAGCACGAGGCCGCCGAGCACGAAGCCCCACAGCGGCGCACGCGCGCCGTCGCCCAGGCCATGGCCCCACTCCACCGCGGCCAGCCGCGCCGGGTCCAGCGCGGCGACGATGCGCGCGCCGCCGCCGGCCAGCTGCCACGCGAAGGCCGCGCAGACCACGATGCCGGCCAGCAGCACCGCCATCTGCACGACGTCGGTCCAGACCACCGCGCGCATGCCGCCCATGGTGTCGTAGACCACCGTCAGCCCGCCGACACCGACGATGCACCAGCCCAGCGGCAGCCCGGTGCAGACCTGCACGACGACCGCCGCCGCATACACCGCCACCCCGGTGGCCAGCCCGCGCGAGAGCAGGAAGACCGCCGACAGCACCAGCCGCGTGGCGCGGTCGAAGCGGCGCTCCAGGTATTCGTACACCGACACCAGCGCCAGCCCGCGCAGCACCGGCGCCAGCACCAGCATCACGACCAGCATGGCCAGCGGCAGCGCCAGCTCGTACTGCAGCCAGGTCATGCCGCCACCGGGCACCAGCGCGACGTAGGCCGGGATGCCGAGGAAGGAATTGGCCGAGGACTGCGTGGCGAGGATCGACACCGCGAGCGCCCACCAGGGCAGCGTGCGCCCGCCGACGTAGTAGTCCTCCGGCGTGCGCTGCCGCCGCGCCAGCCAGGCCGACAGGCCCAGCGTGGCGGCCAGGTACAGCGTGATGACGATCCAGTCGGGGGCGGTCATGCCACCGGGTGCCGGCGGCCGGTCGCTTCGCGGTGCATGACCGGACCATACCAGCAGGCGCGGCGGCAGGCGCCGCGCACCGGTCGCAGGCCGGGTTCAGCTGCCGTAGCGGCGCAGCCTCTCCAGGTCCAGCACCCGCACGCCGCCATAGGTGACCTCGATCACCCCCGCGGCCTGCAGCGCCCGCAGCGCCTCGTTCACGCGCTGCCGGCTCAGGCCGACCAGGTAGCCCAGTTCCTGCTGCGTGATGCGCAGCAGCTCGCCCACGCCAGGGTACAGCAGCGGGTGGAACAGCGCCGCCAGGCTGCGCGCCACGCGCGCGTCGGGGTGGGTCAGGCGGTCGATCTCGCGCGCGGCGATGAACTGGCCCAGCCGCTCGTTGAGCTGCATCATCACGAAGCGGTTGAAGCCGATGCTGCGGTCCAGCAGCCAGTGGAAGGTCTGAGCCGGGATGCCCGCCACCAGGCTGCGGCGCAGGGCCTGGATGTTGTAGCGGTAGCTCTCCATCTTCAGCACCGTGCCCTCGCCGAACCAGCCGCCCGGCGGCACGCCGGTGAAGGTGATGGGCATGCCCACGGCGCTGTCGTTGCTCATCTTCAGCAGCCCGTCGACGACGCCGAACCACCAGCTGACCGGGCGCCCGACGCGGCACACCAGTTCGCCCGTCTCGACCTGCACGACGCGCAGGTCGGCCAGCACGCGTGCACGTTCCTCGTCGTCCAGCCGCGCCAGCCAGGGGATGCTGCGCAGGTCCTCGGGCGCGGCGGCGCGCGATCGCGAGGGCTGCACCGCGGTGGCATACGAAGCTGACGGAAAGGCCTGCGCGCGCATCGTGGAGGCTCTCGGAGCGGTCCGGATAAATCCTGTCAGTGCGAACCCTTGGATTGTCGTCGCAACGACAACCTGACGTCAAAGTCCCGCCCACAATGCGAAGCCAGAGCGGGCACCGCCTGCGCTGCCCCTGCAGCGCCGTCGCCGGCCGCTGTGCACAGCAGGAGACGAGCAGTGCAGACGACGTTTCCCCGGCTGATGCTGGACCACGCGAAGCAGCGCCCGCAGGCCGCCGCGCTGCGCGAGAAGGTCTACGGCATCTGGCAGACCACCACCTGGGCCGACCTGGCGCAGATGGTGCGGCACATGGCCTGCGGCCTGGCCGAGGCCGGGCTGCAGCGCGGCGAGCACCTGGTCGTGGTCGGCGAGAACCGCCCGCGCCTGTATGCCGCGATGCTGGCCGCGCAGTCGCTGGGCGCGGTGCCGGTGCCGCTGTACCAGGACGCGGTGGCCGCCGAATACCAGTTTCCGATCAACAACGCCGAGGTCCGCTTCGTCGTCGTCGAGGACCAGGAGCAGGTCGACAAGATGCTCGAGCTGCGCGAGACCTGCCCGCAACTGGCGCGCATCTGGTACGACGACGGCCGCGGCCTGCGCAACTACAGCGAACCGGGCCTGGCATCGCTGGACGCGCTGCTGGAGGCCGGCCGCGCCTTCGACGCCGCGCACGCCGGCTTCTTCGACGCCGAGGTCGCGAAGGCCGACCCGCAGGACGTGGCCGCGATGTTCTTCACCAGCGGCACCACCGGCAACCCCAAGGGCGTCGTGCACACGCACTTCACGCTGCTGGACCGCGCCAGCGCCGGCGCGCGCTTCGACAAGCTGGGGCCCGCCGACGAGGTGCTGGCCTACCTGCCGCCGGCCTGGATCGGTCAGAACATCTTCAGCTACGCGCAGTGGCTGGCCTGCGGCTACGTGGTCAACTGCCCGGAGAGCGCGGCCACGGTGATGATCGACCTGAAGGAGATCGGACCCACCTACTACTTCGCGCCGCCGCGGGTCTTCGAGGGCCTGCTGACCAGCGTGATGATCCGCATGGAGGACGCCGGGGCGCTGAAGCGCTGGATGTTCCACCGCGCGATGGACCTGGCGCGCCGCGTCGGCCCGGCCATCATGGACGGCCAGCCGGTCGGCGCGCTGGACAAGGCGAAATACGCGCTCGGCAACCTCTTCGTCTACGGCCCGCTGCGCAACACGCTGGGCCTGAGCCGCGTGCGCGTGGCCTACACGGCGGGCGAGGCCATCGGCCCGGACCTCTTCACCTTCTACCGCGCCATCGGCATCAACCTGAAGCAGCTCTACGGCAGCACCGAGACCGCGGTCTTCGTGTGCCTGCAGCCCGACCACGAGGTCAAGGCCGACACGGTGGGCGTGCCGATCGAGGGCGTGGAGATCCGCGTCACCGACAGCGGCGAGATCCTGGTCAAGAGCCCGGGCCTGCTGAAGGCCTACTACAAGAACCCCGAGGCCACGGCCGAGGTGCTGACCGCCGACGGCTGGTACCGCACCGGCGACGCCGGCTTCCTGGACGCCGGCGGGCACCTGAAGATCATCGACCGCGCCAAGGACGTCGGCCGCCTGATGGGCGGCCCCAGCGACGGCGCGATGTTCGCGCCCAAGTACGTCGAGAACAAGCTCAAGTTCTTCCCGTTCATCAAGGAGGCGGTGGCCTTCGGCGACAAGCGCGAAAAGGTCTGCGCCTTCGTCAACATCGACTTCGAGGCCGTGGGCAACTGGGCCGAGCGGCGCAACCTGCCCTATGCCGGCTACACGGACCTCGCCGGCAAGCCCGAGGTGCTGACGCTGGTGAAGGACTGCGTCGAGAAGGTCAATGCCGACCTCGCGGCCGACGAGAAACTGGCCGGCAGCCAGATCAGCCGCTTCCTCGTGCTGCACAAGGAACTGGACGCCGACGACGGCGAGCTGACGCGCACGCGCAAGGTGCGCCGCGGCTACATCGGCGACAAGTACCAGGTGCTGGTCGACGCGCTGTACGGCGGCAAGTCCGAGCAGTTCATCGAGACCGCGGTCAAGTTCGAGGACGGCCGCAGCGGCAGCGTCAGCGCCACGCTGAAGATCGTCGACGCCAAGCTGTTCCCGGCGCTGCGGAGGGCGGCATGAATGCGGTCGCCGAACCCGTGGCCGCGCCGGCCGCCGAGGCCGGCGACGAGGCGTCGCGCCGCAGGCGCATCGGCGACGTCATCCTCGAGGCCCGCAACATCAGCCTGCGCTTCGGCGGCGTGAAGGCGCTGACCGACATCAGCTTCGACGTGCGCGAGCACGAGGTGCGCGCCATCATCGGCCCCAACGGCGCCGGCAAGAGCAGCATGCTCAATTGCATCAACGGCGTCTACCAGCCGCAGGAAGGGCAGATCAGCTTCCGCGGCAAGACCTTCAGCCACATGAACAGCCGCCAGGTCGCCGAGATGGGCATCGCGCGCACCTTCCAGAACCTGGCGCTGTTCAAGGGCATGA
>ERZ761602.8460-NODE-8460-length-10366-cov-4.012317_pt1 | contig 10366 bp, 10 predicted proteins | sample MGYA00512165_ERZ761602 | MGnify/ENA primary metagenome ERZ761602 (study PRJEB28899, sample SAMN02445085) | bioreactor sludge metagenome | biome: EBPR sludge; isolation source: Thorneside wastewater treatment plant | place: Australia: Brisbane, Thorneside...
GCCATCGGCAATCCGAAGGGCGGAGCCAGCGGATCCTTGCCCCTCAGCAACCGCTCGACCAATCCCAGCGAGGACCCGAAATGCGCGTCCAGCGGCGGGCCCAGCACGAAACCGGGGTTGATCACCGTCAGGGCCATCCCGGTTTCGCGGGCAATGTCCCAGGCGGCGCGTTCGGCCATCAGCTTGGACTTGGTATAGGCGGTGGTCCCCTTCACGTCGGGATCGCACCAGTCCGTTTCGTCCTGCACCCGATCCTTGGCCGGGTCGATGATTGCGGCAATCGACGAGGTCAGCACCACCCGCGAAATCCCCGCCGCATGCGCCGCGCGCAGCACCCGTGTGGTGCCCGACACCGCCGGGCGGATCAGGTCCATCTCGTCTCGGGGCTGGGTCAGCGGAAAGGGCGACGCGGTATGGATCAGCGCGGAAGCCCCCTCCATCGCCTGCGCCCAGCCATCGTCAGACTCGAGGTCGGCAACCTGAAAGGTCAGCCGCTCCAGCGCCGCCGGATCGGCCAGATGGGGGCGCAGCGCAGCGCGCACCTCGCCTTCGCGGGCAGGGTCGCGCAGAGTGCCGCGCAGGGTCAGGCCGCGGTTCAGCGCCGCCAGCGCGATGTGCTTGGCGATAAAGCCGGAAATCCCGGTGAGAACGATCATGCCATGCCTCCTGCAACGGGCGATCTTGCCAGGATGCCGGAACAAGACGCGCTTTGACAGGTCCTGTCTATTCCAGCAGGCGGCGCGCGATGACCTGCGCCTGAATCTCGCCCGCGCCCTCGAAGATGTTCAGGATGCGCGCGTCGCACAGGATGCGGCTGATCTGGTATTCCAGCGCGAACCCGTTGCCGCCGTGGATCTGCAACGCGTTGTCGGCGGCGGCCCAGGCGACGCGGGCGCCCAGCAGTTTCGCCATCCCCGCCTCCAGATCGCAGCGCTTGTCGTGGTCTTTCTGCCAGGCGCTGAAATAGGTCAGTTGCCGCGCCACCATGATTTCCGCCGCCATCATCGCCAGCTTGTCGGCGACGCGGGGAAAGTCGATCAGCGCCTTGCCGAACTGCTTGCGGTCCTCGGCGTATTGCATGCCGACCTCCAGCGCGTTCTGCGCCACGCCGATGGCGCGCGCCGCGGTCTGGATGCGGGCGGATTCGAAGGTCTGCATCAACTGCTTGAAGCCCTGCCCCTCGACCCCGCCCAACAGGTTTTCCCCCTTCACGCGGAAATCGTCGAAATTGACCGTGTATTCCTTCATCCCGCGATAGCCCAGCACCTCGATTTCCCCGCCCGAGAGGCCGGGATCGACAAAGGGCTGCGCATCCGTGCCGGGGGTCTTTTCGGCAAGGAACATGGACAGGCCGCGATAATCGCTGGTGCCCTCGACGCTGCGGGCCAGAACCGTCATCACATGGGTGCGCGCGGCATGGGTGATCCAGGTCTTGTTGCCGGTAATCACCCACTCGTCGCCCTCCTTGCGCGCGCGGGTGCGCAAACTGCCAAGGTCCGAGCCCGTGTTGGGTTCCGTGAACACCGCCGTCGGCAGGATGTCCCCGCTGGCCAGACCCGGCAGCCATTTCGCCTTCTGCTCAGGGGTGCCGCCGCACAGGATCAGTTCGGCGGCAATCTCGGACCGCGTGCCCAAGGACCCCACACCGATATACCCGCGCGACAGTTCCTCGGACACCACCACCATCGACGCCTTGGACAGGCCCAGCCCCCCATGCTCCTCGGGGATCGTCAGGCCAAAGACTCCCATCTCGGCCAGCGCCTGAATGATCTCCATCGGGATCAATTCGTCCTTCAGGTGCCACTCATGCGCATGGGGGATCACCTGTTCGTCGGCAAAGCGGCGGAACTGGTCGCGGATCATCTCCAGTTCTTCGTCCAGCCCCGTCGCGCCAAAGGTGGCGCGACCGTGGTTCTCGCGCATCAGCACCACCAGACGGGCGCGGGCGGCGGGGCTGTTGCCCGCCAGCAAGGGCGAGGTGACCAACGGCGCCAGATCATTGGCCCCCAGACCCAGATCGGCAGGGCGCAGGATTTCGCCCTGGTTCATCGGAATGCCGCCCAGAATCTGCGCCAGATATTCGCCGGTGGCGATCTGCAACAGCAGCGACTCCATCTCGCCAAAGGTGCCCGCAGATTCCAGCCGCCCGGCCCAGGCCCCCATCTGGCGGATCGATTCGACATAGGTCGCCAGCCAGGCCAGCCCGTGCGCGGCGCGCTGGTTCTGGTCGATCAGCGCCGCCCTGACCTTGCCACCCTCGGACACCATGCCGCGCACCTCGTCCAGCGCGCGTGCCAGCAGCGCATCCAGCGGACCCTGCAGGGCCGAGACATGGGCGGCGAGGTCGGTCAGATGGGGGGCGGTTCGGGGCATGTGCTGTCCATCATGGGGCATGGTCGACTCCTGTCCTTGCTGGTGCAGCACTACCCTCTTTGCAGGTGCAGCGCAATATTGATGCGATACACCCGCGCCGTTCGCAGGATTATGTCGCAGAGGATTTTCTTGCTGCGGAGCTTTCCTTCACCCGTTAAGAACGCCGCGAAAGGAATCACCGATGGACATGATGATTGCGGGCCTGCCGCTGTGGGGGTTTCTGGCAGCGTGCAGCGTGATGCTGCTGGCGGGGTTCGTCAAGGGTGCCATCGGCTTTGCCATGCCGCTGATCCTGATCGCGGTCCTGCCGTCGTTCATGCCTGCGCAGGTGGCGCTGGCCGCGCTGATCCTGCCGGTGCTGACCACCAACATCCACCAATCCTTGCGCCAGGGGCTGGCGCCGGCCCTCGCATCCGGGCGCAAGTTCTGGCGGATCATCACCATGACCATGCTGGGCATCCTCATCACCGCGCCCTTCGTCGTGGTCCTGCCGCAGCAGGTGATGTTCCTGCTTCTGGGTTCGGCGGTGCTGGTCTTTGCCGGTCTGCAACTCAGCGGCTGGGCGCCCGAGATCGCGCCGCGCTGGCGCGGTCCGGTGGAATTGCTCAGCGGATTCATCGGCGGGCTTTACGGCGGGATTTCCGGGGTCTGGGGGCCGCCGTCGATCGTCTATCTTCTGGCGGTCAAGGTGCCAAAGACTGAAATGGTCCGGGTGATGAGCGTGATCTTCACCATGGGCGCCGTCGTGCTGACGCTGGCGCATCTGCGCTCGGGCGTGCTGAACGCCCAGACCGGCCTGCTGTCGGCGCTGATGCTGGTGCCGGCCTGGATCGGCATGGCGCTGGGCTACCGCGCGCATGACCGCATGGATCAGGCCCGGTTCAAACGCTGGACGCTGATCCTGCTGGCGCTGAGCGCGCTCAACCTGCTGCGGCGCGGGTTGCTGGGCTGAACGACAACAGACTGCCATCCCGGCACCGCGCCGCCAGTTCGGGCAGGTCCGCGGGCGGGCGCACGGTAAAGGCCATGGTGAACATGACCTCGCCATCCGCCTCGATGGTAAAGGCCCAGTCGCCCGGTTGCAGTTCGTTCGTGGTGTCGAACTGGAAAAAGGCCGAATCCGTGTTGCCCGCGGGCAGAAGGCTGGTCCAGCTTTGCGCGGTCGTGGCGGTGGGCGGCATCGGTGGATGGGTGACGGTATAGCGCACCAGCGCATCCCCCGCCCCGGTCAGACGAAACCGCACGCCAAAGCCCAGCCCCAGCACGGCGGGGGCCTCGTGACCGGTGGCGAACATCACCACCGGCTCGTCGGGAACGTGGATCCAGCCCGACATCGTGTCGGGCGCATCGCGGCGCGCGCCATCGGGCGGGGCGCAAAAGAGCCCCCCCACCAGATCGGCCACCCGTGGCGAAACCGCGCCCACCACCTGAGCCTGCGCCGCATGGCAAAGCCCCGCCACCAGGGCGAGGCCAGCCAGAGGGGCGCCAGCAGCGCGCATCAGCCGATCGCCGCCGCTTTCACGTCGGCATCGATATAGGGGACATACTTGGCGAAATTGGCCGAGAACATGCCGACCAGCTTGTGCGCCTGCGCGTCATAGGCGGCCGGATCGGCCCAGGTCCGGCGCGGGTCGAGCAGCGTGTCGTCCACCCCCTCGCAGGCCACCGGGACCTCGAAGCCAAAGTTCACATCCTTGCGGAAGGCGCCCCTGGACAGCGTGCCGTTCATCGCCGCCGTCAAGAGCGCGCGGGTCGCGCGGATCGGCATGCGCTTGCCGGTGCCAAAGGCGCCGCCGGTCCAGCCGGTGTTGACCAGCCAGCATTCCGACCCGAACTGCGCGATCTTCTCCTGCAACAGCTTGCCGTACACCTCGGGACGACGCGGCATGAAGGGCGCGCCAAAGCAGGTGCTGAACGTCGGTTCCGGTTCAACCACGCCACGCTCGGTGCCGGGGGTTTTCGAGGTGAAACCCGACAGGAAGTGATACATCGCCTGCGCCGGGGTCAGCCGCGCGATGGGCGGCAGCACGCCGTAGGCGTCGCAGGTCAGCAGGATCACGCTTTTCGGATGCCCGCCCAACCCGGTCTCGCTGGCATTCGAGATATAGTCCAGCGGATAGGCGCAGCGCATGTTCTCGGTCAGGCTGGAATCGGTGAAATCCAGTTCCAGCGTTTCGGGATCAAAGACCATGTTCTCGACGACCGTGGCGAATTTCGTCGTGGTCGCATAGATTTCCGGCTCGGCCTCGGCCGACAGGTTGATGGTCTTGGCATAGCACCCGCCTTCGAAATTGAAGATGCCGTTTTCCGACCAGCCATGTTCATCGTCACCGATCAGCGTGCGGCTGGGATCGGCCGAGAGCGTGGTCTTTCCGGTGCCGCTGAGGCCAAAGAATACCGCCGAATTGTCCGGGTTGCCGATTTCATGGTTCGCGCTGCAATGCATCGCCATCACGCCCTTGCCGGGCAGGATGTAGTTCAGCAGCGTGAACACGGCCTTCTTGTTCTCGCCGGCATATTCGGTGTTGCCGATCAGGATGAGCTTCTTGTCAAAGTTCAGCGCGATGACCGTCTCGGTGCGGCAACCGTGACGGGCGGGATCGGCCTTGAACGAGGGGACGTTGAGGATCGTCCATTCGGGGTTGAACGTGTCGAGTTCCGCGCGCGACGGGCGGCGCAGCAGGTGCCGGATGAACAGCCCGTGCCAGGCTAGTTCGGTCACCAGCCGCACATCCAGCCGGTGCGCCGCATCGGCGCCGCCAAAGAGATCCTGCACAAAGAAATCACGGCCCTGCATGTGCGCCAGCATGTCGGCGTGCAGGCGGTCGAAGGCCGCAGGATCCATCGGCTTGTTGTTGTCCCACCAGATCGTGTCCTCGACCGACGGGGTGCGCACGACGAACTTGTCCTTGGGCGAGCGACCGGTGAACTGGCCCGTCGAGACCAGAAACGCCCCGCCCTGACCCAGCGTACCCTCGCCGCGCGCGACGGCTTCCTGCACCAATTGGGGCTCGATGAGGTTGTAGGCGACCCGGCCCAGCCCGGTGATGCCCTGATCCTCGAGCCGTTTGAGGGGGTTGACGCGTCCTGCAGTCATGTGCTCGCTCCTTGGCCGTGCCGCCTGGCTTCGAATGGAAAAACCGCCCCGCCCCCTGCCTTGGGCCGACCGGCAACCGGCCTCCTCAGCCGTATTCGGCCTATATCATGTCGGTTTCGGGAAGGAACAGGAGACAATCCACCCTTTAGCGCCAACATTCCATTGTTATCGCAAACTGTCGCAGCCGATCGGAAAAACCTGTTCTCGTAAGGGAGTGATTCATCCTCTTGGTGGTAAATTCGTGCTTGACGGGCCACGAGGTTGACTATTCGGTTGATTCTTTCCACGGAAAACCTAAGATTGTTCTCAAAAAAACACCAATGAGCAGCACGCAAGGACAGGCATATGTCAAAGATCGCACTTGTCGATGACGACAGGAACATCCTGACGTCGGTTTCCATCTCGCTCGAGGCCGAAGGGTTCGAGGTCGAGACCTACAACGACGGCCAGTCGGCGCTGGACGCCTTCAACCGCAAGCTGCCGGACATGGCCGTGCTCGACATCAAGATGCCGCGCATGGACGGGATGGAACTGTTGCAGCGCCTGCGCCAGAAGACGCAGATGCCGGTGATCTTCCTGACCTCGAAGGACGATGAGATCGACGAGGTTCTGGGCCTGCGCATGGGGGCGGACGATTACGTCAAGAAACCCTTCTCGCAGCGCTTGCTGATCGAACGCATCCGTTCGCTTCTGCGCCGCCAGCAAGCCGTCGAAACGAACGAGGTCGGCACGACCGAGGACACCAAGGTCATGGTGCGCGGATCGCTGACCATGGACCCGCTGCGCCACGCGGTGACCTGGAAGGGCAAGGAAGTGACCCTGACCGTCACCGAATTCCTGTTGTTGCAGGCCCTCGCCCAGCGCCCCGGCTTTGTCAAAAGCCGCGACCAGTTGATGGACGTTGCCTATGACGATCAGGTCTATGTCGACGACCGCACCATCGACAGCCATATCAAGCGCCTGCGCAAGAAGATGCGGTCGGTCGACGATGACTTTTCTTCCATCGAAACCCTCTACGGGATCGGCTACAAGTACAACGAAGCCTGACAACAGGCCCTGAGCGTCAACGGCGGTGGCGGCATTGGCGAATACGCAAACCGGGGCGACCGGCAGCGAAGTGGTGCTGGGTGACGATTGGGTGCGCCCGCAGACCTCGGTCGATACCGAGGTGCGCATCCACCGCGCGCGGCGCGGGGTGTGGTCGATCTTCCATTCCCCGCTGGCGCGCAAGATCATCCTGTTCAACATGCTTGCCCTGGTGCTGCTGGTCGCGGGCGTGCTGTTCACCAACCCGTTCCGCGACTCGCTGACCCGGCAGCGCGAAACCGCCCTGATCGCGCAGGTCGAGGGATTGGCCGATGTGCTGGGGGCGCTGACCAGCCTTGCCCCCGGCGCGCAGGTCTTTGCCGATGCGCCGGCGCGGGCGGCACGGTCGCAGGCACTGCAGGCGCTGACCCTGAACGCCGAAACCGAGGTGCTGCTGCTCGATGCCGCGGGCGCGATCGAGGTCGCCCGCCGCGGCGCGGACGCGCGGATTTCCGCCCCGCTCGACACGCTCGACCGCGAGGGGCAGCGCACACTGATCTCGGACCTGCTGGACACGCTCTGGACGACCTTGGCGCGGATCATCCCGGGCGACCGCTCGCCGCAGCCCGAACCCGGGGTGCTTCTGGCCGAATTGCACGCCGCCGCGATGGCCGGGCGCTCGCAAAGCCGGTTGCTGCGGCTTGACGACCAGTTCCGCCTGCTTGCCGTGGCTCCGGTGTTCGAGAACGGCAATCCGGTCGGCGCGGTGGTCATGCAGCAGATCCCGGGCGAACTGGAACGCCTGTTGCGCGGCGAGCGCGAGCAGGTCCTGCAGATGTTCCTTGTCGCGCTTCTGGTCTCCGTCGGGCTCAGCCTCGTGCTGGCCTCGACCATCGCCAACCCGCTGGCCGATCTGGCCACCGCCGCCGAACTGGGCCGCGACAAGAACGCCCGCCGCATGACCCCGGGCCGCGTGCGCATCCCCGATCTGGCCGGGCGCCCCGATGAAATCGGGCGACTGTCGGTCGCCATGCGCGGCATGGTCAGCGCGCTTTATGACCGCATCGACGCCAATGAACAATTCGCCGCCGATGTCGCGCATGAAATCAAGAACCCGCTGGCCAGCCTGCGCTCGGCGGTAGGCACGCTGCGGGTGGCAAAGCGCGAGGACCAGATCACCCGCCTTCTGGACGTGATCGAACACGATGTGCGCCGCCTGGACCGGCTGATTTCCGACACCTCGAACGCCTCGCGGCTGGACAGCGAACTGGTCAGGGAAGAGGAAGAAGCCTTCAACCTGTGCAAGACGCTGGACAACCTCAGCCAGCATCTGGCGCAGGAGGCGAATGCCAAGGGGGTCGAATTCATCACCGAACTCCCGCGCGAACCCATCGTCATCCAGGGGCTGGAGGCGCGGCTGGCGCAGGTTTTCGTCAACCTCATCACCAACGCGATTTCCTTTTGCCACGAAGGGGATGCAGTGCGTATCTGGGCGCGCAAGCGTGACAACCGCGTGCTGGTCGTGGTCGAGGACACCGGCCCCGGCATCCCCGAGGCCGCCCTGACCAAGGTGTTCAAGCGCTTCTATTCGGAACGCCCGCAGGACCAGTTCGGCAATCACTCGGGCCTCGGGCTGGCGATCTCGAAACAGATCGTCGAGGCGCATGGCGGGGTGATCTGGGCCGAGAACATCCGCCCCACCAACGCCGACCGCAATTCGCCGCCGCTGGGTGCGCGCTTTGTCGTCGGCTTGCCGCTGTGAGCGCGGCCAACATCCACGCATCGGCCGTCGCCTTCGGTCCCTCGCGCGGTGTGCTGATCCTCGGCGCCTCGGGCAGCGGCAAATCGCGACTCGCGCTGGCCCTGATCGCCGAAGGGGCGCAACTGGTCGCCGACGACCAGGTGTTCCTCGCCCGCAGCGATGATGCGCTCTTTGCCCGCGCGCCGCGTTCCATCGAGGGGCTGATCGAGGTGCGCGGCCTCGGCATCCTGCGCGTCGCTTTCCGCCGCCTTGCCCGCCTCGTGCTGGCCGTGGACATGGACGCCGAACCCGCGCGCCTGCCGCAGCCCCATTCCCGCCCGCTGGCCGGCGCTGCCCTGCCCTGCCTGCCCGGCCGCAACGACACCCCTTTCGCCGCCGCCCTCGCGCGCTATGTTTGCACCCAGCGCGAACCACACTGACGATGCAGGATCTCATGTCGCAACGGCTGGTCATGGTCACCGGGCCTTCGGGCGCCGGCAGAACCTCGGCGATCCGGGTGCTCGAGGATCTGGGATATGAGGCGATCGACAACCTGCCCATCTCGCTGATCCCGCGCCTCCTGGACGGCCCGCCCCTGCCCCGGCCCCTGGCGCTGGGGCTCGATGTGCGCAACCGCGACTTTTCCTCCGAGGCGCTGATCGAGATGGTCGATGCGCTTCACCGCCGCCCGATGGTGGCGTCGGAACTGCTCTATCTCGATTGCGACACCGACACGCTGGTGCGCCGCTTTTCCGAAACCCGCCGCCGCCACCCGCTCAGCCCCGATGCGGCGCCGCTGGCCGGGATCCTGCACGAACTGGAACTGCTGGGCCCGCTGCGCAACCGGGCCGATGTGCTGATCGACACGACCAACCTGACCCCACACACGCTGAAGGCCGAGATCGGCCGCTGGTTCGCCCCGCGTGACGGGCGGCCGATGGCGCTGTCGGTGCAGTCCTTTTCCTACAAGCGCGGCCTGCCGCGCGGGGTCGACATGGTGTTCGACTGCCGCTTTCTGATCAATCCGCACTGGGAACCCGCGCTGCGCGACCTCGACGGGCGCGATGCCTCCGTCGCCGCCCATGTCATGGCCGATCCGCGCTTTGCCGATTTCTTCACGCGGGTGCACGGGCTGATCGCCTCGCTGCTCGACGCCTTCGTCGACGAAGGGAAAAGCAGCCTGACCATTGCCTTCGGCTGCACCGGCGGCAAGCATCGCTCGGTGGCGATGGCGGAAAAACTCGCGGCAACGCTTGCGGAACAGGGCTGGCGAGTGGCAAAGAGGCACAGGGAACTGGAATTGCGCCAGGACCTGTCCGAGACGGGACAAGGGTAGACGGGTGATCGGTATCGTGATCGTCGCGCATGGGGGGCTGGCCCGCGAGTATCTCGCGGCGGTTGAACATGTTGTTGGCAAGCAGACCGGCATCCGCGCGATTTCCATCGAATACGACCACGACCGCGGCGCCAAACAGGCCGAGATCTGCGCCGCGGCCGATGCGGTCGACAGCGGCCAGGGCGTGGTGATGGTGGTCGACATGTTCGGCGGCTCGCCTTCGAACCTGTCCATCCCGGCCTGCGCGGGTCCGGATCGGCGCATCCTTTACGGCGCCAACCTGCCTTTGCTCATCAAACTGGCCAAATCGCGCCACCTCGGCGTTCCCGAGGCCTCCGCGCTCGCGCTGGATGCCGGGCGCAAATACATCGATTCCTACGAGATCAGCGGGGGTGGCGGGGTATGAGCGCCGAACGGGTCCTGAAAATTGTCAACGAAAAGGGCCTGCACGCCCGCGCCTCGGCAAAATTCGTCGAGGTGGTCGAGGCCCACAAGGCCGAGGCCGAGGTCGAAAAGGACGGGATGAGCGTCTCGGGCGATTCGATCATGGGCCTTTTGATGCTCGCCGCCTCGCGCGGGACCGAAATCACCGTGCGCACCTCGGGCCCCCAGGCCGAGGCCCTGGCCGATGCCCTGTCGCACCTGCTGGCCGACCGTTTCGGCGAGGCGATGTAACCCCCGTCAGGCCAGGATGCCGGGGTCCGCGCCCAGGTCCAGCCCCGGAAACACCACCCGTTCCAGATCCGCCCGCGCGGTCCCGCGGGGGCGTTCTAAGCGTGGACGAGCTGATCGC
>ERZ761602.8461-NODE-8461-length-10365-cov-39.330747_pt1 | contig 10365 bp, 5 predicted proteins | sample MGYA00512165_ERZ761602 | MGnify/ENA primary metagenome ERZ761602 (study PRJEB28899, sample SAMN02445085) | bioreactor sludge metagenome | biome: EBPR sludge; isolation source: Thorneside wastewater treatment plant | place: Australia: Brisbane, Thorneside...
CATGGGTCATGGGTCATGGGTCATGGGTCATGGGTCATGGGTCATGGGTCATGGGGGAGCGGGACCAAGGAGAACTCGTGACCCATGACCCGTGACTCGTGACCCATGACCCGCCCCCCTCAAGCATGCCGCCTGAGGAACTCATCGGCCAAAGCCCGGTAGGCGGCGGCTCCGGAGCAGGTCGGGGCGTAGTCGATGATGGTCTGCCCGTAGCTGGGGGCCTCGCCGAGGCGGATGTTGCGGGGGATGATGGTTTCGTAGGTCACCTCGGGGAAATACTCGCGCACGTCGTTGATGACCATGGTGGAGAGGTTCGTCCGGCTGTCGGCCATGGTCATGACGATGCCCTCCAGCACGACTTCGGCGTTGGCCCCCGATTCGCGGATCTGCTGGTGGACGCCGACGATCTTGGAGAGGCCCTCGAGGCCGAAGTATTCGCATTGCAGCGGCACGATGAGCTCGTCGGCGGCGGCGAGGGCGGAGGTCATGAGCACGCCGAGGGAGGGCGGGCAGTCGATCAGCAGGTATTCGACCGGGGAGGCCGCCTTGAAAGGGGCGAGGAGATTGCGGAGGCGGACGAGGTGGTCGTCCTCGCGCGCCATCTCGATCTCGCAGCCGGCGAGGTCCATGTCGCAGGGGATGAGGAAGAGGTTCGCGTATTTTGTCGGCAGGACGAGCTCGGAGAGATCGCCCCCGCCGATGAGGTGCTGGTAGATGCTGGGATGCTCCCCGGGCGTGAAGCCGAGGGCGCTGGTCGAGTTCGCCTGCGGATCGAGGTCGAGGATGGCGACCTTCACCCCCCGTTCTGCGAGGCAGGCGCTGAGATTCACCGAGGTGGTGGTCTTTCCGACGCCGCCTTTCTGGTTGGCTATGGCGATGATCTTCATTGGGGAAGCGGGGGGAGGAGTGGGGCGGAATCTTGCGCCATCCGGTGGGAGGGGAAAGGGAAAATGGGAAGGAGGCGCGAAAAAGTGGGGAGGCCCCCGGAAAATCCCCTCTTGCAAAGCCCCGTCCCGCTGGTTGTATTGCCCCGTCGCAGGAGTCCGAACCGATGCCCCGTTTCCTATCCGTCGTCCTCCGCCTCTGGCTGGCCATGGTCCTGCCCACCGTGGGCTATGCCCAGGAAGGAGGCGGGTCCGCGCCGGAGGCGGCTGCGCCCGTCCCGTCGCCGAAGACTGCCGCCCCGCCTCCGAAGACCATCGCCCCGCCGAAGACCGACGGGGAAATCCGCGTCGAGATGCTGGAGCGGCTCGCCGACCAGCTCTCGCGGCGCATGCGGAGCCTGAAGGAGCGCGAGGCCGCCCTCACCGCCCGCGAGGAGTCGCTCGGCAAGCGCGAGAAAGCCGCCCGCGAGCGCGAGGAGGCCCTCTCGGCGATGGAGGAGCTGATGCGGTCGAGGGAGGAGATCGTGAAGCGCCGCGAGAGGCTGCCCCCGCCGCAGACTTGGAACGGGCCGCCGCCGCCGGCGATCTACGGCCAGTATGCGGCGGTCCTCGACGGTGGGACGATGCAGTTCTACCACAAGAAGCAGGCCGAGGAGCGCGTCCCGGTGGCGAGCACGCAGAAGATCGTGACGGCGCTGGTGGTCTGCCAGGCGGGCGGCCTCGATGAGATGGCGGAGGTGCCCGACGAGGTGCTGAAGGTCGAGCCGACCGTGGTGGGGGTGAAGCCGGGCGAGAGATACACTCGCCGCCAGCTCGTGGCCGCGCTCCTCGTGAAGAGCGGCAACGACATCGCCGCGACCCTCGCGATCGACAACGCCGGCAGCATCGAGGCCTTTGCCGCGAAGATGAACGCCTACGCCCGCCACATCGGGATGACGGATTCGAACTTCGTCAATCCCCACGGGCTGCCCGCCGCGGGCCAGTATTCGACCGCCCGCGACATCGCCATCGCCGCTTTTGAAGCCTACCAGAATCCCGACATCCGCGAGATGGTGGCCTCGCGGACCTACGATTTTGTCTTCAACGATGGGCGTGTCTACACCCTTCACAACACCAACCGTGTCCTCGACCAGATGGACGGCTGCAACGGGATGAAGACCGGCTTCACCTACGCGGCGGGGAACTGCCTCGTGTGCAGCGCGAGCGTGGACGGGCGCGACCGCATCTCCGTCGTCCTCAAAAGCGCCCGCCCCCAGGTGCAGGAGGACAGCAAGGCGCTCCTCGAATGGTCGCTAGGGCTGGACTTCACGGGGCCGATGGCTCCGTAGGGGTTGAGAGTTGAGGGTTGAGGGTTGAGGGTGGAGAGTTGAGAGGGTCGCGCCAGCCGCCATACCCTCTCATACGAAATCCCGAAAAGATCTGGACGATTGCGAACCGCCCACCAGGGTCGCTGGCAGATTCGACGAAGGTGGGGCGAGGCGTCCCTGCCGAGCCGTCTCAGGCTGGAGAGCGTCCTTGCCCGCATCGGCTCACCGGGACGGTTCGCCCCACCCGGCTGCCGCCGGATGGCTGGATCGGTAGCATCGGATTTCCTCTTAACTCTCCACCCTCAACTCTCAACCAACACCCGCCTGCCCGCCGACTCGCAGGCTTCGGCGATGGCGGTGCGGACGTCGGTCAGCGAGATGGGCTTGGCGACGAAGCCGTTCATGCCCCCGGCGACGCAGGAGTCGCGCACCCCGGCGAGGGCGTGGCCGGTCATGGCGATGATGACGGGCTGGCGGGGGAGGTTGAAATTCTGCCGGATCGCCTCGGTCGCCTCCATCCCGCCCATCACCGGCATCTGGAGGTCCATGAAGACGAGGTCGATGTCGCCCTGTTTGACCCGCTCGACGCCCTTCTGGCCGTTGCTGGCGAACTCGATCCCGGTGTAGCCGAGCTTTTCCAGGACCATGCCGGCGATCTTCTGGTTCATCATGACATCCTCGACGATGAGGATCTTCGCCGGGTAGTTCCTCGCGAAGTCGCTGCCTCGGGGGATGTTCGCGTCGGCGGCGGTGGCGAAGGCGCTCTCGCAGACCTCGATTCCGTTCTTCCGCTGCACCATGGAGAGGGTGTCGCGGAGCAGCTTCAGTTCGGAGACGGGTTTGTAGAGGGTGCGGACGAGGGGGAAGCGGGCCTCGTCGATGCGGATGCTGCTCTCGCCGATGGAGGAGAGGAAGATCGCGGGGATGCGGTGCTGGATGAGCTGGTCGGCGAACTCGCGCATGCGGTTCTCGTGACCGAGGGCGAGGGGGTCGGCGATGACGATGTCGGGGCGGAACTGCACGATCTTCGCGGCGACGCCCTCGTCGAGGCTGGGGGCGAGGTGGGTCTTCATCTGCCAGCTCTCGCAATAGGTCTGGATGAGCGAGCTGAGGGAGAAGTTCCGCGTCAGGATGACGCAGGTTTTGCCGTGGAGGGGGCGCTGGTTCTCAAGCTGGTGCTGTGGCTTCACCGAGCCCTGCTGGGGCACTTCGCGGAAGGGGAGGTCGAAGAAGAACTCCGATCCCTTGCCGGGTTCGCTCTCCACCGCGAGGGTGCCGCCGAAGGCCTGGCAGAGTTTGCGGCTGATGGCGAGGCCGAGTCCGGTGCCGCCGAACTTCCGCGTCGTCGAGGCGTCCGCCTGGGTGAAGGCCTCGAAGATGCGCTCGTGGTGCTCGGGCGCGATGCCGATGCCGGTGTCCCGCACGCTGAAACGGATCAGCGATTCGCTGCCCGACTTCGTCTCGCGCGAGGAGAGGCGCAGGGTGATGACGATTTCGCCTTGGTTCGTGAACTTCAGCGCGTTGCCGACGAGGTTCACGAGCACCTGCTTGAGCCGCTCGCGGTCGCCGTAGATCAGGTTCGGGATGCGACGGTCGATGTGGTAGATCAGCTCGAGCTGGCTCTCCGCCGCGTAGTAGGCGAACATCTCGATGGTCTCCTCGATGAGGGTGGCGACGTCGAGCGGCTCGTTCTCCATCTCCATCTTGTCGGACTCCAGCTTGGAGAAGTCGAGGACGTCGTTGATGAGGTGGACGAGGGACTGGCCGCTCGTGCGCATGATCTGGACCAGCTCCTTCTGCTCGCCCGTCAGGGGGGTCTCCATGAGCAGGCTCGTCGTGCCGATGATGCCGTTCATCGGGGTGCGGATCTCGTGGCTCATGTTCGCGAGGAAGTCCGACTTGGCGTTCTTCGCGACCTCCGACTGCTGCTTCGCGATCTGGATTTCCTTGATGGAATGATGGAACTGGTCGGTGGTCTTGCGCAGGCTCTCGGCCATGGCGTTGAAGCTGGCGTGGATCTTCTCGATCTCGGGCGGGCCGGATTCCTTGAGCCGGTAGTCGTAGCGCCCCTCGGCGACGGTGTGCATCCCTTGGGCGAGGCCTTGGAGATGCCGGGTGAACCACGAGCCCATGAAGAGGAGCGAGACGAGGAGCGGCACGATGCCGAGGAGGGGGAGGAAATGGCGAAGCTCCATCACTTGGGTGAAGGCGAGGAGGCGGGGGGAGACCTGGGCTTGGGCGGCGACGATGAAGGGCTTCCCGGCGATGACGACGGGGAAGGCCGCGCCGAGAGTGGCCGGGGTTCCCGTGCCGAGGAGGGAGCGGAGGCCGTTCGAGGCACCGGAAAGCGCTCCCTCGTCCCCCGGAAAACCCTCCACGATGGAGTGGTTCGAGGCGAGCGTTTCGGAGACGAGGCTCTTGAGGAGGTCGTCCTCCGTCGGTTCGGGGAATTCGCCGATGGCGAAGTGGCCGAGGGGTTCCGGGGACGGCTCGCCGCCTTCGGCGCGGGGATAGACGGCGACGCGCGAGGCGGGCGATTCGGTGAAGCTGTAGTTCAGGCGATGGAGGAAGAGGCGGATCTCGTCGGGCGTCTCCTCTCCGCCGAGGGAGATCTCGGCGATGGATTCAGGGTTGAGCCGTTGGGAGAACGCGGCCGCCTTCATCGAGAAGTCGGAGACGATCTCCAAACGTTCGGCCTTGGCCTCCTGCAAATACGAAATCCCCAACCCCAAGGCGGCTCCCGTCCCGGCGGTCACGAGGCTGCCGACGAGGAGCATGAAATTCAAGGACGGCTTGACGGAGAGCATGAGGTGCCAATATCGCGGAAGTGGGTGGGAAATCAATGTATTTTCCATAAATATAAGATATTTCAATAATTCTGATTTCCTTGACTCTACTTTGTTAAATGGAAGGGATGGCCCCGTTTCTGGCGCGAAGCGCGGTAGGGCCGCACCGCCGGGGCGTCCGCGAAGGGCGTTCTCCCATCCCGGGCGGACGCGCGGGCCGCGCGTCCCTACCAATCCCCGCCGGGCGCTTGAGTTTCATGGCTGCGGATGCCGCCGAATTCCGCTTGAAACCGTGCCATTCCGCCCCGCCAGCCAATCTAACAAAGTAGGCTTAAGCAGAGTCCTCCACGAATCGCTTGCTTGGGCGGGCGGGAGAGGCTAGATTTCCGGCCCGCCAACCCGCTCGGTTAGCTCAGCGGTAGAGCACCTGCTTCACACGCAGGGGGCCACTGGTTCGAACCCAGTACCGAGCATTTTCCCGTTCTCCCCTTGCGGTATAAGGGGAAGGGGGGAGGGGGGCTAGTCATTTGCTGGCATCCCCCGGACTCTTTCATCGTGAGGCGCGGCATGTCAGGGATCGATTCCTGTCACAAAATCGTGTAGATTCCGCAATAAGGAACGAAGCATGGACTTGTGGCCGAAAGGGAATGCCCGAACGCACGCCGCCGCCGATCCCGAGTCGGAGGATTTCTCCGACTTGGTGCGGGCGCACCACCGCGACCTGCTCGTCTACGCCTCCGCCCTGACGCGGGACCCCGCGACCGCCCGCGACCTCGTGCAGGAAGCCTTCATCGTCGCCTACCGGAAGCGCGAGGTCTTCGACGTGACCCGCGACTTCGCCACTTGGATGCGCGGCATCGTGCGGAACAAATGGCGAGAATGGCTGAGGAAAAACCGGCGCTACGACCTTGGCGACCATGAGCTTGCGAGGATGGATGCTGACGTGGCCGCTTGGCAGTCGAGCCTCGCCCAAGGCGGGCATTCCCTTTTCGACGCGCTGGAGGACTGCCTCGGGCGGCTCCCGGGGACGCTCCGCGAGACGGTCGAGACCTACTACTACGAAGGCCGCACCGGCGACGAGACCGCCGCGCATCTCCGCATCGCCCCTGCCGCCGTGCGGAAGCGCCTCCAGCGGGCGCGGACCCTTTTGAAGCAATGCCTCGATTCCAAACAAGGCGAACCCGAAGCTCCCGAAAACGCATGAAGCCCGAACCCTCCCCCTACGATCCCGAGTCCGCGAGCGAACGCTGGATCGACGCCGCCCTCTCCGAGCACGCCCGCCTCGGGCGCGACGGGGCGGACGAGGAACTCGTCCTGCGCATTTTAAGCGAGACCGTCCACCAGCGTCCCGTCGTCCCGCCCGCCCCCCGTTTTGCGCGGGATTGGAAGACCGCGATCGGGGCGGCCGCCGCCGCCGTCGCGCTGGGCTTTTTCGCGATGTCTTCCTTCCGCGTCGGGTCGTCGGGCGAGCGCCGCTCCGGCGAATTGAGCTTCGTCGTCCGCGTCGAGGCCCCGGAGGCGGTCGGGAAATCGCCCGTCGCCTTGATGACCGGGACGACCCACCGGATCGACTTCGACGTGGAGGCGGGCTCGGTTTTCGCGAGGAGCCACGAGAGCGTCCGGATCACGGCGGATCGCAGCGGGACTTCCTCCGGGGGGATGCTCTACGAGGGCCATGTCCTCGTAGAGTGCGATGCCTTCCGCATCGAGGCGGCTTCCGTCCTGCTCCCGTCCCGTGGGAAGGAGCCCCGTCTCCTCGCCGACGGCGTCCGCGTGGTCCGTTCCACCCCCGCCTGCGTCGCCGAGGCGGAGCACTTGAGCTTCGATCCCGTATCGGGCCATCTCGTCCTCACCGGAGTGACCCGGGTCGAGACCGACAAGGGCCTCCTCGCGAGCTTCGATCCGGGCGATCGGCTCGTGCTTTCCGGCGGTGGTTTCTCGGTCGAGAACGCTCGGGTTGGGAGGTATTGACGCGTCGGGCATCGAGGGGGCTCCGGTCCGAGTCGGTGGCCTTGCCGCCGGGCCGCGCGATCTGCGAAGGTGGGGCGAGGCGTCCCCGCTGAGTCGTCTTCGGTCGGGAAACGCGCTTTCCGTCGGCTGCGACGCGGCAGGGAGGGTACGGTCCGCGGAGGGACAGGGTTCAGCGCGGTTTCAGATTCGAGTCCGGCTCGATCCAGAGGACGATTTTGGACTGCTCGTAAGTGTACAGGTCCAAATCGATGGCGGGACCGATGGAGGCGATGAATTCGTTGATCTCCGTATCGGGGCCGGCGGCGTGCCAAGCGCCGTCCGGCTTGCGGACGACGAGGGTGTGGCGGGGACCCGATCCGCTGGAATAGTAGCCGGCGAAACGCAGGGCGACCGCCGGGGGCAGGGCTTCGACGGGCGAGCCGAATCCGCCCATCTTTTCCGCGTAAACCGCGCCGCTCTCCCCTCGGGCGATCCATTTTCCGTAGGACGAGAATGCTCCATAGATCAACTCGGCAATCCTCTCCGTCGGCTGCGTGGACACGGGGACTTCGGTGGCGGAGCCCGGACGCAGCGAAAGCTTGAATTCCCGCAGCCGGTTCTCCTTGGTGATCCAGAGCGCAATGCTGCCGCGTTCGGCATCGAGGGCGGAGGGCTCGTCCATCTTCATCAACCCGCAAAGCCGTTGCATCTCCGTCCCCATGGCCGGATCCTGCGGGTTCCCCCCCCAATGATGGCCTCGGGCAATCCAGTCGCCCGAGGCGAGCCGAATGAAATGCCCGTCACTTTGTCCCTTGATGATCGCATTTTTCCCCAATGGAAACTCCTCGTCGGAGCGCCCTCCCGTGGTATAGGAGTGGCCGTCCGCGAGCCAAGCCCCGTTGTGTCCCCGGGCGAAGGCATGGATCTTCCTGTATTCCTGCAGCTTCCTCCGCTCGGCGACGGGGCTGCTGAGCAACACCCGCTTCGCCGTCCGCTGGCGTTGCACCCCGAGAACGAGGCCGTAATTTCCGGTCACGGCGTGCGTGTAGTCGCTTTCGCGGAAGTCCTTCAACACCTCCTTCTCGTCGATCGGTTTCCCGTCCACGCTTCCCCAGATCCTCAGCTTCCCGCCGGATTTCGCCGCGTCTTGCAGCCAAGGGGGGAGCTTGGAAAGGTCGTGGCCGGGTTCGAGCGGGTCGGTCGGGGCGTTGCCGAGGGGAGCGCGGACACTCTTGTCCGCATCCCCGGATTCGTTGCGGGCCGGGGCGGGAGCCGCCGCCGGCGTGGCACCGATGGAATCGTGACCCATCTCGCGGCGGATTTTCACTTTCAGGGCGTCGTCGATGCGCTGCTGCCGGGTCAACTCCTTCTGGTAGGCGTCGAGCAGTTGATCGTAGCGCTCGTGGTAGGGCTTCGCCTTGGCGGCGAGGTCCGCCTCCAGTTCGGCGAAGGCGGCGCGATAGATGGCGCGTAGTTTTTTGAGGGACTCGGGCAGGTCACCTGAGTCGGCCTCGGGCAGGGCCTCCTGCGCTTCGATCCGCTGCGTCTCGGCGCGGAGCTTCAGGGCCTCGTCCAGATTCCCGGCCGCCGTGGCGGTGTTGAGGGCGCGCCGGACGGCGGCGAGGTATTTGGCGTCGAGGTCGGCCACGGAGGCTTGGAAGCCGGGGGCCACGTCCCGGTCGTAGGCGGCTTGGAACTGGGCGTGGATCTCGGCGAGACGCCGCGCCACGTCGTCGGAGAGCTCGGACGCTTCCGTCAGCGCGGTCGCCTCCGGACCCGGCTCGATCCAGAAGGCGAAGGAGGCCTTTTCGTCGTGGAAGAGGTCGAGGTCGAGCGCCTTGCCGAGACCGGCGATCTCCTTGGCGAGGGCCTCGGAGGCTCCCCATGCCACCCAAGTGCCGTCCGCCCGCTGCGCGGCGGACATCCCGTTTCCGGCCCTGACCGAGACGAAGGAGTCGAGGTCGGAGGGTTGGCCCGCCGCCAGCGGGTTCCCGGTTTCGACCGGCTTGCCCTCCTCGGCCCACACCGAGACCCTGCCCCGCGAGTCCAGCAGGACCACATGATCCTGTCCGCCGTCCATCTCGACCGTGTCCCGAGTCTCGGCGGGGAAGGGGAATACGGTGCCGCTCTTTCGCGGAGCCCAGCTTTGAACCGGTTCTCCGGGACGATGGCGGATAAAATAGTGGAAGGTGCCGGTGATCGACATTGCGCCGCTGAAGAAATCGGCCTGAGCGGGGCTGTCGCCGAAGATCACATGCTGCCTGCCATTGGCTTCCAGGCGGGTCGCTTGGTTCATCACGGCGATGACGCGATCTGCGCCCCTGGGCTTTGGGGTTTGCTGCTGGGAAGTCTCGGACCAGACATTCCGGCTGGTGCCGTCGGCGAGGACCATGTGGATGAACGTGGCGCGGCTCAGGAAGATCGTTTCGTAGGGACCCAAGGGGATGTAGGGCTGGGAGGCATCCCTGCCCCAAGAACCGGCATGGACCTCCCCGCCGGAGCGCCGCGCCGCCCAGCCGTAGTGGCTGGCGCTCACCTGCACGAAGTCGTCGAAGGCCGCCGCGGCCCCCAAGTCGAAGGGTCCGTTGGGACCGCGCCCCAGCGCGCGGAGCTTGCCTCCCCGTGTTTTGGCTTTGGTCAGCGCCTCCGCCGCCAGTTTCGATTCGAGGGCGAGCACGGAGGGGGACTCGGAAGCCGTCGGCTGGGGAGGGGCCGTCGGCTCGACAGGCGGGGAGGGTGGAAGCGGCGTCCCGCCGCTTGGCTCCGGGGCGACGGCCTTGTCCGGGACGGGGGTTGGCTCCGGCTGCGGGGCGGCTGCGGCCAAGGCGGGCGTTGGTTTTTCCTCTTGTGGCATCGGCATCCTGCCGATGGGTTCGGCGGGGGAGACGACGGGCTTTTCAGCAAGGGGTGGCTGCTCTTGAACCTCCGTCTTCTCCGCCGACGCCACGGGCAAGATGCCCGTGCTACTCTCCGGCGTCTTGGCGATGGGTTCGGCGGGCTTCTCCGCGACGGGCGTCGGCTCTTGGTCGCCCGTCTTCTCCCCCGAAGGCACGGGCAGGATGCCCGTGCCACTTTCGGGACGCATCGCGAAAAACACGACCGCCGACACCGCCAAGGCCGCCGCCACGCCGATCCCGGCATACAGCGGCCCTTTCGACTTCACGGGCGCGGGCTGCGGTTTCACCCGCGAGGGCGGCGGCGTGGACGCTTGGGCCGCCGCCGCCTCCATCTCCAAGCGCGACCTCGGCTGGCTGAGCACCTCGTCCAGATCCGCCCGCACCGCCGAGGCATCGGGATAGCGAAGATCGGGGTCGGGGGAGAAGGCCTTCACGAAGATGTCGTCCAGACGCGGGTCCAGTTCGGGGAACATCTCGCTGGGCAGGTCGAAGGCCCCCCTCGGCAGCTTCCCCGTCAGCAACTGGTAGAGCATCACCCCCA
>ERZ761602.8462-NODE-8462-length-10365-cov-7.625994_pt1 | contig 10365 bp, 8 predicted proteins | sample MGYA00512165_ERZ761602 | MGnify/ENA primary metagenome ERZ761602 (study PRJEB28899, sample SAMN02445085) | bioreactor sludge metagenome | biome: EBPR sludge; isolation source: Thorneside wastewater treatment plant | place: Australia: Brisbane, Thorneside...
CTTCATCGCCGCCTGGAACAAGGTGATGAACGCCGACCGCTTCGACCTTGCATAATTTGCATGAAGAAAACCGCATAGCGGATACTCGAGAAGACAGAAGGGCGGGCCCGAAAATGGCTCGCCCTTTTGCGCAATTTACAAGATTAGTTTATATTCCTGGACACGGTTTTATTCAGGTGTTCTCAGCTATGCTTAAACTTGTTGTTTTTTTTGACCTTGATTTTGGTAAACTGTTTGTTGATGGCCATTGCGGTTTCCGCAAAAGAATTCCCGTTCTATAAAGCCCAAGTCCCACTATTCCCGCTTGCGCAACATTCTAGTGATCTTATCGCCAATTCGTTTGCAAACACATGTCCGGCTACCGGGTATCCATTTTGCAGCTCCGGCATATCCTATAACGGACAAACCCTTCAAGGTACAGCTTCGACAGTTGTCTTCAATTTCTCGCCGTACGGTTTCGCTCAGAATTGTTCGACCTCAGCGACAATGTCGGGTCCCGGTGTTTTGGAAACGGCCGCGGACACCGCCGCATGTTTCGAGCGAAATACGTCCGTTCTTCTTGAATCGGAAAACGCTCAACCAAGCTCTGTCTATTGCATTAATGCGGTTCACGTCGGTGCGACCGGCGGAGGAACGACAAGCGATTGCCTGATCACGCCTGGGCCAAAGGTCCTAAGCGTGAACTACGAACTTATTCATACCGACGACCTGCCGATAGATGCCAATCCGAATGCGGGCGGCGGCTTGAGGATATTTCCGGATAAAAAGACTCCCAACGAAACGGTTGACCGACGACGCATCCGCGTAAAGGCGCAATATTCGCAGATGACCGCTGGCATCAGGATCTATTTTCGTAACTTCGATGTTGACGACCCCTCAGCGGACACAGCTCCGATAGATGCGAACGACACGCCGACACTCAAAACCGGAAACGACAACAACGGAAATGTTGACGGGACGTCCGCGACACGTGCGGGGGTTTTACACGTGCCTCCGTCTGGCCAGCCGAATCCGTATAACTGTCAGGCTTTTTCGAATGCAAATGCAAGCGGCGTGTCCTGTGAAACTGATGCGAACGGCGTTGCGATTGTCGAATACACGCTGACAATGCAGCCGGGAGATAATTTTGCAATGGTCGCTAGCCCTGATGAAGCATACGTCAGCAGCCTTGTTCATACAGCGGATGGCATAAATCTCAAAGACGCAAACAATATCGAGATACCTGTTACCACAACCACCGACAACGCCTGTGCGTCCAATGACGGGAACAAAGCCTGCCGCTCGGACATGCTATCCGTCTGGCGCAGAATCCATGTTGAAGTGGACAGAATGGGAAACGTAGGAGCAGGTAATAATGTGACTGGTACGATCGCTGTGGTTGGACAGGTCAATGACCAAAATTGCAACCTACCTCAGATTCCCAACCCACCGCCACCGGATCCCCCTTGCTACAACACGTCAACAGCTTTTCAAGTTACAACAAGCGACGGGAATCCACTGGAAGCGGCGAGATTCAATGATGGCAGAATCGTTATAGGAAATAGAAGTTTCCGTATTTGGTCGAACACAGCAAACATAGTAGTTCTTCGAGGCGTACCCAATCAGTCCGGCAGAGTTCGAATTGGTGACGTATTCACCTTATATGACGACGATGATTACAACAACAACGATGTGCTGGTTGACGGTGATCTCAACGAGCCTCTAGTTATGTTGCCGGAAAGTTTTCGGTATTTGTCTGAACAAGATGGCTTCTATCCTGATGGAAAACCAAGGAATATTCTTGAATCGGCCTATGTACGCCCCGAATATACCTGGGCTCAGAGCGTCGCAAATTACAACCAAACTAATTTGCAGTTTGAGACAAATGTTGAGTTTGCGAATGCTCAAAACATTATCAATCGAAACCGTGATTCGATTAACGCCGAAAGGGACGATTTCTGGATTGCCTATTTACTGATTGGCTACCAAGGGGCAACCCTTTCTGATTTTGATGGCGTGGACCCAGCGAATCCGAATGTAAACGAAGCTGCTACTCAGGGCATTACTGGCAATGAGTTCATACAAGCGACCCAAATTCCAAACTGCGATTGCTTTAACAGCTCCGTTTGTCCTGCTGCAAATCCGGCACCCCTAGTTTGTGTTCATCCAACCACTGGAAATCCAGTTCTTCCACGTGGCGGGTATGGGAGTTTGATTTTTCAAGAAGTGAACCAGGATCTCACGCAGTACTTTGCGACGGCTCCGATAGCTTTTAGAAGAAATATCGAAGAAATTTCGATTACGATTCCGCACGAGATTGGACATCAGTTCGGACTTCTTGGTGACATACCTCGATCAGTGTTCCGCGTTATGGACTACTCAAATTATGTGAACAACATAGTCAACGATGTGGCACTTCATCCCGAACACATCAATATCATAAGGCGACGGACAAAAAGTCCCGGCGAGTAACAAAAGGAGATTTTACAATGAAACGAGTTTTATGTTCATTTGCCCTGCTGGCGATCGCGCTGTTTGTAAACGCGCAATACCCTGAAAACGAAAGAAAGCTCGATGACTTTGGAAGCATGTCGTTTGATGTTGAGTTGGGCAAAGACAGTTATTTCCGATTCGAGCCAATCTCGGTACGGTTCAGCTTTTCAAACCTGACAGGCACAGTGAAGAAAGCCTACCCACCACAATTTTTGCAAGATACAAGTCTCAGGATATTGGGAGGCGGCAAAGTGTCCGAGTACCGCCTTTCATCTTTTGGCCGTTCGTTTCAGTTGCCCGCAGATTTTGAGCCGGGAGCAACGTATCGAAAAAATGAGAATCTGACATATCTGTTGGGCGAATTCTTTCCCCGACCGGGAAAATATGAGTTGCAATTTGTTTTAAGACCTGCCGACGATTCCGGATTTACAAGTCTTTTTTCCAAGCCGATCATAATCACAATCAAAGAACCTCGTGGACTCGAGGCAGAGGCAATCGAGTTTCTTGAACGGTATGAAAAGTATTCGGTGTTGTTTGCGTGGTCGCATATGGAGACCAATGGCTTGGAATTGCTAGAAGAGTTTGTTGCGCGGTATTCCGGCACCGTATATGGTGACTTTGCAATCTTTCACTTAGGTAGTGTTTACCTAAATAATAGAGAATTTGATAAAGCACTAGCTGAGTTTAGCAAAATTGCCAAAAGCTCGAATAGTCTATTGGCGGAGGACGCCCAACGCAACATTAGAGGAATTGAAACGAAACATCGAAATAAATAACGAGTCAGGTATTCTCTCTCTCTCAAGAGCAGATTGCCATTTTCGCATTAGGATCAGAAGCCCAGGCCAATAGAAGCTGACCAAGGGAGAATTTAAAATGAAGACATGGGCATTCACGATCGTCATTGTTTCCGTTCTATTGACTAGCTTTGTTGTCGTGTCTGGCCAGCAAACAGCGAATCAGGAATTGGAGTTTTCATCACTTTCACTGAGCATTTCTACAACAAGAAGCTCGTTCCTACTGAATGAACCGATACCAATTACATTAGAGCTGAGCAACCGTACAGGAAATCCGATCCTCGGACACGGGACGCTGCGCTTCTCGTCGAACTTTGTTCAAATATATCTTCGCACACCTGATGGGACAGAACGCCAAGTCAAGCCCTTATCACCAAACCGAATATTCTCAGTCGGGAAAGACGGTCTTATACCCCCCGGAACGCACGTAAAGCATACCGAATTGTTGGGATTGGATCTGGACAAGCATTTTCCTCTTGCCGGGAACTATCAGATCAAGGCCGTGCTGAAAAGTCGAGACGGTCGGCAGTTTATCTCTACGGATTGGACTACTTTGGAAATTTCTGAACCAGAGGGTGAAAACTTGAGGGTACTTGAATATCTAAGGAAAAAGACCGATATCTCAAGAGTGTTTTCTGCCCCCGAAACACATGATAGTTATGTCGTTTACGAAGATTTCGTGAATAGTTTCCCAAATAGTCAATACACACCATTTATCTGTCGAAACTTGGCGGAGTATTACAGATTCAAGGGATCAGGTGAAAAGGCGTCGCGTTACTCCTCTTGCGTTAGTTCGTTCATTTGGTTTCCTGAACTTGGTTCAATTACAACCCTCCGCAATTGACTACGGCAACACTCACTCTACTGAGGTTGCCAGCGGGCGACGAGAATATATGAGGTCAAGGCGGCCTTCCAAATGGCCGCCGTTCGCCTTAGACTTAGCCCCAGCCGAAGACGCGCTTCATCGCGGGCAGAAGCCTGTGGTCGGCGACGACGCTGCGGAAAAACTCTTCGTGCTCGACCTCGACGCGGGCCATATCAAGAAGATCGGATACGCAGTCGCTCATTCCTAACTCTTTCGCGAACTTCGCGGCGTCCTCGTATTCGACCGAGTTCTTACTTTCGAGCCGGCCGGCAAAGTACATCGGCATGAACCAGCCCGATATGTGACAGGTCACGCCGAGCGTGCGGCCGATCGTCCAAAAGATCTTTTCGCGCGCCGGTTTGGGCTTCGCCCCGAGCTTTTCAAGCCACTCGCCAACACGTCGGCGATGGTCCCATTCCTCTTCCTCTATCCGCTTGATCTGTTTCCTTTCCGGGCTGTCCTTGAGCGACTTCCAATGCCCGCGATAGGCATACGCGGCTGCCACCTCACCCGAATAGGCATTCTGCAGAATGCGAATGAGGCCTGATCTTGGATCGCCCATACAGCTATTTCTTAAATACCGTAAATACATTCGTCGCACCGCGATCTCCATTATTAGAATTAACCGGCGGTCAGGCAACCTGTGAATTGTTTCGTTAATCTTAAAGCCACTCGATCTCAAAAAAATCTGCCACTCCGGAGGATCACAACTTGAAAACTTCTCTCAAAGTTCTTTCTTTGCTCCTTCTTTTCTTGTTCTACTCCGATCATTCCATTGCACAGTCCGCTAATGGAATCGTTTCTGGCCGCGTAACAGAACGAAATACCGGGCAACCGCTAACGGATGTGCGCACGGCACTTGTCAGCGGCGGCGAGGTCGTCTCTGAATCCAAAACAGACGAAAAAGGCGAGTTTCGTTTAGAATCTAGCTCGGGAATTTATGAGGTCTTAATCGAACAAACCGGATTTACCTCTGTTGTAGTAAACAGGGTCGAAGTTGTCGGGGGAAGGATAACGGTCTTGAATATTCCGGTCGATATACTGCTTACTGACAGCGTAGTCATCAAGAGCGACAATTTTGCCGTAAGTCCGGAACAACCTGTAAGCAACTATGTGCTTGGCCGAGAAGACCTGAGGAGTACACCGGGGACAGCGGGTGATCCGCTTCGGGCTCTTAATTCTCTCCCATCGGTAACCGCGGCTTCGGGTGAGTTCGCGGATCTTATTGTGCGCGGCGGAACTCCAGATGAGAATTTGACATTTATCGATAATGTTCCGGTAAAGGATTTCACTTATTTGACCGACGCTTTTGACGGAAATCGCGGAGGAAGGGCTTCGATACTTGCACCGGATGTCTTTGAGCGAGCCGAATTCTCTGCCGGTGGTTTTGGGCCGCGTTACGGCGACAAACTCTCGTCGGTGCTGGATATCGATCTTAGAAATGCCAATCGCGAAAGAGTTCAGGGTGTTCTTTTTGTCGATTCGGGAACTGCAGGTGGAACTGCCGAGATCCCTTTGGGCAAGCAAGGCGGATGGTTGGTTTCGGCACGCCGAAGCTATATAGATCTGGCGTTTGATGTTGCGGGGCTCTCGGACGAAGCAATTATCGGATTTCCGCGCACACTCGACTTTACTAACAAGGCCGATTACGAACTATCTTCGCGCAATAAACTAAGCATATCGCTATTGAATTTTTTTGAAACGTTTGAGTTGGGCGAAGACGAAGCACTTAACATAGCCAGAAGCAGCGACCGTTTCATAACCCGCCGGACATCACAGCGGTTGATATTCGGCACCACCTTAACCACAAGGATCAACGAGAAGAGCCAGGCCAGAACGACATTGTGGGTGACCGGAGCACATAATGACGGTACTTTTCTAAGGCCCGGACTTCCTATCAGGTTGGTACAGCGTTCCCGCGATCTTCGGGAGTCTCAGGTCGGAATCAAGGAAGATATCAGCACATCTCCTTCAAGCAGGCTTAACCTGTCGTTTGGCGGCGGACTTTATTTCGACCAGGCAAATTTTTTTACTTTTGAAAACGGAGGACGGCTTTTTTTTCCGCTTGAGGAGGAATTCAATTCGCATCCGCGATCTAACAGGCTTCGCTTGAACACTACGGCTTCCGGTTACGGTTATTTTCAAGCAACTTTCAATCCACTTCCCCGCCTTTCGATAACGCCGGGCATTCGGTTCGATTCGTATGGGATCACAAAAGAGAGCTTGGTCAGTCCTCGGCTCGGAGCACGTTTCTCTCTGTTACCGAACCTTTCGCTTACCTTTGGGGCAGGGGTTTATCGCCAGCCGCCGAGCTTATTTGTGCTTTCTCTGACACCGGAAAACCGCAGCCTTAGATCGCAGCGGGCGTCGCACTACATATCCGGGATCGAATGGACACCGCGACCAGATACACGCATCAGATTTGAGGCCTACCATAAAAACTACAATGACCTGATCGTGCGGCCGCTCCGACCGACCGAGAATTTCGCCTTGGATGGAAACTATTTCAATTCGGGCAGCGGCACGGCAAAAGGAATTGAGATTTCGGTCCAAAGATCATTGAGCGGTCGCTTTTCCGGCCAAGCATCCTATTCCTATACCGAATCGAAACGCCGATTCACACCAGGCGGAGCCAAACTGAATTCCGACACTGAGCGCCCGCACCAATTGACTCTCATCGGGATCACGCGGTTTTACGGTTTCAACATAGCGGCAAAATACAGGCTGGCAAGCGGCCTTCCATACACAAGGCGGACACCTGTAGATATCCTTCCTCCCTTTGGGGTCATTGTTCAGAGAGTTGTGAACGAGTCAGATATCAACGCACTGCGTTTGCCGAGTTATGCAAGTCTCGATCTCCGTGTCGAAAAGCGGTTCGTTTTCAGGCGGTGGTCATTTGCACCATATGTTGACATTTTTAATGTCACCGAGAATAAAACGATAGTTCAGCCAAATTATGAACTATTTCAGCCGCAGGTCTCATTCCTGAACGAAGGCCGGCGGCTCCCGATCTTCGGACTCAAGATTGCCTTTTAACGAGAAGTAAATTTTTGCCCATCAAGGCTGGTATAAAGTTTCAGAATAATCTTTCCAGAGTATTTATACCTGATATAAACCCCTTATCTCTTTCGCGTTAGGTTGCGGGAGAGTTTTTATGGCTGCAAATGTTTCGGTTTTGAGTCCACGTCTGGCGGAGCGAAAGCTGCACCTAGCGACAGCGATCGGCTTTCCGCTCATTGTCCTTATCGGCTATTTTAAGTCGTACTATTTCAGCTTTCTTTTCGATGTGCCGCGGGTGGCGAACGCACTTGTGCATGCTCACGGGATCATTATGTCCGCCTGGGTGCTTTACTTCGTGATGCAGACGGCACTGATCCGAACGCGGAACGTTAAGATCCATATGACCAGCGGGCTCGTCGGCATTGCGCTTGCGGCCCTGGTCATCGTGGTCGGCCTGGCAACGGCGGTCGATGCCCAGCTTGTCCGGCAGGCGGCGCCTCCGGGAGAGAACCCGCACGCTTTCTTCTTTCTGCCCGTCAGCGATATGGTGATCTTTGCCGGGCTCTTCGCGGCGGCGATCTATTTCCGCAAGCGGCCCATCGAGCACAAGAGCCTGATGTTCCTGACGGCGATCGCCTTCGTTCCCGCGGCCCTGTTCCGCATCCCGGTCGTGCCGCCGGAGTATGCAATGCTTTGGGCTTTCGGCGTGCCGGCCTTGATCGCCTCAGCGGCGCTCGCCTGGCATTCGGTTAAGCACGGCAAGGTCAATCGCGTTTTCGCCGCGGGTGTTGCGGTGATCGTTGCGGCCGTGCCGCTCCGGCCGGTGATCGCTAATTCGGAGCCGTGGCTATCGTTCGCTGCGTGGGTTGCATCAGTGGTTTAGCCCGAAATGGGCGTCGGAGCAATAAAGGCTTCCAAAGGCATCGAAACTGTGACAGAATGTTGCGCCTCAAAGCGTCACTACGCCAGGAGGCCGCAACATGTCTTTGCAAAGCCAGATGCTTCAGGTGCTCGGCGACCGGCAAACGAGCCGGATCAGCTTTTCTTTCAGCGGCTCGACAGGGTTGAACATTGAGGTCAAGCCCTCGAGCTTTCTTCGCGTCGGCGAGGCGATCCGCGGCGAAAGGATCACGGTCTCGGAAGGCGGCGTCCCGCCCGGGACAGCGCAGTACGATTCCGAATGGAACGTGTTTCGCGTAGCCCGCGGGCAGGAATGGTCGCGTGCCTATAACGCATTGCTGGTCCATGAGGCCGTCCACGCAGCTTTCGATCTTGCTCGGTCGCGGCTGCCCTGGCTCGATAACGAAACCGCAGCTTACATCGCACAAGGCTACTATCTTCGCAATTCCGGGTTCCCGCGGTCGCGGCTTGATGAACTCGGTCAGCCATATCTGGGGCTTCTGCTTGTTGATTCGATCATCCGCGACGGCTCTCCGGATTCCGAACTGATGCAGGAACTGCAGGGCACACTGCTTTCGAGCCCACAGTATCACAACTACATCCGCCGCGAATTTATCGGCGACGGTTAGCGAATTTTTTTCTTAGGTTGAGCAACCAAATCCGCGGCCCGCGGCACTAACGGTTCATCGCGAACGCGCCGTACCGGACGGCGGGAACAAAAACCAGAAAAACTTGTCTAACTTGAGTTCATACGCATTCTCCGAAATGCGGTGTGGGGGGTATTCCTATGTCTAAATTTGAAAAGCTGCGAAAGCTTCGTGTAGCCGAACCTTGCAGCGAGAACTGGAACGAGATGTTCGGGAACGAACGGGTGCGTTTCTGCAGCCATTGTGCGAAGAGCGTTAACGACCTTTCGGCGATGTCACCAAAGGGGGCACTGAGGCTCGTAAAGCGGTCGCGAGGCAATATTTGCGTCCGTTATGTCGAGCATCCGCTGACGAAAGAGCCCGTCATCGGCGGCCGGCTTTATCAGATCGCCCGCCGTGCGCCTGCACTTGCTGCGGGTGTTGTTGGGGCAACGCTCAGCCTCTCAGCGATGAGCTACGCCCAAGGCGGAACGCGTACGACGCCGCAGCAAACGGACACGGCGATCGCCGTCAATATCGATAAGGAAATGCCCTCGGGCAGCGGCACGGCGGTCATCTGGGGAACGGTTACGGACTCTAGCGGTACAGTCATTCCCGGTGCAAGGGTGATCTTGCTCGGCCCCGACGAAAGCGAAATTAAGTCATTGCTTTCCGGTTACGATGGAACCTACAGATTCGAAGGGATTCCAGCGGGCAAATACACCATCAGGTCAACCGCCGAGGGCTTCGCGACGGCCCTGATAACCAACGTCGAGCTCGAGGAAGGCTCAGAACGGATGCAACCGCTGGAACTTCAAGTCGGTGAGTTGGTCGTTATGGGCGCTGTTGCTATGACGACGACCGTTGTGACGATCGAAAGCGAGCTTGCGAGGGCGGTTGATGATGAAGATCTCGAGTTGGTCGGCGACCTTCTTGCCCGCGGTGCTTTTGCCGATGAGCAGGGACCGGATGGCTCTACGGCTCTGTTCATCGCCGTTCGAAGCGGGAATACTGAGATCGTGAGAAGGCTGATACTCTTCGGTGCGAACGCCGACCACAGGAACGAGAACGGCGAGAACGTACTTTTCCGAATTGATGATGACACCCCCGCCGAGTTGATAAAGCTGCTGCTCGAGAATCGGGCAGATGTCAACGCCGCCAACCGAACGGGGAGAACGCCGCTCTTGCGTGCGGCCGAGGACCTCGAAGCCGACATTGTAAAGCTCATGCTTGAGGCCGGTGCCGACGTCCGGGCAAAGGACGAGAACGGCTGGACGGCGCTGATGCATGCGGCGTTTGACGATGACCTTGAAAAAGTGCGGATGCTGGTTGAGGCCGGTTCGGACATTCACCTCCGAGATAAGGAAGGCGAGAACGTGCTCGACCAGGTCGCTGACGAAAAGGTCGAGGCGTACCTGATCAGCCTCGGGGCAACGCGCTCAATGCCGAACCGTTTCAACAAAGAAGAGGAGGAAAATGAAGAAAGCGAAGATAACTAAACTCCTCGGAACGCTGTGAACAGTGCGGGTCGATTCCGGGACGTGTGCCTAACGTGGTAATATTCCTGAAAGTCACGAAGGCCGCGGTCCGGCGGCATTGATCCGCTTATGAAATATTGCCCGACGTGCAATACCCGCTACGACGAAGAGATCTTGCGTTTTTGTATGAAGGACGGCTCGCCGCTCGTTGATGAGGCCGAGCCGAAGTT
>ERZ761602.8463-NODE-8463-length-10365-cov-4.411154_pt1 | contig 10365 bp, 13 predicted proteins | sample MGYA00512165_ERZ761602 | MGnify/ENA primary metagenome ERZ761602 (study PRJEB28899, sample SAMN02445085) | bioreactor sludge metagenome | biome: EBPR sludge; isolation source: Thorneside wastewater treatment plant | place: Australia: Brisbane, Thorneside...
GCCCCCGCCGCGGTGATCGAGCTCGAGCACTACGGCGTGCCGTTCTCCCGCACGGAGGACGGGCGCATCTACCAGCGTCCCTTCGGTGGCATGACCACCAACTTCGGCAAGGGCACGGCCCAGCGCACCTGCGCCGCCGCTGACCGCACCGGGCATGCGATGCTGCATACCCTGTACCAGCAGTCGCTGAAGCACGAGGCCACGTTCTTCATCGAGTTCTTTGCCATCGACCTCATGATGGAGGGCGGCGAGTGCCGGGGCGTCGTGGCCCTGGAGATGGCCACCGGCAAGCTGCACCGCTTCCGGGCGCAGCAGACGATTCTCGCGACCGGCGGCTATGGCCGCGCCTACTTCTCGTGCACGTCTGCCCACACCTGCACGGGGGATGGCAGCGCCATGGTGCTGCGGGCGGGCCTGCCGCTGCAGGACATGGAATTCGTCCAGTTCCATCCCACCGGCATCTATGGTTCCGGCTGCCTCATCACCGAGGGCGCCCGGGGCGAGGGCGGTTACCTCACGAATTCCTCGGGCGACCGCTTCATGGAGCGCTACGCCCCCAACGCCAAGGACCTCGCTTCCCGGGACGTGGTGAGCCGGGCCATGACCATCGAGATCCGCGAGGGTCGTGGCGTGGGACCCGACAAGGACCACATCCACCTGCACCTGGAACACCTGGGCCCCGAGGTCATCCAGGAGCGCCTGCCCGGTATCGCCGAGACGGCGCGCATCTTCGCCGGCGTCGACGTGACCCGCGAGCCGATCCCCGTGCTGCCCACGGTCCACTACAACATGGGGGGCATCCCGACGAACGTGCATGGCGAGGTACTCGGTGGCCGGCCGGACGCCCCGGAGGTTCCCGTGCGGGGCCTCATGGCCATCGGCGAGGCCGCCTGCGTCTCGGTGCACGGTGCCAACCGCCTGGGCTCGAACTCCCTTCTCGACCTCGTGGTCTTCGGCCGGTCGGCCGCCCGGCACTGCGCCGCGACGGTCACCCCCGGGGCACGCCAGAAGCCGTTGCGCCCCGATGCCGCCGAGCCGGCCGTGGGCCGCCTCGACCGCCTGCGCAACGCGCGGGGCAGCCGCGGCACCGCCGGGATCCGCCTGGAAATGCAGCGGATCATGCAGTCCCACGCGGCCGTGTTCCGCACCGGCCAGTCGCTGGCCGATGGGATCGCGGCCCTGCGCCAGTGCCATGCGTCCTTCGCCGACGTCGCGGTCACCGACCGCAGCCTCGTCTGGAACACCGACCTCATGGAGACGCTCGAGCTCGACAACCTGCTCGGCCAGGCGATGGTGACCATCACCGGCGCCGCCCGCAGGCACGAGAGCCGCGGCGCCCACGCCCGCGAGGATTACCCGGAGCGCGACGACCAGCAGTGGCTGAACCACACCCTGGCCTGGATCGACGCCGGGGGCGAGGTCCGCTTTGCCAACCGCCCGGTGAAGCTCGAGACGCTCACCGACGAAGTCGAGACCGTCGCGCCGAAGGCGCGCACCTATTAGCGCCGCAGGCGCCCGCCCAGCAGAGGAGCCGACGTACCCCCCATGGCCGAGTTCACACTGCCCGCCAATTCCCGGGTGCAGCCGGGCAAGACCCACCCGGCCCCGGGCAATGTGTCGTCGCCGGCAAAGTTGCGCACATTCCGCATCTACCGCTACGACCCGGATGCCAGCGCCAACCCCCGCGTCGACACCTACACCGTCGACACCGGCCGTTGCGGCCCGATGGTTCTCGACGCGCTGATCAAGATCAAGAACGAGATCGACCCGACCCTCACGTTCCGCCGGTCCTGCCGCGAGGGAATCTGCGGTTCCTGTGCGATGAACATCGACGGGGTGAACACGCTCGCCTGTACCCAGGCCATCGGTGACATCCGGGGCGAGGTCCGCATCTACCCCTTGCCACACATGCCGGTGGTGAAGGACCTGGTCCCGGACCTGACCAACTTCTACGCCCAGTACGCTGCCATCAAGCCCTGGCTGCAGACCCGGACGCCGGCGCCGCCGGACCGGGAGCGCCTGCAGTCGAAGGAGGACCAGGAGCTCATCAACAGCCCGTCCGCGTGCATCCTGTGCGCCTGCTGTTCCACCAGCTGCCCGAGCTACTGGTGGAACAGCGACCGTTACCTCGGCCCCGCTGCGCTGCTGGCCGCCTACCGCTGGCTCGTCGACACCCGGGACGAGGCCACCGGCTCGCGCCTGGATTTCCTCGAGGACCCGTTCCGGCTGTACCGCTGCCACACGATCATGAACTGCACCAACGCCTGCCCGAAGGACCTGAACCCGGCGCGGGCGATCGCGGCCACCAAGCGCATGCTGGTGGAACGCCAGCTCTAGCGGGCGGCAACGCGCCGTGGACGCCACCCGCCTCGCGCGCCTGCGCTGGCGTTGCCGCCGCGGCATGCGGGAGCTCGACGTCCTGCTGCTGCGCTACCTGGAACGGGAACTGCCGCTGGCCGAAGCAGCGACCCAGGAGGCCTTCGAGGCGCTCCTTTCCGCGCAGGATCCCGAGATAGTCGACTTGCTGGCGGGCCGCATCGTCACCGACGATCCCCGCCTCAATGACGTCATCCAGCGCCTCCTGGCCCAGTCCCGCCATTGACCGGAACGGCTGCGGGCGCGGGCGGCTGCTGGTGGCCGCAGCCAGCGGGCTCGCCCTGCTGGCGCTCGGCCTTGCCGAACTCCCGGTCGTCGTGACCGCCGCCAGTGTGCTGCTGGTCCTTCTCGCCGGCGGCCGGGCCTTCGTGCGCGCATCCATCCGGGGCGCGGGACGCCTGCGTTTCCTCACCGGGGGCTCCGTGCTGCTGGATGAAGCCAACGCCGCCGTCCTGGAGTCGTCCTGGCGACTCGGCTCCCACATCGTGGGGCTCGCGTTGCGACCCGCTGCCGGCGGCCGCATCACCGTGCTCCTGTTCCGGGACCGCGTGCCCGCCGCTGACTGGCGGCGGCTGCAGGTGCGCCTCCGGCTCGGTGGGTAGGGTGGGGCTGATTCACGTAGAATCGCCGGGGGCGCTGCGCTGCGTTACCCCGACCGTCCTGGAAGTGCTTCTCAATTCCGGTGTGGAGCGGGACAAGACTGACGGCGCGGGCGAACTTTCAGCACGGGTTCCGGTCTACCCGGCTGTGAGTTGCCGGCGCCCGTGATCCGACCAGGGACCCCGGGCATGGCAGGGACAAGCGGCGATCAGGTACTCGTTGAGCGAGCACAGCGGGGTGATCGGCGCGCCTTCGACCTGCTGGTACTCAAGTATCAGCAGAAGATCGTGAAGCTCGTGATGCGCTACGTGCGGGATCCCACTGAAGCACTCGACGTTGCCCAGGAAGCCTTCGTGAAGGCCTACCGGGCATTGCCCGGCTTTCGTGGCGAGAGCGCGTTCTACACCTGGCTTTACCGCATCGCCATCAACACCGCGAAGAACCACCTGGTTGCCCAGCAGCGCCGGCCCGTCGAGTACGACCTGGATGCGGAGGATGCGGATCAGGCCGAGCGCAATGGCCTGTTACGGGACGAGGAGACGCCCGAGGGCATTGCCATGCAGGAGCAGCTGCGAGCCACGGTGGAAGAGACCATCGCTGCCCTCCCGGAGGAACTGCGCACGGCCATCGTGCTGCGGGAGATCGAGGGCCTCAGCTACGAGGAGATCGCGACCGCCATGGACTGCCCGGTGGGTACCGTGCGGTCCCGGATCTTCCGCGCGCGCGAGGCGATCGACCAGGCCATCCGGCCATTGACAGACCCTGAGTAACTTCCATGCCAACCCACCCGAGCACGGTGTCATGACGATGAGCACAGGCCAGGATCCCGCAGTCACCCCGGAGGAACAGTGTTCCGCCTGGCTCGACGACGAATTGCCGGTCGTGGAAGTCGACATGCTGATCCGCCGGCTGGAGCGTTCGACGGAACTCAAGGGCAGGGTGGCCCGCTACGGGCTCGTTGCGAGCATCCTGCGCGGCGGCGATCCGGCCGGATCGGTTGCCACCCTGGGGCTCCGCGCCCGGGTGGGCGCTGCGCTCGACCGGGAGGTGGCGCCGGCTGCCTCCCAGCCGGCCCGCTGGGCCGGCTTCGCCGCCGCCGCCGGATTGGCGCTGCTGGCCGTGACGCTGGTGCCACTGGTGCGTCCGGCGGGCGTGCCCGCGCCGGCCGGGGTCACCCTCGCGGCCGGCGCCAGCGCGGGGCCGACGGGCAGCCTCCCGGCATCCCGGCTCCTCGTGGCCGAGCGGGTGAGTTCCACCGCCCATCCGTCCCTGTCTCCCCGCCGGCTGACCAACTACCTCGTCTACCACGGTGAGTACTCGGGGATGCTCGCAGCGAAGCTCACCGACTCGCACATCGTCAACAACCGGGCCTACGCCGTGGCGGCCCAGACGATGACGCCGCCGGTCACGCCGCCGGTCACGCCATGAGCACCTGCGGGCCGTTCCCCGTCCGCGCCTGGTCGAGCATCGCTGCGACCGCCCTCGGCGCGGTCCTTGCGCTGCCGGCGTCCGCCGCCGACGACCCCCGGGGCTGGCTGGACCGCATGGGCTATGCCCTCGAGTACCTGAACTACGAGGGCACGCTGGTGCAGCTGCACGGCACGGAGGCGGCCGTGATGCACGTAGTGCACCGGGTCGAGGACGGTGTACGGGCAGAGCGCATCACCGCACTGGACGACGTGGGCAGGGAGATCATCCGGGGCGGCGACGGCGCCACCTGCATCCTGCCTGACCAGCAGGAGGTGATGGTCGAGCAGCGGGAGGCCGGGCAGCCTGCCGCAAGTCCCCTCCGGGACCAGTTCTCGCGGGACGCCCGCTTCGACGAGGGACTCTATCGCCTCGCCATCGCGAGCGGGGGGCGGCTGGTAGGCAGGGACACGCGCCTCGTGACCGTCCGCCCGACCGACAGCTACCGCTACGGCTACCGCCTGTGGCTCGACCACGCCACCGCCATGCCCCTCAAGGTGCAAGTGGCCGGTGACGACGAGGCGGTAGTCGAGCAGCTGCTCTTCACCGCCATCGACCTGCCGGAGCGGATTCCCGAGTCGTCCGTCCGACCGTCCCGAGCCCTCGACAAGTTCACCCGCCAGTCGTGGCCCCGACCCGCCCTGCGCGCCGCGGCTCCCGCCAGTACCTCGGGCTGGCGGGTCGACTTCCTGCCGCCCGGCTTCCGCCTGGCGGCCGTGCGGGCCCAGCCCACCGGCACGGCGGGCAGCAGCCTGGAGCACCGGGTCTACACCGATGGCGTTGCCTCGGTGTCGGTGTTCATCGAGGGTGGCGTCACGCCCCTGGAGCAGGGCGAGGGCCCGTCCCGGGTGGGGGCCGCCAACGCCTGGACGGTCCGCAGTGGCGATCACCTGGTGACCGCCGTCGGCGAGGTACCTGCGCGGACCGTCGAGGCGATCGCCCGCTCCGTGCAGCGCACGGCTGAGAGCCGCTAGCCGTGCTGGAACTGCTCGTCTACAGCCGGCGCGGATGTCATCTCTGCGAGTTGATGCTGGAGGAACTCGTGCCGCTGTGCCGGGGACGGGCGGTGCTCCGGATCCTCGATGTCGACGGTGATCCGGCCTGGCGGGAACGATATGGCAACCGGGTCCCCGTCCTCTGCGCCGGTGACCGGGAACTCAGCGTCGCCCGGCTGGATCGTGACGCGGTTCTCGCGGCACTGACGCCGACCGGCTGAAACCCGCGCCGGCTGCCGGCCGGCGCACGTTCCCGCGCCGCCCGCGTGCTACGCTATCCGGGGTTTCGGCCAGGCTGGTTGTCCCGTGGATTTCGCCCTCATTCTCGTCATCGCAACAGCCCTCTCCGGCTGCATCTGGGCGTTGGATGCCCTGTGGCTGCGGCCCCGGCGACTGGCGGCCGCCGGCGGCAATGGTACCCCCAGCCTTGCGGCAGTCCCCGAGCCCGTGGTGGTGGAGTACGCCCGGTCCTTCTTTCCCATCCTGCTCGCCGTGCTCCTCATCCGGTCCTTCCTGTTCGAGCCGTTCCGTATCCCGTCGGCCTCCATGATGCCCACCCTGCTCGTGGGCGACTTCATCTTCGTCAACAAGTTCACCTATGGCCTGCGGCTGCCGGTGCTGAACACCGAGATCCTGGACCTCGGCGAACCCCGGCGGGGCGACGTGGTGGTCTTCCGCCTGCCTTCCGAGCCGTCGACCAACTACATCAAGCGGCTGGTCGGCCTGCCAGGTGACTCGATCACGTACCTGAACAACCAGATCTTCGTGAACCGGGAGCCGGTGCCGGTGAGTCTCACGGGTCCCTACATGGGGGCGGACCAGCCCGGCTCGGTACTCGGCCGCGAGCGTCTTGGTGAGCACGAGCATTCGGTGATGTTCGTGCCCGGCCGCGGCAGCCTGGAGGGCACCTTCATCGTGCCCGAGGGCCACTATTTCATGATGGGTGACAACCGGGACAACAGCCGCGACAGCCGCTACGACGGCGTCGGGATGATTCCCGACGACAACATCGTGGGCCGTGCGGTCCGCATCTGGATGAATTGGGATTTCCCCACGATGCCTCGCTGGGGGCGCATCGGCCAGGGGATCGAATGACGGCTCTGGTGTGGTCAAGGGAGGGATTCACCATGCGACAACGGCAGAAGGGCATGACGGCGATAGGCTTCGCCTTCATCGCGGTCCTGGTAGGGCTGGTCGGGTACGGGGCCCTGCGGCTCATCCCGGTCTACCTCACGCAGATGAAGATCCAGAAGCTCATGACGGACCTCAAGGCCGAATACGACGGCAACAACGCCACGGTCAACCGGCTTCAGAACGAGATTGGCAAACGCCTCGACATCGATGCGATCGAATATCCGCGCAAGCAGGACTTCGTGATCTCGAAGGCCGACGGCGGATTCCTGGTCGAGTTGAATTACGAGGACAGCGTGCCCTACATCGCCAACCTCTCCCTCACCGCGGAGTTCGATAATTCGGTCGAGATACGGCAGTGAGCGTGGCAGCCGAATGGGCTGCAGGCGCACTCGGCTACCGGTTCCAGGATGAAGGACTGCTCGAACTCGCGCTTACCCATCGCAGTGCCAGCGGGGGCAACAACGAGCGGCTCGAGTTCCTCGGCGATGCGGTCCTCGGGCTCGTGATCGCCGAGGCACTGTACGCCGACCACCCCCGCGCGGACGAGGGGGCGCTCAGCCGGCTCCGGGCCCGGATCGTCCGGCGGGAGACCCTCGAGGAAGTGGCCCGGGAACTGGCCCTTGGCGAAGTCCTGAGGCTCGGCAGCGGCGAGTTGCGTTCGGGCGGCCACCGGCGCGGCTCGATCCTCGCCAACTCCCTCGAGGCGGTTCTTGGTGCGGTATTCCAGGATGCGGGCTGGGCCGGCACCCGGGACCTGATCCTCCGCCTGTTCGCGCCGCGGCTCGCGGCGCTCGACGTCGCCCTCGACCTGCGCGATCCCAAGACCCGCCTGCAGGAACTCCTCCAGGGCCAGGGCGAGCCGCTGCCCGCCTACACGGTCGAGACCATCACCGGCTCGGGCCACGCCCGGCACTTCGCGGTGGTCTGTCGCCTGGAATCGCCTGCCCTCGAGGTGCGGGGCGAGGGTGGCAGCCGGCGGGCGGCGGAGCAGCAGGCGGCCGAGGAGGCGCTGCGCCGTCTTGCGGGCGGGGCGGGCCCCCATGGCTGAGCCGTTCCGCACCGGCTTCGTCGCCGTGGTCGGCCGCCCGAACGTGGGCAAGTCCACCCTGGTGAACGCCCTGGTAGGCCGCAAGATCAGCATCGTCACGCCGCGGCCGCAGACCACCCGCCATGCCATCGTCGGCGTGCTGACCCGGCCGGACAGCCAGTTGCTGTTCGTCGATACGCCCGGCCTCCATGCCCGGGTTCGCAACATGCTGAATCGCGCGATGAACCGCGCGGTGGAAGGCGCACTCGCCGGGGCCGACGCCGCCCTGTTCGTCATCGAGGCGGGGGTGTGGAAGGCGGGCGACGCCTACGTGCTCGAACACCTGACGGACGCCGGGATTCCGGTGATCCTCGCCGTCAACAAGGTCGATCTCGTCCGGCCCAGGGCGGCCCTGTTGCCGTTCCTCGCGGAATGCGAGGTGCGGGCTCCATTCCACGCCATCGTCCCCATCTCCGCGGCCAGGGATGACAACCTCGGGCGCCTGACCGACCTCCTTGCGGCCCTGCTGCCGCCGGGTCCGCCGCTGTATCCCCTCGATGCCGCCACCGACCGGGGGCTCGAGTTCCGCATCGCCGAGATGATCCGCGAGAAGCTGCTGCTGGCCCTCAGGCAGGAGGTGCCCTATGGCCTTGCGGTGGAGATCCTCGCCCTCGAGGAAAAGCCTGGCGTGGTCCTTGCCGATGCCGTGATCTGGGCCGACCGGGACTCCCACAAGGGCATCGTGGTAGGGAAGGGCGGTGCCACCATCCGTGAGGTGGGCACCGCGGCCCGGCTCGAGCTCGAGAAGATCTTCGGTCGCCGCTTCCACCTGGAAACCCACGTCAAGGTGAAGAGCAACTGGGCCGACAGCGCCCGGACGCTCCAGCAGTTCGGATTCGAGAGCGCGTCATGAGTGCGGCCCAGCCGGTGGAGCTGGAGGACTGCTACCTGCTCCACGCGCGGCCCTACCAGGAGACGAGCCAGATCCTGGAGGTCCTCGGGGTGCATCACGGCCGTACCGGGCTGGTGGCCCGCGGCGCCCGCCGGCCCACGTCCCGGTGGCGTGGCGTGCTCCAGCCGTTCCTCCCGCTGCGGCTGTCCTGGGCGGGGCGCGGTTCCCTGCACACGCTCCGGGGAGCCGAGCTCGCGAGCCACGCCGTGGCGCTCGAGGGCCTGGCACTCATGGGCGCGTTCTACCTGAACGAGCTGGTGCTGAACTTCGTCCGGCGGGGCGACCCCCATCCCGGCCTGTTCATCGCCTACTCGGGTGCCCTGGCTGAACTCCGTGCCGGCGGCGACCCCGAGCCGGCCCTGCGCCGCTTCGAGCTGGAGCTGCTGGCCGAGGCCGGCTACGGACTCATCCTGGACCACGACGTGCTGAACGAGGTGCCCCTCGAGCCGGCGGCGCTCTACGAGTACCGGCTCGAACGGGGACCGGTCCCGGCCGCAGCGGGGGGCGCCGGGCTGACCCTGTCCGGCGCCGAACTGCTCGCCATCGGCCGGGGCGAGCTCACGGATCCGGGCTGCCTCCAGGCCGCGAAGCGGCTGCTCCGGGCGGTCCTCTCCCACCACCTGGACGGCCGGGCCCTGAAGACCCGGACCGTGCTGGCCGCCATGCGCCGCTGACCGTCGCCGCAGGACCGGGCACTGCCGCCCCGGCACGGCTAGAATGGCGTCCCCCATGCTCCCCGCAGCCCACAACCTGCTACTCGGCGTCAACGTGGACCACGTGGCGACCCTGCGCCAGGCCCGGGGCACCCGGTACCCGGATCCGGTGCATGCCGCCCTGCTGGCCGAGCAGGCAGGGGCCGACAGCATCACGGTGCACCTCCGGGAGGACCGGCGGCACATCCAGGATGCGGACCTGCCGCTCCTGAAGGCGCTGCTGAAGACCCGCATCAACCTGGAGCTGGCCGTTTCCCCCGAGGTCATCGCCATCGCATGCCGGGTGGTACCGGCCGACGGCTGCCTGGTGCCGGAGCGACGGGAAGAGCTCACGACCGAGGGCGGGCTGGATGTCGCGGGCAACCTCGCGGCCGTCACGGACGCCTGCAGCCGGCTGCGGGACCACGGGATCCGGCCCGGGCTCTTCATCGACGCGGACGAGGCCCAGATCGCGGCCGCCGTGCGCACCCGTGCCCCCGTGATCGAGCTTCACACGGGCGCCTACGCCGATGCGCGCACCGGCGAGGAGCAGGGTGCCGAGCTGTACCGTATCGCCACCGCGGCCCGCCATGCCGCGGCCGCCGGCCTCGAGGTCCACGCCGGGCACGGCCTCAACTACCACAACGTGGGGCCGATCGCGGCCATTCCGGAAATCGTGGAGCTCAACATCGGCCACGCCATCATTGGCCGTGCCCTCTTCTCGGGACTCGCGTCGGCAGTTGCCGACATGAAGCAGCTCATGCGGGATGCGCGGCGCGGATGATCTTCGGCGTCGGTACCGACATCCTCCAGGTCGAGCGGGTGGCGGCGGCCCACGAACGGTTTGGTGAGCGCTTCGTGCGGCACCTGCTGATGCCGGAGGAGCTCGCCGACTTTGCCCGCACGCGCAACCCCGTCCGTTTCCTGAGCATGCGTTTCGCGGCCAAGGAGGCGGTGGTCAAGGCCCTCGGCACGGGCTTCGCCAATGGCATGTGGCTGCGGGATTCCGGCGTCCGGCCCGACCCCCTCGGCAAGCCGGGCATCATCTTTTCACCCCGGGGCCAGGCGCTGTGCCAGCGACTCGGCGTCGGGGCGGGTCACCTCACCCTGTCCGACGAGGCG
>ERZ761602.8464-NODE-8464-length-10360-cov-5.649782_pt1 | contig 10360 bp, 4 predicted proteins | sample MGYA00512165_ERZ761602 | MGnify/ENA primary metagenome ERZ761602 (study PRJEB28899, sample SAMN02445085) | bioreactor sludge metagenome | biome: EBPR sludge; isolation source: Thorneside wastewater treatment plant | place: Australia: Brisbane, Thorneside...
GCCTGGGTTACCGGCGCGGGGTTGGGCACCACCGGGTTGGCCGTGGGCGGCGGCGCGCCCCTGGCCCCGTCGCGGCGCCAGCGGTCATAGCGCCAGGCTGCATCCTTGCGGCGGCGCCTTTCGTCTTCCAGATAGCGCGGCGGCATCTGGCCGGACTGTTCGTATTCGAACGAGCGCCAGTCCGGCCGGCGGCGCCAGTCGCCCCTCCAGTCCCCCCGCCAGCCGGTCGATCCGTTCCAGCCGTAGTTGCCGGAATAGAACAGGCTGTACCAGGTCAGCGCCGCGTCTCCGCTCCAGCTGCGCGAGCGCAGCGCGGCCGACATCAGCGCCCGCCCGCGCGCCTGCAGCCGTTCCGCTTCGCGCTTCTGATCCCAGCGCACATTCCCGGTGAACAGGTCGCCGCGCCAGTCATAGGTATGGACCAGGTTCGGCCCGTCGAAGGCATAGGAATAGTCTTCGGTCCGCACCAGGTAGGGCGCGCTCGACCGGCCTCGGTAATAGTACTGCACCACCCCGGTGCGGCCCGGCTCGACAATCAGCGTCTCGCCCCCGCGCGTGGTCCAGGCCCAGCTGTCGATCCCGTCATAGCGGAAGGTATAGTCCGGCGGCCCGTCACCGATCGCGTCGGCCAGGCTGTCGGCCATGTCGATCCAGATGAAGGCGGCGGCCGGCGGCCCGGAATACTGCGGTGGCGGCGGAGGCAGAGGCGCGGGCTGCGGGGGTGCGGGCGGCGGCGCGACGATCGTCTGCACCACCGGCGCTTCGGCCTTGGTGACCACCACCACCGGTGCGGTCTGCACCACCGGTTCGGCTGCGGCGACCTTGACCGTCCTGCAGCTGCGCACGGTCTTGCCCTTGACCTTCTTCGATGTGCAGACCCGTTTGGTCGCGGCTTTGGTCGCCGGTTTCTTGGTCGCGGCCTTCTTGGTGGTCTTCTTGACCGTCTTCTTGGTGGTGGCTTCGGCCGGAGCGGGGCCGATCAGCGGCGCGGTCAGCGGCGCAGCCAGCAACAATGCGGCCAGCGCCAGCTTGGAGGAAGAAGTCAATGCAATCCGAAACGCCATGCCAAACCCCCAAAGGATCAAAACACTCTGCAAGGCGCGACCTTATGACGCGGTTGTGGCAGCTTTGACTTTGCCCGTAAATGAACAAGTTCGCCGACCTGACGGTGGCTGAACAAGGCCTTCATCGGCAGTTCACCGTGTTGGCGACTATCGCCAATCGGCACGGGCCGGACTGACCCAGTGTGTCCCCATCACCCACAACGGGAATAGGGGAACCACAATGTCCGATACCAATCGCACCACTTCCGCCCGCCGCCCGCGCACTGCGCGCTGGCTGGCCCTGATCTGCGCCGCGGCAGTCTTGCCGGCGGCACCGGCGCTGGCCGCCCCGGCCAAGCCGCAGCCGACGAAAGCGATTGCCGCGCCCAAGCCCGGGCTCAGCCTGCGCCAGCTCAACTATACCGAGATCATGTTCAATGCCCGGGGCCAGGCGGTTGGCTCGGTCCAGAACAAGCGCGGGCTGATCGCCATGCCGGCCTTCGGCAGCAGTGCCTTCGACCGCCAGAGCGCGGTCTGGCTCAACCCGGTCCGGGGCGGCGCCCGCGATACGTTCCTGGTCGGGCGCGGCGGCGTGGTCGGCAAGCGGCTGCTGGACAGCTCGGGCCAGGTCGCCGGGGCCTTTCTGATAACATCCGGCGCTACCGAACTGCTGTTCGATCTAGACCGGGACGGCATCGTCGAACTGTCCGTGCTCAACCGGCTGGACGGCCTGTCACGCGTCAGCATGACCGGAGAGGCCGGTCGCCGGGCCTTCAACACCTTGCTCAACGGCCAGAACCCCTTCTGCACCGGCGGGGCGCGGCGTTCCTCGATGACCGAGCGGGCCAATGGCGATGCCTCGGGCTGCCCGGCCGGGCGGACCGCGGGGTCGGTGTCCGGCTCTGGCACGTCCTCCGGGCCAGGCGGAACCCGTCCGCGCGATCCGATGGACATCTGGTGCGCTGGTTTCGATCCCACCCGGGGCCGCTTCTCGGGCGGAACGCGCGGGCTTGATCCTGACAATCCGCTGCCGGCCACCCAGTGGCTGCTGGATCTCGCCGCCAACGGCTTTGACGGCCAGCGCGACCAGCTTGCCGCTGCCGGACGCTTCGTGGTGATGAGCCCGCTGATCGGACTGGCGGCCGTGCTGGAATTCGGCGCGCACGAGATTGCCGGAGGCGGCCAGCTGGGCCTGATTGCCGAGGCGACCGAACGGCAGCGCGAGGCCGCCGAGCGCCGCCGCGAGGAAGCCGAAGCCAGTGGCGAGGCCGAGGCTCCGCCTGCCGAGACTCCGCCTGCCACGGGCGGTTCGACCAGCCGGCCGGGCCCGGAAGGCGAAGCACTGGGCGGTCCGCTCAGCGTGGCCTGTGCGAACCGCGCCGCGCCCAAGCAGTCCGACCGGATGCGCTCGGCCTTTGCCAATGCGCTCAATTCCTGCCCCAACCCGGTCGAGCAGAGCCCGGAAAGCGGACGCGCCACCGCCAGCTGCATGAACGTCGCGCTGGGCCGCAGCCGCGATGCCCATTCGATGCTGATCCTGGCCGAAACGCCGGGTGTGCGCGGGGTGGGCGGGTGTTCTCTCGCCGACGGTCCGCGTTGCGAGACTGACCGCACCCAGCAGCTGCGCGAAATGCGCGGACGGGCCGGGGCCTATCTTGGCAGCCAGGCAATCTGCGATCCGCGCACTTGCCAGCCGCCGCTTGACTGAGGCCGGGCAGAGCAGCGCAGCTCAACGGACGGGCGGGGCCGGGGCCCCGCCCGTTTCAATTCACCACCACTTGCCTTCGCGCTCCAGCCGGGCCTGGGCCTGCTTGGTCGCAGCGGTGACGCGGTTGGCGAAGTCGGTGAAGGCATCGAGCCGCGACTTGGCGATAAAGGCCGGGCACTGGGCCTTTTCCATCTGCTTGAGCGGCCACAGCAGGCCTTCCATCACTCTCGAAGTCTGCTCCATCCCGCTGGGGGGATGGCGCAGGATTGCCCGTTCAAAGCTGGCGACGTCGGGATAGTCCCGGTCGAAATCGTTGGCCAGGGCCTGGCAATAGTGGTTGCGGCCGCGATCGATGCCGGGGCGGTCGCCGTGCTGGACGGCGGCCAGCACCGCGCCGGGCGGCACCGGCGTGTCATAGGCGTTCTGGCAGCGCACCGCTTCGTCGAGCAGCGCGGGAACCGGGGTCAGGCCGGGGTTGAAACCGTCGGCGCTGCTGTTCATCGTGCCATAGTTGACCCCGGCGGCAGCGGCTGTGCGGCGGACCATTTCGTCCCCGGTCCAGGTACTGCCCCAGGTGTTGCTGGGAAACTTGCGGTCGAACCACCGCGCCAGCCCGGCGCAGCGGACCGGATCGGGCTGGCCGGTGCCGCCGCTGGCCCGCGCTCCGCGCGTGGCCGGGGCGACATCGAAAGTCTTGGGGCAGGCGTTCGCGCCCAGGCTTTCCATGCTCACGGCTTCCAGCCGCCCGTCGGCAATTCCGGCGATGAGGCGCGGTTCGCGCTCGTCCAGTTCGGTCCTGATCGAGGCCTCGGTCCGCCCGCTAAGCTGCGCGCTCTTGGCCACCAGTCGGTCATAGGCCGGGCCGCGATCGCCCAGATAGCGATAGATCAGTGCGCAGGTGATCGCGTTGTCGAAAGTGGGATCGACCTGGGCCATAGCCGGGGCAGGGGCCATCAGCATGGCGGCAAGGCCCGCAAGAGCGGTCAGCGGCGAAAGAACGGCAAAACGCATCGACAATCCTGTCCTGTGAAGCGAACAGGACCCGAACCCATCCGCAACTGCGCGCCTGCCGGGGCCTATCGCGCGGAAAATTCCGCTTGTCGAGGGGGTTGGGACAGGAAGTTTGGTTGCCGAAGTGCCTGCCGGCCTCCTGCCCAAAGGGGATAGCGCCTCCGCCCGTGCTTGCCTGAATCGAACAGATGTGGAACAGCCGCAGGCATGTCGCTTACCCACATTACCGTGCGCGGCGCGCGCGAGCACAACCTCAAGGGCTTTGACGTCTCGCTGCCGCGGGACAAGCTGATCGTCATCACCGGCCTGTCGGGCAGCGGCAAGTCGAGCCTGGCCTTCGACACGATCTATGCCGAAGGGCAGCGCCGTTATGTCGAGAGCCTGTCGGCCTATGCCCGCCAGTTCCTCGAGATGATGCAGAAGCCGGATGTCGAGCATATCGACGGCCTTTCGCCCGCGATCAGCATCGAGCAGAAGACCACCAGCCGCAACCCGCGCTCCACCGTCGCCACGGTGACCGAAATCTACGATTACATGCGCCTGCTGTGGGCGCGGGTCGGGGTGCCCTACAGCCCGGCCACGGGCGAGCCGATCGCGGCGCAGACGATCAGCCAGATGGTCGACCGGGTGATGGCTTTGCCGGAGGGAACCCGCGCCTACCTGCTCGCCCCGGTGGTGCGCGGGCGCAAGGGGGAGTACCGCAAGGAACTGGCCGAGTGGCAGAAGGCCGGTTACACCCGCGTGCGGATCGACGGGGAGTTCTACCCGATCGAGGAAGCCCCCGCGCTCGACAAGAAGTACAAGCACGACATCGAGGTGGTGGTCGACCGCATCGCCGTGCGCGAAGGGATTGAAACGCGGCTGGCGGACAGCTTCGAACAGGCGCTGAAGCTGGCCGAGGGGCTGGTTTATCTCGACCTGGCCGACGGTACGGTGCCGGGGCGGGAGAGCGAGAAGGGCGGCGCGATGAAAGGCGCCGGCCTGCCCGACAACCGCATCGTCTTCTCCGAAAAGTTCGCCTGCCCGGTCTCCGGCTTCACGATCGAAAGCCTGGAGCCGCGCCTGTTTTCGTTCAACGCCCCGATGGGTGCCTGCCCGGCCTGCGATGGCCTCGGCGAAAAGCTGCTGTTCGATCCGCAGCTGGTGGTGCCGAACGAGGCGCTCAGCCTGAGGCAGGGGGCCGTGGTGCCCTGGGCCAAGAGCAACCCGCCGTCGCCCTATTACATGCAGGTGCTGGCCAGCCTGGCCGAGGAATTCGGTTTCAGCCTCGACACCCCGTGGCAGGATCTGCCGGTCGAAGTGCGGATCGTGATCCTGCACGGCACCGCCGGGCGGCCGGTCAGCCTCACCTTCATGGACGGCAAGAAGAGCTACACGGTCAAGAAGCCGTTCGAAGGCGTGATCGGCAATCTCAATCGCCGGATGCTGCAAACCGAAAGCGCCTGGATGCGCGAGGAGCTGGGCAAGTTCCAGACCGCGCAGCCGTGCGAAACCTGCGAGGGCAAGCGGCTCAAGCCCGAGGCGCTGGCCGTCAAGGTGGCGGGCGAGGATATCTCCACCATCACCATGCTCAGCGTCGCGGCGGCCGTGGGCTGGTTCGAGGACCTGAACGACAGGCTGACCAGCCAGCAGCAGCAGATTGCCAGGGCGATCCTCAAGGAAATCAACGAACGCCTTGGATTCCTGAACAATGTCGGGCTCGATTACCTGAACCTCAACCGAACTTCAGGTACCCTGTCCGGGGGTGAATCGCAGCGCATCCGCCTTGCCAGCCAGATCGGCTCTGGCCTGTCGGGCGTGCTCTATGTGCTGGATGAACCCTCCATCGGCCTTCACCAGCGCGACAATGACCGGCTGCTGGAAACGCTCAAGCGGCTGCGCGATCTGGGCAATACGGTGATCGTCGTCGAGCATGACGAGGACGCGATCCGTCATGCCGATCACATCGTCGATCTCGGCCCCGGCGCGGGCGTGCATGGGGGAGAGATCGTCGCGCAGGGCAGCTTGCAGGACATCCTCAACAGCACGGACAGCCTGACCGGCCAGTACCTGTCCGGCGCGCGGCGGATCGAGGTGCCGAAGACGCGCCGCAAGGGCAACGGGCAGCAGATCACCGTCCACGGCGCGCGGGCCAACAACCTCAAGGACGTGACCGTCTCGATTCCCTTGGGCACCTTCACCTGCATCACCGGCCTGTCGGGCAGCGGGAAGAGCAGCCTCACGCTCGATACGCTCCACGCCGGGGCGGCGCGGGTGCTCAATGGCGCGCGGGTGATCGCCGGGCCGCATGACAAGATCACGGGCCTTGAAAACTGCGACAAGGTGATCGAGATCGACCAGTCCCCGATCGGCCGCACCCCGCGCAGCAACCCGGCCACCTATACCGGCGCCTTCACCCAGATCCGCGACTGGTTCGCCGGCCTGCCGGAAAGCGCGGCGCGCGGGTACAAGGCCGGGCGGTTCTCGTTCAACGTCAAGGGCGGCCGGTGCGAGGCGTGCCAGGGCGACGGCCTGATCAAGATCGAAATGCACTTCCTGCCCGACGTTTACGTGACCTGCGAGGAATGCGGCGGCAAACGCTACAACCGCGAAACGCTGGAAGTGAAATTCAAGGGCCACTCGATCGCCGACGTGCTCGACATGACGATCGAGGACGCGGAAGAGTTCTTCAAGGCCGTCCCCCCGATCCGCGACAAGATGCACATGCTCAACGAGGTCGGCCTCGGCTACGTCAAGGTCGGCCAGCAGGCGACGACCCTGTCCGGCGGCGAGGCACAGCGGGTGAAACTGGCCAAGGAACTCAGCCGCCGCTCAACCGGGCAGACGCTCTACATCCTCGACGAACCGACCACCGGCCTGCACTTCGAAGACGTGCGAAAGCTGCTCGAAGTGCTGCAACGGCTGGTCGACCAGGGGAACTCGGTGGTGGTGATCGAACACAACCTCGATGTGATCAAGGTGGCGGACTGGATCGTCGACCTCGGCCCGGAAGGCGGCGTGCGCGGCGGGGAGATCGTCGCGGAGGGGACCCCGGAGCAGGTGGTGCAGGTGGAGCGGAGCTATACCGGCCATTACCTCAAGCCGCTGCTCGCGCGCTGATCCGGGGACATGCTATTGCGTGTCCCCGTCCGGGGGGGGCGAATTGAGGTAAGGTTTGGGGGTAATTGAGCTGTCACCGTAACCATCAGTAAATATTCATTTTTCCGGAGAGGCTGGATTCCAAACGCCCGTGGTTATGAACTTCATTAATCGAAATTTAGCATCTGTAATTTCCTCGGAAACACTTTGCTTTTCAAGAGAAGAAAGGGCCTCGAAGTATCCTGCGGCATATTTTTTAGCTTCATCGAATCTATGATGAAATAGTAAGGCTTCGATGTGAAAATTTGATAATGTGACAACAGGATATTGATCAATTCGAAGTTTGGGTTCCTCCATCAACTTTGTAAGTGCGGATTGTGCCTCGTTTATCAGGCGCCTTGTTTCTGCATCGTAGTTAATTCGATCTGCCGCTTCGATTAACTGAGAATGTGCAAGAGCGTGAATCGCAAATGCATTATCTGGAAATGCCTCAATTGATTTTTCGAGTAGGCGGGTGGCCGACTTCTTATCTCCTAGATTCCGAGTCAAAAGACCGTATTGCAACCAGAAATGCCCATCTAATTGGAAGGGAACTTCGAAGCGCTGAAATACCTCGAGTCCTTTTGATGGTTCACCCACCGCCTTGCCCCGCTCAAGAAGGAATCGAAAGTTCAAGATAAATTTGAATAGCGTACTGTCGGCGCGCCCGGCGTGCTTAATAACAGGAATATCAAATCTTGTAAAATATCCCAATATATCGCCGATGCGATTAAATAACTCGTCTGGATCTATAGCCCGATCAAGAATCGTTCTAACGTACAATTCATGGCGTGCCATTAGTCTTTTGTCAGAGTTTGTTCTAACGATACCTTCGAGGGCCTGCAGGGAAGCCTCGAATGGCTTGCTTGCCAATCTGGAGTAAATTTCATTAGCGGCGCCTCGATCAATTCCAACTCTAGCTAAAGTCGCAATGCCGCATATGATGAGAAGAGTCTTCGCGTCTTGGTCTGGGATATGTTCGTATTCATCGATTATGACTTCATCGAAACGCCTTGACTCTGTCGCCTCTCTCAAGGCCATTAACAGTTGGCTTTTTGATTTTTCCAGCTTCTTGAATTGCTCTGCCGGCTTGAGCTTGATGAACTTTGGGGCAGGTACATATGTGCGAAGCCTTTCAAGCAAAGGCTCGTGATCTGTCTTGTCAAAACGTTCAAATTTGAAGATACTAGTTTCGCCTACAAGATACCTCTCAAATCGGTCCTTCCATTCACTTGATCTGATTGTGGTCACGATGGTTGCGTTAGCTCGCGCTGCGTCCGGGAGGTCGTCTGCAATCGCCTGGCTAAACGAGCCGAGGTTAGAGATAAATACCACTTTTCTCTTGTCAGAGAGTTTTTCTAGGAAATTAAATGCTGCCCGCAACGAGTCAATATCATTGGAAACTTCGAATAAGTCGAAATCCAATTCATGACATATTTCAAGGCACGCGATCATAGCAGCGGTAGTCTTCCCGCTTCCAGCTTGTCCATGTATAGCTACGATTGGATATCTTGCGTTAATAGATTCTGTTATAAACTTCTTTAAATCATCCTGCTGATGAAGTCGGACTGGTATCGGAGAAGCGGCAGTAAGCCACGAGGCGCCGAATCCATTTAGAAATTCTCTGCCTCGTTTGCTTTTTTCAAAACTGCTAAGGCTATTGAATTTCGCTTTTAAGTCATTCAACTTCTGGGGATATAGGGAGTGAGCTGCCGAAACCTCATCAGGAGAAAATCTCAGTTCGGCCGCCCTCGAGAATCCTTGTTTTTCAAGAATCTTCTTCGGTGGGTTGGTTTCGCCAATGTTGTCGCTCAACCAATTAACGAATTCGTCCAGCTTGGCTTGAACGTGTATCAACCCGCGCTGCTTTAACGCATTTCTCTGTATATTAGTTGTTGCATCCGGAGTGACTATGAATGATCGTCCATGCTGCCCTCCTAGAATGGCGGCAGCCCTTTGTACTTCTGCGTCAAAAATCGGTTCATTCAATGATGTGCCGATGAATATATTCGTAGCCCTTATGTAGTCAGCTGACAGCTCGCGATACCATTCGTGACTACCTGACTGCAGGAGGTTAGCATATTCTTCCCGGGTAAAAATGACACCTGCGTCAAGTTCCTTTACGTAGCCATGCAGCATGACAAGAGGAAGATTTTCGAACTTAGGGACTGATTCAACTTTAGAGCGGAGGCCATTATAAATATGAATTCTCTGTGCAGCTCGGCCTGAAGCTAGTTCCAATGAATCATCAACATTCCATGTATAAACCTTCCCCCAAGTGTATTGGAACAGGGAAAGCAATGTATTTGATGGTTTGGTGAACCTATATTCATCAATTAGAATTTTATGGAGAGCGGCATCTCCAGCCATCTCTTTGAAGGCTGCGACTACAGTCGACAAGTCCTCCCCATTATACTGCTCCCCAATTTCTTTGGCGAGGCGGATGGCTAAATCCACACTTCCGGAAATTGGCTTGTTTCTTCTATTGGATGAACCTTGATGCACCCCGGCACCCAGAATTAGGTTGACCTCGCCGGCTCTGACCTGGGCGAGCAACAAATTGCCGTCTTCGGGGGAGATGTGCATGAGGAATTCGTCCGAGACTATGTTAGTGGAAATGGTCCCTTATGTTCATTAGGTTGTCAAGGTGAGAAGCGGAGCGCGGTAATTGCGATCTGCATTGGGCGCTTGATGTGCGGAATTCCTGATCATTGCAGTCGTTGGCTGCTGACCCCCCATTTTCCTACATCCCCAAGATCCTATACCTGAACCGGTTCTCCTTTGCCCTTGTCTGAAAGGTGAACCATGTCCGGAATGTCTTGTGTCGATGCGCCCGGTGCGGCGCTGGGGGTTGGTGTGGGGCTCGCGCTGGCGCGGGGGAGGGGGTGTGGCGAGCCGCGCGTGCCCCTCCACCATCCTGCGGATGGTCCCCCTCCCCGGAACGGGGAGGATCTGGTGTCGCTGCGTCCGCGCGATGACGGGTGGACGCCGGCGCGGCAGCGGGCTTTTCTGGAGGCGCTGGCTTCGTGCGGGTCGGTTGCGACCGCGGCGCGGCGGGTGGGGATGTCGCGCGAGTCTGCCTATGCCCTGCGGCGGCGCAGCGACGCGCGGGGCTTTGCCCAGGCGTGGGATGCGGCGCGGCTGCTGGCGGCGGAGCATCTGGTCGATCTGGCCTGGGACCGGGCAGTGCAGGGCGAGGTCCGCCCGCTGGTCTATCACGGCGAAGTGGTGGGCGAAGTGCGCCATTACGACAACCGCCTGCTGCTGGGCCTGATCGCGCAAAACCGGAAGGTGCTGGTCGAGCAGGGGCTGGCCGATCCGCCCGAAGTGACCGCGGCGGTGGCGGCGGACTGGGACGCGGCGTTAACCCGTGCCGAGCAAGGCCAATTCCTCCCCGTTCCGGGGAGGGGGACCATCCCCGCCGGGGATGGGGGAGGGGCACGCGCGGGTGATCCCGGCGGGGCCGGCCGGCACGGCTTGG
>ERZ761602.8465-NODE-8465-length-10359-cov-5.140140_pt1 | contig 10359 bp, 9 predicted proteins | sample MGYA00512165_ERZ761602 | MGnify/ENA primary metagenome ERZ761602 (study PRJEB28899, sample SAMN02445085) | bioreactor sludge metagenome | biome: EBPR sludge; isolation source: Thorneside wastewater treatment plant | place: Australia: Brisbane, Thorneside...
CCGCTGCGGACCGGTCCGTCGCACGTCAGCCGCCTGGGGACAGGCGGCTCCACCCGCTGAATCGTTGGCTAGAGCGCCTGGCGTAGAATCGTCGCTGCTCAGGGCGGGATCCTAAACGCAACGACGCGAAGGAAGGCGAAGACTTGCCAGGAAAACGTCGCGAGACTTCGCGTTCCTTTGCGACTTTGCGCTTAGGTTTGGGCTACTGAACCATTGAATCTTCTCTGGAAGACGGCGGTTTCATTTCGAACGGCGGGAGACTTCGCCTCGCGACCTCGTTCTCCCGTCACGCCAACCTTGGGCAACTCGGAGTGAAGCCCACGATTTGAGTAAGTCGCGCGCTTGGCGCCGGTGCCGCGCGATCCTGACCTCGGTGGCGTTCCCTTCCCACCCATGCCCGCCAAATACTCCCCACCCGCCCGCGGCGCCGCCACGCCCGGCCCCGCTCCCATCAAGACCCTGCGCCTCGGCCGGCTCAAAGCCGCGGTCTGGGAAAACGCCGGCGAGCAGCGCGCGTTCTACAACGTCTCGTTCACTCGGACCTACCTCGACAGCGAGAAAAAGTTTCGCGACTCCGACAGCTTCGGTCGCGACGACCTCCTGCTGCTGGCCAAACTGGCCGACCAGGCGCACACCTTCATCTGCGAACAAATGGCCGCGCAGCGCACCGACGAGTTTCCTCCGGATGCCGGCCGCCGCAGCTGAGCCGGAACGACGCCGCAGGTTGGAGCCGCTGGTACCCAGGCGCCTGATGTTTGGCCGCTCCCACCGCAACGGCTCGAGGACCAGCCGCTCCAGCTTATCGATGGCCGTTGTGGCGGAAGATGCTCCAGATCACGTACAGTCCGAGCAGCGCGGAAATCAGGTACCCCACGATGCCGAGCGCCGGATAGCCGAAGAGCAGCGGCTGGATGCCGGTCGTGACGATCATTGAAGAGCCGATGATGAGCGAGCCGATGATCACGCCGAGCGCGACGCGGTTGGCGGCGACCTTCAGCGCCTCGTCGAGCCCGTCGAGGCCGCGATGGTGGAAATTGACCGTGAAGTCGTCGTGCTCGAGCCGGCGCACCAGCCGGTGCAGTTCCGCCGGCATGTCGTGCAGCGCGGCGAGCGTGTCGCGCAGGGCGGCACGCATGCGCCGGACGGTGGCGCGCGGTCCCACGCGCCCGAGGTACACCTCCCGCAGGATCGGCTGGGTGTGGGCTCGCAAATCAAAGGTCGGGTCGAGCGCCCGGCCCACCTCCTCGATCGAAAGCACGGCCTTCGCCATGAAGGCGTAGTCGCGCGTCAGCGCGATGCCGTGGCGGCCGAAGACATTGAGCAGTCTCAGCATGGCCCGACCCAGCTCCTGGCGGCCAACGGTGAAGTTGAGCTCCTCGCGCAGCGCGAGGGTGACGTCCTTTTCCATCTCGCGCAGGTCCGGCCGCGCGTCCGGCGGAGCGAGGCTGGCCGCGATCTGGACCACGCGCTCCGCGTCCTGCGTCACGGCCGCTTCCCAGAAATCCGCCAGGGCAAACCGCAACCGCTGGGTAAGATGACCGACCAGGCCCCAGTCGAGGAAACACAGCCGCTGGTCGGCCGCGATCACCACGTTGCCCGCGTGCGGATCAGCGTGGAAAAAACCGTCCACGAGCACCTGGCGCACCAGCGAGCGCGCGCCGCGCGCGGCGATTTCGCGCCGCACTTCGGGTGGCGCGGTGCTGGCCGCGACGTTCTCGCCGGCGACGAAATCCATCACCAGCACGGTCTCGCTGGAGAAGTCCGGATGCACGGCCGGCGCATACACTTCCCCGGGACGCGGATTGAGCACGTTGAAGTATTGCTGGTTGCGGGCTTCGTGCCGGAAATCGAGCTCGGCGAGCATGCCCCGCCGCGCTTCGGCGACGACGTCGGGCAGGTGGTACGGCCGCAGCACATCCGACCTCTGGTGCAGTTGTTCCGCGAGCCACTGGACGAAATCGAGGTCGATCTGCATCGTGTGCCGGATGTCGGGCTTCAGCACCTTGACCGCCACCGGCCGTCCGTCGCCGCGCAGGCGCGCGGCATATACCTGGGCGAGCGAGGCGGCGGCCACGGGCGTCTCGTCGAACCCCGCGAACACCTCCGCGGGATCACCCTTCAGGGCGGCCACCAGCACCGGTTTCATCGTCGCGTACGGCAGCGGCTGCACGCTGCTCTGCAGCTTGCGCAGCTCCAGGATGAAACGCTGCGGCAGGACGTCGGGCCGCATCGACATGAACTGCCCGAGCTTCACGAAGGCCGGCCCGAGCTCCTCGGCTGCGAGCCGTATGCGCTCCTCCGTGGTCCGTTCCGAAGGCGGATGCGGCAGGAGCTTCTGGAGGAAGCCGCTGGGCAGGTCGAGCTGCCCCAGCCACTCGGCGAAGCCATGCCGGCCGAGGACCGCCAGGATATCCCGGGCGCGGCCGGCGTGCGTCAGAAGGTCGAAGGCCCTCACGCCCGCGGTTAGGACGCCTCGCTGGCGCGGGCCCGGCTCCGGCGCACGGCCGGCTTCCGCCGCTTCTCCACCGCCGCGATCCGGGCTTCCAGCTCGGACAACCGCGCCCGCGCCTCCGCGTCGCTCACGGTCGCGATCTGGCGGACCTGCTGCTCCACCTGACGACTCACCGCCTTGAACTCCGTCCGGCCCTGCGCCGCAAGCTGCCGCGCCATTTCCCGGGCGTCGGCCGCACTCACTTTGCCCCGGGCGACGAAGCCCGCAAAGACCTCGTCGGCCTTTTCCTTGGTGATGACCGCCGCTCCCACGCCGGCGAGAAGGGTTTTCTTGATCGCTTCAAACATGGTGACTCCCCGATACGCCCGGACGTCGGCCATGGCAACCCTCTTGATCGCCGACGCCCGCCCGCGGAGCGCAGGCGCCGAGGAGCGGCCACTCCGAAACTCGCACCCTCGGCGCACGCCTCTGCAGGTGGAGCCGCTCGCCCCCGAGCGGCTGCCGTTCGGCCGAACCGTCCGCATCGGCTCGAGGACGCTCCGCCGCGCCGCGACCCGGCGCGTCCGCGGGTGGAACGGCGGCAGCGGGTCCACGAACCGCCTGGGCCGGAATGATGCCGTGGCGGTGAAGCCATCTGTCCCCAGGCGGCTGACGTGCGATGGACCGTGTCCGCAGCAGCTTGAGGACAAGCTGCTCCACCTTTCAGCGCCGCCGTTCTCGCGGCTGATTTGAAGGCCGACTGCATGAGCCCGGGTGAGCCCCGCCTCGAGCAACCGTTTCCGACTATGCTGCGCGCCGGCCACGAAAGCGTCCGCCGGCTGCGGCGCGTCATGGAGCGGGACCTACGCGCGACCCCGCGGCACGGCTCGGAAACTGGGCCCGCAACAGCCTCTCGGCGGACAGCCGGGCCGCGGCGTGGCGCGGATCGTCGGCCAGATTGCGCGTCTCAGCGGGCTGATCGGCCTCCGCGTAGAATTCGCGGGCCACGGTGGCGCCCGTCGTCCAGTCGCGCCATTCGGTGTAGCGCCCGTCGGTCGTGCGGACGCTGTACCCCATCGTGAGCGGCACCTTGGCGGGCTCACGGTCGAAGTACGCGGGACGCGGATGCTGGGTGAACGCGGCCGGCTTCACGCGGGCAGACGGGTCGTCGAGCACGGGCACGAGACTCGTGCCCTCGAGGCCGGGCACGGCGGGCAGGCCGCAGAGGGCGTTGAGCGTCGGGTAAAGGTCGACGAGCTCCGCGAACGCCGGGGTGCGGCGGCCGCCATGCCGGCGGTCCGGCAGGGCGATCATCAGCGGCACCCGGGCGTCGAGCTCGAAGTTGGACGTCTTTGCCCAAAGCCCGTGTTCGCCCAGGTGAAAACCGTGATCGCCCGCAAAGATCACCAGCGTGCGATCGGCCACACCGCTCCGCTCGAGGGCATCGAGGACCTTGCCGACCTGCGCATCGAGGAAGCTCACATTGGCGAAGTACCCGTGCCGCATCTCACGCGCCTGCGCCGGCGTCGGCGTCACGCGGGCGCCCGCGAGCCCGAGGATTTCGCGGCTGTCATGGCCGGCGATCTCCGGCGCCCCCTCGGGCCAGCGCGGGTCGAGCGCGGGCAGTTTCGCCGGGTCGTAAAGGTCCCAGTAACGCTTCGGCGCGTTGAACGGCGCGTGCGGCTTCCAGAAGCCGACGGCGAGGAAGAACGGCCGGTCCTTCACCTCCGCGAGCACGCGCACGGCCTCGGCGGCGACGCGCCCGTCGTAGTAGGCCTCGTCCGGGACATCGCGGCTCTCGCACATCGGCACGTTGCCGTAGGGCCGCGGGCCACCCGTCGCGTGGTTGGGGGGCAACGCCCCGGCGACCTGCGGAGCGTCGTCGCCGTGATTCGCATAGTGCAAAAATTCCGGGGCGCTCCACGCCCGCGGGTCGCCCTTTTCCTTGGTGTGCCAGTTGTGGAAGATCTTGCCGACGCAGCGGGTGACGTAGCCGTGGATCCGGAAGTGCTGGGGAAGCGTGACGACGTCGGGCTTGAGCTCGCGGAAATGCGTCCCGTTGTTCCACAGCCCGAGCGTATCCGGCCGCAGCCCGGTGAGGAGGGACGACCGGGACGGATTGCAGACGGCCTGCTGGCAGTACGCCCGGTCGAACGACACCGCGCGGCGCGAGAGCCGGTCGAGGTGCGGAGTCAGGGCCGCGGACCCGTACCCGCCCAGTTCCGGCCGGTAATCGTCGGCGAGGATGAAGAGCACGTTCAGGCGGGGCTGGGCGGCGGCGGTCGGCCGCACGGCCAGGCCGGCGAGCAGGGCGAGGAAAAGCGCGACGCGAGGAATCATGGGGATGGCGGGGTCGGGCGGCACCGGTCCGGGGGAACCGATGGCGCAGGTTCCGAGCAAATGGCCGAACGCGCGCAGCGCGAGGAAATGGTGAACGCGAATCCGCATCAGGGCGGCCGGCGTCATCGCTCCCTTGAAACCGCGCGACCGGCCGGCAGAGTGCCCGCCATGAAGCGTCACCTCGCCGCCCGCCGGGCCCGCGTCGCCGCGGCACTGCCGCTCGGCGAAGCCGTCCTCGTGGTGGGGGCGGGCGTGCCGGTGCCGCTGCCGGAGGGGAGCGACCAGACGTATCCGTTTCGCGCGCACGCGGAGTACCTGTACCTGGCCGGAGAGGAGACGGCCGGCGGCGTGCTGGCCTTCGATCCGCACGGCGGCGGCGAGGACGGCTGGGTTTCGTTCGTGCCCGAGGTGACCGAGGCCGAGCGCTATTGGGAAGGCCGCACCCAGCGCGAAGGCGTGCCGCTGCGGGAACTGGCCGGATGGCTTGGAGCGCGACGTGACCGGCGGCGGGTTGCGCTGGGCTCGCCGGTGCCGGACGCGAGCGGCGAGCCCGCGCCGGACGTGCGGGAGGCGCTCACGCACCTGCGCCGGGTCAAGGACGCCGGCGAGATCGCGCTCCTCCGCCGCGCGGCGGCGGCCACGGCCGCGGGATTCGCGCGTTTGCGCGCCCTGCTCCAGGCGGGGCTGACCGAGCGCGCCCTGCAGATCGAGCTCGAGGCGGAGTTTTTCCGCCACGGCGCGGACCGCCCCGGGTATGGCACCATCGTCGGGGCCGGACCGAATGCGGCGGTGCTCCACTGCGAGCCGTCGGCGCGCCGGGTGCAGGTGGGCGAGCTCGTTCTGGTCGACGCCGGAGCGGAGATCGACCGCTACACGGCAGACGTCACGCGCACGTACAGCGTGGGCGCGCCCAACCCTTTCCAGCGCGACCTGCATCAGGTGGTGCTCGAAGCCCAGCAGCGGGCGATCCGGCGCTGCGTGCCCGGGGCCGAGTGGAGGGAGATTCACCTTCAGGCGGCATTCGAACTTGCCGCCGGCCTCGTGGCGCTGGGCGTGTTGCGCGGCGAACCGGGATCGCTGGTCGAGCGCGAGGCGCATGCCCTGTTCTTTCCGCACGGGCTCGGCCACCTGGTGGGCCTGGGCGTCCGCGATGCGAGTGGACTGCTGCCCGGGCGCACGCGCGACCCGCGGCCCAGCCTTCGTTCGCTCCGCCTCGATCTCCCGCTGGCGGCGGGTTACGTGGTCACGGTGGAGCCCGGCCTCTACTTCATCCCGGAGCTGCTGGACTCGCCGGCGCGGCGGCAGCGGTTCGCCGATTGTGTCGACTGGACCCGCGTCGACCGGCTGCGGGGCAGCGGGGGCGTGCGCATCGAGGACAACGTGCTGGTGACGGAGGGTGCGCCTGAGGTACTGACGGCGGGCATCCCACCCGGCCTTTGAGCGATCGGGGCATGAGGGGCAAGGAAAGAGACCACGGGAGCAACAAGTAAGGTCGTCGCCGCTCGAGGCGGGATCCTGAACGCCCGGACGCGAGGGAAAGTAAGGACCCGCCAAGACCTATCACCCAGGAAACGGCCGCACGGAGAGGTGGAGCGGCTCGTCCCCAGGCCGCTGTGCACCGGACCCTCGCACGTCATCCTGGGGACAGGCGGCTCCACCCCGGTCGCATCGTTCCGGCTACAGAACGGCTGCGCCGGGGCTTATGCCTGCGGAGCGGCACCAATTTTCCGTGGACAACCGCGGCAGGGTCCCTCTCCTTGGCCGAATGTCCCAGTCGGAAAAGAAGCTCACGTCTCCCGCCAGCCTTGCCCTCGACGCGGTGCTGGTGATCGGGTTCTTCCTTTACATGTACACGGTGCTCGCGCCGCATGTGCCGTCGAACGACAAGAGCATGATCCTGCTCTGGGGCGGCCTGACCTCGGCCTGCATGTCCGGCGTGTTCTGGCTCGCCATCCAGATGTTCCGCGTGGTGTTTCGGGCGCAGCGCGAGGCAGGTCGGAAGTAAGCCCGGCGATTTCATCCGGGTTCAAGGCGCGCACCCGGGCGGGTGCGCGTTTTCTTTTTGACGGGAACGAGCGCCGGCTCGAAGCGTCGGTAGTCGACGGCACCAATCCTGCATCCTTGGGGTTGCGTCATACGTTCTCACCGTTACATTCCGCCCTCATGAATACCGACCACCCATCGGATTCTTCACCGGCCAAGCCCGGCGGCCGCCCCGCCCTCCCGGGCGCGCTCCTGATCGCCGGGCTGCTGCTCTCCGGCTGTGTCACGACCCACGAGGTGAAGATCGACTCGCTGGCCAAGCCCAATGCGGAGGAGTCGATCTCCTACCAGATCAAGAACAAGAACCCGCTCGTGACGGAGGATTCGCTCCGCTACAAGGAGGCGGCCAGCCTGGTAAAGACCGCCTTGTCCGGCAAGGGCATGTACGAGGCGCCACCGAACACCAAGGCCGACATCGTGGTCGACCTCGATTACGGCGTGGGTCCGCCGCAGATGAAGAAGGAGACGGTGTCGGAGCCGGTTTACATCACCATTCCCGGCCAGATCCGCACCGAGCGCGTGCAGGTGGGCACCGATTCGCAGGGCCGTCCGATTTACCAGACGATCACGGTGCAGGACCCGCCCACGACCGAGTTCGCCGGCTTCCGCGAGTACATCGTCACCAAGGTCGTATACGAAAAGTACCTCAAGATGTCCGCCCGGGAAAACAAGGAGCCGGTCGAAGGCCGGCCGCCTCAGGAAGTGTGGACGATCGACGTCACCAGCGAAGGCGAGAGCCGCGACATCCGGCGCAATATGCCCGTCCTCGTGGCGGCCAGCATCGATTACATCGGCAAGGACACGCAGGGACAGAAGACCATCCGCATCAAGGATTCGAACAGCGACATCGCTTTCGTGAAAAAAGGCATGTGAACGAGCCGCGCGAGCCGGCGACGCTGGGGAGGCTCCCTTCCGCCGCAGCCCGGGGTTCGGACCCGATCACGTCCTCAACGCCGCGGCGCGCTTCTTCTCCACGCGCGACGACACCAGGATGGCGATCTCGTACAGGGCATAGAGCGGAGCCGCAAAAATCGTCTGCGTGACCGGGTCGGGGGTCGGGGTGATGATGGCCGACATGACGAAGATCGCCACGATCGCATGGCGGCGGTACTTGCGCAGAAAGGCGGTGGTCATGATGCCGAGCCACACCAGGAGAATGACCACGAGGGGGAATTCGAACACGGCCCCCGCTCCGACGACGAGCCAGGTGAGGGTGTTGAAATAGTTGCCGGCGGTCCAACGGTTCTCGAGTTCGAAGGCGATCATCAGCTCGGTCGACACCCGGATCGTGCTGGGCATCAGGATGAAGAAGCTGAACGCCGCACCGATCAGGAACAGAAACAGCGCGGAAATGCACATCGGCAGGACGGCCTTCATCTCGCGCTCCGTCAGCGCGGGGGCGACGAACTGGGCGACGAAGAACAGGATGAAGGGCGCGGCGAGGGTGAGTCCCCCGAACACGCACATCATGATGATCATGTTGAACACCTCCATGATCGAGAGCGTGCCCAGCTTCGTGTCCATGTCGGGATAGTCCCGGGCGACGCTATGGAGGGGCCAGAGCAGCGCGTGATTGAACTCGACCGCGAAAATGCCAATCAGCACTGCGAACACCAGGAAGGCGATGATGCTCTTGATGATCGTGCCGCGCAGTTCCTCGATGTGCTCCCAGAAGCTCATCGCCCGCTCCCGGGGCGACAGCTCGACCGTGGCGTTGGGGTCTTCGGGATTGGGCGTGGACTGGCTCACGGGACGATAAGGAACCGGGATGGTGGGAAGAATTTCCGAAAACGGAAGCGCGATGTGACCCGGCCCCGCGACCGCGGCACCAAACCGGCCGCGCGGTCAAAAGGGGCGGGGTTTCCGCTCTGTCCACCGGCGCGTTTCACTTGATTCGCCCGGCGGGACCCTGCGCCGTTGACAGCCCCGTCGCCCCCTCTATTGCCTCTCGCTTTTCGCGCTTCCCCGTCCCGTTCGTTTTCCGATCAACTCAACCTCCCATGGCCGCTAAATCCAAAGCCAAGAAACCTGCCGCGAAGGCCAAGTCCGCCTCGCCTGCCAAGAAATCCGCCTCGAAGGGCACGAAGTACGTCTACACCTGGGGCGCCGGTCGCGCCGATGGCGACGGCTCGATGAAGGCGCTGCTCGGCGGCAAGGGCGCCAACCTGGCGGAGATGACGCGCATCGGCCTGCCGGTGCCTCCGGGCTTCACGATCACGACGGAGGTCTGCACGTACTACTACGCGAACAAGAAGACCTACCCCCAGCAGCTCCAGGCGCAGATGGAGGCCGGCGTCGCCAACATGGAGAAGATCATGGGCACGAAGTTCGGCGCCACCGACGGCATGCCGCTGCTCGTCGCCGTCCGTTCGGGCGCCCGCGATTCGATGCCGGGCATGATGGACACCATCCTCAACCTCGGCCTCAACGACCAGTCCGTCGTCGCGCTGGAGAAGGCCACGGGCAACCCGCGCTTCGCCTGGGACTGCTACCGCCGCTTCATCCAGATGTACGGCGACGTCGTGCTCGGCGTGCAGAAGCGCCCGGACGAGGACCATGAGCCGTTCGAGACCGTGATCCACGCTTTCAAGCACGAGGTCTATCACGCCGACGTCGAGGATTCGAAGTTGAGCGCCGACGACCAGAAGGAACTCGTCAAGCGCTTCAAGGCGCTCGTGAAGGAGCGCACCGGGAAGGTGTTTCCCAACAGCCCGTGGGACCAGCTGCGCGGCGCGGCCGGCGCGGTGTTCGGTTCCTGGATGAACGACCGCGCGATCGTGTATCGCCGGAAGTACAACATCCCCACCGAGTGGGGCACCGCGGTCAACGTGCAGGCGATGGTGTTCGGCAACACCGGCGACACCTCCGGCTCCGGCGTCGCCTTCACCCGCAACCCGGCGAACGGCGTCAACGAATTCTACGGCGAGTTCCTGATCAACGCGCAGGGTGAGGACGTCGTCGCCGGCGTCCGCACGCCCGAGCCCGTGCTCGAGCTGAAGAAGCACCTGCCCGAGGCCTACGCGCAACTGCTCAAGGTGCGCGCCACGCTGGAGAAGCACTTCAAGGACGTGCAGGACGTCGAGTTCACGATCCAGGAAGGCAAGCTGTTCATGCTCCAGACGCGCAACGGCAAGCGCACCGCCGCCGCCGCGCTGAAGTTCTCCATCGATATGGTGAAGGAGGGTCTCATCGACTGGCAGACCGCGATCCTGCGCAACCCGGCCGACCAGCTCGAACAGCTCCTCGCGCCGATCTTCGATCTCGCCGAGGTGAAGAAGGCCGCGGTCATCGCCACCGGCCTCCCCGCCGGCCCCGGCGCGGCCACCGGCAAGATCTACTTCAATGCCGACCGCGCCGTGCAGGCCGCGGACAAGGGCGAGAAGGTGCTGCTCGTCCGCGTCGAGACCTCCCCCGAGGACCTCCGCGGCATGATCGCCGCCGAGGGCATCCTCACGGCGCGCGGCGGCGTTTCGTCGCACGCGGCGCTCGTCGCCCGCCAGATGGGCAAGGTCTGCGTGTGCGGCGCCGCCGCGGTCCAGATCGAT
>ERZ761602.8466-NODE-8466-length-10358-cov-5.023391_pt1 | contig 10358 bp, 9 predicted proteins | sample MGYA00512165_ERZ761602 | MGnify/ENA primary metagenome ERZ761602 (study PRJEB28899, sample SAMN02445085) | bioreactor sludge metagenome | biome: EBPR sludge; isolation source: Thorneside wastewater treatment plant | place: Australia: Brisbane, Thorneside...
CAGGCGGCTCAAGCCGAAACCATGGTCTTCAAAAGTGTCCGGTAGTCAATCGTCATCAAAGCAATGGTCGAGGGTTTTGTTCAAGGTCTTGCGCTATCGACATGGGTATCCATATCAATTGACTCGACCAAATCCCTGTCAGCCGATGTGATCCCCACAATGGCCGCTTAACACAGCGCGCCCCCGACGCGTGTGAGCCGCCGCGTCTTCTGGCGGGTTCCTGGCTGCAAGTCAGTCCGACAAGGAGACTTACGTGGTCTGACTCCAAAAATCAGGGCCAGTCAGAAAGTCAGGGTCTCCGGCCAGAGACCCTCATGAAGCCGAAGTCGTTTACGCCTGAGCAGATCGCCAGCGTCCGAGGGCTGAGGGCTTCCGCAGCTTTGGCTTGGAGGAAGCCTTGGACGGCTTTTCCAGTCTTCAGACCTTGCGAGGTATGGTTCATGCCGGCGCCTTTCTTATGGTCAGGCCCTGCGAACCATGCACCTCCAAGCTAACAAAAAACCGAAGACCTGGCGGTCTTCGGTTCCTTCAGAGTAGCGGGGGTTGGATTCGAACCAACGACCTCCGGGTTATGAGCTAACCCCGTAGTTCGTGCATTTTCGGCTAATCGGGCGGCGCTTCTGCCATCAACTGAGATTGGTCAGTCTGGAAGTACCGATAGGTTAGAGTGCGCTCAGAATAAGGCCAATTTGGGTGTGCCGCAAGTCCCAATTGCCGCCGGCGCTCTTCATTCCAACGACGCCGGCCATACGGCTAAACCGACCGCGCCAGCTGCTTGCCAGAGCTGTTTATCTAAGGTCGCCACCGTCACTGGTTCGCCCAGCGCTTCCTGCCACAGCAACGCCGCTGCGAGGTGCACGGCATCGTAGGCGCGCAGCCCGTGCTGCCAGGCCAGGTAGTCGGCGCGCACTGCCAGGTTCTCTGTCACCTGCAAAGCCAGTAAACTGGGCCACTCGGCTCGAAAAGCCTTGACGGCTTTGTCCCCGTCAGCGGCCGACAGCCAATTCATCCGCACGGCTTTCGCCACCGCGGCGGGCAGTTCAACCCGGGTGAGCAGACAGGCGCCAATCAACTCAGCGGTCTGCAGCAGCGCAAGGACGTCGGCGGATTGGGCCTCCCCAATGTACTTTTTCGCCAACGCGCTCGTGTCCATATACAGGATCATTCGCGCCCCTCACTGATCAGGTCCGCCAGGCTGTGGCGACGCCGCAGGGTGGTTACCGGCTGGCCCGCCGGCAGTTTCTTGCCGTTCCAGGTGACCAGGCCGGCCCGGCGCATCGCTTCAACGCGTTCGGCCAAAGGCTGGGCACTCGGGACCAGGCGGCCGACCGGCTTGCCGTGCTCGGTAATGACAATGGTGTTCCCGCGTTTGATCTCGCGCAGATACTCACTCAGGCGGGCTTTGAGTTCCCGAACTCCGACGGTTACTTCAGCCATAGCGCCTCCATATGTGACCACATTATACTATATGTAGTAACATACAGCAATTTGCAACTCCCCCGCTCTTACCTCCCTTGCCGGAAAGTGGGGTGGTTTGTCAAGAATTGTAGACTTTGAACGGGCGTAACTGCTTTGACATTGTCACATTCTCACATCAACTCCAGTTGTCCGCGCTGGAGAAGGATGCGCAGATTCTGGCGCGGATCCGCGGCAGGCTCTCCGCGGCCTGAGCAGGCGCGAAGCTCGGATGGATAGGTGCGGCGTCTTAGGAGTGGCGCCTTTGGGCTCACACGCGCACCCCTGCCATGTAGCAGGACACCTCGGCCTCCACCTGTTCCCGAAGCTCACGGTCCTGGATCAAGTGCAGCAGATTGCCAGACTGTGGGCGCAGGTTGATCGCTGATTCGGCGACGGCGCGCTGCTCATCCGGGTACCAATTGCAGCCCCAGACATTCTCCGGAGCACTGCCATCATCCAACAGGCATTGCCGGCAATCGTTGTGGAATTCGCCGCCACCCGCAATCACATGCCGCCGCACGTCCACCGCAACCTTGACGTGTGTGCCGAAGGCCGCGAGCATTTGCCGGAGTTGATTGGCCGTAACTCTTGATTGAAGGATGATCAGGTTCATTTGGATGCCGGTCGGGACCGAAAAAAAAAGCCACGGTCGAATCAACCGTAGCTGTGCATTACTGTGGTCAGGCAACTGACGACATCCGGGTTATGAGCTGCGCTTCTAAAATGTATATCAAAGGCCGTGCGGGCCGGCGTTTTCGTGTTACCCGATTGTCTCCAACTCCATGTGCCTGACCAGATTGAGCTCTTTAACTATATTCAGCTATCTCGCCGCATAGTAGCGCAACTCAAATGAAGAAACAAGAGGAAAACACAGCTAGGTCAATTAATTACATCCGACACGGCACCCCTATCTATGGCGTTATGAGTGTAGCGCGCCGGCGCCAACCGAAGCGAACGTGAAGGGGCGGTAATCGCCCAAATTGTGATGGTCCGATGGGGATCGTCTCACGACATACATACACAACCGCGGATCGGGAAGGCCCGCCGGCGTTAAATTCCGGTCTACAACATGGCCCCGGCCGCTACCAGGCGCCTGACAACCACACCCTGATTTGTCTGTCCCCATCCGCAGAAAGGTGTCGCCGTATCGGGTCTTATGGAATGCCTGCCGCACGAGAGCCGTGTCTTTATCAGGGAAGAGAAGCCTGGCAGACAGGCCAGCGAATTCAGCCGACGGTACGTCGTTATTGGCGATTAGTTTACCAATCGTTCTAATCTGCTAGAAATTATCAGATTGGGCGTGCCGATCGCTTTGTCTGCTTCATCGCCTAGAAACGGGCGTACAATAACTTTCAAAACCTGTTGCACTTAGTGGGAGCAAGACCGGCCCGATCACCGAAGCATGCAAGTTACTGTTTCGTGATGGGGCCGTGTTGTTTTCTTTCACAGACATGCCATTCGCCAGATAAAGCCGCCAAAGAGCAAGTGTAGCAGCAAGCCCTGACGCATGGGGGAATCACTATGAAGACCCAGAGTCGCCAATTGAGTGTCCTTGGACTGACATTTCTGTTGTTTGCGAGTGCCTGTGCAGCACCATCCGCGCCAACGCCCACCCCTACCCCTAGTCCACTCGACCTAGCCAAAGCATTTGGGGATGCCGATCACCAGCGTGATATCGAGGGCGTAATGGCCTTGTTCACGGACGATATTCAGTGGAATTTCGCGTTCAACGTCCAAGGCCGAAAATTGGTGCGTAATGTGCTGGAGTACTCGTATGGGCTCAACGACCAACGGACGTACAGTGATTGCGCCCTGGCCGTTGGCGTGGTCACCTGCCAAGTGGTGCAGCACGGTGACTGCCAGCCAGCGGGGGTCGACGGCGAGATCAGATTCGAGTTCACCGGTGAGAAGATCTCCAAGATTAACGGCAGCTACTTCGATGATATTACTGTTATCGGGGCGAAAGCGTTTCCCTGGGCCCGCGAGAATCTACCGCAGGACTTTGCCAAGAACCGCGACGAGGAATGGGCCCAGTTCGGCGGCAACGGCGAGCCCGCTGGGAAATTGACGCCACGTGAGCTGGGCCAACTGATAGGCATGTTCTGCACCAAATATGTGGAGGCCACGAAATAAGTGCGGACTGCCTTTGCCTGGTCGTGGCGCCCGCGCAGCAGGCACCACTTTCGTTGCAGGGCCAAATGTCTGAGGCGCGCACGTCGCAAATGAAACCTTGTGCGATGTCGTAGTGGTTGGCCGGGAATCCAAAGACACCAGCGCGCCAAACGCAACCGACTCCATTATGCCCTGAAAGGGCAACACATCAATGTCCCCGCAGTCTATACAGATGAGCAAGACCAGTTTTGCCCAAGCACTTGAAGACTATAGCGATGCTCTGAGGGCAATGCAAGATGGTAAGCCAATGCCGACAACCAGAGAGGTCATAGCAGCACTAACGGCACGAGATCATTTGCAGACCTTAATTGCTGATAAAACACAGGATGGGCCTGAAGCACTGCTTCGGCTTTTTCAGTTAGACAACGAATTGAGGGGGCAAGCTCCACGAATCGAAAAGGTGATCAAACTTGCAGAGTGGCGCGCCAGCCTGGCACCGCCTGAAACCGCCTGGTGGTGGCTTTCGGACAAACAAGGAGCCGAGCGTCAAAAGCGCGACACGGTGTGGCTGGAAGTACTAACGGGCACCTTCTTGGTGGTGACTACATCTCTGGCATTGGAGATCATCAAGCGCCTTTGGGAAGGTGTGCCGGATACGATTTCAATTCTTGGCACACTCCTCACTATCTTGCTTACCACTAGCCCTTTTGTGAAACAGGGACGCGAATTAACCCAGGCACTGCTAGCGCGCTTGCCGTTCGCTAGGGCAAGCCAACATGCTGGGATCATGGCCATCATGGCCGGGACAACTTTTGCGGTTTTGTTGGTGGTGCGATTGTGGCTCCTGCCGGGGCCGCTCACCAACTACTACAACAATCGTGGTGTCACGGCGGCAAGAACTGGCAATCTCAGCCTGGCTGAGCAGATGTATAGGCGCGCGGCAGCACTAAACCCCGATCGGGTGGTGCCAACCCATAATTTGGCAGAAGCCTATCGGAATCACGGCCTAGACGACAAAGCAGTAGAACTGTATCAGCAGATAATTGAGCGCGATGCCAGTTTTACGCCAGCTTATCGCGGGCTGGGCGAATTACTAAACCAACAAGGCGAATACGCTGCAGCAGAGAGGGTTTTGATCGCCGGGCTGAACGTCCGCGCGATCAATGCGGATGGTGCCACGGAAAAAGCCACGCGCTATGAGTTGCTAGCCAACCTGGGCTGGAGTTACTGGGAACAGAAGAAACTAAAACTGGCACAAGGGGCCCTGGAAGGTGCGCTCGATCTGGAAGCGGAGCTGAAAACGCTAGGCGCGGCGCGCGGCATGGAATATCGCATAGCGCTTCCGCATTTTTACCTCGCGCAGTTATACGAGCAAGCGGGCGACGTTGATCGTGCCCAGCAACAATGGGAAGATAGCTTGCGCTTTTTGAACCAAACTGATTGGCGCCAGCGCGAACGCTACCTGATTACCCAGGAGCATTTGCAGACATTGTTAGACAAATGAGCCCCCCACGGTATTTCACCGAGAAGAGGTCACCTATGATCAGATGGCGAACACGCTTCGGATTGATGTCGATAGTGCTGGGTGTCATGCTGAGCAGTTGTCAGACCCCTGCGACCCCCTCTCCGGTCTTATCGCTGAAGCCGACAGAGCAGGTCAGCATTCTCGTCAGCCCGAATGCGCCAGCCCAGATCAAACGTGAAGGATGGAAAGATTATCAACCGACGGGTTTTGGCACGCTGGTTTATTCCACCGATTTGCTGAAGACCAATGGGCCGGTAATGCTCTTGTGCTCAGATATACAGACTGTCAGAACACTAACCGGCTTGGGCAGCAACCCTTGCCCACTGGTGCAAAACGCCGAGTCTCTGACATATGACGACATGTGGCTCGAGTCAGGTACCCGTACCCCCATTCCAGATTCTGTGCCTTACATTCTCTATCCGCGCAGCACATCAATTCTTGAGCCGCGTCCGATATTGCGCTGGCACAACACTGGCGCGATTAGTTACACGGTGGAAATCAGACAGGGCGCCAGCCTCCACTGGCGGCAGATTGAGGCGACGAGCGACACTTTAGCGTATCCTGCCAATGCGCCCGAGCTGGTAGCCGGGAAAGATTACTTATTGGTGATTACCGACAACACCAGTGGCCGCGATTCCACCGAGGACCCAAACAAAGGCCTGGGATTCCAAGTGGTCGACGCGTCACAACGCGTCGATCTTGAAAATCGGCAGCAGGCCCTTTCGAATTTGTCCGATCTCGATCCTGCGGCGCAAAAATTGGCGTTGGCGCTGTTATATGACCAGGTGCAGATTAGTGGGCGTGGCCTGTGGGGCGAAGCCAGCGCACTATTGCATGAGGTAGCTACAGCCCAACCCAACGCACCTGCAGTACAGCTCCGGCTGGGCGATACCCTGGGCAAGATAAAACTGTGGGGCGAAGCGGAAGTTGCCTACGAAGCCGCCTTTACTATGGCACAAACGTTGAGCCAACTAGAAAACCAGGCCGAGGCCCTAGCCGCGCTCTGGCGCATCACTGGCAATCAGGCGCAGTTCGACCAGGCTGTGAGGCTCTATGAACAACTTGGCGCAACAAGCCACGCAGACAAGTTGAGGAATGAGCAAGGGCCATGATATCCCCAGTTTGCTCTTGTTCCCCACGGTTTGTGTTATGGCGAGTGCGACGCAGAGTGCTTCGCGCCCTGCTGGTTTTCCTGCTCTTAGCACCTACCCCCTTCACTCTGCCATCGACTTACGCCGCGCCGCAGCACCAAGACGATGACCCCGCTACTCAATGTGCAGATGGACTCCAGCTATTCAACAATGGCAAATCTGCTGAAGCCCTGCCCTTGCTGGAAGCCGGGTTTACGAATCGGGAAAAGGCGCATTTTGCCCATCCGAACGATCTAGGAGCCTGTGCCCTTGCGCTAGGAACTGTGTACATAGCATTGGACAAACCTGCGGAAGCATTAGAAGCCAGCCTGGTAGCATTGCAGGTATTCAGGGATATCGATGACCGGGAGTTTCAGGGCGTCGCACTGGTTAACATCGGCTCTGCGTACGCCAACCAGGGGCGATATGGACAAGCGCTGGAGTCATACCAGCAGGCGCTAGCCATTGAGGAGGAAATTGGCGACCGAGAATACCGAGGCACCACGTTGGGAGTGATTGGCGGTGTGCACGCGAACCAGGGGCGATATGGACAAGCGCTGGAATACTACCAACAGGCACTGGCCATCAGAAGAGAATTCAATGACCGGCTGGGCGAAAGCGTCTCACTAAATAATATCGGCATAGTATACGACAACCAGGGGCGATATGGTGAAGCGCTAGCATCCTTCCAGCAAGCACTGGCCATTGTGAGAGAAGTCAGTGACCGGCTGGCCGAAGGCATCACTCTCAACAACATCGGCGCTGTGTATGCCAGCCAGGGGCGATATGTCGAGGCGCTAGAATCCTACCAACAGGCACTGGCCATTGCGAGAGAAGTCGGTGACCGGCGAAACGAAGGCATCACACTGAGCAATATCGGCACGGTATTCGATGACCAGGGGCGATATGCTGAAGCGCTGGAGTCTTACCAGCAGGCACTGGTCATTATGAGAGAAGTCAGTAACCGAAGGGGCGAAGGTATCGTTCTTAGTAACATCGGCATGGCGTACACAGGCGAGGGGCGATATGCTGAAGCGCTGGAGTCATTGCAATTGGCACTGGCCATTAATAGAGAGATCGGTGACCGGCGGAGCGAAGGCCTTACACTGAATAATATCGGCGGTGTGTACACCCGCCAAGAGCAATTCATCGAAGCGCTGAAGTCCTACCAACAGGCGCTAGCCATTGAGGAGGAAATTGGCGACCGGCGAGGCGAAGGCACAACACTGGAAAACATCGGGAAGGTATATGCCGACCAGGGGCGACACCTCGAAGCGCTGGACTATGACGAACAGGCGATGGCGGTGTACGAGACGCTGCGCGCTGTCGCCGGGGGCGAGTCGGCCCGCATTAGTTTCATCGCACAATATGCCAATCTCTACGATCGCACCGTTGAGTTGTACTACCAGCAAAACCGGCCCGACAAAGCCTTCTTCACCACCGAACGAGGTCGCGCCCGCTCCTTTCTAGATTCCATTGCAACAGGCTACGTAGAGTTGAGCGACAACACTGCCGCTGCCCTTTACACGCAGGAGCGGGAAGCTTACGCCGCGCGCCAAGCCGCGCAAGATGTACTGGCCAAGGCCAAAGCCCAGATCCCACCTGATGACCAACTCATTAACGACCTAGAAGTACAGCTGATACAAGCTGAAACGGACTACCAAACTGCTTTGGGCGCCATCGCCGATCACGGCGGCCAACTAGCACAGCTGGTACCAGGGCGAAGTACGGTGCTCGACTTGCCTCAGGCGCAAGCCCTGCTCGACGACCGAACAACTCTGCTCTCCTTCTGGGTCTTGGATGAGCAGACACTGGCCTTTGTCCTTACGCAAACCAGATTCAATGCTATTGCCCTGTCCATCACCCGCAAAGACCTATACACCCAGATTGCGGCCTTTCGCGACTTTGCCAACACCGACACCTCCCACCCCGAAAGCGCAGTGGCGCTATACCGCGCACTGATTGAGCCGCTCAAGCCCTATCTCAGCACATCTCACCTGGTGATTGTTCCGCACGGCGAGTTGCACTATCTACCCTTTGCCGCGCTCACTGACGGCACACGGTACATGATAGATGACTACACACTCGCCTACTTGCCGAGTGTATCGGCGTGGCCGCATATCCAGCAAAACACTGGCCATGCCAACGCCAACCCGCTCATCCTCGGCAACCCCGCCACGGATAATGCAGACCTAAAACCTCTGCCGCACGCAGAAAGCGAGGCCCAAGCCATCGCTGAGCTATATCAGATTGCGCCACTCCTGGGTTCAAATGCCACTGAGAGCGCGCTGCGCGTCCAAGTGGAGCAGGCGGGTGTGTTGCATCTGGCCGTGCATGGTAGCTATAACTCTAACAACCCACTTTACTCCACATTGTACATGGCACCGGATGCCGAGAATGATGGGCTCCTGGAAACACACGAGATTTATGGGCTCAAGCTGAGCAACACTGATTTGGTCGTCTTGAGCGCCTGTCAAACGCAATTGGGCCAATTGAGCAGCGGCGATGAACTCGTGGGACTCACGCGCGCCTTCTTCTTTGCTGGGACACCCAGTGTGCTGGCCAGTCTGTGGTCAGTGGATGATCGTGCGACGCAACTCTTGATTGAGACGTTCTACACCCACTGGCGTCAAGGCATGGGCAAAGCCAGAGCGTTGCAGCAAGCTCAGATCGAGGTGCGCGCTGAATATCCTAACCCCTACTACTGGGCCGCCTTCGTGCTCAGTGGTGATGAGGGCGAGTCAACAGCTGTCAGACCCAGGCCTCCTGTTCCGTTGCCAACGCCGGGATGGGGGCTAGTGCTCGTGCTCTTGGCAGGTCTCTGCACCTGTGTGATCAGCGGGGGTGGAGTGGCTGCCATCGTCATTATCGTTCGGCGTGCCAAGAAGCGATAGGGCCGCCGGGGCAATGTTCACGCGATCCGCTCAAGCAGCAGGTTCGCGCACAACTTTTTGGCAGCGAGGTCGCCAAGGCAGCCAACAATCGGCGAATGCGCATCGCTTATCTGCGACTTTGATTCTGACGTCCCCTGCTATAACGGATCACGGTGCCCAGAAGTGTTGGCAAGCCGCAACACTGGGCTCTGTACTCGAAACACAGTTGGATCGCGGGGACGAGCGCTCTGGGTCGCTCGCCTGCAGCGAGATACAAGCCGGAAAAGGTCTAGGAGTACCGCCATGGCAACTAAGCGCCAGACAACGCGGAGGGTTTCCAAACGCATTAACGCGATCACTGTGTCCAAATCGCTTGCCGGCCCAGGCGACGAAATCCAGGTTGAGATAAGGGCGCAGCCCGGGGGGCGCGCACGGTTCTCGATTGCCCAGGTGCTTGGGGCTCAAGATATACCGCTGATAGAACGACCAGAAAAGCCAGGCACGTATTCCGGAGCGTACAAAGTTCAAGCAGGTGAAAACACCAAGAATGCGCCCGTGAGCGTGGTGCTCATTGCCGCCTCTGGCGAAACCGCCTGCAGCCAAGCCAGGCAAAGAGTAACGCTGGACACTAATCCCCCCAGGGCACCCAAAATTGCTTTCACTCCAGCAGTTCTATCGAATGGCAAATCGCTCCGGTTGACCGTGACTTGTGAAACTGGATGCCAAGTGATCGCTGATCTAAATCAACTGGATTCGACCCGGCGCTCATTACCGATCCCGGAACTACCCGGCTCGCCCGGGAGATACCAAAGAAGTATACGCATTAGTCCAAAGAACGAAGCCTCGAACGGTCGCAAGAACATAGAGGCCGTAGCAATCGATGCTGCCGGTAATAAGAGCGAACCGGCTATTGCTGAAGTTGAACTACGCAACTCTGAACTGCACTTCGTGCGAGGCGTTACGCCCGGAATTGGCACGGCGCTCAATCGGGCGGAGTTGATGGCACTGGCAGACCTGCGCCGCATAGAGGACGATGATTTGAGGGCAATCAGCGCGAAGACAAGAGTCCCCGCCAAGGAGTTGGAGCACTTTCGCGCCGCGGCGAAACTCCAGGCAATTGGCCTCGACGCAGACCTCAGCAATGCGATGGTGCGCGCAGGAAACGTCCGCAGCCCCGCTCAATTAGCCCTGATGTCACGCGAGCACTGTCATCTTTCAGGCTAATGTAACCAGAGACTTTCAGCAGGACTGTGCCAGCCG
>ERZ761602.8467-NODE-8467-length-10356-cov-15.315115_pt1 | contig 10356 bp, 11 predicted proteins | sample MGYA00512165_ERZ761602 | MGnify/ENA primary metagenome ERZ761602 (study PRJEB28899, sample SAMN02445085) | bioreactor sludge metagenome | biome: EBPR sludge; isolation source: Thorneside wastewater treatment plant | place: Australia: Brisbane, Thorneside...
CGCGCGCAACCTGGATGCTCCCTCCGTCATCGAACGAGGAGCACCATGACGGACCCGATCGGGATCGACGCGATCACCTTCAGCCTCCCCCGCAGCTACGTCGACCTCGGCGATCTGGCCGAGGCCCGCGGCGTCGCCGCCGACAAGTACCGCCTCGGGCTCGGCGTCTCGCAGATGGCGATCGCCGCCGGCGACGAGGATCCGGTCTCGCTCGCGGCGGCGGCGGGGAGTCGCCTCCTGGCGACGAGCGGCCGCGACCCACGCGAGATCGGCTTCTGCGCCGTCGGCACCGAGACGGCGGTCGATCACTCGAAGCCGGTGTCGTCCTACGTCCACGGCCTCCTCGGGCTGCCGAGCCGCTGCCGCGTCTTCGAGACCAAGCACGCGTGCTTCGGCGCGACCGCGGCGCTCCTGTCGGCGACCGAGTGGATCGCCTCGGGCGCGGCGCGCGGCCGCTCCGCGCTCATCATCGCGAGCGACATCGCGCGCTACGAGGTCGGCAGCCCGGGTGAGCCGACGCAGGGCGCCGGCGCCGTCGCCATGCTGGTGTCGGCGCGCCCGCGGCTCGTCGAGCTCGAGATCGGCCGGAGCGGCTCGTTCGCGCGCGACGTACACGACTTCTGGCGACCGCTCCACAGGAAGGACGCGCTCGTCGACGGCAAGTTCTCGGTGCAGTGCTACCTCGACGCGCTCGCGCACGCGTACCGCGACTGGAAGGAGCAGTTCGCCGGCGACGAGCCGCTCGCCCGCACCTGCTATCACGTGCCGTACGGCAAGATGGCGCACAAGGCGCACCGCATGCGCTGTAGCCTCGACGGGCTGGACGAGGCCGCCGCCGATCGCGACTTCGAGACCACGGTCGCGCCGTCACTCCGGTTCTCGGCGCAGGTCGGCAACATCTACGCGGGCTCGCTCTACCTGGCGCTCGCCTCGCTGCTCGACGCCGAGGCCGCGGCGCTGGAGGGTCGCCGCATCGGCCTGTTCAGCTACGGCTCGGGCTGCGCCGCCGAGTTCTTCGCCGGCCGCGTCGCCCCCGGCGCCGCGGCGATGGTCGCGAGCCTCGAGCTGGCGGCGCCGCTCGCGCCCGGCGCCCGCGCGCGGCTCACCATCCCGGCGTACGAGGCGCTCCGGCGCGACGACGTCGCCGCCGATCGCCGCGCATCGGAGGCCAGCTCCGAGCGCCCGTTCGCGTTCCTCGGCGTCGATCCGGCGGAGCGCCGCCGCTACATGAGCCCGCGCGAGTAGCCGGGCGCCGCGCCATCGCCGCGTCAGCTCGGCGCCGTCGAGCCCAGGCGAAACCAGATCTGCCGCGGCGCGTGGCAGAGCCTGCAGCGCACCGCGACGACGCGGTCGCCGGTCGGCGTGGTCTCGTGCTCGCGCAGCGCGAGCTCGCCCTCGCACTGGGGACAGGGCGTCGCGGCCACGCGCGCCTCGATCACCGCCGGCGAGACGATCGTGATCGGCCGCGCCGCGGAGCCCCCGGGCGAGAGCGACCACAGTCGCTCGCGATCGTGGATCAGCTTGCGGGTGGCGCGCGCGTCTGCCCGTCGCTGGGTGCGCGGTCGCTTGCCGGCCATGGGCGAACTATAGCGCCCGGCGCGTGCAACCAGCGACCGGCCTCGCGCCGGTAGGTCTTGTGGCGGTCGTCGACGAAGTGGTCGCCGTTCCACACGCGGTGGTGGATCGTGAGCAGGTCGCCGTCGAGGACCAGGCGGTTGTAGCCGTTGGGCTCCCCGCGCGTGCGCGTCGAGATGCAGGTGCCGGCGTGGACGGCGAGGATCTCGCGCCGCTCGTCACGGAAGCCGGCCGTATCGGAGGCGTGGGCGACGTGCAGGTGGCCGCTGCAGATCACCTCGACCCCGGCGTCGTGGAGGATGGGCAGCGCCGCGTCGGCGCCGTCGACGCGCTCGCGCGCCGGGCGGCCGGCCGGCAAGACGAACGGATGGTGGACGACGAGGATCTCGAGGCGGCCGGGGTGCTCGGCGAACCGCGCGGCAGCGGCGCGCGCCTGCTCGACGGTGACCCTGCCGCCCTTGAACGTGAAGCCGTGGGCGGTGTCGAGGCCGACCACCGCGAGCTCGTCGTCGACGTACGTCGGCGTGAGCTCGTCGCTGATGATCCGGCGATAGCGCGCGAGCGGATGGAGGAGCCGGCTCCACACGTCGTAGAGCGGGACATCGTGGTTTCCCGGGACCACCACGTACGGCGCCGGGAGGAGGTCGAGGAACGCGCGCGCCGCACGGAACTGGTGCTCCCTGGCGCGCTGGGTGAGATCGCCGCTCACCAGCACGACCGCGGGCGTCGGCGCGGCGCCGCCGGACAGATCCTCGAGCAGCGCAGCGGTGACGGCGGGACTCTCGCTGCCGAAGTGCGGATCGGAGAGATGCGCGACGAGCTTCATGCCGCCACCTCCCGCGACGCCTGCGCGGCGGACGGACGCACCACCGGCAGCGCGCGGGGACGGATCGCGTAGCAGAGCGGCGTGTCCAGCGTGGCGACCTCGCCGTCGAGCGCGACGCGAACCCGACGCCGGCGCAGCTCGACCCGGAGCTCGCTCACCCGCTGGATCTCGAGCTGCTCGATGTGGTCGAGGCGCCCGAAGATCGCCCGCAGCGAGAGCCAGAACATCTGGAGCCGGCCGGTGCACCGCATGGTGTAGAGGCTGAGGCTCCCGCCGTCGAGGCAGGTCCGCTGCCCGAGCGACAGCGGTCCGACCTGATAGGCGTTGTTGCCGACGAACACGAACGGCGTCCGGGTCAGGACCGCGCCGGCTTCGCTCTGGACGTGCACCGCGACCAGCGGGAACCGGCGCAGCACCCGCCAGGCCGCGGTCAGCATCGCGCGCCACTTGCCGCGGCCGGTCGCGCGGCGCTCGGCGTCGCGGGCCCCGACGATCAGCGGGTACAGCCCGATCGACGAGTTGTTCACGAACGTGCGGCCGTTGACGTCGCCGGCGTCGACGCGCTCGGCCGTCCCGGTCGCGATCGCACGCGCCGCCTCGACGAGCTCACCCGGCATGCCCAGATCGCGAGCGAAGTGGTTGAGCGTGCCCAGCGGCAGGACCGCCAGCGGCACGTCGCCGCCGACGAGCGCGGAGGCCACCGCGCTGACGGTGCCGTCACCTCCGGCGGCGACCACCGCGTCGACCCCGGTGGCGGCGGCCGCGCGCGCGCTGGCGGTCAGGTGCGCGCCGGCGCAGCGATGCACGGCGGCCTCGACCCCGGCCTCCGCGAAGGCAGCCTGGATGGCGCCCGCGCGCTCGTCGGCATGGTCCGCGCCGATCGATCCGGCGCCCGCGTTCATGATCACCGCGACCTTCATGCCGACGGGGCGCTGCAAGCGCTACACCGCCGCAACGTCGCGACAACGCGCCCGGCCGGCGGCAGGATCGCCACACCGAGGCGCACGCGCACGCCGTGACACGCGGGGCGACCTGCGCGAGAGTCGGCGCGTGACCTCCCCGCTCGATCCGCGCGCGCTGCGGGCGCACTACACCCAGTTCCTGAGCGCCCCGCCCGGGGCGCCGCGGCGCGTCCTGCTCACCGGTCACTCGCACCAGGCGTGGCCCGACGTGGCGCGCGCCGGGCAGGACGCGGCCTTCGTCGACGCGGCGACGCACGTCGACGACAAGTGGGCGCGCGTGTTCGCCGTGCAGGACGAGCTCCGCGCGTACGTCGCCGAGCGCATCGGTGGGCGCGCGGACGAGCTCGCGTTCGCGTCGAGCACGCACGAGCTGGTGACGCGGTTCCTGTCGGCGCTCGACCTGCGCCGGCGCCCGCACCTCGTGACCACCACCGGCGAGTTCCACTCGATGCACCGCCAGCTGCGGCGGCTCGGCGAGGAAGGGGTCGAGGTCACCTGGGTGGCGGCGCACCCGGCCGACACGCTGGCCGAGCGGCTCGCCGCGGCGGTGCGGGACACCACCGCCGCCGTGCTGGTCTCGAGCGTGCTGTTCGAGACCTCGACGATCGTCGCCGGCCTCGACGGGGTCGCCGCCCGCGCGCGCGCACGCGGCGCCCGCGTCCTCGTCGACGCCTATCACGCGTGGCACGTGGTGCCCTTCTCGCTCGACGACGTCGGCGGTGACGACGTGTTCGTGGTCGCCGGTGGCTACAAGTACGCGCAGTGGGGAGAGGGCACGTGCTTCCTGCGGGTGCCGTCCGGGACCGGGCTGCGGCCGGTCTACACCGGCTGGTTCGCGGGGTTCGCCGAGCTCGAGGCGCACCACGATCACACACGGCCGGTGGGCTACGCCGCCGACGGCGCGACCGCGTTCGCGGGGAGCACGTTCGACCCGGCGAGCTTCTACCGCGCGGTCGCCGTCACGCGCTTCGCCCGCGCGCAGGGCATGTCGCCCGCCGCGCTGCGCGCGCTCTCGCTCCGCCAGACCTCGCGCCTGATCGACCACGCGCGCGCCCTCGGGCTCGCCGTGGCCACGCCGGTGGACGCCGAACAGCGAGGCGGCTTCGTCGCCCTCGCGACGCCCCGCGCCGCGGAGCTGGTCACGGCGCTGCGCCGCGACGGGATCTACGCCGACGCGCGCGGCGACCGCCTCCGCCTCGGGCCGGCGCCCTACGTGGCCGACGACGAGCTCGACGCGGCGATGGACGCCGTCGCGACGACGATACGGGCGTGACCGCCGGTTGACGGCAGACGGTGGCAGTCGGCGTCGAACCCCGCGGCGCCGCGCCTGGTCCGGGGCGTGCACTGTCGACGGCCATGCGCAACCTCCCTCGCCTCCAGCTCCTGCCACTCCTCGTCGCGACCGCCCTCGGCGGCGCCGCGTGCACGGACGACGACAGCGATCCTCCAAAGCTGGTCTCGGTCGCCAACGAGACCAGCGCCGCCCACACGGTCACGTTCGGCGAGACCGCGTTCGGCTCGGTGCCCGCCGGCGCGATCAGCGAGTACCTCGAGGTCGGCGACGGCCTGAAGGCCGTGATCGTCGATGGCCGCCGGATGATGGAGACCGAGCTCGGCTCCGACAACGTCGGCGGCTCGTGGACGCTGTACCTGCAGAGCGCCGGCGACCAGCTCCTCGTCGGCGTGGCGGTGGACGAGTAGCCGCGCGGCCGGCGCCCTGAGCCGTCACTCGACGATCGGACAGTTGACGTCCGCGACGTCGGTGCCGAGCCGGGTCGCGGCCTGGGCGCTGGCCAGGTCGCGCACCGTGCCGAAGGCCGCGTTGTCGTAGACCTGCACGCGCCACAGCGGTGAGTAGCCGGCGTCGGCGGGCATGGTGGCCACCACGTTGTGCGTCTGCGCGCTCCCGGGCTCCGTCCGGAACCCGGACGGCGGGCCGCCGCCCGGCTGATCCGGGTTGGTGTTGAAGGTCACGTAGATCGGCGAGGTCGGCACCACCGCGCCGGCGAGCGCCTTCTCCTCGAACGTGAAGTAGTGGACCAGCTGCCCGCGGTACCAGCCGCGGTGGAGCGAAGGATCGCCGCCGGCGAAGCGACGCGTCGCGGTCGAACCCTCCGGGACGACCGGGCAGTTGACCAGCGTCTCGGTCGTCGTCATCGGCCAGCCCTCGGCGTCGAGCTCGTCGAGGCTCGTCACGCTGTTGGCGACGTAGTCCTCGGGCACGGACACCATCACCACGCGCCAGAAGTCGTTGTAGCCGGGGTCGCCCGGCACCGCGTCGATGATGTTGAGCTGGCCGGCCACCGGCTCGCCGTCGTGGACCAGCACGTAGATCGGCGCCGGCGCCGTCGGCTGCACGTCGAAGTTGTAGTAGCGCGCGACCCCGCCCGACGGCGCGAGCCCGGTGGTGATGAACGGCCCCTCGTCGAACGCGATGGGCGCGCCCGGCGCGGGCAGGCCGTTGGCGGCGTCGCGGACCATCAGCGTGCCGGCGGCGGCGCTGAAGCGGTCGACCATGGCGCGTGGCGCGGTGGCGGGGTCGACGGGGGCCGCGCCGGTGTCGTCGCCGCAGGCGACGAGGGCGAAGGGGACGGCGGCGATCAGGAGATCCATGAATCGAGACATCGAAGTTCCTCCGGGAGGGTGTGGTGGGAGGTACGGAGGTGGACGTCAGTGCGTAACGCGCAATTGATTCAACAGACCATTCAGGTTATTGCAACGATGATGGAAGCCCCGCGTCACCTGATGGATCGCGCACGCCAGCTGCGCGCGCTGTGGGACTACCTGCCCGCGTTCCGCGTGGTCGCCGAGACCGAGCACCTGCCCACGGCCGCGCGCGCGCTGCACGTCTCGCCATCGGCGCTGTCGCGGGCGATCCGCCTCGCCGAGGAGCAGGTGGGCGCGCCGCTCTTCGAGCGCGCCGGCCGGCGCATGCGCCTCAACGCCACCGGGCACGCGCTGCTCGGACCGGTGCGCGCGGCCATGCGGCTGCTCGACGAGGGGCTCGGTGGCCTCGCCGGCGCAGGCCTCGCCGGCCCGGTCGTGATCGCCGCGACCGACGACGTCGCGGCGTGGCTGGCCGCGCCCGCGCTCGCCGCGCTGCGCGCGACGTCGCCGGGCCTCGTCGGCGAGCTGGTCGACGTCCCGGCGGACACGCCGCGCGCGCTGCGGCGCGGCGATCTGGACGTCGTGGTCACGCCGGCCGTACCCGGCGACGGCAGCGAGGACGTCGAGGCGCTGGCCACCGTGAGCTACGGGCTCTACGGCGCGCCCGGCCGCGGCCCGCGCACGCGCGAGGTCGTCGCCGTCGCGGGCGCGCCCTCACCCGCGCTCCGCGGGCACCACGTCGCGGCGGTGGTGCCGAGCGCGACGCTCGCCGCCGCAGCGTGCCGCGCCGGTCTGCTCGCGTGGCTGCCGGCGCCCCTGGGGGGGCTGTTCGGCCTCGTCCGCGTCGGGGACACGCCGGCGCAGCGCGTGACGATCCACGCCGTCACCCGGGCACCGGTCGGCGCCCACGCCCGGACCGAGGCCGCGCTGGCGGCCTTGCGCGCCGTCGCCGCCCGTCACGGCACCGTGAAGCGGCAGGGCAAGCGCCGGCGGTAGCTGGCCTTTCTGCGGCGACGTGCCGATCGGCCGCGGATGTGGTCTACCGATCTCATGCCGCGCAAGAAGCCTGATCCCGAAGCGGCGCTCGCGTCGGACGATACGTTCGAGTCCGGCCCCTTCTCCGACGAGGCCCGCATCCCCTGGAGCGAAGCGCTCCGCCCCGAGCATCCCCGCGACGGGACGGCGGAGGCGTCGGATCTCCACGAGCTCGCGCGGCGCGCCGTCGAGGCGGACGACGAACCCGGCGTGCCGCTCGACTTCGCGCACCCCGCGCGCGACGCGCGCGACCTGCATCGCCGGCCGCGCCCGCTGCGCCCGCGGCGGGGGACGGCGCGGAAGCCGCCGACGAGTAAGGACGCGTAGGTCTCGCGCGCGATCCCGGCGGCTAGAGTCGCGCCATGTCGCCCGACAGCCGCACGAGTCGCGTCGTCACGCCCCTGTTCCAGCTCTGGAGCCACGTCTACGACGCGCGCTTCTTCCAGCGCTTCTACGGCAGCATCCACGATCGCATCCTCGCGCGCGCGCCGGCCGAGGTGCGCGCCGCGCTCGACGTCGGCTGCGGGACCGGCGAGCTGGTGGTGAAGCTCGCGCGGCGCTATCCGGGCGCGCGCATCGTCGGCGTCGACATCTCCGCCGCGATGCTGCGCCAGGCCCGCCAGAAGGACCACGGCGCCGCGGCGGTCGAGCTCCTCGAGGGGAGCGTCTACACGCTGCCGTTCCCCGACGCCTCGTTCGACCTCGTCACCAACACCATCTCGTCGCACTTCTATCGCGACTTCACCGCCGCCGCGCGCGAGCTCGCGCGCGTGGCCGCGCCGGGGGCGACGCTGGCGATGGCGAGCCTCGGCAACGGCCCGCTCCGTCACCTGCCCGGGAGCACGGGCAAGGAGATCAAGGTGGGCGACATGGCGTACCGCGCGCCGGCCCACCAGCGCGCGATGCTCGAGGAGGCCGGCTGGACCGTCGAGCGTGTCGACGCGCTCCTCCTGGGCGCGGTGCTCTACACGGCGCGGCGCGCGACGCGGTAGCGCCTGCCGGCCTATACTGGCCGGGCGGATGAAGTACGTCGTCAGTCAGTTGATGTACATCATCAAGCAGCCGCTGCTGCGCGAGAACCTGCGGCGGCTCAGCACCCAGCTCTTCGTCCTCCTGGGGATGATCTGCGTCTACACGGTGCTGTTCCACGTGCTCATGGTGCGCGAGGGCCAGGACCACTCGTGGCTCACCGGCGTGTACTGGACGCTGACGGTCATGAGCACGCTCGGGTTCGGCGACATCACGTTCGAGAGCGACCTCGGCCGGATGTTCTCGGTCGTCGTCCTGGTGAGCGGCATCTTCATGCTGCTCATCGTCTTGCCGTTCGCCTTCATCCGGTTCTTCTACGCGCCGTGGCTCGAGGCCCAGCTCAACCTGCGGGCGCCGCGCAAGGTGCCCGAGGGCACCAAGGACCACGTCCTCATCTGCCAGCACGAGGTCGTCGCGAAGGATCTGATCGAGCGGCTCGCGCTCGCCAAGATCCCGCACTTCGTGCTCGAGCCGGATCCCGCGGTCTCCGCCCACCTCCACGCCGCCGGGGCGCCGGTGATCACCGGCGATCCGCAGGACGCGGCGACCTGGCGCGCGATCGCCGTCGATCGGGCGCGGGCGGTGGTCGCCAACATCGACGACGCCCAGAACACCAACGTGGTGCTGACCGTGCGCCACCACGCGCCCAGGGTGCCGGTGATCTCGATCGTCGACGACGAGGAGGCGATCGACATCCTCGAGCTCTCGGGCGCGAGCACCGTCCTGCCCATCAAGAAGCGCCTCGGCGAGCACCTGGCGAACCGGGTGAACGCCGGCCACGCCGAGGTCCACATCATCGGCCACTACCGGGGGCTCGTCATCGGCGAGTTCCCCGTCCACCGCACGCCGCTCGCCGGTCGGACCCTGCGCGAGCTCGCGCTGCGGCGCCGGATGGGCATCAGCGTCGTCGGCGTCTGGGAGCGCGGGCGCTTCGAGCGACCGGACCCGGACCGCCCGCTGTCGGAGTGGGGCGTGCCGGTCGTGATCGGCACGCCCGACCAGATCCTCGAGCTCAACACGCTGCTCGTCATCTACGACACCAACTACGAGCCCACCGTCGTGATCGGCGGCGGCAAGGTGGGGGTCGCCGCGGCCAAGGCGCTGCGCGCCCGCGAGGTCAAGGTGCACGTCGTCGAACGCGAGGAGCTCCTCGGCCACAAGCTCGGCGCCGACGTCGCCGATCGGGTCTTCACCGGCGACGCGGCGGATCGCGAGGTGCTGGTGGAGGCCGGCATCATGAGCGCGCCGGCGGTGCTGCTGACCACCAACCGCGACGCGATCAACATCTACCTCGCGGTCTACTGCCGGAAGCTCAACCCCGACCTCCGCATCATCAGCCGCATCACCAACGAGCAGAACCTCGAGGCGGTGCACCGCGCCGGCGCCGACTTCGCGCTCGGCTACTCGTCGCTCGGCGCCGAGTCGATCTTCTCCACGATCCAGGGGCGCCAGGTGATGATGTTCGGCGCGGGGGTCGAGCTGTTCCACGTCCCGGTGCCGTCCCAGCTCGGAGGCAAGACGCTCGAGGAGGCGGCGATCGGCGCGACCTGCGGGGCCAGCGTCATCGCGGTGCAGCACGGTGAGGAGACCATCACCAACCCGACACCCGAGATGCCGCTACCCTCCCACGGGGAGCTGCTCCTCCTGGGCACCCACGAGCAACGGCAGGTGTTCAGCCGGATCTTCGGCTGAGCCTACACCACCACACATCACGCCCACGGCGAAAGAATCGTGCACGGTGGCCGTTCCTGACCTGACGTGATCGCCTCCCAGAAATCACGTCGGCCGCAGCGCGAAGCGCGGCAATCAGGGGCAACCACCGTGCACATCTCGTTCGTGACGGGACCCCCGGTGAAGGTCGCAAAAATCTTTCGGCAGAAGCCACGCCGGTGGGGGTGGCGAGCGCAACCGCCCGCTGTGGCCCGGTTTCGCGAGGGATGACGCCGATGTGCTCGACCTTGCTCGCATCGGGAGCGGGCACCTGCGTTGCTCCGGGGATCGGTCATGGACGACGAGATCACCCGCGGAGCATGCGGTTGCCGAGCACGAACGCGAGCCCGAAGGCCGCGATCGCGAGCGCGACGAACGGCAGCGGCGAGCGGCTGGACGAGCCGGGCCCGGGGCGCGTGGTGGCGTCGACCGCCGGGAGGTCGGCGCGCGCCAGCTCGATGGCGTACGCGGTGGCGAGCCTCGCGAACTTGACCGCGTGCTGGACGTTGTGGTCGCTCCGCTCGAGCGTGTCCTTGCGCGTGTGGATCGCGCGGTTGGAGTCGCGGAAGCGCGCCTCGAACGGCATCGACGCCCGGAAGCCGTGGCGGGTCC
>ERZ761602.8470-NODE-8470-length-10352-cov-11.622414_pt1 | contig 10352 bp, 7 predicted proteins | sample MGYA00512165_ERZ761602 | MGnify/ENA primary metagenome ERZ761602 (study PRJEB28899, sample SAMN02445085) | bioreactor sludge metagenome | biome: EBPR sludge; isolation source: Thorneside wastewater treatment plant | place: Australia: Brisbane, Thorneside...
GAAACAGACTATGCTTATCAGCTATTTAATTTACCACAAAACAGATTAAACAGTTCTCACCAATTTAGTTATAAAAATAATTTTTCACTTCTGGAAATAAATTCAAATGCGACGACTCAACTAAAATCTATCCAAAAAAATAAAATTCTTTGGCAAAATGAGGAACATACAATCGGACAATATGACACAACTGAACAAGACGGAAACAAACAACTGAATGTAGTTGTTTTTCAAGCTGAATTACCAAAATTAGTCAGTCCAATTCCATTATTTGAAAATGCAAATCACGGTGTAAAAACAATTTACGCGATGGAATATCATTATGAATTGATTTCTGTTTCGTATGAATAAATTTCATTAGTAGAACAATAGATTCTTGATTTTTGAGTTAATACACTACAGATTTAACCCAAGAATCTATTATGAAAAACCTACTATTTCTGGTGATATTCACCTGTAATTTGTCGTATGCACAAAAGATGCCTGTTGCCTATCAACATGGTCAGAATAGCATGGAATTGATTGCTAAAACCAAAACCGGTACAGTAGTCGTGAGTACATTCAATGCTAAAATGACAATTCGTCAAGACATTGCTCAAAAAATATTTTCGCTTTATCAACAAAATAAAATTAAACACAATGCTGTGGTGACCGTTTTGGGTAAAGAGGCAAAAGTGGTAGGCAAATGTTTTATAAAAAAGAAACACAACTTAACTAGTATTGAATTTTATTATGACAAAGTTTTTTGGCATAACGGAATGGTTGAGGTTCATGGAAAATAGGGTTTTAATCCTATAATTTTACTCAATAAAACAAAAAACTCCCGATTGCTCAGGAGTTTTTCTATAAAATGGCATTTTAAAATTTAAGCTTTTCCGGCAGCTGCAATTAAATTTAAAGCAGATCCGGCAACAAACCAACCAATTTGGCTTTCGTTGTAGGAATGATTGGCAATAATCACATCTTTACTTCCATCAGCATGAACGAATTCTAATGTCAATGGTTTTCCTGGCGTGAAACTAACTAAATCGACAAAATTGATAGTATCATTTTCTTGGATTTTGTCATAATCTGCTTCATTCGCAAATGTTAACGCCAACATTCCTTGTTTTTTCAAATTCGTCTCGTGAATACGAGCAAATGATTTTACTAAAACTGCTTTTACACCTAAGAAACGAGGTTCCATAGCTGCGTGTTCTCTTGACGAACCTTCTCCGTAATTGTGATCTCCCACAACAATTGAAGGAACTCCGGCCGCTTTATAAGCTCTTTGCACCGCAGGAACCGCATCATATTCACCGGTTAATTGATTTTTAACAGAATTTGTTTTTTGATTAAAAGCATTCACAGCTCCAATCAACATGTTATTTGAAATATTATCCAAATGACCACGGAAACGCAACCAAGGACCCGCCATCGAAATGTGATCGGTTGTACATTTTCCGAATGCTTTGATTAATAATTTTGCGTTTGTGATATTTTTTCCATCCCAAGGAGAAAATGGCTCCAACAATTGTAAACGTTCTGAAGTTGGACTCACCGCTACTTGCACTCCGCTACCATCTTCGGCAGGAGCTTGATAACCCGGATCTTCCGCATCAAAACCTTTTGGAGGTAATTCGTCTCCGGTTGGTTCATCTAGTCTTACTTCTTCTCCATCTTCATTAATTAACGTATCTGTTAACGGATTAAATCCTAAATCTCCGGCAATTGCCAAAGCGGTAACCAACTCAGGAGAACCAACAAAAGCTAACGTATTCGGATTTCCATCAGCACGTTTAGAAAAGTTTCGGTTGAATGAATGAACGATTGTATTACGTTCTTCTTTCTCTGCTCCTTCTCTATCCCACATTCCGATACATGGACCGCACGCATTAGCGAAAACCGTTGCACCAATTTTATCGAATGTATCAATAAATCCGTCACGTTCAATCGTATAACGGACAGTTTCAGAACCCGGTGTGATCGTAAATTGAGCTTTAGTTTTTAGATTTTTATCAGCTACTTGTTTGGCCAATGAAGCCGCACGAGCAATATCTTCGTAAGATGAGTTTGTACAAGATCCAATCAATCCTACTTCAATTCGTAAAGGCCAATTGTTTTTAATGGCTTCCTCTTTCATTTTAGAAATTGGCGTGGCTAAATCCGGTGTAAAAGGTCCGTTTAAATGTGGTTCTAATTCCGATAAATTGATTTCGATTACTTGATCAAAATACTGTTCCGGATTAGCATAAACTTCAGGGTCAGCCGTTAAATGTTGAGCTACTTTGTTGGCAGCATCAGCCACATCCGGTCTTCCCGTTGAACGTAAATAGCGATCCATTGAAGCATCATAACCAAAGGTTGATGTAGTTGCACCAATTTCTGCACCCATATTACAAATCGTTCCTTTTCCGGTACACGACATTGCCGTTGCACCTTCTCCAAAATATTCAACAACAGCTCCGGTTCCTCCTTTTACAGTAAGAATTCCGGCTACTTTTAAAATTACATCTTTTGGAGCTGTCCAACCTGATAATTTTCCGGTTAATTTTACTCCAATTAATTTTGGAAATTTCAATTCCCATGCCATGCCTGACATTACATCTACGGCATCAGCACCACCTACTCCGATGGCTAACATTCCTAATCCACCTGCGTTTACAGTGTGTGAATCGGTTCCAATCATCATTCCACCCGGAAAGGCATAATTTTCTAAAACTACTTGGTGAATAATTCCTGCTCCAGGTTTCCAAAATCCGATTCCGTATTTATCGGATACAGAAGAAAGAAAATCAAAAACTTCATTGCTTTGTTGTTTTGCACGAGCCAAATCGGTTTTTGCATCAACCTTAGCTTGAATTAAGTGATCGCAATGAACGGTTGTTGGCACAGCTACTTTGCTTTTTCCGGCATGCATGAATTGCAATAACGCCATTTGAGCAGTTGCATCTTGACACGCTACACGGTCCGGTGCAAAATCAACATAATCTTTTCCTCTTGTGAATGCTTGGGTTGGAGTGCCTTCCCAAAGGTGAGAATATAAAATCTTTTCTGATAAGGTGAGCGGTCTTCCAACTAACTCACGTGCTTTTTCTACACGATCGGCTAGATTAGCATAGACCTTTTCAATCATTTCTATATCAAATGCCATAATAAATAAGTGTTATTTGTTTGTGGTGCGAATTTACGAAAACGTTAGAACATTGTAAAATTATTAGTGAAATATATCTTTTAGAAATCATTTTTTACAGAAATTCTGTTTTTTAGACATTATTTTCAACAAAAAGCAATATTCAGCCATTAAAATACAAATATGGCAAAATTAGAAACCTAAATTATCAATATCGCAAAATCAATACTGAAAAACTTCTTCAAATCAGCTACTTTCGATGAGTTTTTTACTTATCACTCAATTTTCGCAGTGGATTTTCGAAGAATTTGTACAATAATGTAGCCGATAAAAATGTAATTAGAAAATAACAAAGTGAAAACAAATGCAATTGATTCATTGAAAGATCATCCGTTGGGAAATAAAATTGAAGCAACTGAAGAATTACACCATAATGAAGCAAATAAATGGAATAGGAAATCAAACTAATAAAAATAATCGGTTTTTGAAGAAAAGAGAATGATGTTGATTTCCATTGTGATAAAATCGGAAGAAATAATAGACAAGTCAACGAAGTTAGTGGCAAATAGAAAATGTTCCAAAAGTGAGGAAATCGATCAATCGTAAGTTGAAAAAAACCAACGCCAACAAACATAAATCCAAATAAAATTACTCCTAAAAAGGCAAAAGGTAAACGGATTTTTTTCCAAAAAGGTAAACAATTTAATGAAATCCACGCGGCTAAAACTCCGATAAAAAAAGCATCTAAACGATAAATAACCAAAGCTTTTAGTGCTAAATTCCACTGATTTAGAGTTGTATTTGAAGTTGAAAACGCATAATAAATTTTGGTAAAAACAAAGAATAACGTTAGTCCTAAAACGACTAAAAGAAAAAACAATGATTTATTGCTGGGCTTCACAATGGCTGTTTTGAGATAAAGAGCAATGAGAAGTAGTAAAAATGCAAACACACCAATTGAAACAGGCCACGATTCCGGGAAAAATGGCAACATCGTTGAACTGAAATTTTGAAGAAAGAAGAAATATTTCCACCAATCGGCTACGGCATACCCAACAATAAAACTAATGATAATGTTTAAAATCAGAACTAAATAATAGTTTGGCAAAATTCGGAAGCTTCTTCGTTTGAGAAACCCAAGCACTTTTTTAATCGAAAAATCATCATCAACATATATCTGATATAAAATCCTTCCCACCAAGAAACCGCTTAAAACAAAAAAAACTTCTACTCCTAAAAAACCGAAAAATATACCTGTTTGATAAATCAAACTTTGATTAGGTGGATAAATCGATAAAGAATGTCCGAACAAAACCATCAAAATAGCAATTGTTCGCATCAAATCTAATCCAAAAATGTTATCGATTGAAGATCTTTTTTCCATTTAGTTTAAAATTGGATACTCTGAAAGTATTGATTGGTTTTTCAAAATAAGTATAAAAAAAGTAACCCAACGTGAACGTTATCAGCAGATAAACTAGCGTAAAGATATGCAATTGAATTAATGAAAAAGAACTCGTATCGATAAAATATTTCATCAAAAACAGCACAATACTGTAATGAATTAAATAAACAGAATACGATAAATTACACAAAAACGTAACTATTTTACTAAGTTTTTCCGAAGCCTTTTTCCATAAAAGTAGAGAAGGTAAAAAGCACAATACTATCAACGAAATGAATGGTAGAGCAACAATATTCCAAAACCAGGCGAGTGTATTCAAATTAAAAAACAAGAGTAAAACAATGAAAAAGAGCATTAGCAAAATTCCCATCCACAGTAGTAAGAAACTCTTTTGTTGAAAAAACTCTTTGTATTCAGCATAATAATAACCGAATAAAATGCCAAACATCACCGAATCAACTCTATAAATAACCACTGAACGAACTTCTGCAGTCCATTTTAGCAATGAAAAAGAAGGGTTTTCAATATGATAAATAATTTTCAAAATCACAGAAAGCATCAATAATCCATATACAATCCATAAAAAAAAAGATTTTCTAAAGTGTAAAGCAATCTGTTTCGCAAAAGCAAAAAGAATCAACACAACCAAAACATAACTCAATTCTTTGATTGGCAAACTCCATGATTCCGGAAACAAAGACGGAATTGGGGTTGAAAAATTCTGAACAAATAAAAAATACTTCCACCAATTAGAAATGGAAAGTCCGACAAGAAGAGCAATAAGTATGTTGACAAGCAGAATGAGATAATAGCTTGGTAAAATTCTGAATAATCGCCTTTTTACAAAATTGCCGACTTCTTTAAACGTGTATTGTTGGGTTAAGAATTGTTTTAAAATGATGCTTCCTACCAAATAACCGCTCAACATTAAAAACAGCTCAATTCCAATTAAACCTGAGAAATCTTGCATTTTTCCAATAATGCCATCAGATTGATAAATCCAAGAAATATGGGAGAAAAGCACCAATAAAATTGACAATGACCTGAGAAAATCTAATCCGAAAATTCTTTTAGACGCAACAATTTGATTATCAATCATAGAAATACTTAAATTTGCGGTCATGCGAAGAACAAAGATATATAAAATTTTAGCACTCTTAGTATTGTTTACTAATGTTGGTGGAGTGATATGGTATACCCAATTATCAACCCGTCATAAAGCGATTGTTAAGACAACTTTGTTGCACAAAACAGGTTTGGTTGATAACGATTGGCAGGTGGAAAATAGTTCAAAAGAGTATAAAATGCTATCACCAACATTTATTGTGGACGATATTTATAAATCGATGGAAGGACCAAAAGCATCCAATTATGTCATGCTTTCGCAGGATTCTACTTTGTTGTGGATTACCGGATTTAAAGTGATTGCACAAGATGCAAAAACCGGCGAAAAGATGTCGAATGATTTTATTTGTCACATGAATGTGGATATGAATGATTCGAAATATTATTCCAATTTTGGATTAGAAAATCGGATAGGCAAACAATATCCGAGACTAACTTCGCTTTCGCATGGCATGGAAACATTTGAATTTCCGGAAGGTTACGGTGTGCCGATGAAAGGTAATGATTTGCTTTTTGTGACTACGCAAACATTGAATCACAATATAAAAGATGCGTATTACAAAGTGAAGCACAAAGTTTCTATCACTTATGAAGATGATAAAAATATTAAACCGTTGATGAGCAAAACGGCTTTCATCATGTTGCCGTATGACAAATATGATCCGTATAAAAGTCCGATTGATCCCGGTGCCGATTTTTGTATTCCGGTTGAAACCAAAAACCATAGTTATAACGATGGAAGTGGTAATAAGTTATCCGGCCATTGGGTGATTCCGATAGGCAAAAACACGTATCGAAGTGGAATTAATCATCAATTAGAAACCAAAGACAGTTTGCGATTGCATGCTGCTGCCATTCATGTTCACCCGTTTGCCACACGAATTATGTTGTTTAATAAAACAACTCAAAAACCTGTTTTTGTGAGCGAAGTTACTAATCATAAAAACAGTATTGGCTTAACCAACATTGAAAATTTTACTTCTAAAGAAGGCATTTGGTTGTATGAAAATCAGGAATATGAAATTGTATTGGAGGTAAACAATACGTCAAAAGAGGAGCAAGATATGATGGGAAGTATGTTTTTGTTTTTTTATGATGAAGAAATGGATTTGATAGTGAATTCTAAATTTAAATAATTATTTTCTATCTCTCAAATTAGTCATTGGTTTTTCGAAAAAGCGATACAATAAATACGAAAAGACAATGATAAAAAACCAATACGTTAAGGTGTAAGTCAATAACGGAATACCTGTTAAATTATCGGAAGGAACTAAAACTTTCATACTATGCAAAATGATTGTGTAATGCAACAAATAAATGCTGTACGACAAAAGACTGAGTAAAGTAATGATTTTTAAAACCCATGCTGATTGAATTTTAATCGTAAACAAAAAAGGCATTAAACAACAAATGGCAACGGAATTTAGAGATAAGTAAAAGATATTAAAAAAACCCGGATTTGTTTCAAACGTAATTCCCCAATAGAAAATAAACAGATGAAGCGTGAATATGCCCAACATGCCAATTGTAAAAAGCAACTTATTCACGGTTAGATTTATGGGGAAATTTACATAAAGGTAAAAAGCCAAAAACCCATAATAAATTGCATCCAATCGATAGACTGATACTTTTCTGAGGTTTTCATTCCATTCATAAATTGAAGCCAATTCATGCGTTGAATGAAACCAAAATCGGATTAAAACTACAACGGTTATGATGAAACACGTAACCCATAAAAATAATTTTTTTCGATTTAATTTTGGAAAAAAACGAATCATCAAATAAAGTAAAACCGGTCCGAGAATATAACAAAACTGCTCTACCGACAAACTCCATGATATTCTTGAAAAGTCGGGAGAATGAGAGAAAAAGTTTTGAAGATAAACGAAATACAATCCTATCTTTTCAGGGATTTTTCCATAGATTAAATACCAAAGAATGATGTTTATAATTAGAACAAGATAGTAATTGGGAAGTGTTCTAAACCATCTGCGTTTCCAGAACTCTCCTACATCTTTAAATGAAAAATCGTCCTTTTGAATGATTCGATAGACAATTTTTCCAATTAAAAATCCACTAATGACAAAAAATATTTCAACACCAATGGTTGCTGTAAAATTCATAAACCATTTAATGTAAGGATGATAATTTTCACTAATCCATAACGAATGCGAAAAGACAACCAAAGAAATGGCAATTGCTCGAGCTAAATCTAACCCGGGAACTCTTTTTTCCAGCTCGATGTTGAGTCCAAACATTTATTAATAGTTTGGGTTGGTTTAGTATAACTTTTCAATTATTTTTTCAATCGTAAGTCCTTCTGCATCGGCTTTATAATTTTTCACTACACGGTGACGCAGAATTCCTTCGGCTACAGCCTTAACATCTTCGATATCCGGTGAAAATTTACCATTAAAAGCGGCATGAGCTTTTGCTGCCAAAATAAGGTTTTGTGAAGCTCTTGGTCCTGCACCCCAATCGATATAATTTTTGATAAAATCGGTTGCTAAATTACTTTCCGGACGTGTTTTGGTGACTAACGTTACAGCATATTCAATTACATTGTCTGCTACCGGAATACGACGAATTAAATGTTGAAAATCAATAATTTCCTGTGCTGTAAACAACGGATTTACAACCGGCTTATCATCCGAAGTAGTACTTTTTACTACTTGAACTTCTTCGGCAAACGACGGATAATCCAACTTGATAGAAAACATAAAACGGTCTAATTGAGCTTCCGGTAATGGATAGGTTCCCTCCTGCTCAATTGGGTTTTGGGTTGCTAATACAAAATAAGGCAAACTCAATTTATAGTTATGTCCGGCAATCGTTACAGCACGTTCCTGCATGGCTTCTAGAAGAGCCGCTTGCGTTTTTGGTGGTGTACGGTTAATCTCATCGGCTAAAATAATATTGGAAAAAATTGGGCCTTTAATGAATTTGAATGTTCTGTTTTCATCTAAGATTTCGCTTCCCAAAATATCAGACGGCATTAAATCCGGTGTAAACTGAATTCGCTTAAAATCTAATCCCAATGCCTGAGCAATGGTATTCACCATCAATGTTTTTGCCAAACCGGGAACACCTACCAATAGAGCATGACCTCCGGAAAAAATGCTCAACAAAATTTGATCAACCACAAGGTCTTGACCAACAATGATTTTAGAAATCTCCTGTTTGAGGTCTTTTCTTTTTTGAACTAAATTTTGAATTGCAGTTACGTCAGACATAGTGAGAATGGTATATAGATTTAAGAAATGTAATTGATTATTTTTTCATCCAGTTGTTCATGAATTGGCAATTTCGGTATTCTCCGTTAATTTTCACATAAGTTTCCATTATTTTTTCATTAGACCATTTTCCAATAGCTTCAAATTGTTTTTCTTTTAAAGCTAAATCTTTGATTTTGGTATAATCCGTTGCATAATCGGCAATGTGCGAATCGATTCGGTTGGTAACCATAAACAATTTATATCTTTTTTTACCGGTTTGGTCTTCATCTAAAATTGCCACAGAAACTTCTTTTTCTTTTAAGTTTGAAACTTGCCCGTAAAGTGCAGGATCCATTTTGGTTAATTCAAATTTGGAATCCATTGTTTTTGGATTTAACAAAATTCCACCATTTGCCCTGGTTTCTTTTTCATCAGATAGTGTTCTGGCAGCATCAGCAAAAGTTAATTCGCCATCCATAATTCGTTGACGAACCAATTGAGCTTTGTCTTTTGCTTCTTTTAAAGCATCATCTGAAACTTTTGGAGATAGCAAAATGTGTCTTAAATCAACTTCCTGACCTCTGATTTTTTCAACTAAAATGATATGATAACCAAACTCTGTTTCAAATGGTTTAGAAATTTCACCTTCGTTTAAACTGAATGCTACTTCTTTAAATTCCTTGACAAATTGTGTTTTCCGATTCATTTTATAAAATCCTCCGCTTGATCTTGATCCCGGATCTTCTGAATAAAGCACTGCTCTTGTTCTAAAGCTGGCTCCATTGATTAACACATCATTTCTAATTTCATTTAATCTGTCAATCACTTTTTGTTTTTCTTCTTGCGAAATTTTTGGTTCAATAACTATTTGAGAAACCTCCATTTCTGCTCCAAAAGTTGGTAAATCCTCTTTTGGGATTTTTTTGAAAAATGTCCGCACTTCTTCTGGGGTGATTTCAACTTCGTCCACCACTTTATTTCTCATTTCCGAGGAAAGTTTGTTTTGTTTTAACACATCAAAAAAGAACGAACGAAATTCTTCTTCATTCTTTTTGTTATAAAACTTTAACATTTTTTCCATGGAACCAATTTGGCCAAGCATATAACCTATACGCTCTTCCATCATATTGTTTATTTCAGAATCTTTTACCACAATGGTACTGTCTTGCAATGCTTGATGAGCATACAGACGATCTTCCATTAATTTTCCTAACAATTCGCATCTTGAAACGTTTTCAACAGAAATACCTTGACTGGAAAGTTCAACATATTCCATATCAATGTCTGAATCCAAAATAATATATTCACCAACGGTGGCAATAATTCCGTCGATTTTCTTTCTTTTAAAAGGTTCAACAGTATCCTTTTTTACAGGTGTTTCTTCAGAAATAATTTCTTGTGCCACGCTTGAAAATGCAAAAGAAACCAGTAAAGTAAAGGGTATTGCAATTTTATTTATAAATTTCATATTTGTTGTTTTTAATAGCATCATCAG